>Ga0074195_1000049_pt1 | contig 311851 bp, 269 predicted proteins | sample EPASupsiteHSE623_FD_64525 | JGI IMG/M metagenome (GOLD analysis project Ga0074195, IMG submission 64525) | Bioremediated contaminated groundwater from EPA Superfund site, New Mexico - Sample HSE6-23 | ecosystem: Environmental > Aquatic > Deep subsurface > Groundwater > Contaminated ...
GTTGCAGGCTTATTGCCTAAGGGAATGGACAGATTCACTCTCACTGACCTGACCGGTGTCCTTGTCTCTTTAGCATACCCCTAATATACAAGGGGATGGGTTCCACCCCATCCCGCATATGTGATGGAATAAATGACAAATTTATTCTTTTGAGATAGCTCCGATTAAGAACTTGCCCGCCCCGTGAGTGGGGCGGGAGGGGCGGGGTTGATGACTTTATGGCAAACAGAATCCGAGTAGATCTAGAAACAAGGGATGGGTCCGGTAATATTGGCAAATGTCTCGGGCAATCCAATGGTGTATGTTGTACGAAATTATTCCCGTCAGACCTGCCCCGATGCTTACTCACTCCAAAAGAGCCGCCACCAGAAATGATGGAGGGACCAGGCGACCCGTTTTACTGGATGGTGATCGTTACCGCCAGCGTGGATTCGGGCATTCGAATTCGGATTTGCTGCTTCCGGGAATCCCACCACCAACCGGTGACCAATCTTTGAAATTCTTCGGTGCTAACCCGGGGCAAAGGTTGGCCAGCCACCGTCACTGAGGTCGGCTCGCTGGCAAAGATCGCCAGGTTGACTGTTTGTAACAGCGCCGGCAGCTGCACGGTGATCTTGTTCTCTTTTTCGCTGGTTTCCACGGCGACCCAGGTTGGTTCTTCCTCAGTGGCTTGGAAAATGGGAGATGCGGTTTTTCCGCCGGGGAAAACTTGCAGCGTCAGGGGTTTAGCCATTTCAGCGCTATTCCCAACCGGGCTGCCCAGCTCGCCCGTGGCATCCAGGTGGAGCGGGAGAATGCTGCCTTTTTTCTGGAAAACCGGGATGCGGTTGAGCGGTACATTCACATCCATTGTGGCGGGCCCAAGATGGAGCTCACCCGACCACAATTCGCGCCACTCGCCTGCCGGGAGGTACACCTGGCAGTTAGTCGCACTTTCGTCCGTGACCGGAGCGACCAGCAGCGCGTCGCCAAACAAGTACTCATATGGGGTTTCTCGGACGGCGGCATCGCCGGGGTATTCAAGACACAGCGGGCGCATGAGCGGCATGCCGGTTTGACTGCTCTGCCAGGCCTGGCCGCGGATGTAAGGGATCAGATTCATTCTCAGATTGGCGAATTCGCGGAAGACAGCTATGACCTGCGGGTCGCCAGTTTGTTCCTGAATGTTCCAGGGCGTGCGATCCCGGCTGGGGATGCGCCGGGCATTGCCATCTGAATGGTATTGCATGATCGGACAAAAAACCGAGAAGGCCGTTGCCCGCAGATACAGTTCGCTGCCCGGGATGGGGCCGGCGAAACCGGCGATATCCCAGCCCATAAAGGGCACCCCGCACAGGCCCACATTGAGCATGGCGCGGATGGACGCACGGAACGCTTCCCAGGTGGAGTTTTCATCTCCTGCCCAATGACACGGCACCTGCTGGATACCGGTGTAGCCTGCCCGGCTGAAAAGGACATGATCCTGTCCGCGGTGAGCTTCTAAAAAGCGCTGATAAGCGCGTTCATACGCCATCGGGTAGGTGTTGATCCCGCGGCTACCGCGCATGCCATTGTAAAATTGGGTCTCAGTATCCCAGACATGCTCACCGCCATCCGTCTTGAACCCATCGACCCCCATCTCTGTCACCAGGTACTCCCGTTTACTCAACCACCAGTCAGCAGCCTGCGGGTTGGTGAAATCCAACACCAGGCTGCCCGCGAACCACGGCATATGCGGCTCCACCCGATGCGCGTTGCCGTCTGCTTTCCGGACAACATATCCGTGCTGGATGGCATACTCCTCGTCAGCTTTATTCAGCCGGTCATCCAGGTTTTCTTTAGGGTCAGCGTGTTTGATGACGGGATTTTGCCACAGAACCAGCCGCAAGCCTGCCTGGTGGAGCTCATCGACCATTGCTTTGGGATCCGGCCAGTGCCCCTTTGCAGGAAAGTTAAAATCGGCCAGGGAATACGCCTGAGACGAGGGTTTTTGCTGGTATTGGGCGCCGTTCCAAATATAAAAATTGATTTCGTCACTCCACGCCTCGATGACCAAAACGGTCGCTGGAATCAGGTGCTGCTGCGTCAATTGCAACTGACGAATGACCTCGGCCTGGCTGTTCCAATCGTTGCTGCTCATCCAGAGCCCAAATATCCAGGAAGGCGGCAGTTTCGGCTTGCCTGTCAGGGTGGTGAAGGCCTGGACAACCAGACGCGGATGCTGCTGGAGGAAAAATTTCATTTCGAGGCTGGCAGTCTGCTCCTCCGCATGCCCGGTTACTGCCCAGCAGTTGTTCTGCGCAGCCGCCAGATCGAATCCTGCCTGGCGATCCGTCTTCAGCCAGTAGCCGTACCCGCGCGAGGAGAGGAAAAACGGAACGGGGATGTAGGAGCGTTTTCCCTGACCTGTGTATTGGCCGTAAACATAGTTGTCCAACTGATTCCCGCGCTGATCGAGCGCGTTGAAACGCTCACCAAAACCGTAGAAAGCCTCATCGGATGGGCTTTCGAAACCAAGTTTATACTGCAGCACCGTCCCATCCGCGCGCACCAAAACTCGGATTGGATCGATGGCCTGTAATACCAAGCCATCGCTTTCCCGTCTCAACTCCAACCGCAGCGGGTTGTTGTACAGCGCAACACCTACGCCTTGCAATTCCACCTTTACTGCATCTTTCCCTGCCGACCAGGCAGGCATACGGCTGTTTTCAGTGGACGCAGAAAGCCGTAAAGTCACCGTGCCGATGGGATCGGGTTCTGCGTGGAGAATTATGCACAGATCGGGACGGCTGGTCGCCAGTTTTGCCACCAACCGTCCGCTGGTTTCTTGCACTGAGGCAACCGCGACAACATCCACCCAGGATAACACCGAAAAAGTGAATTCTTCACTTTTGATCTGCTGGTCTGCGCTTCGCGCGAATAGGCGGTAATGGACCATTTCATAGCCTTTGAAGGCTGGCAAATGGACCTGCCACGCATCTGCGGTTTCACCATCGGCGATTTTTACCGCTTCTGTTCTGTTTGCGCTTGAATTGCCTTCAATTTGCCATGCACACCAAACTGCATCGGCTGAAGGATGATGACCGGTCTCGACGCCCAGCGTCACAAACTCGCCTGCCGCAGGGTCGCGTGGAAACCTCTCGGTTGCCAGTGGTAAATAAGGGTGCTGTTCGCCGTAAGGCTGATGGGCTATGGTTAAGGTCGATGAATTGGATGGCTGCTTCATTTATGATTGGTGATCCTGAATCGCATTAACGAGGATGATGTACATGGCATGTGACCAGAGCAACGGACTGGCTACTGGCCCCCATTTATTTTGCCAGGGTTCAAGGTGTTCCGGCGCCAGCGTGTGACCGGATACCTGTTCGGCCAGGTGCCCATCGCCATCCGCCTGGGATTCGATCCAGGCGCGCAAGGATTCGGCTTGCTCGATTTTTCCGGTAGCGGCGTAATACCAGCCCAACCAGGCGGTTAGCAGCAGCCATTCGCCGCCGCCGTAGTAAACATCCGCCTTGTAGCGGTAAACTCCGCCCTCTGGCCGGTGCAGGTGAGTTTCGATGGCCTGTATCGTGGCCCGCATCAGCGGATCATCCTGCGGCAGGACATTGTATGGCACCGCAACGCCAATCAGGCTGGCATCTACGCCGCTCTGAAAGATGGGCTTGGGAAGTTCGCGCGCTCGCGCCGGCCATACATGTTTCACCACCCGGCCCTGATACATGGCATATTTCATAATAAAATCTTTGACCTGCCCGGCCAGTTCTTCTGCGGCTACCGGACCAGTACCCATCTGCCCGGTTCGTACCAGCGACGCGATCGAATCAAAGCCGGCAAAGGCAGTTGCCAGCGAATAGGGGTGTAAATATTCAGGATACTCTTCCCAGCAGTCATAGTTGGGCAGTTTCCAGACCAGTTCGAGGTAGCGCAGCGTGATCTGAATGGGTTCGCACAACTCTTTCAATAAGTTTGAGTTGCCGCTCAGCCGTACATGTTCCGCCAGCGCCCACAACCAGGTTCCGTACCCATCGATCTGGAAGTTTCCCCAGCCGTTATCTACGGTGACTTCGTTTCCGTCCAGCGTGTACCGCGTGTGCAATACATCATCTTTGCCAACCGGTCGACCCGCTTCCAGATGGTTGCGCACGTTTTCGACTTTCGCACCATATTTTTGTATCGTGCGGCCGACCCACCGGAAAAACGCTTCCGAACTGGAAAATTCGCCAGCCGTATCCATGGCATGGGCGATGAAACTCCCGTCACGCAGCCAACAATAATGGTAGGTAGGGAAATTTGGGCTGGCAATATACGCCCCGGTTTCCGATTGACCTTCTTTAATAATGCGAAGGCTATTGCTATAAAGTGAACCCACAGTCGAATTATCCTTTCAGGCCGGTAAATTTAAAACTTTGCACGAAATATTTTTGAACCGCGAAGAAAAGCAGAATGATCGGCAGCAATGTGATAATCGCGCCGGCCATCAGGAGCGTCCAATCGGTGTAGTATTCACTCATCAGGTAGGATAGGCCGAGTTGGAGCGTTCGTTTGGATTCATCGTTAAGCACGATGAGCGGCCATTGAAAATCATTCCAAATATTTTGAAACGCCATCAATCCCAGCGTAGTCAGAATGGGCTTGGAATTTGGCAATAGAATATGCCAGTAGAACATGAACGGATTACAGCCATCCAGCTTGGCTGCATCTTCCAGTTCGGATGGAAATGAAAGGAAGAACTGCCGCATCAAGAAAGTGCCAAAAGCGCTGCCAACTGCCGAAAGAATCAGCGCCCAGTGAGTGTTAATGGCGCCCAAATTTCTCATCACGACGAAATTGGGGATCAACAGAACCATCCCTGGAATCATCATGGTGGCAATATAAACGAAGAATAACCTGTCCCTGCCCGGGAATTTCAATCGCGCAAAAGCATAACCGGCCAGGGACGAAGTTGCCAGTTGCCCGACAGTAACAATGAGCGCCACTTTTAGTGTGTTTCCGGCATAAAGCAGCAACGGGATTCGTTCCCAAATTTGCTTATAAGCTGAAAAATCCGGCGGAAATTGAATCCAGAAAGCGGAGTGCGAAAAGATATTTTCCGCGCTCTTGAGCGATGTGATCACGCTCCAAATGAAAGGAACGATCATGGTGATTGCGCCAAACATCAGCAAGGTGACTGCGATGGCCTGGACGCTTTTCGCCAGCACGGAATCGGAATTCGAGGGATTATTCTTATTGGACATTGTTTATTCCTCGGAGTACACCCAGAACTTGCGCAACACCCATTGAAGGATGGTCAAGACCAAAATTGCCGCGAACACAATGAACGCCAGAGCAGCCCCATATCCCATGTGTAAATAATCAAAAGCCTGCCGCCAGATGTAAAACCCGATGACGGTTGTAGAGTGCCCCGGGCCGCCCCTCGTCATGTTGTAGACCAAATCGAAGCTCTGGAATGATCCGATCACGCCGGTAATGGTGACAAAGAAAATCACGGGCGACAATAAGGGAATTGTGATCTTGAAAAATTTCTGGACGGCATTGGCGCCGTCGATAGCTGCCGCCTCGAGCAGTTCCTTGGGAATATCCTGTAAGGCTGCCAGGAAAATGATCATATTCAGGCCCAGCCCCTTCCAGATGGTCACTCCAATGACCGAGTTCAATGCAATTTTCGGGTCGGTCAGCCAGCGTACCGGCTCGATCCCCATACCGCCCAGGATCTGATTCAATAAACCATTGTTGGCTAATATCCACATGAACATTAAACTTACCGCCACTGAAGCCGAAATGACGGGCAGGTAGTAGGCTGTCCGAAAAAAGGTGATCCCTTTGATTTTTTGATTGAGTAACACGGCGAGCAGCAGGGTTAAAAACACATTGATTGGGACGCTGACCACCGCAAAGTAAAACGTATTTAAGAAAGTTTCTTTTGCCAGCGGATCAGAAAATATTTTTTCATAATTTTCCAGACCAATGAAATTCGGGTCGCTCAATATATTCCAATCGGTCAAACTCATATAGAGCGCAAAAAATACTGGAATAAACGTAAAAAATAGAATAACCAAAAAGTTCGGAGTAATGAAAAGGTAGCCCCAAATGGCTTCCTGAATGCGTTGCTTTTTGGCAAAAGTGATCTTCTTTTTGGTTTGTGGGATTGCTTCTACGGCCATCGATTACCTCTACGAAAAGGGATGAGAATTATTGTAATTCTCATCCCTTTTTATACAATTGAGGATGGTTACTGGTTTAGCGCTGCGTTCACGCCGACGCAGGCATCATCCAGCGCCTGTTGAACAGTCTTGGCCTGGGTTAGTGCCAGGTCCAGCTCAGGGTAAATCGAGTCGTGAATCTGGCTCCAATTTGCGTGGACCGGCTGGGGTACAGCATAATCCTGTACTTCCATGAAGACGATCGCGCTTTCCGGACTTGCGCCGGCAAGGGCAGCCAGGTAGTATTTCTCTGCAATTTCTTTTACCGGCGAAATCTCATACTTGCCGTCCTGGCGAATCTTGGTTCCTTCAGGTCCGGTGGCAAAGGCAATGAACTTCCAGGCAGCTTCCTTGTTCTTGGAAGCCGCAGCCATCGCGTAGGAATTGGCATAGACGTGGGTGGCCTGTACGTCGCCAGCCGGCATGTGGGCAATATCATAGGTGAAGCCGGTGATCTTGTCATTGAAAGGCTGCACAGCCCAGGGACCGGTGGGGAACATTGCCAGTCTTCCGGCGATGAACATATCCCAGTCGCCCTGTTCGGCCAATTGATCGGCTGTCGGGGAGAACTTGCCCTCATAGCGGGCGTCCACGATGCTTTGAATGGCCCTAACGCCTTCAGGCGAATTCAAAGTGCAGGTCGTTCCGTCCTCGCTCCAGATGGTAGCGTTGTACATTTCGAGAACCACGGGCCACCAGGGGAAGGTGTAACCCCATTGATCAACTTTTCCGTCGCCATCAGTGTCGGCGGTGAGCGCTTTAGCAGCCGCTACCAGATCTTCCTGCGTCCAATCGCGCTGGGGGTATTCCAGGCCGGCGGCATCGAACAGGTCTTTATTGTAGAACAGCACCACATCCGAGAAGGTGGCGGGCATGGAGAACTGTACGCCGTCCACTTTGAACATATCCAGTGTGCTCTTGAAGATGATGCTCGTATCGTAGCCGGACTTGGTGATCCACTCATCCAGTGGTTCCAGGGCGCCCATGGAGGCAAAAACATAGGCGTTGTCGAAGTTCATCGCCATTACGTCCGGAGCCACATCGCCCGCAATCAGGGTCTTGTATTTCAGGAAAATATCGCTCATCGGGACGGACTCGAATTCGACTTTGATATCCGGATTCTTTTCTTCAAACGCCTTCACAACCGCGGTTTCAACTTCCGGATTGTCATAAGCGAAGAAGGACATCACTTTGATCGTGGTCTGTTCGGCCGCCGGCGCAGCAGGCGCCTCGGGCTGAGCTGGCGCAGCGGTATCCGCTGCGGCTGGCTCTGCCGCTGCCGGAGCAGTGGTCGGAGTTGCCTGAGCGCATGCGCTCAATAGCATACTCATCACGATCAAGACAGACAGCACAAAAAATGGCAAACGCGCTTTCATCTTTTACTCCTTAGGTTGTTGGTTGGGGGGATTCCTGTGGGTCACAGGTTAATTCAATACTTTGTATATTGAATGAACAAACTTTACTTAAAAAATTTACTTCCTGGCTTGATCCAATCTTTCCTCCTTTTGAATGGGTGATTTAAAAATCTCCGCAATCACCAGGCTGGCGGCTCCTAATGCCCATATATCGTCTCCCCAGGAATTGACCCGGATCTCGGTATCCTCTGCCAGACCAGTCATAACACTGTCGTGAAAAGCGGTTCGAACTGCGGCGAAGAACGCCTCGCCCATGCGAGTCCCTTCGCCGCTGATAATGATCAATTTTGGGTCGAACACGTTTACCAGGTTGGCAATCTGCCTTCCGAGTAATACTCCGGCGCGGGATAGCACACCAACCGCTTCTGTCTGCCCCGCGGTTGCCAGTCGGATCACATCATCCAGGTCGGCAATATCCGCGCTGACTACCTGGCGCGCCTGCGCAACCAGGGCACGATCACTGACCAGGCTTTCCAGGCAGCCGTGCCTGCCGCAATCGCATAGCGGGCCGTTGGCATCGACGACCATGTGCCCTAACTCGCCTGCGCCGCCGGCTTTACCGCGGTAGATTTGCCCGTTGATGATGATGCCCATGCCGATGCCGCGCCCGACCGTTATAACGATGAAATTATCTTCAGGCTGGCTGCGGTTGATCCATTTTTCGCTGAGCGTAAGCGTGTTGACGTCGTTATCGATGAAGACAGGCACCCGCAACCGGGTTTCCAGCAGATCGCCCAGCGGGATGTTTCGCCAACCAAAAAACGGATTCTGCCGCACGATCCCATGCGTAAAATCGACCACCCCTGCCAGGCCAATCCCAACCCCCAGAAGTTGTTTTTTACGGACACCGCTGCTCTGGACCAGGCGATTTACCAGTATACTAAGCATTTCGACGCTGGTTTCCACTTGTTTGTCTGCCAGGTCGATGGTATCTTTGGCCAGAATGGCCGCATTCAAGTCCGTCAACGCACCGATCGCATGCCCTTCCATCAGCTTGATTCCGATCACGAAACCGCCGCGCGGGTTGAGCGCGAGCATAATTGGCGGCCGGCCGCCGGTGGAATCCCCCGTAGCCTTTTCGAATACCAACCCTTCTTTAATAAGTTGGCCGGTGATGGCGGTGACGGTTGCCGGGCTGAGGCCGGTCAGGTGAGCCAGGGCGGCGCGCGAAACCTCCCCCCGAGTTTTGATAGCATTCAGGAGGATGGAGCGGTTGATGCTCCGGATCAGATCTCGGTTGCCAAGCAGTATGGAACTCACAGGGGATTTACTTCGTTTATTGAATGAACTATGTTTATAATTATAGAGACGGTTTGGTAAATGTCAATACCTTTTATGGAGCAAATCATGGCATCTTCGGGATTCTTTTCCCCTTCGGCAAAATCAGCTCAGGCTGACCCTGGCGCTATCTTCTTATTCCCTACCGTGCGATTCACCTTGCTCACCCCGCGGCTGATTCGCATCGAGACCAGCCCTACCGGTCAGTTCGAAGACCGGCCTTCGCAGGTTTTTTGGTATCGACGCCAACCCTTGCCCAGGGCCGACATCCAGCGCACGGATCATGACCTGACGATTGAAACCGAGGTCTTTCAACTCACATACCATGATTCCCTCAAAGGGCTTACCCGCCACACCCTGCAGGTGCTCATCAAAGAAACCGGCGCCGTCATTTACCTCGACGATCCCAATCCACAGCGTCTGCCCGGTACCGCCCGCACCCTGGACGAAACCAATGGGCCGGTTGCCCTGCAACCGGGTCTGATCTCTCGCGCCGGCTGGGTGCAATTGGATGACACGCCGAGCCTGGTATTCACCCCGGACGGCTGGCTGGAGGAACGCCCGGCCCGAACCGGTTACCGCGACCTTTACCTGCTGGTCTCCGGCCAGGATTATAAGGCCGCGCTGCGAGATTTTCAGCGCGTCGCCGGCACGCCTCCGCTGCTGCCGCGCGCCTTCCTTGGCAATTGGTGGTCGCGCTACTGGGAATACACGCAGGAAGATGTTCAACAACTGGTCGAACGCTTCCGCCAGGAGGAAATTCCGCTTTCCGTTTTCATCATCGATATGGACTGGCATATCACCCAGACCGGCAATGCCAGCAGCGGATGGACCGGCTTCACCTGGAACCGCGCGTTATTCCCCGATCCGCCGGGTCTATTGAGCTGGCTGCATAATCGCGGTTTGATCACCTCGCTCAACCTGCACCCCGCCGAAGGCATTCACCCCCACGAAGAACGCTACCCCCAGGCTGCGCGCGCTTTAGGCCTGGACCCGGCCCGGGAAAAACCGATTCCCTTTGATATCGCTGACCCGGCTTTTGCACAGGTGTACTTTGACCAGTTGCTGCACCCGCTCGAATCGCAAGGTGTGGATTTCTGGTGGATCGATTGGCAGCAGGGTGAGCACACCACCCTTCCCAATTTGGATCCGCTCTGGTGGCTGAATCACCTCCACTTTTTTGACCGGTCGCGCGATGGCGAGAAACGGCCGGTCATCTTCTCGCGCTGGGGCGGTCACGGCAACCACCGCTACCCGATCGGTTTTTCGGGGGATACGGTCATATCCTGGGAGACGCTGGCTTATCAGCCTTATTTTACCGCCACCGCCGCCAATGCAGCCTACGGTTGGTGGAGCCATGATATCGGCGGGCATATGCGCGGCATGGAAGATGGCGAGTTATATACCCGCTGGGTGCAGTTTGGCGTCCTCAGCCCCATCTTCCGGTTGCACTGCACCAAGGACAACTTTATCGACCGGCTGCCCTGGGCTTTCGACGCGGAGGTTTTGCGGCTAACCCGCCAGGCCATGCAATTCCGCCACGCGCTGGTGCCATACCTGTACACCCTGGCGCGCCGCAACGAGCAGGAAGGGCTGCCGCCGGTCACCCCGCTGTACTACGATTGGCCGGACGAGGAAAGCGCTTATCTGGCAGGCAGTCAATACCTGTTTGGCGACCAGCTCATGGCCGCCCCGGTTACCTCACCGGTTGACCCCGACCTGAATCAAACCCGTCAGGCGATCTGGTTCCCGCCCGGCGAATGGTTTGACTTTTTCACCGGTGAACATTTCAGCGGCCCGCAATGGCAGATCAATCCTTACAGCCTGGCCGAAATCCCGCTTTTTGCCAGGGCAGGCGCCATTCTTCCCTTGCAGGCCGGGACCACTCAAAATGGTTGCAGCAACCCAAACAGCCTGGATGTGGTCGTGTTCCCTGGCGCGGACGGGTCGTTCACGCTGTATGAAGACGATGGGGTTTCGCTCAACTACCTGCAAACCGGCGGGTGCCGCACCGAATTCACATCAAATTGGAGCGATTCTTCCTGGTCGATTCGCATCTTCCCGGCTGTTGGCGATACCCAATCCATTCCGCAAACCCGTTCCTACCGCATCCTCTTTCGCGGCGTGAGCCTGCCGGAGAATCTACGCTTGCGGTTGAACGGCGAACAGGCAGACCTGCCAACCACCTATGACCCTGCCAGCCGCACTTTGACTGTTGGACCCTTTGATGTGACGGCTCAGCAAGGCGCAACGGTGGAGATTCTCGCCGGAAACGGCTCGCTCCTCGCGCCCGCACCCACAATACAGATGCGGGTCATGCGCCTGCTCAAGCGCGCCCGAATGGATACGGTCACCAAATGGAGAATCAGCACGCGCATCGCTGAATTGAGCCGGGATGTCACCGGCCTGGCCGACCCTGAACTAATACTGACTGCCAGCCACCTGACTGCGCTCAGCGAAACCTTCACCGGCGCGGGGGCGCTAAAAATAGCCCTGCCGCAGGGCGGTTCCCGCGCGCTGCTGCTCAACCCCAACCGGCTGGCCGGATTCAAGTGCCGCCGCCAAACCCGCCGCATAACCAGGTATCAAGAACCGCTGGAAACCGACGACGCCAACCCGATCGAAGTCGATTATTTTGGCCTGGTCAAGATGACCCTGTGAATCCAGACCGCGCAGTGGCGGCAGGGGGCAACCCCAAAAGCGGGCAGGCTTCCACGCCCGCCGCTTGTATCTTGATCTGATTGGTTTCTATTTGCCATAAGGTTATCAACCCCACCCATCCCGCCCCAGTCTTGGGGCGGGTTTGTCTTAATTGAGTGTTTTTGCGCCGCTTTGGCGGCGCAAAAACACTCAAAATTCATTTCGGGGGTGAGGGGGTAATCCAGGTTCGTCACCTGAATTTTTAAAGCGTCCAGAAAACTAACCGATCAACATCAAGACAGCATCTACCGGTAGGGGATGAGTTCCACCCCATCCCGCATATGTGGTGGAATAAATGGCAAATTTATTCTTTTGAGACAGCTCCGCTATGCGTTGCAAGTCAAACGCTTAACAATTAGGTGCTAATACTTCATGGGTTTGCCCGCCACCTCAAGCACCATATCCTGGAATGCCATTGCCGCCGCCTTGCAGGCAGGCTGGTCGCCGGTGAGGATCACGCCCATATAGTTGGTCTCGGAGGGCGGCATGGTTAACGAGGCAATGCTTACAGCTGCAGCTTTCAACGCCTTATCCAATGCCACGATTCCTTCCATCGGTGGGGCAACCAGGTAGGCAACCGGTGAACCAGGCGGGATATTGCTGATTTTTGAGAGGTACGACCCCGTCTGCGAGATGAGGTGCGGAAAAAACATGATCGTTGCGTCGGCATTTGCGGCATACCATAAAGCGTCATTTTTCAAATACTCAACTGCCGCCGCCAGCCCGGCGCTTACCTCTTCAGGATTTGGACCTGCGAGGATAGCCAGAATTTCGCCTGATAGCAACCCGGATGAATGGCGTGCGCCGGCATAAAAGGAGCGCGCATAGACCACTTCCACGTCCGCCATCTTGGTAGCGTGGTCAATTGAAACATAGGTGGCATCATCGTTATCGGCGGTGATCAAACCGATGGAGTGCTGCTCCGGACGGAGATTTAGCCGTCCTGCCAGATTCTGATCAACACGCGGGATTAATTGGACTGACAGAGGTGACGCATAAATTGGATCAAGGATAGCCATAGTCTCCTATTTCGTTGCCAGCTTCAATTTCACTCCGGATGCCTGGTACTTGAGCATTTTCTGCGCCAGTTGCACAATAAAGGCTCCGGCTTCGAGCGGATTGGTCCCGTTTTTTTCATAAATGTTGCATACCACGTCGCGGTCAGCGTCGTTATCGCCTGCCTGAGGTTTGTACCCCATATAAGCGCTCATGCTTTCCGCACGCCCAAGGCCGGGACGTTCCCCAATCAGCAAAATGACCACATCCGGTTTTATTGCTTCTCCGATATCGTTCATCACACCGACACGGCAATATTTGACATAAAAAGGGGTGCCAATGCTCAATCCTGCCAACTGAAATCCCTGAACCATAACTGGGAATATCTGGCGCAAGTTGGCTTCGATGGCCGCAGCGCTGAGGCCATCCCCGACAACCAATTGGATATTTGGGCTTTTTACACATCGCTCAGCGATCACTTTTTTGGCTTCGTCACTCAATTGACGCCCCAGGTCCGGGCGTAACAGGTATTGTTCTTTGCCGCCCGTTATCCTGGTTTGAACGCTAAACAAGCCTAATTCCTCGAGCAATTTCGGGTCGATATCCCGATGCAGGGCGTCTTGCGTGATCGCATGATCGGCTTGAAATAGCAGCAATGAAGGGGTCCGGTAACGTGGACCCGCTCGCCCGACACCGATACGCGCCGAGGTTGATTTAATCAGCTCTGGCAGCGCTGCCGGGTCAATAGGATTTTTCACACCTGGTCTATAGCGGTATGCGTCATCATTCGGATCGGGCAAATCGAAATTGACCGGTTGCGCGGCATTTCGACCGGTCCTGGCCGAAAGATGTTCGGATGTGGATGTGCCAGTAGCAATTGTGTGTCCAGCCCGTTGTGATTCTTGAACCGTCTTCACATCCGGCCCGGATGTGGATATGGCTCCCGCAGCAATCAACTGCTGGATTACCGCTTCCACGATTGCATTTATTTTGGCATTATCCATTATCTATCTCCCATCAGCGTTTTAAGAAAAACGTTGGGTCGCCCGCTTTATCGGTAAGCATACCATTCTTCATCAACCCGATGGACTCCAGCCAGACTTCGAATTCCCTGGCCGGCCGGGCTTTGAACAACTGGCGCAGTGTGGGGGTGTCATGGTAGGAGGTAGTCTGGTAGGAGAGCATCGAGTCATCTCCCATCGGGATGGCCATGAAATAGTTGCAGCCGGCCGCGGTCAGCAGCACCGCCAGGTTTTCGATGGCATTTTGATCAGCTTTGGCATGATTGGTATAGCATGCGTCAACGCCCATCGGAATGCCGGTCAACTTTCCCATGAAGTGATCTTCCAACCCGGCACGTTGAATCTGGTTGGCATCATACAGATACTCGGGGCCGATAAACCCCACGACGGTGTTAACCTGAAAGGGGTGATAGCGTTTTGCCAGGCCATAATTCCGTGCCTCGAGCGTCAACTGATCCCAACCATTATGCGCATCGGCCGAGAGTGCAGAACCCTGACCCGTTTCGAAGTACATGAAATTAGGCCCGGAAGGGTAGCAATGTTTTTGGGCGAGGGTGTAGGCTTCATCCAGCATCCCAACTGAGATCCCGAAGGATTCATTCCCCTTTTGTGAGCCGGCAATCGACTGAAAAACAAGCCCGACCGGTGATCCGGACTGCAGGCACTTCATCTGGGTGGTGACATGCGCCAGAACACAGTTTTGGGTCGGAATTTCCCAGGATTTGATGATGTCATGGGTCATATCCAGCAGGCGAGCAACGGACGAATACGAATCATCCGCCGGATTAATACCGATAACCGAATCTCCTGCCCCGAAGGACAAACCTTCATAAATTTCAGCTCGAATGCCCTCTGGCGAATCGGTTGGATGGTTTGGTTGCAGGCGGCTTGACAGGGTTCCTGGCGCGCCAATCGTATTATTGCAGTGGGCAGAAACGTGAATTTTGCGAGACGCGTAAATAAGATCAAGATTTGACATTAATTTGGTAACTGCCGCGACCATCTCGGCGGTCAACCCATCGCTGATTCGCCGAATCATTTCAGCCGAGGTTGCGTCATCCAGCAACCACTCCCGGAATTCACCCACTGTCCAGCCCCGAATTTCCTCGAAGATGGACTCATCGACGGCATCCTGGATAACGCGGGTTACTTCATCCTGGTCGTAAGGAATGGCCGGGTTCTCGCGTAATAACCAGAGCGGGACCTCAGCCAAAATCAGCCGGGCCGCAATGCGCTCGGCGGCGGTTGCCGCAGCCACCCCCGCCAGTTGATCACCGGACTTTTCCTCATTGGCTTTGCCCATGAGTACCCGGATGTCAGGAAATTCGTAGGTCTTTCCATGTAGTTTTGTGCGCAGGAGCATTTTGTACCCTAATGATAAAAGACCAGCGTTTTGACGCTCAAAGGGACAACTCGGCCGTCCATGAGCGGTGCACCGATGTCGATATAATCACCTTCCAATAAACCTACCTGATCGATGACCAGTAAGGGACGATCCGGTAACATTCCCTTAATGGTCTGTCCCAACGCCTGAGCATAATCTCGTTCGATGATGATCACCAACGGCTTTCCGGATGGCAGTGATCTGGAAAATTCGGTAAGTCCGATGGATAGTTCGATCAGAGCGGCATAATCCAACGCCCGGTTCAAGTCGATGGCAAGTGCAAAATGGTCGCTGCCAGGATCAAGATCCCAACGGCTCACCACCTCAGTGATCGCGGCAGTAACCTTATCAGGCTGCAGGGATAATTCAAACTCAGGATGGATTACCGGGATGTTCCTCAGCGGCAGAATATCCCGCTCCGCCCAAATGGTAGACCCGGAGAGCGTAATGGATTGTGTGCTGGCGCCGAGCACCGTTGCTCGGAGAGACTCGGCTGGAGGACGGATTTCATAATTGGACAGCGCTGAATTTTTCCGGAGGGATTCTGCCAGCAATGGGCCAATATCATCGTACACTGTAATATCCTGAACATCGCTTATTCTGATCGGATTATAGTAATAGTAACCGATCCCGCCAGAAAACATCAAAACCGTTCCCCTGCCCGAAATAGGTGAAGGAGGGGTCAGGTAGAGTTTTTCTGCCAGGGGGGAAGTTGCTCCCTCTATAAGTTCCACTGCCATATCTGCCATACGATCTGTGATGTGGCGGAGGTCAGAGAGAGACGGAACATTTCCAATCTCCAGGCTCAGTCCGCAATCTTGCATGATGTGAAAAGCTGGATCAGCAATGTGCTGAATCCGACCTGTGTGATGGTCCAGTTCCAGAATGCGTCCGCCAAAATTCATGGCCGCAGCAGCAACATACACGCCACTGCGAAAAACGACACTGTTTGCGCTCCCGCCGCCAATATCCAGGTTTGTGACGGTGGTGTAATGGGACAGCGAATACCCGGCGGCGCCAGAACCGCGCCCGGCTATCAGACTTTCTACATGCGGACCCGCGATACTGACAACAAACTCGCCCGCCAAACCAGAGAATGCTTGCAGAACATCGTCCGCATTCTTCTTTTTTGCCGTCTCCCCGGTGATGATGACGGCCCCTGTTTCTACTTTGGCTTTGTCCATCCCGGCGGCTGCGTACTCCCCCCGGATCATTTGATTCAATTTCTCCGCATCCACCGTTTCACGATTCAGGAGGGGTGTTATATAGACCGGACTTTGATACAGGATTTCTCGGTCTGTAATTGCCATGCGGGGAATTTGCCCCGGGCGGGCGATATCTGCAACGTTTAAGCGCGAGAAAACGATCTGGGTGGTTGTCGTACCAATGTCAATACCAACGGATAGCAGGGAACGAGGTTCAGACATGGTCGGTGTATGCTTTTAATCCTGATCAGCGCAAACCAACGGATCGATCATCAGTGTCCTATTCAGCATGAATTGAAACCAGGCGAGACGTTATATCAACCAGCAAGAGTGCTCTGGAAAACTGATGACGACATCATCTCCTGCGCGAGGCAGGGTTATGTTGCGTTCATTGAACAAATCCGCCGAGAGCACTGCTCCGCCCAGATCAATGCGCAAACGGACGACGGCTCCAAGAAACATTACCGTTTCAACGCGCCCTTTCAAAGTGTTCCGACCTTCCCCAGTGCCAATTTGGATCTCTTCTGGACGGATTGCCAGACGGGGCGCTTCGCTGATCGTTCGGTTAAAGGAGTGGTCGAATTTAACTTGTTGACCGGCCAGTACGCAAGAACCGTTTACCTTATCCACCTGCGTTACCGGTAATAGATTGAGTTGACCGACGAACTGCGCAACAAATTCAGTGGAAGGATAATTGTAAATTTCTGCCGGGGTTCCGATTTGCTCCATGCGCCCCTGGCTCATCACCACCACCCGGTCAGAAAGCATCAAAGCTTCTTCCTGATCATGGGTTACGTAAATGGTTGTAATTCCCATGGCTTGCTGAATTCGACGGATTTCCAGGCGTAACTCGACGCGAATCTTGGCATCCAGCGCCGAAAGGGGTTCATCCAGCAGGAGCACGCGTGGGTTGATGGCAAGCGCACGCGCCAGGGCAATGCGCTGCTGCTGCCCGCCGGAAAGCTGGTAAGGATACTTGTCGATATGTTTTTCCAGGTGAACCAGCGCGAGCATTTCATTCACTTTTTGTTTGATTTCTTTTTCGGGGCTTTTACGCGCTTGTAAACCAAACCCAATATTCTGACCGATTGTCATGTTGGGAAAAAGCGCATAGGATTGAAACACCATGCCAACATTGCGCTGGTTGGGGGATTGGTACGTAATGTCTTCTTGATCGAGCGAAATCACGCCCGTGGTGGGCATTTCGAATCCACCGATCATTCGTAAGGTGGTGGTTTTTCCGCAACCGGATGGACCGAGAAAGGACACAAACTCGCTTTTTTCCACCTCGAGGTTGAAATCTTCAACGGCGATGGTTGTTCCAAAAACTTTGGATACGTTGGATAAAGAAAGATACGCCATAATTCACCACTTATCCCAAAAATGTTAATAATGTCATTTTTATTAGCGCGCCCCGGCAAGAGCGCTGGTATCCGCTTTGCCTCGATTGAATAATTGGATCATGCCCATGAAAGCCCAGGTGAGCAAGAAGCTAATGATGGCCAGAGAGGATGATTCATACGTCTTATTTTGTCCGATCAGGGACATATAAGGGCCAAAACCTTTAATCCCCACTAGAAAACTGGCAATTGTGTACTCACCGATAACAGTTGCCAGGGTTAAGAATGCGCTGCTCAAGATAGCAACTCGTAAGTTGGGAAAAATGACCCTGAAAATGATTGTGCCCCAATTTGCGCCAAGACTTTGGGCCGCTTCCGTCAGCGACCGCACGTTAATGGCCGCCAGCCCGGTATCCACGGCTCGAAATACAAAGGGGAGCGCCAGCACCACGTAACCCGCGACCAGCAAGACATAGGTACCAAAGTAGGTGTTGGTAAGGAAAAACGGCGCGCCACTGAAGACGCGAATCAAACCAAACACCAACACAATTGCGGGCACCACAAAGGGGAGCATGGAGATAAATTCAACCATGACACGCAGTTTAGGTAGGCGCAATCGGATCCAATAAGCCGTGGGAACCACCAGCAATATGCTAACAATGATCGTAAAAATAGCAATCACGAGGGAAAATTCAATCGTGGACCAAAAATTGGGGTCCTTAAATATTCGCTCGTAAGCTAAAAAGGATAAAACGCCCTTCCTGGCGCGTAATGAAAAATCAAACGTGGAATAGAGCGGCAAGATAAAGTACAAGGTGCCGATTGCAATCCATAACCACGACCAAAAACTTCTTTTTTTCATTGACGCAGCCACCTTTCGCTTCTACGCCGCAGGAAATAATAAATGGCCATCATCGCGGTCATAACCGCTATCATGCCAATCGCGAGGGCGTAACCCAGGCCGGGGTTATAGAGTATGTCTCCTTTGATTTGCGATCCAATGACAATGGTTACCAGATTAATAAATCCGCCGGTTAATGAGTAGGCGGTCGCATAAGCGCCAAAGGAATTGCCAAAGAGCAGAATCATGGAGCCAAGAATGGAGGGCATCAAGATGGGTATTGCCACTTTTCGCAAATACATCCCATGAGAAGCCCCCAGATTTTCAGACGCCTCACGCCATTCCTTCTTTAGCCCATCCAGAGCCGGAGTAATGACCAGGATCATCAGGGGAAATTGAAAAAACATATAGGTCAGGGTAAGTCCCCAGAAACCGTACAAATTAAAACCCTGATCATACAGGCTAACTCCCAACACGCTTTTCAGAAGCAGCGTGACCAGCCCGGTACGGCCGAGCGTAGCGATAAAAGCAAATGCCAGCGGCACGCCGGCGAAATTCGAGGCAACCCCTGAAAAGGTCATCAGCGCAGTTCGTATCGGACGGGGCAAATTTCCCACCGTTACAGCATAGGCCATTAAGAATCCCAACAATCCCCCACCTACCGCCGTCGCCAGGCTGATTCGGATGGTTACCCAATAAGCGCTGAGAATGGACGGGTCCAGCAGACCGACAAAATTCATCAAAGTAAAGCGGTTGTCGTTGTCGCGGAAAGCCCGCAATAACAAGCTTACCGATGGCAGAAGAATAAACAGAAAGGCGAAAAGAAAAAATGGCACAACCACAATCCAGTTGCGCCAGCCAGAGGAGGAGGGACGCGCACGAGGCGCGTCCCTTTTATTGTCTCGAAAAAAAGTTGGCTTACTTGACATCTGCGCCAACAGCGGTCATCCAATTATCGGCAATAACCGTCTTGGAATTGTTGATCTGGTCGATGGTTGGGAAAGCCACCGGTCCATCGAAGGTGGGCAGTTTGGCGGCATAATCGGCATTCAGCGTACCGCTGGCCTGCATATCTGCAAAGCGAATGGGGTGGCAATAGCCCTTGAGCCAGTAGTTCTGGCCTTCGTCACTGTACAGGAATTCCATCCAAAGCTTGGCGGCATTGGGGTGCGGTGCGTAAGCCGAAATGGCCTGGATGTAGATGCCAGCAATCGTGCCACTCTTGGGATAGACAACTTCGATGTTCGGGTTCCCTGCCAGGGCGTCCTTATCAGACAGTGCACTGTAGTCCCAGCGCATGATGATGGGGGTTTCACCCTTTGCAACCGTGGATTGTTTGGCAATAACGGGCACAAAGTTGCCAGCATCATTGACCTTTTTGAAGAAATCGAGGCCGGGCTGGACATCATCGAGGCTGCCTCCATTATAGAGGGCGGCAGCATATACACTCATCTGAGCCTGGGCCGAAGCACGCGGGTCGCCGGAGAGAGCAAATTGACCTTTGTATTCAGGCTTCAGCAGATCTGCCCAGTCCTGCGGAACATTCGTGACGGCATCTTTGTTGACTTCAAATGCCATGACGCCATAGTAGTCGCCATACCAGTAACCATCGGGGTCTTTGGAATCGGCTGGGATGGAGTCCCAGGTGGCAACTTTATAAGGCTGAACGATACCCTCCGCAATCAACTGGGGACCAAAACCGTAACCCACGTCAATGACATCCGGAGCTTGCGGTCCTTTGTTATCTTTGTTAGCCTTGATTGCTTCGATCTCATCAGCCGAGCCGCCGTCGGGGTTAAGCTCATTGACCGTCAAGCCGTATTTTGCCTTGAACGCCTCGATTGCTTCACCATAGTTGCACCAGTCGTGTGGAAGAGCAATCGTTGTGAGCGAGCCTTCAGCCTTGGCAGCTTCGATTAACGCGGCCATTGGATCTGCTGCTTCAGGTGCGGGAGTCTCGGCAGCTTTTGGAGCACATGCCGTCAGAACCATCGATAGAACGGCCAGAACAGAAATCAGGTAATACAATTTTTTTTGCTGCATTTCTCTCTCCTTCATGAGATAAAAAAATTATCAGCCAAGCAATTGCTTAACTGATATTTGTAATCACGCAGAGCTTAATTCATCACGCAAATATTCCACGCGCATCTTGCCCGATAACGGTGTGTAACTGATCCCGGTCTTCTTTTGATGACTGTAATTCAGCGTGGCCATATTTACCCCTGCTGTGAACACTAATATTCTACAGGAGAATCCAATCCCGGTAAAGCGAAAAAGGAAGATCTTATGAATTCAGACCGCGAAAAAGACTTCTCCAAAAAGCCAGTTGTCGGTCATGGGGTATCAACCCACCACCGGGCTTTAATGATGGTGCTCGTGGGCGTCGGCTTCGGCCTTGGTCTTGTGGACGGTGCCATCCGGATGCTGCGGCGGAGAGTAAATCGTGTACAGCTTTAGCATCTCATTGGCGGAAGTGTTGATGATATTATGCTGCACTCCGGCCGGCACAACCACTACCATTCCGTCCTCCAGTTGAAATTCTTTGCCGGCCAGAACGGCTTTGCCTTTACCGGCTTCTATCCGGAAGAACTGGTCATTGCCATTGTGGATTTCCGTGCCAATCTCATCCCCCGGCTTGATGGCCATAGCCACCAGTTGGCTGTGCGGCCCGGTAAACAGGACTTCGCGGAAGTATTCGTTTCGTAACGTTATTTTCTCGATATCGGCATGGTATCCGTTCATTTTATTCTCCTGATATGGATCGTTGAAATTTTTCTAAACTTATAGCCTGCAACCCTTCCGGCAGACAATAACGCTTAAAATGATTGAGCCATGATCGAAATCGGATGGCAGGTAAGTTAAGTACAGAAATAGATAGCATCTTCTATTGTAATGGAATACTTGCCACTCGACGGCTAGTTCGGAGGTGAGAAAGCCGTAAAAACCTTCCCTGGCGCTTCCATATTAATCTAAAACCTCCCCGAGAGCCTTATCGGGGAGGTTTGCAAGGGGATTTCCGAAGATTACGGTTTGAACACCAGGAACGAAACCCCACTTTCGAAGGCGTGGCGAACCTGGGCGTTTTCAAAAACAGCCACACCGAAATGATACTGAGCGGACAAGTCGGTAAACTGCACGTCTGTCTGTGAACCGGTATCCAACTTGCGGCCGAACTCGATCGTCCACACGCCGTCAGCCCACTGCCAGGCAGCGGAGATGTCGCCGCGGTCACCAACAAATGGGCTTTTGATGATCGCAGGGATATAGGAACCAACCGGCATGGCATCCAGGGTGGCCTGGTCGAGCGCCACTTTTTCGGAGTCCAAAATATAACCTGGAGCTCCAGTGGTCAGATCAATATTGGGGGAAGTGAAACCGGGTTTTGACTTATCCGGGACGGTTTTGGTGGCGTCAGCGGGATCGGGCATAGTGGCAAAGTTATCTGCATATCCGCCAGAATCCTTAGCGTCGCTCTTGCGGCCAGCTTCCTTGGCCTTTTCAGCGTCAAAGCGGGTCCAATCCAGGTATTGGTCGTCCATTTGGCCGACGTTGCGGATCGATTTCCAATGCCAGATATCGCCAAATTCACCTTCGCTGGCAGTGTACTTGTTGCCAAAAGGTTTCACGTCCGAATTTTCGCCGGCATGGCAGGCCGTGAAGCAGCCGGCGGTGTTGAAATTCTGGATGCTGTCATTGATGTTCCAGATAAATGCAAATTTATCTTCGTAGTATAAGTTGTTATCGCCGCCCTTATCATCCGGATCTTTTACTTGTTTCCAGGTGCCGTCTTCCTGCTTTTGCCAGGGAGAACGGAAGAAGGACATGGTCGGATCAGCGTAGGTCAACAGGAAATAGACTGAGTCGGTTGTGTAAACAGCCTTCAAATTAGCGTCTGTTCCGAAATTGTTATAGCCGCCAGAAACCGAAATGGTCAATTCAGGGGCGTCTGTCCAACTGGCATCATCGGCTGATCCATCGAGTACAGGGGCAGCCTCGACCGGTACAGCAATCAAAGCGGAGCCTTCCGGAGCCGTCCAGGCGGGTTCACTGGTGGCAGTGGGAACCTCTGGAGTTGGGACGTCGGTAGCTGGTGCACTTGTGGGCGGTACGGGGGATGGCTCGGGCGTTGCAGCCGGCGCGCACGCTGAAAGCATGAAAACTGCCAGCGCGATTACAGCGATAAGAACGCTCAATTTTTTCATAGCTTCTCCTCTTGGGTGATTGGGTGGGTGATAATCGCATTGGGCTAAATTACCCAATATTACCCATTATACATTGGGTTACTGATTTCAATAGTGACGTTTGTCACCCTTTTTCGACGGATTACGGATGAAAATAGCCATAATATTCAGGCGTCAAAGGCTTAGTTCGGGTAAAATACCCAATGGGTATTATCATGCGCAGTTTTGAATTATCTTTGCTGGTCTATTTTGTTTACGGCTTGACCTATTTTGTAATGGGTTTGGTGCTTTTATTAGAATACTGGCGCCTGGCTCCAGACGCGCCGCAAAAACATCTTTTCCAACCACTGGCAGTCTTTGGATTAATTCATGGGTTCCATGAATGGCTGGAAATTCTGTTAATCACCTTCTCGGTTTTGGGTAAATCCTTTTCAAACTATATGGTTTGGCTTCGGCTTGGAGTGCTGGCTATTTCATTTATCGCGCTGGCGATCTACGGCTGGCGCTCTTTTCGTTTTGGCCAGGAGCATCATTCCCCGCTTGCTATTTTTGGAGGGGTAACCCTGCCGATTTTTGCAATTGTGGCAGCGGTGGATGTGATTAGTGCTTTTGCAGCCGGGTCCATCCCCGTTTTCCTGATGGTCGAAAGTCTCGTTCGCTATCTCATCGGGGTTCCCGGTGCTGCGGTTGCCACCATTGGTTTGCGCGGCGGGGCTCTGAAAGCGCGGGTTGAGGAACGTCGCCCACTGGATAAATATCTCAACCTCACCGCCATTGGTTTTGCAATTTACAGCCTGACCCAGCTATTTGTACCGGCCATGAATACTCATCTGGCTAGAATTTTTAATATTGATATTTTTCACGCCTGGACCTCGATCCCGATTCTAGTGTTTCGCACTATTGCCGGTATCATCATTACAGCTGGTTTGTTCTTAATAACAAGTTTCCTTGAGGCCGAGCGGCAGAAGATCGTATCCGAGGCGCAGAAAGCCCGCCTAAATGCTCTTAAGAAAGAAGAAACCATACAGCGCCTCCTCCTGCGACAAACGATTGCTGCGCAAGAAGAAGAACGTGCGCGAATTGCCCGAGAGCTTCATGATGAAATGGCTCAAACCCTGACCGCCTTCTCACTCGAGTTGGCAACCCTGCAGCAGGACTTGAGCAGCCGTCCCAAGCACCAGAATATTCTGGCCAGACTGCAAAACCTTGGAAAAACGATGTCCCAGGGGATTCAGCGCATGATTGGCGATCTGCGACCGGCTCACCTGGATGATCTGGGTTTGGTGCCAGCACTTAAATTCCTGATTGATCAGGCACGTTCACAGTTCAGTCTTTCGATTACCTTTGAAACGCAAGGCCATGTGCGCCGTTTTGAGCCGCTTCTTGAAACCGCCATTTACCGCATCGTACAGGAATCCTTGACCAACGTCGCTCGCCACGCGAGCACTGACCAGGCTATGGTAAACCTTTCGTTTTTACCCGGTGAGGTCCAGCTACAGATTACAGATCAAGGTGCGGGATTTGACCCAGAGGAATTATTCGCTGCTCCCCGCGGCTGGGGTTTGGCTGGAATGCGAGAGCGAGCGGAAGCCGTGAACGGTAAATTTTTGGTAAAGTCTAAACCCGACGAAGGCACGACCATAATTGTTGTGATTCCAACGATTTCTACAGAGGAGCACACCCCGTGGAAACAATCCGTTTGATGTTGGTTGACGACCATGAAGTTGTGCGTACCGGGCTGAAAACATTCCTTAATTCTCAGCCTGGTTTCGAGGTAATCGCTGAAGCCAGCAGCGGATCGGAGGCAGTTAAAAAAGGACTCGAAACCCGTCCCGATATCATTGTTATGGACATAGCGATGGCCGACGGGGACGGGCTGGAAGCCACCCGTTCATTAAAGGCTGCCTGGCCTGAAACCATCATCCTGGCCTTGACGGTGCATGAGGATAAATACTATTTCATGGAAATGTTGGCAGCTGGCGCTGCAGGTTATTTGACCAAACAATCTGCTGCGGATGAGCTTGTTCAGGCAATCCAAACGGTTGCCCAAGGGCATATTTATCTCCAACCGGCCCTGGCGCGGTGGCTTTTGGAAGATTACCAAAGATTGTCGGACCTTGCGGGGAAAAATCCGCTGACTTCCCCGGCGGTTGGACCAGTGCCGGTTGGTCTGAATGTGCTGAGTGAACGCGAGCGGCAAGTGCTCGAGTTGTTGGCGCGGGGGATGTCCAACAAAGAAATCGGGCTTCATTTGGAGTTAAGCCCGAAGACCATAGCCAGACACCGCGAACGGATTATGGGGAAACTCAATCTGCACTCAAGAACGGCCCTGGTACGATATGCAATTAAGACCGGATTAATCGACGCAGAGTAATTTAGGCAGCTTGTGTCGTTCGGTTTGATTCAACCGCCAGGCCGTTAAGCTGGATGACCTGCTGACACCGGATTGCGCTACCCTTGGGGATTGCTTCAGGCTGGCAGAATTGACAGATATGACACCAAAGCGCTGCACAAAACTGTAAACCCTTATTCTTCCGGCCAGGCTTTCCGGTAATTTTCCAGGATGCGGTCGAAAAGGGCATCGTAAACCGGGTCAGGCTTCTGCCGCGCCGGGTCGGCCATGAACCAGTTGACAATTTCCCGTGCGCCCCGAGAAAACGGTGTCGTACAGACAAAATCAGGCACAACCTGTTTGATTTTGCTGTTATCGAATATCGCGCTGTGCATTTTATCCCCACGCAGGCTGGCACCCAGAGTCTGGTCGTAAGCAGCAATCAAATCGGAGGGCACATGCACAATATTCGGCTCAACGCCGATCGCCTGCGCAAAAATTCGAAAAATTCCGTTCCAGGTGAGCCATTCGTCGGAGGTAATGTGGAAAACCTCGCCAAGCGCATGAGAATTACCCAGCAGGCCCACGAACCCGCGGGCAAAATCGCGGGTATGGGTAAGTGTCCAGATCGAGCTGCCGTCGCCGTGAACGATGACCGGTTTGCCTTTCAACATGCGGTCGATCACGGTGTAGCCGCCGGGCAGGGGCACATAATACGGATCGTAAGTGTGCGACGGGCGGACGATGGTGAACGGGAGTTTGGTCTCCCGGTAGGCGCGCAGCAAGAGTTCTTCGCAGGCAATTTTATTGCGTGAATATTCCCAGACCGGGTTATACAGTGGGGTGGATTCGCGTATGGGCAGGATGGCCGGCGGGGTCTGGTAGGCGGATGCCGAGCTGATGAAAATATACTGCCCGGTTTTCCCGGCGAACAGGTCAAGGTTCGCCTGAACCTGGTCTGGCGTATAGGCCAAAAAATCCGCCACAACGTCGAATTTCTGGCCGCCAAGCGCCTCCTGCACCGCTGCCCGGTCGCGAATGTTGGCATGCAGTACGCGCGCGCCGGCAGGCGGGGTGCGCACCGATTGCCCGCGGTTGAGCAGGGTCAGGTCGATGCCTCGTTCGACAGCCAGGGCAGCGCTGCCCGAACTGATAATTCCGGTACCGCCGATAAACAGGACTTTCATAGGGAATACTCCTTGTAAACTATCAGCATATACCTATATTATAGGAATAACATTGAAAGCGGCAGAGGGTTGTAACGATCAGAATTGTACCGGCATTTCAAAAGCGCATTGCGCTGTGCAGGTGACCGCCGGGCGGTGTGCGGCTAAGGCTTTGATGAAGGATTATGGAGGTAACAATGCTCGAACGGCTTCATGAACATGTGATTTCAGAACTGAACCAGAGCAGCCGAACAGATACAATTTTTGTGGTGGTAGCTGTTGTATTTAACTTGATCGCCCTGGGGATAAATTCAGCCATCGCCTCCAATGATTTTCCATCGACAAGCGAGGATATCGTCCTGGCAGCGTTCATCGTGATGACGGTGCTGGTAAACACGATTGCCATACTAGGGTTGTACGTTGGACGAATGACACGGATAAAATTACTCGCCGGGCTGGTTGCCATGTATCAAGACAATCAGATTGACAAATATTACGATCAATCCCTGGTGCTCAATTACAGCAGGCGCTATGTCTTATTCGGGGCCATTATCCTTGTGCTGGCGCTGACTGCTCTGGTGGTTCCGCTCACTCTGCGCGTACTCTAACCACTCAAACAGGGAGTTTCCATAAATATTTATAGGAGGCTGTCCCAAAAGCGGGCGGGCGTGGAAACCCGCCCCTTGTATCTTGATCTGATTGGTTTCTGTTTGCCATAAGGTTATCAACCCCACCCATCCCGCCCCAGTCTTGGGGCGGGTTTGTCTTAATCGAGTGTTTTTGCGCCGCTATAGCGGCGCAAAAACACTCAAAATTCATTTTCGGGGTGAGGGGTTAATCCAGATTCGTCACCTGAATTTTAAAGCGTCCAGAAAACTAACCGATCAACATCAAGACAGCATCTACGGTAGGGGATGGGTTCCATCCCATCTCGCATATGTGGTGGAATAAACGACAAATTTACTCTTTTGAGACAGCACCCTATAACTGCTGCGGTTCTTGTAACCACCCAAACAGAGAGTTTCCATAAATATTTATAGGGTGCGCTTTCCGCAGGACTCTGCGAGCAGCGCACCATCGGTTCTATTTCTCTGGTTTCGGTAAAATTTCCAGCTTGGCCAGGGAGGCGGCCAGGCGTTTAAACCCGACGCTCTCGAAGAACACATCCACAGCCTCGTCGCTGTCCTGAATGCGGGAGTCCATCACGATGCCATCGCCGAAGATCGGGTGGCGCACATGGTCGGACGGGTGATAGCGCTGTTCGATGATAGGCGCGGAGGAAGCGAGCGGCGCTGAATGAATGCCGGTCGTGCCTACATTCCAGGTTTTGGGCCGGTAGCTTTGTCTGTAAGCTGAATCCCAGCCGGAGCGGCGCTGGCCTTGCCGCTTGATCAGTTCTTCGGGAATGTCCTCCAAAAATGGCGAGGGATCCTGGTCATTGTAGCCGCCAAAAGTGCTGCGGCGGTTGGCGCGCACCAGATAAACCCGGTCTTTGGCGCGCGTAATGCCCACATACAGCAGGCGACGTTCCTCGGCCATTTCTTCGGGATCATCCTTCGAGCGGGCGTGCGGCAGCAAGCCATCGTCCAGCCCGATGATGAACACCTGCGGAAATTCCAGTCCCTTGGCGGCGTGCAGCGTCAGAAGGGTGGGCGCATTGGCAAGCGCTTCGTCGGGCAGTGTATCCTGGTCGGAGACCAGTGCCAGATTCTCAAGAAAAGCGGTCAGGCCCAGGTCGGTATATTCGTAGGCCAACCGGCGCAGTTCCTGAACGTTCTCCCAACGCTCGTTGCCTTCTTCGCTGCCATCTTCAAGATAATCCTGGTAGCCTATGTCAGCCACAACGCGGTCGAATAATTCAGGCAGAGGGATGTTATCCCCGGCAGCGGCGGTCCAGCGGGTCAACATCATGCCGAAACCGGCCAGTACCTGTTCACTGCGCCCTGAGAGCGCACCTGGCTGCTGCTTGCTGCTGTTGGGACGGCCAAGTTCCATCAGCATTTCGCCTGGAGCCTTGCCGGCCGCCTGGGCTGTCTCTTTCAAGGCCTGTACGGTTTTATCCCCGACCCCCCGGGCCGGTACGTTAATCACCCGGTCCAGCGAGACTTCGTCGCGTGGGTTATGAACCAATCGCAGGTAAGCGATGATATCCTTTACTTCGCGCCGCCCGTAAAAACGCTGCGCTCCTACCAGCCGGTAAGGCATGCCCATTCGCAAAAACGCCTCTTCCAGCAGGCGCGACTGGGCATTGGTGCGGTACATGACTGCAAAATTGCCCGCGGGCGTTTTTGACCGCGTCACCGCATTGCGAATGGTCTCGACCACGTAGTCAGCTTCAGTTTTATCATCCTCGGCTTCGTACAGGGTCAATACTTCGCCGCTGCCGCGGTCAGAGAACAGCCGTTTTGGCGTACGGTACTTGTTGCGGCTGATCACTCCCTGGGCGGCATCCAACACTGTCTGAGTGGAGCGGTAATTTTGTTCCAGCAGGATCTTTTGGGTTTGCGGGTAATCCTCTTCGAAGCGCAGGACGTTCTTGTAGTCGGCTCCGCGCCAGCGGTAGATGGACTGGTCTTCATCGCCAACCACAAAAATATTGCGGTGCGCCGAGGACAGCAGCTTGAGCAATTCATATTGCACCAGATTGGTGTCCTGGAACTCATCGACCAGTACATGCTCGAAGCGGCGGGCGTAACGCTCGCGCACTGCCGGATTGTCCACCAGCAGGCGCACCGATTCCAGCAGCAGATCGTCGAAATCGACGCCATTGGACGCCAGCAGCAACTGCTGGTAGCGCTGGTAAATGCGCCGGGTGACTTCCTCGCGGTAGCCGTTGGATGGAAAATCATCCGCTGTAATCAGGTTGTTCTTGGCTTTGGAGATTGCTGCATGGATGCCCGTCGGCCGAAAGGTTTTATCATCCACATTCAAGTCTTTGATCGCGCGCCGCACGATCGACAACTGATCGTCGGCGTCCATGATCACAAAATTGCGGTCGAAGGGCAGGTGTTCGGCCTCACGCCGTAAAATCCGGGCGCAGTTGGCATGGAAGGTGCCCAGCCAGATTCCCTGCGACTGCCCCGGGAGCAGCGTTTCGAGCCGGTGTTGCATCTCGCGGGCGGCTTTGTTGGTGAAGGTAACCGACAGGATATTTTCCGGGCGCACGCCCATATGCTGGATCAGGTAAGCAATGCGCTGGGTAAGGACGCGGGTCTTGCCGGAGCCGGGCCCGGCAAGCACCAATGTTTGCCCGACGCCGGCTGTGACAGCCTGGCGCTGGGGGTTATTCAGATTTTTGAGGGGATCGATGGGCTGCATGCGGGGTGATTGTACCGTTTGACCGGGGGGCTGTCAAACAGCCTTCGTTTCAACCCTAGTTCAACATCCTCTTTCTCAGGCGTAATGGAAGGAAGTAAAAGAGCATGCCGGTTCATGGTAATTCGTACAGCCGGTAGATATTATCCAGCGATTTCACCAGCCTCAACCGGGCAAGAGTTTCCTGCAGCCCTTGCCATATCTCCGGCGTGTAATCCGGATCGGTAGCCTGAACCAGCTCGATTCCTGCCTGGTAAACCAGCACGTGTGTATAGCCCCGTGTTTTCCAGTTATCCAGTACCCGGTCAGCGGATTTTAACCTTTGCCAGTCTGTCTTGAATCGGATGATCCAGGTATCCGGCTCGGTCGTCAGCGGAGCGTAAAAAGCTTTTGGTTCCCACAGCATGAGAACCCGTGAATTTTTCGGAAGTTCACGGATGGCTTGCATCGCCAGCTCATGGTAGCCCAGGTTCGTCAAACGGTAATTTTCCTTTGAGTTGGTGCCGAGAACGACGCCCAGCGGATTACCGGCGGAAAGGGAAACGGTATCATTGATCAAAATCAAACTGCCAACCAGTAAGATGGCCGCCCCCATCAACCGCCGGACGCGCACTCCGGCCAGCGCTTTGGATTGCAGCCAGTTCCACCCTGCACCCGCCAGCAGGCCAAAAAATGCCAGAACGCTGAAATACAGGCGCGGCTGCTGCAAATGGCTGGCAAAGAACCCGCCGCCAAAAAGCGCCAGCGCTGCGGGGACCGATACAAGCACGGCGGCTTTGATTCGCTGGTCATGCCAAAGCGCAATCGCTCCCGGAAGCGCCAGCAGCAGCAATAATGGCCCGATGTCGGTTCCAAATAGCCCGCCTTGATCGTAGCCGACCCAGGTTAAGGAGACCGGCAGGAAAATTCGCTCCAGCCAACCGCTGTTGACATTCAGCGCAGTCGAGCTTCTCAGCGGACCTGCCCGGAAAAATGTCGTCCAGATTGAATATGGATAGATGGGATTTCCGGTGGCAACCATATTCTTGATCAACCAGGGCAGTACCGGGAGGAGCGCGATGAGGCCGCCTTTTAATATTGTGGAAAATCGAAGGCGCATCCGTCTGGCGTAAAAGAGCGCAACCAGAATGATCCCGGCCAGCAGGACGCCGCCGGTTAATTTGACCGCAAATGCAAAACCGCTGAACAGGCAGGTCAGGTAGAACCAGCGTATCTGCCGGGTCTGCATCCATTCAAAGAGCAGAATGAGCGCAGCGCTGCCAAAAAGTGCTGAAAATTGGTCCGTGGCGGAAAAGCCAAGCAGGGTGCGAAAGGTTTCGCCAGCCAGCAAGGCAAAGACAGCAACCCATCCAGCCGAAATTCCCCCGGCTTCTGAATTGGCAGTTTCCACCAATCGCTTGACTGCTCCCATTAACCCCGGAAGAACTAAAACTCCGGCGGCCCAGCCCAGCACCCCGGCGGTTTCCGGCCGGTGCAGCGCCATTGCCAGCGTGTAGACCATTTCTGCCAGTTGAAAATGCCCGGAATACATGTTTTCCGGTACATGATAGAGATAACCGGCCTCAAGATAGAGCCGGGGGAGCTGCAAATGATAGGTGAGCGAATCCCAGCCGATGGGTGGGGCCAGGGCAACGACCAACTGGTAACTTAACAGGATAAGGCAAATGATGGCAACCATCCGCTCCAGCCTGGCTGAGCGGCGGAATGTTTCGCTAACTGCGGACAGATTTTTCACCCATTCCAGGGCTTCGCGCCGTAGAATGACCAGCCCGATACCAGGCAGCAGCCAGACAGCCCAGAATGTAAATAGATGCAGCCAGCCAAAGACCATCCAGATCAGGCTGAGCACACCCAAACCCAGTGCCCCGTGAATCGTGGCTTGCTCAAGGGGTGAAAAATTCGCCGCTTTCAACAACCGGCGTCCAATGCCGCCAGCCAGGGCCAGTACTGCAACCATGAGCAGGACATCGAACAGGGCTGTCAATGGCGCTGCCAGGACGGTGGGTGAAATGGGCTTATGGAAATAGTAATATCCGACCAGGACGAACAACATCCAGGCGACGATGCCAGTTAGTAAAATTATGGACTTGTTGGCTCTCATTACTTTTCCTTATGGCTCATTGAATATTTTATAGCAGAGTACAATAACAGCGGTTGTTTTCAAAGGCTCTTCTTCCTTCTTTCTCGATCACACAAGGATGAAACTCTTGGACGCTTACAGTCAATACAATCGCAAGGCCTGGGATGACCAGGTTGCTAAAGGAAACCCCTGGACCCAGCCGGTTTCCCCCGAGCAGGTTCAGGCCGCCCGACGCGGCGATTGGAGTCTGGTGCTCACCCCAACGATCCCGGTGCCACGGGAATGGTATCCACCCTTAATTGGCGCAGAAGTGCTGTGCCTGGCGTCAGGCGGTGGGCAGCAGGGGCCACTGTTGGCGGCAGCCGGCGCGCATGTGACTGTCATCGACAACTCTCCGGCCCAACTGGCGAATGACCAAAAAGTGGCAGAACGCGACGGCCTGGATCTGGTCACGGTTCTGGGGGACATGCGTGACCTGTCGGTATTCCCGGATGATCATTTCGATCTCATTTTTCACCCGGTCTCGAATGTCTTTATCCCGGATGTGCTGCCGGTGTGGCGCGAGGCGTTTCGCGTGCTGCATAAGGGCGGAGTACTGCTGGCAGGGTTTAACAACCCGGTGCTGTATCTCTTCGATTTTGAGCGGTTAGATCTGGGCGAACTGGTGGTCGCTCATTCCCTGCCATATTCGGACGTGTCAGACTTGCCGGAAGAGAAATTACGCAAATTGGAGAACGATGGATCGCCGTACGAGTGGAGTCATTCGCTGGATGAACAGATTGGCGGTCAGTTGGCGGCCGGTTTTGTTCTGACCGGGTTGTACGAGGATATCGATCCAACATCTGTGTTGGGCAAGACCCTGCCGACCTTTATTGCCACCCGCGCGGTCAAACCCTGAGGTTGTCGTGCTCAGACTGATTTTTGTTCGTCACGCCCAATCTGAGGCCAACCTGATCAATGGGTTTTCCAACCGGGGTTGGAAACATCCGCTCACAGAAAAGGGAAGAGCGCAGGCCGGTATCTTAGCCGCTCACTTTCTGGCCGAAAATGTGGCGCGAATATTTTCAAGTTCATTAATGCGGGCGGTGCAAACGAGTGAAATTCTCTCTCGGGTACTTTCCGTGCCATTCGACACAACCGACGCACTGCGTGAATACGATGCTGGGGATTATGAAGGCAGCGATGCGGAAGAAGGCTGGGTCTTAAAACAGGAGATGGAAGCCGCCTGGTACACCCGGCAAGATTATTCATGGCGTATGCCGGGCGGCGAGAGCTTTCTAGAGATTCGGGCCCGTTTTGTGTCGTTTATTAATCAGCTGATCCAGACCAATCGAAGCGACAACACAACCATTGTGCTGGTGGGTCACGGTGGGCTTTACACCGCCATGCTGCCAGAGGTTCTTATCAATGTCACCCGTCCCTTCATGTTGAGCCATCCGCTGGGCAATGCTGGGTATGTGATTTCGAAACTACAGCCTGACGGTTGTCTGGCGTGTGTTTCCTGGCAGGCCGAAGCGCCGGCCATCAATATCTAAAGCAGGATGACCGATGAAGACAAGGTATGCTTGCATAGGGTAGCAAACCTTTTCATTGTACGCAAATCCTTATTAAGGAAAAGACTGCATTCTAATGAATACCCCAATTCAAATTGTAGTAGGATCGCGTAATCCGGTAAAAATCCAGTGCGTCCGCATGGGTTTCGAAAAAATGTTTCCGCAAGCCGCCTATGACCTTAAAGCGGTGGATGTGCCGTCGGGGGTCAACGTTCAGCCCGAGGGGGAAGAAGAGATGCTGCGCGGCGCGCAAAACCGCGCTGAAGCGTCTCGCAACCTGACGCCAAATGCGGATTACTGGGTCGGCGTCGAAGGCGGCACCGAAGATGACGGCGTGGACATGCAGGCTTATGCCTGGGTGGTGGTGCTCTCGCCTCGCGGAGTCGGCAAGGGCCGTACCGGATCGTTTTACCTGCCAAAGGCAATTGCAGATCTGGTGCGCCAGGGAATCGAACTGGGTGAAGCCGACGACATTTACTTTGGGCGCAGCAACTCGAAGCAGGCCAATGGCGCCATTGGTCTGTTGACCGGCGACGTAATCGACCGGGCACAATATTATGAACACGCGGTGATCATGGCCTTGATCCCGTTTAAAAACCCGGAGCTATACCCGATTGCCCCAGCGAAATGAATTACTCATGATGTTTTAGGTTGAGTTGTGGTGTTGTTTCATAGTTCCGCAGGTTGGATTGCGGGAGAGGTCGTAAGACTGCGTTTACAGCGCATTTGCTGCCCGCTCACACCCGCAGGGTGCCCTGCGGGCAGAGCGCCCTGCGGGCGAAATCCAACGCTCGTGAGCTCAAGATGTCGGTTTTCGGGGCGCGCGTGGAATTTCACATTATCGCCGTACCCTGCCCCTCAATCCGACCTACGATAATTTGGCTGTTAGCTCACATATCAATCAAAAATTGCGCCGGCTAAACCGGCGCAATTTATATTTAAACACATCAAACTGAGGTTACTGGTGAATACTGATGTTACCCGACAGGCGCTGCAGCGGGCCGTTGTCGAAGACCAACTGCGTTCCATCCCAAATTTGGAAGCGGATATAGTCGGGTTTGCCGATCTGCAGCCAGACGATATAACGGTACCCATCGATCGTATTGGCGCTGCCAAAGCCGGTAAAGACAGCGTATTTGCCGTCCTGACTGACTGTCAGCCATTCGACATTCGAGCTAAAGAATTCAAACCCGGCTTTTTCCAGAACTAGGCTGAATGACCCTTCAGGCACAACGGCATCTTTATGGTATTTGACATCGATCGCAAACTGAGCTTTGCCAGACCAGGCAGGATCGGCATGATATGAACCTTCAGGAGCCGGTACCCATCCGCTGCCATTTACAAATCCAAGATCAGACGGATAAGGCGAGTTTTGCAGATCCAGCCCCACGATCACGGGATCGTGATCCGACACGCGGAACATATCCGGCGCGTACAAGACGGTTTGCAGGTTCGGTGTTTTGAAATCGGTGTTGTAATCCAACACGCTGGGTTCGTCGGCGTTGATGTGGAATTCGCTGATGCCCGTCACCTGCGGCCACAACGAACCGGTTGCCAGCGCATGATCCAGGTAACCCCACTGCCCGTCGAACACATAGGAGTAGGCTTCAGGGCCGAGGAACAGGTCGAGCAAATTGGTGTAACCGGCGTCCTTCAACGCGGTGATCGGGTCTTCCATGGCATAGGAATTCAAATCGCCCAGGATGAGGATATCTGATTCACTGGTGAGGGTCGGGTCGCTGGCCAGCCAGTTAGCCAGTTCGGTTGCAGCATTGACGCGCACGAGGTTGCAGTTGCCCTGGCCATCGCCTGCATCCGGAACGTCACAGGCGCTGCCCTTGCTCTTGAAGTGGTTGACCACCACCGTGAATCGCGCGCCGTTCGAGTTCTGCTGGAAGGTCTGCGCCAGCGCCGGGCGGGTGCGCGGTGCACCATCGCCGCCGTTGACGAAGGCAACGCTGTTGAGCGCCGCGGTGACGCCCACCGGGGTAACCATGGCAGGCTTGTAGATCAACCCAACCTTGATGGCATCGGTGCCGAGCGCGTTAAGCTGCCCGGTAGCGGCATCTACATCGATGAAGGCGTAGGTGCCCGGACCAGCGGCAGTGTTGAGCTGATCCACCAGATGCTGGATTGCGCTATCAGCGCCGTAGCCGTCATTTTCGATTTCCACGATGCCCAGCACATCCACATTCATGCCCAGGATCGCAGCCACGGTCTTGGGCCATTGGCGGTCGAACTCGGCCTGGGTGTCCGCGCCGCGGCAGTCGGTGGCTGCGCCGCCCACACCATTGGTGCAGTTGTTCACAGTATCGGGCAGGCCGTCAAAGGTGTTGAAGTAGTTGAGCAGGTTCAGCGCCCCGGCTTCGAGCGTGCCGCTGACATCCCCGGGTGTTTCAGGACGCAGGTTGACCGCTTCGAAGTTGACATGCCCATAAAGTGCATTGATCGGGCGCACACGGTAGGCATTGCCGCTGGCAGAATTGCCTGCCCAGGTGTAATTCAAAACCCCAACGATGCCGGTGGCTGTGTCACCGCCGCGCAGCGTGTTGCTGGCGGAAAGCGGCAGCCCGCCGCGGGCGAACAGGATTGGGTCTGGGTTTTGGGCTTGCGAAGCGTCATCCAGGATGATTTTGTTGAGGTTGTTGGCGGCCTGCAAGGCATTGGCGTCAGCGCCCGGAGCAACCACATTGGTCGGTTGTTGCAGGCGGGCGCCGGCCGAGATCACCACCTGGCCAAAGCGTCCCAGTTGGAAGTGCTCGGTAACATACATGGTCTGAGGTAGCCGCACCAGCATGCCTTCGTACTGTTCCAGGAAGGTAGTATTGGGGACAGGGAATTCGACATCGGTTGGTTCGACAGAGTCGGTGCCGCAGGCAACGATTGAACTGGCGCTGATCTGGGTCTGTCCCTGGTATTCAGAAGCGTTTCCGGTTACCCGAACCACATCACCGAGATCAACGTTGTTGTTACTGCCGTTATAAATAAATATCCCGTCCGAGGTGACTGGGTCACTGTCTCCGGTCACCGATTGAAGGTAGAAACCGCGAATTTGAGGTGAATTTCCGCCTTCGTAGTCACCAACGACCACGCCTTGTGTGGTCACTGTGCCGGTGATGGCAGCTGTCAAACCCGATCCTTGGATAGCGAAAACAGGTGTGTAGGTAGCCAGGCAAACTTCACCAACGCTGAAGGTGACTGTAAAATTGTTTGCCATATTGTCAGGCGGATCGTCCGCATCCTGATCGGTCACATTACTGCTTAGGACCGTTAGCGTACAGGTTTCATTCGTAAAATCTGCATCAGGATTTATGGTAAAGGTGGTGGAACCGCCCGTAACTACTGTAGTATGTGTTCCAGATGAATCGCACGAAAGCTCAAACCAACCCTCAGTAACATCGACAGGTTCGCTAAATGTTACTGAAATGTCGGCCGTCAGCGCGACGTTGTTAGCCCCATTGGCAGGAGTTGTCGAAGCAACCGTCGGGGCATTGTCAGCTGGACAGACAAATGTAGTGGACGCGCTGTTTCGGGGCGCTGGCGTACCAACAGTGAAATCTGCGGAATTACTATCTGTATCGACACACCCATTGTTATTTCGTAAGGCCGCGGTCGTGTTAGATAAAGTGGATGTTGGCACTCCCCCTTCAGAACAATTGGCGGTGCTGCCGAATCCCACAAAATCCTCTACCCCGCTTGGGCAAGTACCAGTCAATGGAACAGTTGAAGATACAAGGGCTACTTTTCCATTCGTAGCGCTCATGAATATATTGCCTGTAGCATCAGGAGTTGGCAACGGTGTAGATCCACCTGATCCCTGAGATTCTTTGATCAGGTAATACCCATTCGCAGGGATCGACCCGCTTAAACTCGTCACCTGCCATGTACTACCCGTTGCGCTGGCGTACTGTACACTCCAATCGGAAAGGCTTATTGCTGTACTGGTAGGGTTGTAGAGTTCGATAAAATCGTTTGTTAATGTGGCACCGGAATTTCCGCCACCACCATATACTTGAGATAGTCGAATATTATTCGGGCCAGCCTGCACTGCAGCCTGGCCGGGTACAGCCAGTGCAATGCCAAGCACCAGTAAAGCGGCAATCACTACATTTCCGATACGAAGCGATGGTTTCATTATTTCCTGCCCTCCTGGTTATGAAAGACGCGGTTATTAAGTTGGATCGCCCCCGGTGCAGATTTGCCGGTAATGACCAACAGGCAATTCTGCGAAACGATAACCTCCCTGCTTGCTGAATTATTGTAGCATGTTTGAGTCATCATTTCATTACTTATAGGCATCCAATCGTTCATCTAATCGGTACTCGCCAACCGGTCTAATTTGTGATAAGATGCGCCTTACTATGATGGAAGACTACCCTGAGCTAAGGCCTGCCAAGGTTGAAACGACCGAACAACCGGAAACGGCTCCAAAAAACACTTTTAGTGAACTGGTTTCCGAAGCCATCAAGACTCTCCTGCTGGCCCTGGTGTTGTACTTTGCCATCAGTGCGGTAACCGACCGGGTGCGGGTTGAAAATATCAGCATGCAACCCACTTTATATGAAGGCGAGCTGTTGGTAGTCTACAAACTGGCCTATCAATTTGGCGAACCTCACCGGGGCGACATCATTGTTTTTCACCATAACACCGAGCCACCCGAAGATTACATTAAACGCGTGATCGGGTTGCCGGGTGATACTGTAACCATTCAATCCGGTCAGGTGACCATTAACGACCAGGTGATCAACGAACCCTATCTTGCTTCCGTGCCGGCCTATGATGGGTCGTGGCAGGTTCCGCAGGATATGTTGTTTGTGCTGGGCGACAACCGCAACCGGTCATCTGATTCCCATGTCTGGGGTTTTGTGCCGCAAGAATCCGTGGTGGGGCGGGCAGTGATCATCTACTGGCCGTTGAACAGTATTCGTATCCTCAGCCACGACGATATCGTTCAAGCTGCCCCCTGACCCTGCTGGTTTCAACTGCAAAATACCTTTGCCCTTATCGGGCAATGATTTATGGATAGAGACTTGTGATGAAATATAGTTCGGCTTATCGCGCCAAAAAACGATGGCGAATCCTTATACCGGTGATCGTTTGCTTATTGGGAATTGTCGGGGTGCTGGCAGCTCAACTACCTGGCATCAAACCCCGGCTGGCCTGGCGGGTCGAAATTGCCGAAGCCTACCTCCGGGGCATCGTCAACCCGGTAGAATCCATGCCTGCTCCGCGCAGGGTACAGGCTGCTGCGGCTGCGGCCACGCCTACCCCGCGCTCCACGGAAACCCTGGATCCGGCAACCGCAACGGCAACGTTGGAAATATCACCCACCCCCACACTTACGCCAACGCCGCTGCCGGCAACTGCCAAACTGGCGTCCCCGGCCTATGAGAAGCAGGATATGAACAATTGCGGCCCGGCTACGCTGACCATGTTCTTGCGCATGTACGGCTGGGAAGGCGACCAGTATGTCATATCCGACCAGATCAAGCCTATTCCGCAAGATCGCAATGTCAACATTGATGAGCTGTTTGCCTTTACCCTGCAAAATGTAAACTGGCTGACCACCGGCTTCCGGGTTGGCGGTACGGTCGAAACCCTCAAGGCTTTCATTGCCGCCGGTTTGCCAGTGATGATCGAAGAAGGCTTTACCATGGCTGAAAGCTATTGGCCAAATGACGACCGCTGGTCGGGCCACTATTTACTCATCACCGCCTACGATGACAGCCGGCAGGTCTTCACCACCCAGGACTCGTTTGTTGGCCAGGACCTGGTAGTCAGTTACACCGACCTGGATAAACGCTGGCAGATATTCAATCGGGTGTTCTTTTACGCTTACAAACCTGAGCAGGAACAAACCGTCCGTTCCATTCTGGGCGAAGCCTGGGATGAAACTGCCAACCGCAGTCTGGCGTTGGAAACAGCCCGCCAGGAGACTGAGAAGGATCCGCACAATCCATTCGCCTGGTTCAATCTTGGCTCTAATCTGGTGTATTTTGACCGCTATGCCGAGGCTGCCCAGGCCTATGACGAGGCTCGTTCGCGCGGGCTGCCGCAGCGCATGCTGCGTTACCAGTTTGGCCCGTTTTTTGCTTATTTCAACACCAACCGCACCGAAGATTTGCTGGAACTTACCGAATATGCATTGAAAATCACGCCTAATTCAGAGGAAGCCTTACTCTGGCATGGCTGGGCGCTTTACCGCTCCGGCGATAAATTAAAAGCCACTGAAGATTTTCTGGCAGCACTCGAGGCGCATCCGGGTTACTTCGATGCCCAATACGCGCTGGATTTCATCCAGTCGAATTAATTGACCCGTAGGACAAACTTTAGTTTGTCCAGCGCCACGCCAATATAACCTTTGCCAACGGCCATCTGGAGTTGGTAAGGTGCGGTCCGCTCACAAGGTGCTCTGTGAGCGGGTTTGAACACACCCTGCAACTCTACACCTGCTAAACGCGACGCCCGTTGCAGGCTGATTTGTGGTTTAATTGTCCAATATGGAACCCCCTAAAATATGAATAACAATCGCATTGTCCTCTCTGTCGTCATTATCCTGGCGGTCGCTTGTTTTTGCCTGGCAGTCATTCTGGCGGTAACCGGCGGTGCAATTCTTCTGGCCGGCGACGGGCTGAACAGCCTTTTCCTCACTGCCACGCCCACCTCCTCCCCGCCGACAATGACCCCTACACCGGAACCCCCCACCCAAATTCCGAGTCCTGTGGTGAGTACGCCTACCCCCAGAGGACAGGGCGAGAAGGAACTGCCGCAGGGCATTGCCCGCCAGATGGACCGGATTCAGGAACAGGTTGCCAGCATCCGCTCGTTGACTCTCCCTCCAATCATCAACCGCGCGTTATTGACCGTTGACCAACTCCGCCAGCAAGTGGAATCGGATTTCTTCAAAGATTACAATCAGCAAGAGGTCGAGGATGATGTTCGGGTTCTGACGGCATTTGGGCTGCTCGAGCCGGATTATGACCTTTACTCGCTTTACCTTGATCTGTACACTGAACAAATAGCCGGTTATTACGACCTGGAGACGGACGAGATGTTCGTTGTGCTCGACAAAGGCTTCAGCGGACCGCAGCGCTCGACCTACGCCCACGAATTCACGCATGCCTTGCAGGATTACAACCATGACGTTCGCGAAGGCATGAATTACAACGAGGATTATTGCGAAACAGACAGCGAGTATTGCGCTGCTATTCAAGCGTTGATCGAGGGTGATGCCTCGCTTACCGAACAATCCTGGTTGTACCTGTACGGAACCGATCAGGATCGCAGGGAAATCGACGAATATTATCAGAACAATGACCTGTCGGTCTTTGACACCGCCCCGGCCTTTTTGCAGGAAGACTTTATCTTTCCATACCGCCAGGGCGTCGATTTTGTGCTGGCGCTGTTCGAGGAAGGTGGTTTTGCCCGCATCGATGAGGCTTATGGCGACCCCCCGGTATCGACCGAACAAATCCTGCACCCCGAACGCTATCCAAATGATCGCCCAATCCCGGTGGACTTGCCTGATTTGACCAACACGCTCGGGCGTGAACTGCGCGAATTGGACCGCGGCGTGATGGGGGAATGGTATACCTATTTGATTCTGGCGCGCGGCATACAGCAAACAACCCGGATCCCTGATGACCAGGCAGCGTTGGCTGCGGAGGGTTGGGGCGGCGATGCGTATGCAGTTTACTGGGATGAAGCCGTGGGAGAGCCGGTCGTGATCCTTTCCACAGTCTGGGATTCGGAAGGCGAGTCGCGGGAATTCTACGATGCCTTCAAAGCTTATGGAACAGCGAGCTGGGGCAATCCTGCCCAAACCTCTGGCGCAGACGAATTGAACTGGGATTCGGCCGGCGACGGCGCATCCGTCTTCATTCGTTTGGGCGCAGAAACCCTGTGGGTCATTGCGCCTACCGGCGCGGACGTCCAATTGTTGGTGCAAGCGCTGTTGGCCTCCGATTCCGTCGGAGCGCGCTAAAGTGGCGCTGGATATCCCCCGCATCGCTGCCATCTGCTTCGATGTGGACGGCACGTTGAGCGACACCGATGAGCTGTGGGTACACCGGCTGGAGCGTTTTTTAATCCCCCTGCGCTTTATGTTGCCCGGTAAACAAACCCTGCGCACTGCCCGCTGGCTGGTGATGGGACTGGAGACGCCGGGAAACTGGGGTTACGAACTGCTCGACCGGCTGCATCTGGACGATGAAGCCGGCCGGTTGATCGATGCCGTGTCTCGCCGCAAGAATGAAAAAGCAAAGCACCTGCCGGTCATCCCCGACGTCTTGCGCACGGTGGCAGCCCTGCAGGAACGTTACCCGCTGGCGATTGTCAGCGCTCGCGGCGAACAGAGTACCCTGCAATTTCTCCAACAACAACACCTGCTACCGTCTTTCAGCGCGGTTGCAACGGCTCTGACCAGCCCGCATACCAAGCCGTTCCCCGACCCAATCTATTGGGCAGCCGGTCAAATGGGGGTGCCGGCCGACCGCTGTTTGATGGTTGGGGACACCACGGTGGATATTCGCGCAGGCAAGGCGGCTGGCGCGCAGACCGTGGGCGTACTGTGCGGTTTTGGTTCGGAGCGCGAATTGCGCCGGGCGGGCGCCGATTTGATCCTGCCTACCACTGCGCAACTGGACGAAATTTTACTGGCAGTGCATCAGTCGTAGTTCGACCCCCAAAGAGGCATGCGTTGAAACGGACTAACCCTGGCGTCATCGTGAAAATCCTGCTGGCGGTGATCTTTTGGGGCGCCTCATTCGTTGGAACCAAGATCGCTTTGCGCGATGCCCAGCCCGTAACGGTTGTCTGGGTGCGGTTTGGCATTGGCGTGTTGGTACTGGGCGCTGCGGTTATCCGGCGCCGGCAATTCAAGCTGCCGCCTGCTCGCGACCTGGGTTATTTCGCCCTGATCGGCGCTGTGGGCATCACCTGGCACCAGTGGCTGCAATCCACCGGTCTGATAACCGCGCAAGCCACCACTTCGGCCTGGATTGTGGCCTCGACGCCTATCTTCATGGCGCTGCTGGGTTGGATATTCTTCAAGGAGACGCTGAGTCTGCTACGGGTGGCGGGTATATTCATCGCCGCCTTCGGGGTGCTGATGGTGGTGACCAAAGGCGATCTGCAATCCCTGTCGCTGGGCCAATTTGGCACCCGCGGCGACCTGTTGATGTTGATCAGTTCGCCGAATTGGGCAGTTTTCTCCGCGTTGTCGCGCAATGGATTGCGGCGCTACCCGGCAGCGTTGATGATGCTGTATGTAATGGCGTTTGGCTGGCTGTTCACCACTGTGTTGTTCGCTGCCGGCCCGGGCTTTGCTGACCTGGCCAACCTGACGGTCAACGGCTGGGCGGCGGTGGCTTATCTGGGCATCGCCTGTTCCGGTCTGGCTTACATTTTTTGGTACGACGCGCTCCAGGTGCTGCCGTCGGCGCATGTTGGCGTGTTTCTCTATATCGAGCCATTGGTGACCGTGGTAGTGGCCGGATTTTTACTGGCTGAACCGGTTTATCTGGCAGCCCTGGCCGGCGGTGCGATTATTCTGCTTGGAGTCTGGCTGGTGAATCGACGGCCGTGATTTTTGGCCAGTCCAGCAGCGCCACCTCGACCAGCAGCCGCGGGTTTACATTGAAATCGATGTCTTCCAACGCTGCTTCCAAAGCGGAAGCGGCGCGCCGGGCGGTGTCAAAATCGATTTGCGTGGCGACAGCTTCAAGCGGTTCCACATAATCCAGGTTGGTGAGAGGCGCGTTGGCGTGGGCAGTTACCAGCATCAAATCGCGCCAATAGGTCAGCCAGGTGCGCATCCCGGCGCGCAGTCGGTTTTTGTCTTTCGACAGGCGTTCTGCCAGGTTGAAACGTTCGATTATCCCCCCGTTCAAGGCAACGCGCAAATTTTCCAGCCAGAATTTCCTTTCGTCGCGCGCTGTTTGATTGTCTATCAGGCTGAGCGCCAAACCCGGGCGTCCCCCCGCGATATGCGCCAGCAGGGTTGCTTCCGGGTCAGGCAGGTGCTGGTTGGTGACCAGAGATTCCGCCAGATGTTCGATCTTCATGGGACGCAGGCGCAGCACTTCGCAGCGTGAGGTGATCGTCGGCAGCAGATTGTCCGGCGAGTCGGCCGTGAGCAGCAGAATGGCCTTTTCAGGAGCTTCCTCCAGCGTTTTGAGCAGCGCGTTTTGCGCGCCTGGAGTGGCTTTCTCGAAGCCCAAAAAAAGAGCGATGCGGTAACGCGCCTGATAAGGCGACAAGGCCAGCAGGCGCTGCAGTTCACGCACCTGTTCGATTTTGATGGTCTGGGCGTCTTCGGCGATCTGGATGATGTGCAGATCCGGCTGCTGCTGGCGCCAGGTCTGCTCGCACATGCGGCATACGCCACATGCCTGGCCGGACGCCGGCGGCTGAAGGCAACTTAGCGCCTGTACGAAACGCAGCGCCAGGGTGCGCCGGCCGACGCCGGCAGGGCCGCAGAACAGATAAGCATGCCGCACGCTCTCATGCGCAATATGGTTCGCAAGCAGGTCGGCTGCCCATGGGTGTCCAAGAATTGGCCAGGTCATCGCAGCTATTGTAGCCTATTTTCAACGAAAAAATTTCACACTGGAGACACAGGAAAGAGTTGTAGCGCAAACTTTCAGTTTGCGTGGCGAACTGAAAGTTCGCCCTACATTTCCTTGTGCTCTCTGTCCAGGTGATTCAGAGGTGTCGAGGTGAGAAGCCCTATCATCCCGGAGAACATCCAGTATTTATGTTGCGCAAACTGGATGCTTCTATAAATTTTGGTGTTTCCAGGTTATTGTGGGGAATTTCCCGCCTTAAAATATCAACCGCCGGGGTGAGGGGGGCACCCAGGCGATTGATTTTGTTATGATAGCACGGTTTCTGAAAATTTTCCATTAGAAAAGCATAAGAAAATTATGGATGATCTTTACATTTTGCTGGTTATTGCGATTGAAAAACCCACTCAAAGCGCTGAGCCAGGGTGATGTATAATCACTGCGACCTCCCCCGGGGGGAAACCTGTACCGGCCACGCCCATGCCATTGACCTTCTTTACCTGGACTCTCGCTTTCCTGCCTGTACTGACGGTGTTGGTACTGATGCTTGGACTGCGCTGGGGTGGCAGCCGCGCCGGAGCAGTCGGCTGGTTTACCGCGTTGATCGTATCGGCGGCTTTTTTCGGCGCAGGGCCGCAACTGCTGGCGTACGCCCAGGTTAAAGCCGTGTTGCTCAGTCTGGATGTGCTCTACATCATCTGGACGGCGCTGCTGCTATTCCATACGGCGGCAGAAGCCGGCGCGTTGACCAGCATTGGCCGGGCATTGACCGCGTTGACGCCCGACCGCATGATGCAAGGTCTGCTGCTGGGTTGGCTGTTCGCCTCTTTTTTGCAGGGCATGGGCGGTTTTGGCGTGCCGGTTGCCGTCGCGGCCCCGCTGCTGGTCAGCCTGGGCTTTAGCCCGATACCCGCGGTGGTAATGGCTCTGGTAGGGCACGGCTGGGCAGTCAATTTTGGCTCGCTGGCGACCTCGTTCCAGACGCTGCTGGCGGTGACCAACCTGCCCGGCGAACTGCTGGCGCCGGATTCAGCCATTCTGCTCGGTATTTCCAGCTATTTTTGCGGCGCAATCGTGGCTTTTCTGGCTGACGGCTGGAAAGGGCTGCTGCGTGGCCTACCGGCGGTACTGATTCTGGGCACCGTGATGAGCGTCAGCCAGTACCTGCTGGTCACCAACGGCATTTGGACGCTTGGCGCGACCGGCGGAGCGATGGTTGGCCTGCTGGTCGGGTTGGCGTTGACGCGCCTGCCGTTTTACCGCCGCGCGGCAGTGCAAAATACACCGACGGCTGAAACGCGCCAGGAAAACGGCAGGTCACCCCGGTCGCTGCTGCTGGCGGTTTCGGGCTACTTGATCCTGGTTGTGCTGGCATTCGGCATCAACCTGATTCCACCGGTATCGCGCTTGATGAGCTCGGTGCAGCTTAACCTCGATTTTCCGGAACTCGCCACCCGCTTTGGCTGGGTCACTCCGGCCGGTTCTGGACGGCCGATCGACATCTTTGGGCACCCGGGAGCGATCCTGCTGTATTCTTCGCTACTGGCCTACTTCATATACAAGAAAAGCGGCTCATACACATCCGGGGCTGAAGCCCGCATTTTGAGCAAGGTGGCGCGCGGAGCGGTCAACTCCAGCCTGGGCATACTGGCGATGGTCGGCATGGCGGTGATGATGACTCACGCCGGCATGACCAACCTGCTGGCCCAGGGACTCAGCCTGGCGTTTGGCCCGGTCTATCCGCTGATCAGCCCGTTCATTGGGGCGTTGGGCGCCTTTATTACCGGGTCCAACAACAACTCGAACGTGCTGTTCGCCGTGCTGCAAATGAACACCGCCCAACTGCTAGGGCTGCCCGTGCCGTTGATCCTGGGTGCGCAGACCGCCGGCGGATCGCTTGGCAGTATCATGGCGCCGGCCAAAGTGATCGTTGGCTGCAGTACGGTCGGGTTGAGCCATGAGGAAGGGCGCGTGGTCGGCAAGGTGATTGCCTACGGTATGCTGCCGGTGGCGGTGGTGGCCGTCGCCGTGCTGGTCATGGTTGGAATTGGCAGTCCTTGACAAATAAAGGCTCGAGATTATAATATGCAAGCCTTCCTCGTTAGCTCAATGGCAGAGCGGGCGGCTGTTAACCGCTAGGTTCGAGGTTCGAGTCCTCGACGAGGAGCTAATTATCCTGAAGGTGGTCGCTAATCACAAGATTGGCGATCTTTTTATGCCATTGCATCTTTAGATCGGCGAAACTTACTAGGGCATGGAGGTTCATTCCTCACCTCCTGCTTTCAAAGGTCAGGCAGCCTGTTTGTGCAAGTTCGCAGGAGTTGTTTCACTCATTCTTTTTTCTCCAAACTCCCCCCTGTTAGTAGTTGGAGTTTTCATTTTTTGAATCGATTCAAACCTGCCAAAAATTCCCTGTATAAGTAACATTTACTGTTTAAGATAATAAATAGAATATATATTTCGGATAAGCGTATTATTTTACATTAATAATACGCTTATCCTGAATGCCTTTCAAACACTAGAGGAATTCTGATGACAGATAAAATGAATGACACTCAATAAGAAGTAGAATTCACTAATTTTTTGTGAAATAACCAGCTAAAAACTCCCAATGATTTTACAAATCAAATGGGAGAGCTTATCAAAAAGGCTAGAGAGGACAAGGGGATTAGTCAGGCCAAACTGGCAAAAAGGATCAATAAGAGGCCGGCAACGATTTCAGATATCTAAAATCTAAAATCGGAGTATTGACCTTAGTGATGATTGCGATGGAGCTCGACAAGACAATTTCATATTTTTTTCCCTAGCAAGCTATTAATAGATATCATTGCTGATGTAAAAACACCTTTTCAACACAGAATGCTCGAAATTGCAAAGGCAATAGAATATTTAGGGGAAACTAAGTTCACCCTTGACATTCTTAATGTCATAGTTGAACACTTTGAAGCAAATTATCAGTCCGCAGTAAATGGATATCCTCTTGAAGGGGATGGAAAATCGAAATATAAGAAATTTAGTTTTTTGGGAAAAGCGGAATACCAAATTTAAATGAATTGTAATTTTTCAATTTTATCTTCGAGATAGGTATTGGCTATAAGCTAAAAGGCTCTACAGCAACCCGTTTTCAAACAGATATTTCCTGCCTTTTTTAGAAAGAAAATAAGCAGTATCTCCGAACTTCGTGCATTCGATATAGCCAATTTCCATTAACTCATCTAAGTAATATTGAGCTTTTGGTTTACTTATATTAAATTCTCTTGCAATTTCTTCAACTTCAAGGGATTCATCTGAAAAAGCAATTTTTACCAATGTATCGATAATTACTTGGTCTAAACTACTAGCGTGTTCTTCCATGAATTCCTCCATAAATTAGTACCATAGTATAAAATGCATTATATCAAAATAAGAAGTTGCCGAGAGGGAAAATGGTAGAAAATGATCTAGAAAGTATCCAGAATGAATTCGAAAGCTTAATTCCTTCAGAACGAAAGCGCTTTTTTGAAGCTTTTTTTACGGCAGCAATGGGAAGTATTCCTTGGGTTGGTGGTTTTATATCTGCCATGTCTCAATTTTTCTTAGATAAAGATGAAGCAATGAAAGACAATTTACAAACGAAATGGATGCAGGAGCATCTTCGAAAAATTAAACTTCTTGAAGAGACACTGAATAATATTGAGGATAGATTCAATCGGATAGGTGAACAAATTTCTGATCGAATTCAAAGCGAAGATTACCTAGATTTAGTAAGAAAATCTTTTAGAGTTTGGGATAATGCTGATACAGACGAAAAGCGAAAATACGTAGCAAATTTAATTACAAATGCTTGTGCAACAGAACTTGCATCAGATGACGTGGTTAGGCTTTTTATTGATTGGCTAAATAATTACCACGAAGCCCATTTTGCAGTCATAAGAGAAATTTTCAATAAACCTGGAGTAACGAGGTATGCTATTTGGAAATCTATTAAAGGCGAATTCCCTAGAGAGGATTCCGCAGAAGCTGATTTATTCAAGATGCTAATAAGAGATTTAAGTACAGGTGGTGTGATAAGACAAAAAAGAGAAGTTACATCGAATGGGCAATTTATTAAACGACAAACAAAAACGCATTCTACGCCCTCGGGAATAATTGAATCGGCTTTCGAAGATTCAAAACCTTACGAGTTAACCGAATTAGGTAGACAATTTGTTCATTATGCAATCACCGATATAGTACCAAGAATAAGCCAATGAAATGATCTCATAGTTCATATAGAACTTTGTATCGTTGGGAGTTATTCATGTTTCCGTTAGATTCTGGGTTCGAGTCCTCGCTGCCTGCGCGGACAGCGTGCGACGAGGAGCTTTTTTATTTATGTGTCACCCTAGAACGCAGTGAAGGGTCTAGATTTTGACTCAAGTGTAGATGCTTTGCAGCGCTCAGCATGATATGAAGCCATGATAATTTAATGGATTCGTCATACATTTCTTTTTAACTGTTGAAACTACATATGCGGAAAGGCTTTTTTTCTAGTCACACTATTAGCTGGTGATGTTGTTAACTTGGTTCTAACATAACCTTCCAAGATTACTCATGGGTTAAGTCGGTAACTTGAACGTCAGGTGAATCTGGCAGTTGGGCTTATAGTGGGATTCGTTTGCTAAGGCAATAGACTGACCCTGATTAACAATCCAAGGGAAGAAAATTGGTTAGTAGAATTAAACTAATTCGTATAAAATAGTATTTAAAACTTTTTTGTCTAGAGAGGGGATAAAAAAATGAAAATAAAATCACTTTCGACTATATTATTTATTATTTTAATTGGTTGTTCATATAGTAACTCATCGGAAAGCTCAGAAAGCACCTCGTCTGAACGTTCTGAAATAATTAATTGGGCATCTCAGATAGCAAGCCTTGAAAATCGTCTAGAATTAGTGATTAATAAATTTACCGCACTTAGTCAACAAATAGCATCTCGCCCTCCCACAAATGACGAACTATCGGAACTAACAAAAATTAACAATGAAGCTACTGATTTATACAACGAGATTATCGATATCGCACCACCGATTGAGGTGAAAAGTATTCATAATAAATATATCGATAATTACTCAAAGATGTCGGAGTCTGTACTTTATTACGTGATTGCGATTAAGCAAAACGATCTCAATTACTTTGAAAAAAGTGCAAGCGCAATTCGTGATGCGAACCGTATAGGGGCAGAAGCATATGATGAATTTGCGGCCATTTTGACCAAGTTTTCAATTTCATGCGAAGATATAAATTTCTGTGAAAATTGATTAATCGCGATTAGAGAATTGGAGTTCATCGTGGAAATTATAGAAGGATTAAGTGGATTATCCAAACCGTTTGTTAGGCTAATTGATGCAGTCTCGGCGGGTGTTGGAAAAATATATGAGCCCACATATATCAGGAAAATATCTGCTGCAGACGCTGATGCAGCAATAATAAACGCAGAAGCTCAAGCTAAAGTAACTGCAATTCATGCACAAGCCGAATCTGAGAAGAAAGTAATTGAATGGCAAACCGCAGAACGAGTTAAGGCTTTGGAAGAAAGAAGGCAGAACAACATAAACAAAATAGTAAATAATGCAATAAGTCAATTACCTGAACGAATTGAAACAGAGAAAACAGTGGATCAAGATTGGGTTACTAGATTTTTTAATATTTCTCAAAATATTAGCAACGAAGAAATGCAATTAATTTGGGGGAAGATATTGGCAGGTGAGGTAGCTAGCCCGAATTCTTACTCATTACGTACGCTAGACCTATTAAAAAATCTCACACAATCTGAGGCTAAACTCTTTTCGAAAATCGGGCAATATGCAATTACCGATATCACTTCCGATAATTATTTGTCGTTTGTTATCAACCCAGATAATGGTGATTATCTAAAAAAGGAATTTGGAATTAGTTTTACTGACCTCTTAGAGCTGCGAAACGCAAATATTCTTACTCCAAGCGATTTATCAATAAATTTTGAACAAACTGATATGGACATCACGTCTCATTTTCTTTACGGTAATCAGTATCTATTTATGCAAAAGCACGGAAATCCCCAAAAATTATCCATGCAAATGATCGTCTTTACTAATATAGGAAGAGAATTATTACATTTACTGGATGTGGTCGTTCATAAGAATTATTTGGATAAATTTGGTGGTTGGTTTTTGGAGAATGATTTCAGCGTGAATATTGGCAATTTTGTGAAACATGAGAATCACAAGATATATTCCGATAATTATCGGCAATATATTCCATAAGGAAAGATGTAACATCACCTGACCAAATTCGGTTAATAATTCTTTGAGTATCTTCTTTAAAAACATCAATATGGTATTTCTTAAATTTTTCTGGCGGCGTTTTTTTTATCTCATTTAATCTCTCTTTGCATGAATTGAATTCCATTCCGCCGGTTCGAGTCCTTGCGGTGGTTGCACACCATTATGCGACAAAGGGTTATTTGGTTAACCCCATGACCGGGCCAATCGAAATTGCCATCTACTCAGGTTCCCCCGCGCTAATTGTTGACCTTGCAAATTAACAATTCGTCCGCTAAAATAAATTAATTCGATTGTTTACCAATACGATCTTTATTCAATCCGTTAAAAGGAGTCGCAATGGCAGTCTCAAAAATAGTTACCCTAAAAGCCTCTTCTCCACTCAGTTTCGATGAAGCCATTAAAGCCGGGGTTACCCGCGCCCACAAAACTCTCAAACATGTCACCGGCGCCTGGGTCAAAAATCAAGAAGTCTTGATTGATGATGGCGGTCGAATCACCGAGTACCGGGTTGAGATGAAGGTCACCTTTATTCTCGAAGACTGATTCTATTTTTTCGGCAAATTTGATTAGCGGCTGCTAAATTTGCCCCTCCAAGAGAATTGAACCTTTTATCAACAGGTCTCAATCGAATTTCCTATTCCAATACGCAATTGTTCGCCTATTAGCTCCAAAATGGATATCTGGAGGAAATTAAATCCGTTCCGCCAGGTTCGAGTCTTTGCAGTGGTAGCATACCATCATGCGATGACCCGCTTGCTCCCTGAGCCTGTCAAAGGGGCAGGTGATGGATATGACTTCGATAGTTAGAGATCCTTCGTTCGCAAACCTACTCTGACTGGCATCGCCCGGGAAAACTATTTGCTTCGGCGAGCTCTCTTTGACAATTCCCCTCTTGACTATCCGTTTGATTTGGCCTATACTTAAACCGGTTTACTAAACCGGTTTAAGTCAAATCTCTCACCCACCTGTAAGGAGAATATTATGAAAATCCCCAAGTTACTCCCGCTGCTTGTTGTCTTTGCCATGCTGGCGGGCGTTCTCGCTGCCTGCGCGCCTTCGGCCACCCCGACGGCCGCGCCGGTCGAGCCAACTGCAGTTTCTGAAGCCACACAAGCTCCGCCCGCAGAACAACCAACCGTTGTCCCGCCTGCCGAGCCCGTTAAGCTCACTTTCTGGTTTAACTGGGAAGGCACCAATGCAGACGTGATGAAGGATCTGGTCAACCGCTTCAACGAACAGAACCCTGATATCGTTGTCGAACCAGTATTCCAGCCCTATGCCGACATCATGACCCTTTACCAGACCGCTATCGTCGGCGGCACCACCCCCGACGTGGCTGCGCTGGATCTGATCCTCATCCCGCAACTGGTTGAAACCGGCGCCATCGCCCCGCTGGATGATTTTGTCGCTGCGGACGCCGATATCAAGGTGGATGATTTCTACCCATTGTTGGCCAACTATGACATTATGGGCGGCAAGCGCTATGCCCTGCCGGTGAGCACCAACAATATGCAGCTCATCTGGAACAAGGACCTCTTTACCAAGGCCGGCCTAGACCCTGAAAAAGCCCCCGCCACCTGGGATGAAATGCAGTCCATGGCCGAGCAGTGCCAGGATCCCGCTAACGGCGTGGTCGGCTTTGAATATTATACCCAGCCTACCGGCGAGGGCATAACCTGGCAGTTCCAGGTCTGGCTGTGGGCTGCCGGCGGCGAGTTCCTCAACGGAGATAACACCGCAGCTGCCTTCAATACCCCCGAAGGCCTCAAAGCTCTGACCTACGTTTCCGACATGCTGCAGGGTAATGGCTCGCAGCCAGGTCCGTGGGGCCTGTTTGGCGACCAGAAGGCTTGCATGCAGCTTGATGGCTCCTGGTTGTTCGGTTACCGCAAGGACGCGCCCTTCCAGTGGGGAATTGCCCCGGTGCCTGCGCCCGAGGGCGGCGCAACTGCCAGCAATGTGGGCGGCGAGCACATCTTCATGTTCGACGCTACTCCCAACAAGGAAGCAGCCTGGAAGTTCATCAAGTACTTGACCAGCACAGAGATCCAATTGGAATGGGATCAGCTGACGGGTTTCCTGCCGGTACGTCAAACAGTGGCTGAAAACGCTGATTATCTCACCTGGATCAGCGAGACCGAACCGCGCATGCTGCCCTTTGTTGAGGGCATGGCCAGCGCGCACGCCCGCCCTGCCACCCCCAAGTATTTTGCCGTCTCCGACGCCTTCTCGCGTGAAATTCAAAAAGCCCTCCTGGGAGAGGCTGCCCCTGCCGATACGCTCGCAGCCGCCGAAGCGGCCGTGAATGAAGCGTTGAAGTAATCTCCTGGTACTGACACTTTTTCTGGGGCGGCGGCTCCCCAGCCGCCGCCCTGATCATTTAATGCCAGCAATATCATTCATCAAACAGCGCCATTTGATGACAGATCGTTTAAACTAATAACAGGGCAACATACTCATGCAAGTTCGTTCCGCAGGCTCCCATAACTGGTTCACCCGGCTGCGCCGCAGCGATATTTCAACCGCGCTGTTGTTCCTATTGCCGTCGCTGGTGATCCTGGGAGTCTTTAATTTTTACCCAATCGCCGGGGTCTTCCGCCTGAGCTTCTTCAAGTGGGATAACCTTTCACCAGCCAAGACCTTCATTGGCCTGGATAATTTCATCAGGTTGTTTCAGAGCGAGCGTTTTTGGAATTCGTTGAAGGTCACTGCCGAATACACACTCGTGGTAACGGCGGTGAGCCTCTTCCTCGGGCTGGTGCTGGCCGTTTTTCTCAACAACCGCATGCTGCTGGGCAAGTCTTTCTGGCGCAGCATGTTTTTTCTGCCGGTGGTCACGCCTACTGTGGCGGCTGCCATGGTGTGGATTCTGCTGTTCAACCCTGGCTTTGGCCTGGTCAATGTGGTGCTGCGCGCCCTCGGACTCGATGGACTAAACTGGCTGGCGGATAAGACCTGGGCGCTGCCAACCGTGATGTCATTGGGCATCTGGCGGCGGTTGGGCTTTACACTCATCCTCTACCTGGCGGCGCTGCAGTCGTTATCCAAAGAATATTACGAGAGCGCTGAAATCGATGGAGCGAACGCGCTGCAGCGCTTTTTGCACATCACTGTGCCGCTGCTGCGCTCCACCACCATCATGCTGGTCATTCTGGGGGTAATTGATTCGTTCCTGGTATTTGACCAGGTGATGGTGCTCACCCGTGGCGGCCCGGACGACGCCACCGAAGTGATCGGTATGTTCATGTATTTGAATTCATTCTCATTGTTCAAGCTTGGCTACGGTGCGGCCATTTCGGTGGTGATGTTTGTGGTGGTGGCGGTATTTACGCTCATGCAATGGCGTTTTGTTGGCTTTGGCTCGGCCGGGGAGGCGGAATGAACCTCTTGCGCAGGCTGGGGGCAGAACCGGTCACTCCGCGTAAAGCGCGCACCACCCTGATCCTGGCACTGATTTTGATTCCGGCGGCGTTTGTGGTGCTGGTACCCTATTTATGGATGTTCACCACTTCGTTGAAGGTGCGCGGTACTACTGGCCTGCCACCCTACCTTTTTCCCAACGCATTCGAGTTTGGTAATTACCTTAAGGCCTGGCAAGCGGCGCCTTTCCTGCGTTATTACCTCAATACCACCATCGTGGCCGTCGCCATTATTGCCTCGCGCGTGGTGCTGGCCAGCCTGGCCGCCTATGCTTTCGCTTTTTTGCGTTTTCCCGGCCGTAACCTGCTCTTTTTGCTCTTTCTTGGGACGATGATGATCCCCTTTCAGGCGACGATCATCCCTTCTTACCTGATCATCCGTGACTTGCAATGGTTCAATACCTTTCAGGCGTTGATTGTGCCGCGCATGGTGGATGCCTTTTCGATCTTCCTGCTGCGCCAGGCCTTCATCTCGATCCCGCGCGACTACCTTGATGCTGCCCGGCTGGATGGCTGCTCGCACTGGCAGGCGCTGTGGAAGGTGGTGGTGCCGCTCAACAGTGCTTCAGTGGTAACAATGGGTCTATTCGCCTTCCTGTTTGCCTGGAACGATTATCTCTGGCCGCTGCTGGTGGCCAACAGCGAGCAGATGCGCACCATTCAACTCGGGCTGCAGGTTTTTGCCGGGCGTTACCAGACCGAATGGACTTACATGATGGCTGGCACCGTCACCGCCACACTGCTCCCGCTGATCCTCTTTCTGGCAGCGCAGCGCAGTTTCATTTCCGGTCTCACTCGTTCCGGGTTGAAAGGATAACTACTCTCATGATCGAACGTTTCGACGCCCCTGAATGGGTACAAGACGCAGTTTTTTACCAGATCTTCCCCGAACGCTTTGCCAACGGTGATCCAGGCAATGATCCGGCCTGGGTGCTGCCGTGGGGCACGCCGCCTACCCCGCTAACCTTCATGGGAGGCGACCTGCAAGGCATTCTGGATCACCTGCCTTACCTGCATGAGCTTGGCATTAATGCTATTTACACCACACCCATCTTTGCAGCGCGTTCCAACCATAAGTATGACACCAGCGATTACTTCAAGGTCGATCCAGCCTTTGGCGACCTGGAGTTGCTCAAGCGCCTGGTGAAAACAGCGCACGCGAACGGCATACGCGTCGTCCTCGACGCGGTTTTCAATCACTGCGGTGATGGTTTCTGGGCCTTTCAGGATGTGATGGCGCAGGGAAGTGCTTCACAATATCGCGATTGGTTTATTCTGGGTGACCTGCCCATCGAGCAGACCCCTCCCAATTACCAGACCTGCGGCGGGGCCGGCTTTTTACCTAAACTTAACCTTGCCAACCCTGCCGTGCGCCGCCACCTGTTGGATGCAGCCGCTTACTGGCTCAAGGAAACCGGCATGGACGGCTGGCGACTGGACGTTCCCTGGAAGGTGCCGCTGGATTTCTGGCGCGAGTTTCGTCAGGTCGTCAAAGGTATCCGTCCGGATGTTTACATTGTTGCCGAGGCCTGGCGCGACCCGCATTACTGGCTGCAGGGCGATACCTGCGACGCGGTGATGAACTATCCCTTCCGCGATTATGTTCTGGATTACTGCGCGCGCGACGCGATGGATGCTGAGGATTTTGACCATTATGTCCGGCGTCTGCAAGCGGAGTACGGCGCCGCTGCACCAGCCCAGTTAAACCTGTTGGGCAGTCACGACACTGCCCGCCTGCTGACACTGTGCCGCGAGAATCCCGCCCGCGCCATTTTGGCTTATATCTGCCAGTTCACCAGCGTAGGTGCGCCGATGATCTATTACGGCGACGAAAACGGCATGAGCGGCGAAAATGACCCCGACTGCCGCCGCTGCATGGAGTGGGAGCCGGGTAAATGGAACAGTACCATCCGTGTTGCGCTGCAAAAGTTGATTGCGCTGCGCCACACTCACCCCGCGCTGCGCCGCGGCAGCTATGAACCCTTGCTGACCTTCAATGGCGTGTATGCTTACCAGCGCAGGCTGGGGGATGATCAGGTCATTGTCGTCACCAACCCGCGCGATGCACGCAGCGGGCTGCACATTTCGTTGCCCAATGGGGCCGACTGCGAGTGGGTCGATGTGCTCAGTGAACAGCGCTATGTCAGCAGAGCCGGGCAGCTTGTGTTGTCCGAGTTGGGAGCGCAGCAGGGTTTGGTGCTCATCCCATTAGAGCGTTAATATATAATCAGTCTATGGCCAGGGTTAATATCAAGGACATCGCTCAAAAAGCCGGCGTTTCCAAAACGGCGGTATCTTTTGCTTTTAACAACCCCAGCCGTTTGTCCGAATCTACCGCCCAACAGATTCTAACCATCGCCGAGGAAATGGGCTACTCGCCTGATCCGGTGGCGCGCAGTATGTCCACCGGCCATACCGGCACCATTGGCCTCTTGCTGCCGCAGCCGCTACCGGAAATTGTGCGTAACCCCTTTTTTCCGGAATTCGTCGAAGGCATCGGCGAGGTATGCACCCATTCGGGACTTTCTCTGATGCTGGTGTCGCCGTTGAAGGGCAGCATGCGCCGCGCCATCATCAATGCAGCAGTGGACGGCTTCCTCACGCTTGGACTGGAGGAATACAAAGCCACCATGGTGGTACTGCGCCAGCGCGGCGTACCCTTCGTCACGGTCGACAGCGACCCTATCGAAGGGGTACCGGCCGTCAATGTCGACGACGCAGGTGGAGCCTGCCAGGCCATGCAGCACGTGCTGGCCAGCGGGCACCGCCAGATCGCCATCCTGGCAATCCGCTCTGGCAAGCAAGGCCACTACCAGGAATATGTAGGCACGCTTGGGGCGCGTATGCATGGCTACTTGCAGGCGCTGCAACAGTTTGGGCTGAACATTAACGGCCGCTCAGTGCGCTTGCTGGAATGCACCAGCACCGAAAACGGGGGTATGGAGAGCTTCCAGGCGCTGTGGAAATTGCGCCATCATCCGACGGCAATCGTCGCGATGAGCGACATCATCGCTATTGGTGTGATCAAGGCGGCCACTGCTGCCGGGGTGCAAGTCCCGCAGGATCTTTCAGTAGTCGGCTTCGACGATATCACTCTTGCCAGCCTGATCCACCCGGCTCTGACCACAGTGGCGCAGCCCTCACGCGAAAAGGGGCAAATTGCCGCCAGCCAACTGGTGAAGTTAATCGAATCCAGCCTCGAACCGGTTCACCAGGTACTGCCCACCCGCCTGATTGAACGCGCTTCAGTTTGCCCGCCGAAAAAAGAGGAAAATAAACGCACTTTGACGGCCGAATAGGTGCAGGGTAGAATGGCACTGGTGCATAGATACGGACCAACCTGTTCTCTACCGTCCAAAAACCAAATACAACCCGCCCGCAAATATGGCTCCCCCTCCATCGACGCAGTCCGGCGCGCTCAGTCCATTCACGGTCTCGCCGCCATCGCCCACCCGCAGGCTGTAGGAAACTCCCGGCGTCATTTGGAAGTCGGCATAACCCGCGCTGACCGCCGGTTTAAGGCCGGTGAAGAAGGTGTCCAGCCCGCCGTCCCAGGCTACATTGATCTGGATGCCGGGCACGGGCGTACCGTTGCTGTCGCGCACTTCGATTTGCAAGAGACCGGGCGTTTGCGCAACATCGCACACCGGTTGGCGGTCGACAATTACAAACGGCTCATCCATTGCGGGACCAGGGCTGGCAGCCGCTTCCGGGGCGGCTGGCGCGGTGGATGTCACTCCCTGGGTACTGCCTGCCACCGGGGTGGATGCGGGTGATTCCATGCTCAGATCGCTCAACGCAGAAGCCAGGCTTGCCAGGTCGCGCGCGGCTTGCTCATCGCCAACGGAAAGAGCCTGCTGCGCTTGAGCTGCCAATGATTCTACCGGTGAGAAATCATGCAACAGCGCTATCCTCTGGCTGGCGCGCACAACATCCAGGTTTGTCCGGTACGCCCGGGCAATGCTCAAGCGGTAATCGGCTTTATATTCTTCGGCTAACGCAGCGGGGGCGGTGTCTTTATAGGTTACCGGGCTGATCACCAGTGAAATCAGCAAGCCCAACCCCAGGCCGAGCAGCAAACCGGTCAGCAAGTACCAGGGCGGCTGGCGGCGCTCTTCGCGTTCCAGATAGTCGTCTTCCATTACGGTGTCGGCTCCGGGGGAACAGGTGTGTAGCGCTGCAATCCGGTGAACAAGCGCGCCAGCAGTTGCATATCTGCCTGTTCGTAGCCCAGTTCCTGGGCGCTGATGATAGCCTGCTGCACGGCCTGGAGCGAATCGTTTGCTCCCAACGGGCGCAAACGGGCATCGGCGGCGGCCAGGTCGCCGTCCTGGCTGTAGATTTCGGCGGTCATCAGCACGAAATCAGCTTTGTAATCTGCGCGCAGGCTCTGAGGCTCGGCCGCTTGTGCCGCCGGTGGGAAGAGCAGCCAGCCGGCCAGCAAGCCGCCAGCCAGGCCAATGGCAATGGCCAGCGCGAACCCTAAAATTCGCCAGCTGCGCATTACCGGTTAATCCTTCAGCATCGGCATATGGATGCCGCGCTCGTGGGCCGTTTTGATCGCTTCCGGGTAGCCGGCGTCCGCGTGACGCACCACCCCCATGCCGGGGTCGCTGGTGAGCACCCGTTCCAGACGGCGGGCAGCGGCCGGGGTGCCATCTGCCACGATGACCATTCCGGCATGCTGGCTGTAACCGATACCCGTCCCGCCGCCGTGGTGGAACGACACCCAGGTTGCGCCGCCGGCGGTGTTGATCAGTGCGTTCAAAATTGGCCAGTCCGAGACCGCGTCGGTGCCATCGCGCATAGCTTCGGTCTCGCGATTGGGAGAGGCCACCGAGCCCGAGTCCAGGTGGTCGCGCCCGATCACGATCGGCGCTTTGACGATCCCCTTTGCAACCATTTCGTTGAATTTGAGTCCGGCTTTGACGCGCTCGCCGTAGCCCAGCCAGCAAATGCGCGAGGGCAGCCCCTGGAAGGGCACCCGTTCGCGCGCCAGCTTCAGCCAGCGCTGCAGGTGCACATCCCCGGGGAACAGCTCGGCCACGGCTTCATCGGTGCGGTAGATATCTTCGGGGTCGCCGGAGAGTGCCACCCAGCGGAAGGGGCCTTTGCCCTCGCAGAACAGCGGCCGAATGTAGGCCGGGACGAAGCCAGGAAAGTTGAATGCATCCTTGACGCCGGTGTCGTAGGCTCGCTGACGCAAATTGTTACCATAATCAAAAACCTCGGCGCCGTGGCGTTGGAACTCGAGCATGGCTTCCACATGCCGCGCCATGGATTGCAGCGAGCGGCGCTCGTATTCCTGCGGGTTCTGCACGCGCAGCGCATCCGCCTCGACCACGCTCAAACCACCGGGGACGTAAAACAAGACATCGTGGGCCGGGGTCTGGTCGGTGACCACGTCCGGCGTCACACCGCGCAGCACCAGCTCCGGGTAGATATCGGCTGCATTGGCGACCAGCCCGATCGAACGCGGCACGCCGCGCTGTGTGCAATCCTCGACCAGGGTCATGGCCTCTTCCAGGGTATCGACCACGTCATCGATGTAGCCGATTTCCTGGCGACGACGGGCGCGGGCGGGGTCAACCTCCACCACCAGGCCTACGCCTTCGTTCATCGTCACTGCCAGCGGTTGAGCGCCGCCCATGCCGCCTAGCCCGGCAGTGAGCACAAATTTACCCTTGAGCGATGGCCAGCCCTTTTGCGCCGCCAACGACGCCAGAGTCTCATAGGTGCCCTGCAAAATGCCCTGGGTGCCGATGTAAATCCACGAGCCGGCGGTCATTTGACCGTACATGATCAGTCCGCGCGCGGCCAGGTCGTCAAAATGCTGCTGGGTGGCCCAGTGCGGCACCAGGTTGGAGTTGGCGATCAGCACCCTCGGGGCATCCGGGTGTGACTTGAAAACCGCCACCGGCTTGCCGGACTGCACCAGCAAAGTCTCGTCATCCTCCAAGTTGCGCAGCGTATTCAGGATGGCGTCAAACGCCTCCCAACTGCGGGCCGCCTGACCGCGTCCGCCGTACACCACCAGGTCCAACGGGCGTTCGGCCACCTCGGGATCCAGGTTGTTTTGAATCATGCGATAAGCAGCTTCGGTCAGCCAGGATTTGCAGGTGAGTTGCGTACCGCGGGGTGCGCGAACGGTTCTGGGACCAGACATAAAACTACCTCCGGTAGAAATGCTGCGGGTTTGGAATGCATAATTTTACTCTACTTCAGTTATCCATATCCGGCGGCAAGCTGGAATCAAAAAGCAGACCTTTACCAGCAGCTGGTTCGAGTCTGCTTTTTATAATTCGCCGCTACGATTACTTGTCTACCGGCTTTTTGCCCCAACCTGCAAACCGCGGCACTGCCGGTTCGATCACCTCCGGTATCTTGCCGCGTACCTTATCTTCCATTTCGCTGATCATTTGCCGCTGGCGGTAAATGATGTTCTTAAGCACATCGCCGATGGAAATCACGCCGATCAATTTGTCGTTTTCAATAACGGGAAGGTGGCGCACGCGTTTATCGGTCATCAATTCCATACATTCCTCGATGGTCTGGTCGGGATGGATGGTGAAAACCTGCGAAGTCATGATCTCCTTCACCAGGGTGTCGCGGGAGGTGCGGCCTTTCAGGATGACCTTGCGGGCATAATCGCGCTCGCTGATGATGCCGACCATTTTTTCGTCCCTGGTCACTACCAGTGCCCCGACCCCTTTGGTCGCCATCAGACGCAGGGCTTCAAAAACAGTGTCGTCGGGCGAGATCGTCCAAATATAGTCGCCTTTGAGTTGCAGAATATGCCGCACCTGGTGCATCATTGCCTCCTTGTTGGTTTATTCCTGTAACGGTTGTTTACTTAATTTATAACACTTTTAAATGGCATTTGACACTATCGTATCATAATATTTTATGAATTGGATAGAAATTGATAGCTTATTTTTGCCAGATAAGCCGCTTTAAATTATTCTTCAGACAGCTCAGCCCAATTGCTAAGGCGCGCTTCCAGACTGTGCTGCAGGTTCTGATAGTCACGCCCCAGTTGCACCACCTTTCCGGCGTCAGGCGGCGGATTCTCAAGCTGACGTGTAATGGCAGCAATTTGAGCTTCGAGCGCGGTGATCTCGGATTCTATGGCTTGAATCCGCTCTTTTCGTTTGCGGTCCATACTGTTGTTTGCACCGCGCGGGCGCGAATTTCCGATTTTATTTGTCAGGATGGCGGCTTTCCCGGCGGCAGCCTGGAGCGCTTCAACCTGTCGGGCGGCGCGGTATTCACTGTAAGTGCCGTCAAACACCCGCAGCGCACGCTGCGCCGGTTCAACCTCCCAGACCTGGGTCGCCAGTGCGTCGATCAGGTAGCGGTCATGCGAAACCAGCAGGATCGTCCCCTGGTAATCAGCCAGCAAGGCTTGCAGAAGTTCCTGCGACGGTAAATCCAGGTGATTGGTCGGCTCGTCGAGCAGCAGCAGGTTAGTCCCCTGCAATGCCAGGCAGGCCAGCGCCAATCGCCCGCGCTCACCGCCGGAGAGCAATTTGACTTCCTTGAAGACATCGTCGCCAGTGAACAGGAATTTAGCCAGGTAGTCGCGCACCTCGGCGGGCAGCATGTGCGGTGCAACTTTGTTGATTTCTTCCATCAGGGTGTTGCCGGAACGCAGCCCTTCATGCGCCTGGGCAAAGTAGCCGATCTGCAGGCTGGCGCCCAGTCGAACCTCGCCGCTGTACGGCGGAATTTGTTCCAGTAACGTCTTAAGAAATGTGGTTTTCCCGGCGCCGTTGGGACCAATCACCGCGGCGCACTCGCCGCGCTTGAGCAGCAGGTCGGGCGCCTGGAACAACGGGCGACCCTCGTCGTGGTAGCCAATACTCAAGGCCTCGGTACGCAGTACCAGGTCGCCAGAGCGGCCAACTGCCTGCAGGCGGAAGCGCATTTTCCTGGATTGGCGCGGCGGAGCCAGCCGCACTTCCTCCAGCATGCGTTCCAGCCGTTTCCGGCGCCCCTGCGCCTGGCGGGTATTTTGGCCGGCAATATTGCGCCGGATGTAGTCTTCTTCTTTTTCGATAAATTCCTGCTGGGCCTGGTACTCTTCCAACTGGCGCTGGTAGCGTTCCTCGCGCTGTACCAGGTAAGCTGAGTAATTGCCGTGATAGGTCTCCAGCGCCGGGGTCATTTCCCAGATATTGTCCACCACCTGATCGAGGAAGTAGCGGTCGTGGGAAACGATCAGTACTGCGCCTGGCCAATCTTTCAGGTAATTTTCCAGCCATTCAACGGCAGCAATGTCAAGATGATTGGTGGGTTCGTCCAGCAGCAATAAATCCGGGCTGGAAAGCAGCAATTTTGCCAGCAGCGCGCGGGTACGCTGACCGCCGGAAAGGTGGGCCAGGGGCCGGTTGATGTCGCTGCGGCTAAACCCCAGGCCGGTGAGCGTCTGACGGATGCGGGTTTCGAAGGTGTAGCCGCCCAACCTCTCGAACTCTTGCTGCAATCGTCCGTACGAAACCAGCGCCAATTCTGCCTGTTCGGGGTCCGCCATGGCGGTTTCCAACCGGGCCAATTCGGCTTGCCGCTGGATTAAGTCCTCGAAAACAGTCAGACATTCCTGCCAGAGGGTGCGGTCGGTGAGCAGCCGGGCTTCCTGCGGCAGGTAAGCCATTTGCAGGCCGCGGGAAACCTGCACTTCGCCGGCAGAAGGCTCTTCCTCCCCGAGCAGGATGCGCAATAATGTGGTTTTGCCAACGCCGTTTGGACCCACCAGGCCAATACGGGCGCGGTGCGGGATGCTCAGCGTGACATCACTGAAAATATCCACCGGGCCGAAGGATTTGGCGAGGGCGTTAGCAGTTAGCAGGGACATGATTGCAGGAGATTTGAGGGCAAAATAAGCATAGAATGAGCCGGGGATCCGTTAAATTTCCCCCGGCGATGTGCAGTATACCACAGCCCCTCAGATCGCCAGGCGCTGCCGGTTGTGGCGTTTGCGCAAGGTTTTAGAGTTCGACCTTGATCTTGATCCGGGGGCCGTCTCAAAAGAATAAATTGGTCATTTATTCCGCCATATATGCGAGATGAGAAAATGAATTTTGAGTGTTTTTGCGCCGCCATAGCGGCGCAAAAACACTCCATTAAGACAAACCCGCCCCAAGACTGGGGCGGGATGGGTGGGGTTGATAACCTTAAGGCAAACAGAAACCCATCAGATCAAGATAAAAGGGGCGGGTTTCCACTCCCGCCCGCTTTTGGGACAGCTCCTGTTCTTGAACGGTCGCTCCCCACAGGCCGGAGGCAGCGACCGTTTTCCTGCAGACGAAAGGCAATTGCTCTCACCCGTGTGAGACGTTCCGCCGGATTCCGGTATGAATGCCTCTGACCTCCATCTGGCGCGTATAGTATACTCAGCGGGTAGCTCTCTCACCTTTTTTGAAAGGACATCACATGCCTGAAATCACACCTCCCCGCTGGGACCTTTCCAATGTTTTTCCGGGTCTGGATTCACCCGAGTTTGCCTCGGCCACCGAACGACGGCAGCAAATGCTGGGAGAAATGGAAAACCTGGTGGCGTCTTTGGAAGCTCTCGATGCCAGTAGCGATGCGGATCTGGTCGCCAGCCGCATCAATCAAATGCTCACCGAGATGGACAAGCTATTGCTGCTCGATAATACGATGGGCGCCTACCTCCACTCGTTTGTTACAACCGACTCCTTCAACCAGGAAGCCATGCGCAAATTATCGGAATTTGAGCAGGTTTCGGTGCGCATGGATAAGCTGGAAACACGCTTGCGTGCCTGGATCGGCAAAATCGCGCCGCTGCTGCCGAAAATCACCGCTGCGCCTGGCCCGGCGCAGGACCATGCTTTCTGGCTGAAGGAGGTTGCGGAACAAAGCCGCTACCTGATGAGCCAGCCGGAGGAAGCCCTGGCGGCGGAGCTTAACTTGAGCGGCGCGAATGCCTGGCAAAAGCTTCAGGGGACGATTACTTCACAAATGACGGTCGACTTCGAACTGGACGGGAAAGTCCAAGCCCTTTCGATGCCGGCCTTGATCAACCTGCGTTCGCACCCGGATGAAAATGTGCGCCGCCGGGCGTACGAAGCCGAAAGCCAGGCCTGGCACAACGCTCGCGAACCGCTGGCAGCCGCGCTGAATGGAGTCAAAGGCACGGCGGTCACGCTCAACCAGCACCGCGGACGTACCGATGCGCTGCACTCCGCACTGGACATCAACCGCATCGACCGCCAGACTCTGGATGCCATGTTAACCGCAATGCGCGAGTCACTGCCCATGTTCAGGCGTTATTTCCAATCCAAAGCGCACAAACTTGGCAAAGAAAAGCTTCCCTGGTGGGATCTGTTTGCTCCCGGCGGCAAGAACACTCGCTCCTACACTTATGCCGAGGCGCGCGCCTTTGTACTGGATAATTTTGCCAAATTCTCACCGGACCTGTCCAACTTTGCCCGCCGCGCCTTTGACGGCAACTGGATCGACGCGGAACAACGCAGCGGTAAACGCGGCGGGGCCTTCTGCATGTCGGTGCCGGGGGTAAAGGAATCGCGCGTGCTGCTCAGCTTCGACGGCTCGCTGGATGTGGTCAGCACCCTGGCGCATGAACTGGGGCACGGTTTTCATAATGACTGCATGTTCAAAGCCGGGCGCACCGAGTTACAGCGTACCTCGCCCATGACAATGGCGGAAACAGCTTCGATTATGTGCGAGACAATTGTGGTGGAGGCAGTGCTGGCTCAGGCCAAGGATCCCGATGAAGTCTGGGCGATCCTTGAAACTGCGCTGACCGGCGACTCGCAGGTGATTGTGGATATCTACTCGCGTTTCCTGTTTGAGACTGAAGTGTTCAAGCGCCGCGAAAAGGCCGAATTATCGGCGGACGAGTTCTGCGAGATCATGGAATGGGCGCAGAAGGAAGCCTACGGCGACGGTCTGGATGAGCGCTACCTGCAGAAATGGATGTGGACCTGGAAACCGCATTATTACAGTTCCGGCCTGGCCTTCTACAACTTCCCTTATGCCTTCGGGCTGCTGTTCGGTACCGGTCTATACGCCATTTACCAGCAGCGCGGTGAGAGTTTCGTGCCGGAATACAAATCGCTGCTTTCATCCACCGGCATGGGCGACGCTGCCACCCTGGCAGCGCGCTTCGGCATCGACATTCGCCAGCCGGAATTTTGGCGCGGCAGCCTGGCCATCATTGGCAAACGGGTGGAACGTTACATTGCGTTGTAATGCGAATGGTTTATGCCCGCTAAGTAAACCATCAAAAGTTATTTTACAAACTCCACCATGTCATGCTGCCCGCACTCACAGAGCACCCTTAGGTTGGGGCACTTTGCGAGTGAGCGAAGCATCTCAACGGCCGCCTCCAAGACTCTTCGCTTCGCTCAGAGTGGCATCAAGTTTCTAGTTACTTTCGACGAAGCACATAGCAATCAGGATAATAAACTTAGTGATGCTTGAGCCAGGAGCGACCAGCCGGTCGCTCCTGGCAGTAATTCTTTGGATTTGTTTAGAATCGGCGAAAACGTACCATATTTATTACTAAGTTTGTTGACAAAATTTTATCCATCGCTAAACTTAAAGTCAGAGGCCAGCCTTTTCCTACAACCGAGTCATAATCCGGGGTATGTTATTTCTATCAGCCGGGTTGGGGGAATAGACGGCAAACTTTTTTTCGATCCATCATTCTTTATTCTAGCTGCCGCCGGAATGTACGATCCATTCGGGGGTGTAAGGGGAGGGAATTATGAACACGCGTGTAATAAGGTGGCTCTATCGATTATCGAATCTGGGCTTGATTTTCGTGCTGGTGACCGGGCTGGCGCTTGGCAGCGCCCGGCCGGTGGAAGCCGTCAGTCCCATTTATGTAGATGATGATTGGGTGGGTACAACCCCTGGCGCAGACCCGGATGGGGATGGCCCGGCCATCAATTTCAGCACCGATTCGTTTGCCACCATTCAGGAAGGGGTAACTGCGGTTGATGCCGGCGGCACGGTGCAAGTTTACGCCGGCACATACACCGAGCAAATTTCCATTAATAAAAACCTGACGCTTACAGGCGAGGACAGGCTGACCACCATTATTGAAGCGCCAGCGGTGATGAGCGAGGCATGCAATACATCCGACCTGCTTCCCAATCGGCCCATTCTGTGCGTGACCGGTGGCGCCATTGCTACTATTCAGGGTTTCACGTTTGATGGTTTGTCGCTTGGTAGCACAAATTTGCGGCTGACGGGTGTCGCTTTCCGCAATGCAGGTGGTGTGTTTCAAGATAACATCATTCGAAATATTAGATTTAGCGGCTTAAGCTCTGCTCAAGAAGGCGTCGGGTTCTATCTTTTCAATTCAGACTTATCTCCCACTCGTGATATTCAGATACTGAATAACACAATTCAGAATTTTAATAAAAATGGTATAACGCTAACTTCCCATGAATATTGGAGTCCAGCTACGTTCCTCATTCAAGGTAATACAATTTCTGGTATAACCCCCAACTCTACAATTGCCCAAAACGGCATTCAAATTGAGTTGGTAAATGGCAGTGGTACTGTCTCCGGAAACACCATATCGAACATTGCCTTAAACAATACAGGTAAGCCAGATCCCTTAGTCGCTAGCAGTATCTATGTGATCACTACACCCGTAACCACCAGTGGGAATACCATTTCCGGTGCGCAAAGCGGAGTTTACTATTTCGATGGTGTTGGTCTGATCAGTGAAAATACAATTTCGGTGGTTAAGCCAGGCGTAAACGCTTACGGGATTGTGGCAACTGACCCGCCCTGGGCGGTTCCTTCGCCGTATGACAGCGCCTATAACCCTGGAGAAATATCCCAGAATGGACTTGCCGTCGCGGGACCTCCCCCACCTATTAGCGTGGAAGTCGCCGGTAATACCATCTCCTTCGGCGGGGCGGATAACACCAATACGGCAGGGATTACATCCGAAGCCGGAGTTGGCGCAAATGAGCTGTATTTAAATGTTCAATATAACACGGTCGGCGGTTTTGCGGACGGCGTTGAGTTCCATCAATGCGAGCCCACCCTCGAAGCCTGCTCTTATGGGCGCTTTTCCTCGATCTACGCGGCGAGCAATAACCTCTATAACAATGTCACTGGGCTCACCTTCTTCGGACCCATCGATGATCTGATTACTCCCATCGAGGTTCATCACAATCGTCTATTTAACAATACCACCGGTTTGAGTAATGAAACTTATGGGGGCGATATGACCACTCCCATTCTCATTGTTGCGCAGGAAAATTGGTGGGGTTGTAATGCCGGCCCTGGCGATGTTGACTGCGATTCTTTCTATGCGTATGATCCATTCAAAGTTGATGCGGATCCCTGGCTGATAATGACCGCCGCTTCGATCCCTGGCCCCATTGAACCGAGCGCTACTGCACCCTTTAAGATCGATCTGAATCACAACTCCATCCCGGCCGCGCTGATGCCCGGAGACAGCGTGCCAGCCACAGTTTCGGCATCATTTTTCGTGACGACTCTTGGCTCGGTTTTACCCGCTGTCGGCTTCTACACCAGCGGCGAGGTAACTACCACCTTTACCGCCCCAACCTCCGCTGGTACTTATGAGATCTGCGGGACAACCGATAATCAATCTGTGTGCTCCAGTGTCACCGTTGAGGATTTCAATGACGCCCCGGTTATAACCGGGCAATCTCCTCTCTCCACTCCGGAAGAAACTCCGCTAACCATCACTCTGGCTGATTTAAATGTAACCGATCCAGATAACACCTATCCAACCGATTTCAGTCTGACCGTACAGCCAGGCACGTATTATTCCCTGTTGGGGAATCAAATTACCCCGGAGGCAGATTTCAATGGTGATTTGACGGTACCGGTAATCGTAAATGATGGCCAGGCGGATAGTAGTCCCTTTAATCTGAGTGTAGCCGTGACCGCACTGAATGATGCCCCGGTGATCATCGGACAAGCGACACTGACAACTCCCGAGGAAACAGCATTGGAGATCACCCTGGCTGATTTAACGGTAGGGGATATCGATAACACTTACCCAACCGATTTCAACCTGACCGTGCAGGCCGGCACAAATTACTCGCTGGTGGGCAATACGATTACCCCGACGGTAGATTTCGTTGGTGATCTGACCGTCAACGTGACCGTCAGTGACGGTGAGGTCGATAGCGCAGTATACGGGTTATTGGTGACAGTGACCGCAGCCAACGACGCGCCGATAGCCGGTAACCAATCGGTTAGCACCCCATACGAGACCGATTTGGACATCACTCTCACCATGTCGGATGTTGACGGCGGGAGTCCGGTGACATGGACAATTATGGATTCGCCGCAGCACGGCAGTTTGACCGGCACTGGTCCCAATTTCACCTACACGCCAGAAGCCGGATACAGCGGCGGCGACAGCTTCACCTTCAAGGTAAACGACGGTGGCGCCGATTCCAATATCGCCACAGTGACGATTACCGTCGAGCCACAAGTTATGTATTCCATCTTATTGCCCGTCATTTTTAAATAGGCGTATTTTGTTCGTAAAACAAACGGGGCTGCCAGGGTAAGGCAGCCCCGCGGATATTATTGCCCTGGCGCAACCTTTATTAACTCCGTTTGTCGTAGAATGGGTTTAACCTTTTGCGGAGGTTAAAATGCCTCTTCTAACCCGCTTATGGATCAAGACTGCCCTGGTTTATTTTGTCCTTGGGCTGCTGATTGGTATTCTACTGGCCGGGCAGAGCGCCGGTTTCATCCGCCTGCCCATACAGGGTTTATTTCCATCCTATTTTCATTTCCTGGCAGTTGGCTGGATTTCTCAACTGATCATCGGCGTGGTTTTCTGGATGTTCCCTAAATATACTCAACAAAAACCGCGCCGCAGTGATGCGCTGGGCTGGCTGACCTATTTCGCGCTCAACCTTGGGCTGGCGCTGCGATTGGTGGGCGAGCCGCTGCATTCCACCACCAGCGCCGCCTGGGCTGGCTGGCTGATGGTGGGTTCTGCCCTGTTGCTGCTGGCAGCCGGGGTGGCCTTCGTTGTCAATACCTGGGGCCGGGTCAAGGAAAAGTAAGATGCCGCGGTTAAGCGTCTGGTTCATCCGCGCCTCGCTGATATATTTGCTGGCCGGGTTCATGCTGGGGGCATTGCTGCTGGCCAACAACGGGATCGAGTTCATGCCATCCGCCTGGGCGCTGCTGCCGGCTCACGTTGAGTTTTTGCTGGCCGGGTGGGTTGTGCAACTGGCACTAGGCACGGCGTACTGGATTCTGCCGCGCCATACGCACGGACAGGCGCGCGGTTCGGCGGAGATGGGGTGGCTCTCCTTCGGCTTTTTTAACCTCGGCGTGCTGCTGGCAGCCAGCAGCGGGTTACTGCCCGGCGCCTTTCAGTTTAGCGGCAGAGTATTGGAGGTACTGGCGGCTGGTTTATTACTGGTGCTTATTTGGCCACGCGTTAAGGCCTACGGCGCATAATCCGCACCTGACGATCCACTTCGTGCAACTTTTGGTGTCAGGGGCTGTCCAAACAGGTATCATTCGTCATTTTTCACCCCATATATGGGGGGCAGGGTGGAACCCGCCCGCGAAGGTTCTGCACGGAACGGGCAAGCTGCGTTCCCTGCAATGATTTTTCAGGCGCAAAAATTTGTAGGATAAGCTTTAGCTTGTCCAGAACTTTCCAACTTTTGGCTCAAATGAGGCCTTCGGCCTGCGCAAGCTAAAAGCTTACGCCACCATATGTGCCCTTCGACAATCCCAATTAGAAGAAATTTGTAGGATAAGCTTTAGCTTGTCCATCGGCTTTGTCCTTTGAAGTTATTATGCTCAGCGATTCACCAGCGGCAGGTAAACCGGATACACCACACCCACGGTTGCCTGGATGGGTTCGCTCAGGGCGGATTCAAAGCCATCCTCAGCAAAAGCTGTCACCCGATACTGATACGTCTGGCCTATGACCCCTGATAGATCGACAAACCCGGGGATAAAAGTGCTGCCGACCGGTGCATAATCTCGCCCGTCGCTTGACCGGTATACGCGGTAACCCTTTACAGAGCTGTGCTCAACCGGCAGCCACTCCAGAAAAACGGAGGAATCGCCGGGTTCAGCCGCGCCTGCCAGTTTCTGCGGCGTTGGAAGCCCGCCAATTTCCATCGAATAAGAATTATTTTGGAAATTACTTTCTGCTATGGTTTGCGCCGGATTCACCTGGCCATAAAGCGTATGAGGCAGGTGGGGAAACGTGGGTGGGGTTAGCGTTCCAGCGGCAGGGTCGGCGGAGAATTCGATACCCGTTAACGTACCTGCATCGATAAAGGGAATGACAACTTCGCCAGCGGGTGTTCCCAGGCCAACCGGAGCATCCCAGGCCAGCTTCACCACCAGGTTGCCCATCTCGCGGCCGCTGGTGAAGGATGGACCATTGTTAAGCACCGTAACCAAGATGATCAGCGGCTCGCCCTCTGGCTGTGGATAAACTGTGCTTGGAATTACATCGGTGATGGAAAAATCGGGCGTTGAACTGGTGACCGCAAAGACAAGTGGATCCTCAGCCACAGCCAACCCATCGACCGAATAGCCCATCGCTTCCAGGGCGCTTAGCGCCTGCTGCGACAAGACGGGACCGCTGCCAAGCGAACCGACCGCGTACGTCTGATTAAACAGCGGGTCGTACACAGCGGTTGTTTGCCAAACCGTGTTTCCGCTGCTGGTCTGGTACGAAGGGGTAATAGTCGCCAGGTTCGCACCACTGACGGTGACCAATGCCTGGGCTATTTCGCCGGTGCCAATGACCGTGCCCAACGGATCACCCGGTAGAACCGTTGGGCCACCGGAATAACCCTCGCCAAACCCCAACGCGCGGTAGGTGATCTGGACTTGCCCGTTGGAATTCAGCGTCAGCGCTGGGCTTTCAGCATGCACCGGGCGGTTGTTCGAGTCAACCAGAGCGCTGTAAGCCCAGGTACAGCCGCCCCCGCCGCAGGTTTGTTTGGCGGCATGCAACTGGCGCTGGTTACCCATGAATGCTGTTGGGTCGGTGGCGACAGTAAAGGCCAGGATCATCTCACCCGCAGCATTGACCGCCAGCGAAGGTTCAACCGCGCTGGCAGGCAGACCGGTCAAGGCAGTCACCGGACTCTCACTTGCCAGCTGCCGGTGGTAGATCAGCCGGTCAGTCACTGTGCTCAGACTGCGGTCCGCGTCGCGCATCCAGACCACCTGGGCAGCGCCTGTCGGTGAGTAGGCAACGGCAGCCTCGGCGTCCGTGCCGGTGCTGGCTGGGTCAACTGCGGCAGCGGAACCCCAGACTCCGCCGTTGAATGCGGCGTAAAACAGCCGGAAGTTACGTTCGCTGTAGGTTGTACCCATATCCCGTACCCACACCGCGGTCACTCCCCCGCCAGCCGGGCAATTTGCCTGGGTGCTCGGGCAGCCGGCCAGGACAACTTTTCCCTCGCCGTTACTGGCCGCGGGTAGGGTCAGGTTCTGCGGTGCGCCCCAACTGTTGCCGTTCCAAAGGGCATATTTCAAATGCTGCGCCTGGAGCGCTTGCTCCAGCGTGGCGTTCTGGGATGATCCAAGGCTGCTTTCTGTCCAGACGGCCACCGCCTTGTTGGGTGCATAGAAAGCCACCTGCGGGTCAATGCCGCCCATGGTGGAACTCACTGCATAATCGCCCACGGTTTGCCCGCCGGACATCAACCGGGACTGAATATTGTTGTTCGCGTCTGACCAGACCAGCAAGGTGTGACCAAACCCGTCGACTGCAAGGGATGGCGAGGAGGTTGGGGGTTGAGCTGTGGTGGTTGTGACATTATTCTCAGTCAGAGAAGCGCTGGCTGTGGATGGAACCGTGCACGGGCTGGGATTTGAACCGTTAAATAGCTCCTCGCTGTCTGAATAGGAAAGGCATAACGGACATATCCCGGTTTTCGCCGTCCATGAGAGGGTTAGCTTATACAAAAAGCACCTTTTAGAGTCCGATAAAGTTCCATCTACAAAGGATGCCGGCATTCCAAGCCCAATATTGGGTAATGCATGGGCGCTCGCGCTGATAAGGCCAAAAAGGACGCTGGCGTCCAAAAACGCGTCCACGCCGATGGTGGCCTTGGGAAAGACCAGCATGTTGGTCGACGTTCCACCGCCCGGTAGAAATTTAATTAAACCGCTGGTGGTCAAAGTGGCGTCGATCCACATATCGGCCCCGAGGGTGGCCCCGGCGATTGGATAGATTCCGATTACGTGGCGGTAAAGCGGGATTTTTCCAGTGTCGAGCACGGTTACAGTTTCTTCAGGAATGCTGATTTCATTGCCCCCGGCGACACTGCTGTTGTAAGCTTTGGTGGGCACATCTTCATCAACCACCGTCGAATCCGACCGGCCAGCGTAGGTTATCCCGCTGGTATGGTCTGGGTACAAAGACTGCTCTACATCATCCTGGAAGCTTACATTGTTTGCCAGCGGGCCAATTTTTGGTACGTCGGTGTCTAAATTTGAAGTTGAATTGGGCGCGCCGGCTGGAAATTGATAGCCATGCATAACAATCGAGATGCCAAATAGATTTATTTCACGTGCTTTGTATTTGGCATCGAGAATCCAGGTTGGAGGTGAGATGTAATTCAGTTGAATATAATGTTTGGTTATATTAGGTACAGTCGCATTATCGCGGATTTCAATTAACCCCGTATGGTTGCCGGGTGACAACCGGTGGGCCTGCGGGATTGTGGCCCGGTATTTGACAATCTCACAGCCTTGTTGTCCGCCTGATTTCTTGTAATAAAAATAAAATGGATAAGTGTGGCCTTCCAGGGTAAAAGTTATGTTGTCTTCATCCAGGGGACCAAAAAGGGCAGGATCGTATTCGAACTCGATATCGATATTTCCGCTGCCGGTGAACCAGGCATCCGGGAATTGCGAGAGCGGGAAACTGTACAGATTGCCGAAGGCTGTCATCGGGATGTTAAGTCCGAGGTAATTCTTAAAACCTCCCAAAACAACCGCTGCATCATGGATCGTGGATGGATCTTTGACCTTTGGCACGATGGGTACGGTTATCTTTGTGCCCGCCGGCAGCGATTTTAGGCTCACGATCAGCGGGTCGGTATCCAATTTGGTATTTTTCGCTGCATCATAAAACCAATGGGTCGTACCGCTAAAATGGATTGCCAGGGTATAGGGTTCAGGAAGGCCTTTATTGCCAAAGCCCTGGAAGGTGGCATTGACATACAGGGGGAAATCAATGTCCAGCGGGTATTCCATGTAGCCAGATTGGTTTCCATTCTTAATATATGTCTTTGAGCCCAACAGTGATAACATTTCCGGGTCAATTTTGACTTCGAAAATGCCGTTTTCATCAGTACGGCCATAAGTATTCGTCAATTCACATGAAAACGGATCCGACTGGCTGGGGGTATAAAGGTTGAGGTAATTGATTATCTGGTTGGGGTGCATTTCCAGGTTGTTGAGCTGGTTTTGCATCACTTTCTCACCGCTTGTTTCACCGCTAATTGTTTTAAGACTTGCATAAAAAGCCCGCACATCCACAATTGCACCCTGGATCGGGCTCCCGTTTTCGTCGACTACTTTAACCTTAAATACCGGGTAAGGTGGATTGAGCCAGGGGGCAAACCCGGCCGTGGAGTTCCCCCCGTTGTTTTTATCGATGAAAACAACACCAACACTTCCGCCGGTTTCAAAGCCCGGGAGAAGCGGGTCACCGCCCATGAGTGAGGGCGCATGACCGGTAATGGTGAATGAGCCGTTCGATAGCAGTTGCGGCGTACCATCGGTAATGGGAACGATCTGTCCGCTGGCGGACTTCCACAGAAGCTTCAACTCGTATAAATTGAGCGGCCCCTGTGGCGGCGGAGAAATAGTACCTTGAAACGTAAATGGATACCCGGGAGCAACGGGGCTGGGGGGAACCTCTGTTATTAGAATGCTGTATGGTGGAGAACTAAAAATTGGCCAATCCTGAGATTCAGCCACAAAATAGGTAATCGCGCTGCCAATGGTTTGATTACCGATCGTGTTAAAGGCTATAACCGGAACGTCTTGCGGGAAACTGTCCGGCCGGTCAGCCGGAACCAGGAAATCACCTTCAAAGATGCCTGCTGAAACGTCAACCGGTCCGTAGATGGGGATGCCGGCATAGTCCAATCGTAGCTGACCCGCTGTGAGGTTGCTGACGGTAAAATGGACGATGGTCCCCGGGGTACCGCTGTTGGGCAGCAGGTCGAGCGTCAAGGCAGGCAGCACGGCGATATCTGTTAAAACATCGTATGGAACCGCCATGACCTGGTAGTTACCTGCCGCCACTACCGGCAGCGGCAGCGCCCCCGAGAATTGCCCTGCGGAGTCAGTTGCCAACATGCCCAGGTACTGGCTCGGCAGCGTTTGCAGGTACAACTCAACGGAAGAATCGGGGAGAAAACCAAAGCCTGAAAATACTACGTCTGCGCCGGGCATGACTGACCCCGGCGACGCATAAAATTCCCCGACCGGTTCTGCAACTGCCGCCCTGATTGAGAGCATTGGCGCGGCTAGCATCGCTGCGATTAACGATAGAATTAAAGTCCTTTTGATCATTGCCCGCCTCCACGCCCATTCCATCCTGAGGAATAATTCACGCCAATTTAATATCGCTCGGTAGACAGTGGAAGGCAATGGGGAGCGTAGCAGCTAAATCTGGCGGGGAAATTAAAGTGCGCTGCCGGAATATTCCAGCCGCGCATGAATTAGTAATTTTCCAACCCAAAAGTAGACAAATATAATAAATTTTCACTGTTATTATAGAAGATATTACTCCGGAATTCAACAACCGGTAGAGATTTTTACCTGAATTTTGGCTGGAAACGAATTTGGATGCTGCCTCGCTCTTTGCGAAAGGGGAAATAAAAATCTTTTTGCGGCGAATAAGAAAAGACTGCCCGGCTGCCAATGCTATAATCAGCCCATGGCCGCAACGCAGAAGCGCAACTTTCTCCTCCTCCTTGCCCTTTCAATTCTTGTACTTATTATTTTCTCGCTGCCAAATTCGCGCGCATCCGCAAATATCCAGATGGTTCAGGTGTTCGAACCTGATGAAGCTGTGCCCATGCCGTATCTGCTGCAAATGATCGCTCCGGCCGATACCGTAGAGCAGGCGCTAAGGCATTTTGTTTTTTACGAATATTACTATTACGGCTTCCCGCATTTTGCTTATTCGGCGATCTTGTTGCTCCCTTTAAAATGGCTCGGAAAGTTAAATGACACCCCAGCCGTGATGCTCATGCTGCGCCAGGGCAGCAGTGTTTTGCTTATGCTGGCCGGCATCCTGTTGCTGGTTTATTTGCAGGATCGGTTCAAGACATATCGTTCCTTTGCGCTGTTCATCCTGTTCATAAGCATACCAGCCGTGGTTCACAACAATTTTTGGTGGCATCCCGATGGCATGGTCTTATTGTTGGCCGCGCTGATATTGTTTTTCCTGCAACGCGATGATCTGCGTTTAGGGAAGAATTTTCTGATTGCCGCAGGGTTGTGTGGGATTCTCACAGCCGCGAAAACCATAGGAGCTTATTTTTTTCTGGCAGTTGGTCTGGCGCTGCTGCTCAGTCTGATCACCCGGAGATCAAGTTTAAGGCGCGCTGCTGGCATGGCACTGGCATTCCTGCTGGTAATGGGCGTCTCGTACATCATGGCAAATCCGTTTTTGCTTTCTCCCTGGGGGCGAACGGCGTATATCAATATTTTTCATAAGCAGACTGACTTATTATTTAATGGCTATGGCATCGTATACGAAAAAGGTTTGATCGCTTCATGGCCTGTGGTGCGCCAAAATTATGGGGGCGCAATATTCTTATTGATCGCCACAGCCACTACGCTGTGGGGAATATGGCGCAGCGATAAAAAACTGCTGTTTGCCTTAATCCTGGCCTGGTTTCTGCCGGTATCGATCCTCGTGTTTTATATTACACACTTCAAGTTTCAGTATTGGTTGCCTGCGGCCCTGCCCTTGATCTCAACCGTTGCCGTCTTGATGCCAGAAAAGCTGAAAGATTTTCGGCCCTTCAGGTGGGAAAAGATCCTGCAATTGGGTGCGCTGTTGCTGGTTTTTATTCAGATGGTATTGTTTTACCAGACTGATGTGCAGAATATTCTGGCGCGGTATCATCGCGCCGATGACGAACCTTCGATTCAATTTTATGATCAGGCGCAGGCAGCGCTTGAACCTTTGCAAGGGCAAACCATCAAAGTGTATTATGACGCCCGCATGTATGTACCGGAAACGGCCGGCTGGTCAACAGTTTCAACCTATGACCTTTTAGAGTATGGCTATATCTCTGAGAACAATTTTGATGTGCTGTTGTTGATGGAGCAGCGGATTCGTGATTATCTGAATCCCAATGCGGTTGGGATTGACGTGGACACCTTTAAACGCAACCAGCAGTTTTATCGGGATGCCGATTTAGAATCGGTGAATGGTTACCATCTGGTGTATCGAGATACTTTTGGATTGATTTTCGTCCGCGATGATTATGCCGGCTTATTTACGAAGTAGGACCCATTAATTTTTCTGCGAAACATGCTGCCTGGTTTTCAATTCGTAGTTCGACCTGTTTGTTGTTAGAATCGTGCCATAACCAATCAATTTTGGAGGGTATATGAGTACACCTCGTTCAGTTTTAGCATCCATTGACCCGCAAATGGTCATCGAAGGCGCGGACGTCAAGTTGCGCCGTTCCATCTCGCCGCGAGTATCCAACCTGTATGATCCGTTCCTGCTGTTCGACCATTTTGCCTTCAACGACCCGGTCGAGGGGCCGATTCAGGGTTTTCCGACCCATCCGCACCGCGGCATCGAGACCGTCACCTACATGCTGGAGGGCAACGTCCGCCACCGCGACAGCCTGGGCAACACCGGCATCATCGGTCCCGGCGATGTGCAGTGGATGACCTCGGGTCGCGGCATTTTGCATGAGGAAATGCCCCGCCGCGGCGCTGACGGCGTCATCTACGGCTTTCAATTGTGGGTTAATCTGCCTGCTGCGCTCAAAATGGGTCACCCGCGCTATCAGGAAGTCAGCGCTGCCCAGATCCCGGCAGTCGAGCAGGACGGCGTGAAGGTGCGGGTAGTGGCCGGCGAAGTGCGCGGCGTCCGCGGTCCGGTTACCGAAATTGCGGCTGACCCGGTTTACATGGATGTCCAGTTGCAAGCAGGGGCAACCTTTGCACAGCCCGTTCCTGCCGGACACACCGGGTTGGTCTATCTTTTCGAGGGCAGCGGAACCCTGGGCGGCGACGCAGTCTCAGCGCTGCGCATGCTGGTGCTGACCGACGGCGACGAATTGACCGCACAGGCCGGGCCGGACGGAATGCGCTTTATGTTGATGGCGGGTGCGCCCTTCCACGAACCGATCATGCCATACGGCCCGTTCGTCATGAATACTCGCGAAGAAATCCAACAGGCACTGGTGGATCTGCGCAATGGAACTTTCGTGGACGCCGGTTCTGCGCTGGTAAACGAGTAAAGCCCGCGTTTAGAAGGAAATGCCAAACAGGCGCAGCCAGGGCCGCGCAGAGGCGGTGAAAGGCCAGGGGACGGCTGCCAGCATGAGCGCAAAGGACAGAGCATACCAAATGGCGATGCTGCGGTGTTTTCGAACCGCATCAACAGCTTTGCGGGAAAGCGCGCGCCCGACATGCGCGGCGATCAATGCTCCCACCATCGTCAACAAGTGGTCGATGGCAAAAAAGCGTAAATCGGCCGAGCTCATGGCTGCATTGAAGTCAGCGGTCAGCACCCCAAACCAGCCTTTGCTGAAATAGAGGATAACGCCCAGCAAAAACTGAATATCGAATGCAATCGTGTAAAGCATGCCTGTCCGGTTATCGGCTGGCGTGTATTCCTTCTTACCGAACCAGCCTGCGAAAGCGCGAATGATGGCAACCAGACCCAGAATGACGATGCCCCAGCGGGTCAGGTTGTGCAGCGTTTGGACGATGAGATTGATGGTAGACATATTTCCTCCCTGTGGTCGCCAGACTAGTGGGAATTATACCCGGGAAGGGTTTGCCGTGCGTCACGTTAGGAAAGGCTTCGCTGTGTCGTACGACTTGTAGGACGAGTCGTTCAAAAGGTCGATTTCGGGGCGCTTACCCATTTCCAAACCGTTTGTGATTTCAACATCTGGCGGGACGGGGTGGAACCCGCCCCCTGCATAGGGGTTTTCTCCGCGGCTCCGTGGTGATAATATCTTACGGCAAATACTTCAGCCCCGTCCCGGTATTCAACAGCACCACCCGCTCATCATTTTTCAGCCAACCCCTTTCGAGCAGAACCGGCAAAGCTGCTACCGTCGCGGCGCCTTCCGGCGCGGCAAAAATGCCCTCACTCTGCCCCAATTGAAGCTGCGCCGCCCGAATCTGCTCGTCGCTGACGGCCACGGCCGTGCCGTGCGACTGGTACAGCGTCTCCATCATCAACCGGTCGCCGTAACTTTTAGGAACGCGCAGTCCCGAGGCAATCGTCCCGGCATTCTCCCAGAAGGTGTTGGTCATCTCGCCGGCTTCGAAGGCGCGCACTACCGGCGCGCAGCCGGCAGCCTGCACCGCCACCATGCGCGGCCTGTTTGGGCCGTTAAGCCAGCCCAATTCTTCCAACTCGGCGAAGGCTTTCCAGATGGCTACCAACCCCATCCCGCCGCCCGCCGGGTAAATAATCACATCCGGCAAGACCCAGGCAAAGGTCTCAGCAAGCTCGTAGCCCATCACCTTCTTGCCTTCCAGCCGGTACGGTTCTTTGAAGGTGGACACATCGAACCAGCCTCCCTGGCGCACCACCTCGCTGACCGCGCGAGCCGCATCAGTGATCAAGCCTTCCACCAGAACCACCCCGGCGCCAACCGCCCGGCATTCTTGCATGTTGGAATGCGGCGTGTCGGCCGGCATGTAAACCCGTGCGACCAGTCCAGCCCGGCTGGCATAGGCCGCCATGGCGCCGCCGGCGTTACCGGCAGTCGGAATGATCACCTGTTGGGCGCCCAACTCTTTTGCGCGGGAAATGGCAGCCGCCTGTCCGCGCGCCTTGAAGGTGCTGGTGGGATTGAGCGATTCATCCTTGAGCATCAGGCGGCTGAGTCCGATTGCCGCGCCCAGATGTGGCAGGTTAAGCAGAGGGGTATCGCCTTCGCCCAGGGTGACAACATTTTCGGGCGTCTGAACGGGCAGTAGTTCATGCCAGCGGTTCATCCCGCGCGGACGGGCAGCAATGCTCTCGCGCTGCAATTCGGCGCGGGCTGCCGGCAGATCGTAGCGCGCCAGCAGCGGCGACTGGCAGTCCGGGCAAACATTCTGCAATTTTCCGCTATCCCAATGATGATGGCAGCGGGAACATTCCAGGTGGGTTAACAGTGAATAGCGCATGTGCGCCTCCGATGATCGAAGCAATGAAGATGACCGGCGCTGCCAGCCGACTAAGGATAGGTGGTGGGGACACCACCGGGTGTGATGGTCGGAAAATTATCCGAATATCCCGGGTAACCGGGCAGGGGCGTTGCGGTTGGGCCGGATGGCTGTGTTGTGGTGCGGGTAGGCTGTGGGGTTGCCAGCAAAGTCGCAATGGGTCCCGTGGGCGCCGGTCCGGTTCCGAAGACGACCCACGAGGTGGGCGTTGGCTGCACGCCGCTGTTCACCTTACTGATATCGTTCACATAATCCAGCGCGCCCTGGCAGGCAACTTCCAGCCTGTCGGAGACATTATCCCAGGTGAGCGGCAGGTTTGCCAGGTACGTACGTTTAATGGCCGTGGTCAGGCAGCCAGCCCCGGCGTTGTAATTGACCAGCGTGAAGCGCCACAGGTCAGCATAGCTGGCAGCCTGACCGGGCAGCAAACTGGTTGTATTGTTGATAATGCGGCTCGTCTGTTCACAATTGGCTGCCATTGTCTCCGCAAACACGCGCACGCTGAACTCAGCCTGGGTCAAATCGATGCCTGCCGGGCAGTCCACGCAAGAAGCGTTGACCTTGGTGACCAGCGCCCCTTGCAGCATGGCCTGTTCACTGGTAAGCAAATTGCCGAATCCCAGATCGCAGCGCGACTGATGCAGCACCAGCGGACAGAACTGTTCGAAAAAGTCCGGGTTCCACAGCAGCACGGTCTCTGCGCCCTGGTCTGTCAACTGCCCCAGCCCGGCTTCTTTGTAATTGACATACATACCCGGCCAAAATTGACTTTCGCGGCTGAATACATTCTTGAGCAACTGCGCCGGGATGCCGGTTTCGCGTCCAACAGTCAAAATTTGTTCGTCGAACTGGTTTTGCCAGGCAATCACATCATCCCGTGCCGCCGCCAGACCGCACTGATTGGCTGAAAGTGGGTCGTCCAGCCCACCGTTCGGGCAATTGCTGGCATCCACCTGGTTATTGGTGATTAACATGGCTGCCAGGTAGTAAAGCGAGACTTCGGTGTACAGATCAGCGGCATTCAGCGGGGTCGTCAGCCAGGGTTCCGGTCCGCCGGTTTCGGGGAAGGATTGCCAGGTATCGGAGCAGGAAGCCTGTGGGCCGCCGCGCCACTGGTCAGTGATCACATCAATGTAATAAAGCGGTGGGTCACCGGAGGCGCCCTCTGGCGACATGAAATCGCCGCGCGGCAGCACGCGGATTAAGCCTTCATAGTGCTGGCTTGAATCGCCAAAACTGGACTCGGCCCAGAATTCGATTGCCGCTCCCTCTGAACCGGTCGGTTTTAGCGGCAGATTACAGGGATTGCCGCTGCAGGTGAACGGCTCACCCTGATAAACGCCCTGGATGCTGATAATGGCCTCGTTGGGCAGCGGCTCTTCGCCGGTCAGCACCAGGTTGGGCGTGCCCACGCAGCGGTTGCCGGGCGGTTCGATCGAGCAGCCGGCCAGCGAAACCCACACACTGGGCAGCGGCAACTCGACCTCGACCTGCTTTTTAGCGGGCTTGCTTTCGAAGAAATACAGGTACATCCCCGGGCATTCCTGGACGGATTGGCCGGGCGTACTCAGCTTGCAGGGCTGGGTTCGGCTCCATTCGGTGAACAGCGCATCACCGCACCAGGTTTGAATTTCATCGCCGATGGGCAGGCCGTCATGGTCGATGATAAAACGGCAGGTGATTTCGTTGCCGCGCCAGCGCACCAGCCACCATTCGTAGGCGGTGTAATCAACAGTCAGGGTGGTCAGGCGTTTTGGCGCTTCGGGGGTCTCCTCTTGCGCGCGCACAGGCGCAGACTGCAGGGCGGCGGTGATAAGCAGCCCCCCGACAGCGAATATAAATAGACCCCTGGCCAGCCAGCGCTTGAATGCGATCATCATCTACCGAAAAATGCAGAAACCGTGCCGAATACATCGCCTGATAAAAGGCATTTGTTAAGTTTAGCATAGTTGGGATTGAATCGCTACCGTACTTATTACCACGGTAGTGATTACGGAGTCAGCGTGACAGTCGGCGTGACGGTGACCGATTGGGTAATGGTACCGGTGACGGTGCGTGACGGGGTAACGGTGGCGCTGACGGTTGGGGTAAAGGATTGGGTAGCTGTAGGCGTTTGGGTGATGGTCGGCGTGGCGGTGGCTGTGCCGGTGGCAGTCGGGGTGGGTGAGACGGTCAGCTCATACTCCAAAGTCACGATCAGTTCACTGTTCGGCTCGGGAATCAGGACAAAATCAATGGCAGCCTGCACCTGTTTGACAAGCGATGTTTGATCCAGCAGGAAAACAGTGGGTTTCAAACCGTCCGGGATTTGCCAGGTAACCAGGGCCGGTTTTTTAACCTGAAAATAGCCCACATGGTTTGCATCGCCCAGGCGCAGCATAAAAGGTACATAACTCAGGATTTTCGGCAGCGTCAGGCTGGTTTCGATGCTTTCGCTGTACAACGCGAACAGATCCGGCAGGCGTGCCAGCGTTCCGCCATGCACCATGCGTTGAATGACCAGTCGCAACACTTCCTGCTGACGTAAATTTCGATTTAACTCGTTCATCTTGTCGCGGTAACGCAGGTAGCACATCACCTGGTCACCGTTAAGCAGCGCCCGCCCGGGCTGGATGTCCGAACAGATACTTGGCATGCGTTCGACTACCGTCAGTTCCAGCCCGCCGAGGTCGTCGATAAAATAGACAAAATCGTCCAGGTGGAATAGCGCGTAATCGTCCGGACGCACGCCGAAGTTGTATTCCAGCGCGTCCGCCAGCATGTTGAAACCGCCGACTGCATAAGCCACGTTGAGCCGCTGCATGGTGTACCCCGGGATGTTAAGGAAGGTGTCGGGCGGGATGGATAAAAAGCTGACGCGCCCCAGCCGCGGGTGATAAAACGCCAGCACGATGGCATCGCTGCGGCCTGGGAAAGGGGTCAGGCTGTCGGTGCCGATCAACAGCAGCGTTTTGACGTCAGTGGGGAGGGTAATACCTGTTAAAAGCGCCTGCGTTGCGCGAATGGGAGTCAGTTGAGCTGTGGGATAGATACTGCGCGCCGTTCTCACGGCAATCGGGGTAGCAGTTGGCACAGGGCGCTGGGTGGCGGAGGGTGTGACCGTCGCGACCGGGGTGGCGGGAGCCGGGGTGGGGGCAGCACAGGACGCCAGCGCCAGGCTGGCTAAAACCCATAAGATAAAAAAAGAACTCCAGGCGGTTTTTGCAGTTACTGGAGAAGCATGCATTGCGGTTAAGTCCCCAATGGAGATTATAGCAGGTTGGTTAATATCCTGGGATGGGGCGAAAAGAATTCGTCCCAATAAACGTACTTTGCGTGCATCGCACCCAACCGCTGGCCCTGATTTTCGTGCATTGCACCTCCCAGGTGCGTTGCACGTACTCTTGATCTTGGTATCAAGGCAAGAGCGATGATTGCATGCAGTTTCGCCACTTTCAGTCAAAGCACATGCGTGGTCGAGCGACTGGTACGTTCAAATTAAATTCAGGTGCAACGCACCAACCGCAGGTGCATCGCACCCTTGCCGCTGGCCTTGATTTTCGTGCAAGGCACATACTCGGTCGGGGGACCGTCACGATCGGAACTTGACACTTGATACTTGACACTTGACACGTCTTTTTCCCCGCTTGCAGGGGTGTATATAATGAATACAGGATGATATTGCGCTCAGGAGGGAGTTATGAAAAAGCAGTCTGGTTTGTTCGGTTTAATCACCCTGCTGGCGCTGGCAGCTTGCAGCCCGTCGACTCCAGCTCCAGTTGCCGTGACCCAAACACCGGAGGCAAGCCCGGCTCTGCCCGCCACCTGGACACCATCACCGCCACCGACAGAAACCCCGCTGCCGTCGCCCACCCCGTTCAAGCCTTTCGAGGCCAAGGCGCTGACCGATAACCTGAATTTACGCGCCAACCCCGGCTATCTGTTTGATGTGCTCCAAATGCTGGCAAAAGACACCTCTTTCCAGGTGATCGCGAAATCACCGGGCGGCGAGTGGATCTATGTCGAGCTGGCAGACGGGAAAACCGGCTGGCTCTTTGCTCAGTTGATTGCCACGGATCAGGACTTGCAGCAAGCCCCTATCCGTGAACCGGAAAACGCCCGGTTGATCACCGGAACGGTCAAAAACGCCAACGGCCAACCGATCAACGGAATCCAGTTCATGATCCAGGGAGCCGGTACCAGCGCCCCGCGTACCGACGCTCTCACTGATGACAGCGGTGTTTTTTACGCCTTCCTGCCGGCTTCATCCGCGGGAAAATGGTATGTGAGCTTCACGGCTGTATCCTGCACCAGCGTGGTCATGGACAAGGATTGTAATTGTCTGAATGGGAAGTGCGGTAGCATCGAACCTGCCTTGATCAATGTCACGTTACCACAGGTTGAACCGCTCGAGTTCCTCTGGCAATAAAAAATCCCCCCGGGTTTCGGGAGGATTTCAGGTGCGCGGACGGGTCTTCACTCTGCGAGGCTGTGCGATGTTCCATCCGCACGAGTTCGGGTGATTAGAGATCTTTAAGTAAGGTTGCGAGAACCAACAGAACCAGGCCGACAAAGACCAGCCAGAAGGCGTAAGTGGCAGCAACAGCAAGGACGCCCACTTGACCAAGCAGTCCAAGAGCGCCGAGAATTACGGCAAGCCACCAGGTGATATTTTTTGGTGCAGTAAGCTTCATGGTTTCCTCCCCGAAAGACGAAAATGCCGGTCAGCCTCGCAACAGCTTATATTAGTGTAACACTGACTTGACCGAAAAGATACAAAAATTGGTATTTTTTCGATATGTTTCCAGACATAATTAGCGACCAAGGTGAAAGGAATTAGGAATGGATGTTTATGATGCGGAAACCTATGGCGATAAGATCGCACCGGTATACGATGAGCTTTATCCCGGTTATGACGAAAATGCAATTCACCGTCTGGCTGAATTGTCGCACGAAGGGCGGGCGCTTGAATTAGGCATCGGCACCGGGCGGTTTGCTCTGCCGCTGCAAGATTTGGGCGTGGAGGTGCATGGCATCGATGCCTCCCAGGCCATGATCGACCGGCTGCGCGTCAAACCGGGCGGCGAGCGCATTCCTGTGACCGTAGGCGATTTCAGCGTGGTGGGTGTGGCGGGAGAATACTCGCTGATTTATGTCGTCTTCAATACCCTGTTTGGCCTGTTGACCCAGGATGCCCAGATTCATTGCTTCGAGAATGTTGCCCGTCACCTGACGCCTGAAGGCGTATTTGTGGTCGAGGCGTTCGTACCGGACTTGAAACGCTTTGATAATGGGCAAAGCCTGAAGGTCATCAGCCTGGACGAGGGTGCTCTACGTCTGGACGCTTCCCGCATCGATGTCGCCCAGCAAACGATTACGGCACAGCATGTTCACCTGAGTGAAAAGGGTATCCAGATCTTCCCGGTCAGGTTACGCTACATTTGGCCATCCGAAATGGATCTGATGGCGCGTCTGGCCGGCCTGCGCTTGCGCCAGCGCTGGGGTGGATGGGAAATGACGCCTTTCACCGGCAGCAGCGGCAAGCACATTTCGGTGTACGGATTGGCCGCGCCGGCGTTATCGTAGCGATTCGATATTGCAGCGCAAGAGTTTTGTAGGGGATGGGTTCCACCCCATCCCGCATATGTGACGGAATAAATGACAAATTTATTCTTTTGAGGCAGACCCGGGTCGACATGGAAGTCGATCCCTACCAATATTGCGATCCGCATAGGAGGAAACCCAGGTATCTGCCGGAACTTCAGCTTTACCCATTTCGGGTTTCGAGCGCCTTAAGTAATTCAACGTTACCTTGAGGGGCGCCGGGATTGGTCTGGTTGCCGCGGATGTGCATAATCCGGCTAAACCCGCAGCGCGTCCAAAACCGCAGCGCCCGCCAGTTTTTTAATCCCACCACCACGCGCGCATCGTGAAAACCTGCCTGCAGCACCAAACGAGCCAGCTCGGCAACGATCACCTGACCAAATCCGCGCCCCTGCCACGCCGGCCGCATATAAAAACTGCTGATGTAAATGGTTTCAGGAGTTGGGTAACCGAAGTAAACATTGAGAAAGCCGATTGTGTCGCGGCTTTCGATATCGCGGATCAGGTAGAGTCTTTCGCGCCAGGGCACGCCGCCCGGCGGCAGGACTGCATGACTCACCTCTCGCTGGGCCTGCTCCTGTGGGTTACCCGGTTTGCCGCTGATTTCCAACGCTTCGGTGTTTTCGCCCAAAATCATGGCCACTGCACCGGTAGCCTGATCGTCAGCCTCCACCATAAAGCACAAATTGGTTTCCCAACGACTTGGCAAATATTGTACCGGGCGCCCTTCCTTGCGCATCCAATAATGGACCTCAGTCTCGCCAAAGATCTGGAACCCAAGCCGTTCGTATAACGGACGCGCCGGGGTGTTTTTTAAGGTACGCAAACTGACCGGCAAGCCGCGTGCAGCAGCTCGCTCCAACAGGTCGGTAATGAGCGTAGTGCCGATTCCCATCCCCTGATAAGCTGGCAACAGTTCAATGGAAGAAAGGATGTATCCCAGGGGAGTCTCCTCGACGGCCAGCACCCCAACATCCACACGCTGGTATTGGATCACCTGGTTATGCAGCGTGCTGTAATTTTCGAGATAGTAGCTGCGCTGGAAGGCTTCATCCCAGCCATAAACAGCCGAGACATGTGGTTTCAGGGCGGTCACATGCAAATCCCAGAGAAAATTCGCGTCGTTTTGCTCTGCCGGACGCAGCGAGATATCACTCATTTCCATACTTGAATCGTTCCTCCTTCCCTCTGGCTCATCCATTCAGATCGTTCCGGGCTGCGCGAACCATCCGGCCTGCTTTCCAGGAGATTTGTAAGAATTTTGCCAGATGGCTCAACGGATGGATGTGACTCTTTTCACCCGCATAAATCGTACGGATGGGAACCCAGTCCAACGAATATTTTTCGAGTACACAGGTAACGAGCATTTCCACTTCGAATTCAAAACCCGATTCACGATTATTCTGAATCGCCAGTAAAAGCCGGCGGCTGATCAGACGGTAACCGGATTGATTATCCGGCACGGGCTGGCGGATTGCCCGCGAAAACAGCGCCGTGCCAAGTGTGTTTGCCAGACGGCGCACCGGCGGCATGCTGCTAAAATCTCGCCGCCCGATAATCAAATCTGCACCGGTCCTGCGGTACGCTGCCAGGAATGTGGGAATTTCCGCCGGGTCATGCTGGCCGTCAGCATCCAGGGTCAATACCGCCTGGTAGCCGCGCTCGAGCGCAGCCGCAAAGCCTGCTCGCAGGGCAGCGCCTTTTCCTTGATTGGGCTGCTGGGATAGCACCTCGGCGCCGGCATCCAGGGCATGTTGCGCCGTGCCATCATTCGAGCCATCGTCAACCACCAGAACCGGCAGGTAGGCCAGAGCAGCGCGCACGACTGGCGCAACCCGGTCTCCCTCGTTGTAAGCCGGAATGAGGGCCAGGATTTTTGCTTCGGTCAGATCAGACATTCTGAAAGTGAATCAACTCTTTGGCAGTCAGCCTTCTCAACCGCAATCTAGCCGCGAACAAAATGCGGCATCTCGAAAGGAATCTCCAGGGATAACTCGACAAACCCGGCGAAAACGCCGGTATCAAACCAGGGCACCTGGTAAATCAGCTTTTTCACGCCTTTTTTCTCGATAGTGTAGATGTTCGACTGTTCGTTGGCGATCATCGCCTGTAATTTTTTACGCGACTCCTCGGAATGGCAGCCCCATAAGTTGGTGCCGATCAATTTTTCGCCCCCATCATTAGCAAAAGTTTGAATGGCTTTGTCATTCATTTCCAGGATGATGCCGTCCCGGTCGCAGACTGTTACTGCGCCGGGGAAACCTTTGATCCAGGCGTGTTTTTCCAAATTACCCTCCAGGAGGACGCTGCCACGAGTTCTATGCCGCGGTGTGAACATTCGCAGGATTGATTTTACACCATCGAAGCCAGCGATGTGTATTCAAACAGACAGAATTTTATCACCTGAGGTAACTGACCCGCGATTTGGTTCTGTGATATGATCACCTAAAACAAGGTCAGCCGACCTATCTGTTTTGTCATCCTGTTCCTTTTGGAATTATCAGGCGCGAGTTGATCGAAACCCTCAATGAACCTGTAGCTATTTTCCTGGTTATCATGGCGGTGATTCTGATCACCCCCATCTTGTCGGAAAAGATTCGCTTGCCTGGGATTGTCGGAATCATTCTAGGGGGAATGATAATCGGGCCGCACGGCATTAATTTGTTGAAGATCGAAGGCCCGATCGAATTTTTAGCTACCGCCGGCCTGGTCTATTTGATGTTCAGTGCTGGCCTTGAAGTTGATATTCAAACATTCAAGCGCGTACGCGGTCGGGCGCTGATCTTTGGCATACTAACATACCTGATCCCACAGGTGCTTGGCATGTGGCTGGGACGGCTGCTCGGCTTAAGTTGGCTTGGGTCGGTGTTGTTAGGTTCAGCTTTTTCTTCCCACACATTAATCGCATTTCCCATTGTGACCCGGCTGGGAGTGGCGCGCAATGAAGCCGTGGCTGTCACTGCCGGTGCGACTGTACTGACGGACATCAGCGCTTTCCTGGTACTGGCGGTGGTGCTCGGCGTGCAGGCGCAAAACCTGCAAGCCGGCTTCTTCATTCAACTAATCGGGTTGTTGGTAGTATACACGCTGCTGCTGCTGTTTGGCTTGCCGCGGATTGGAAAATTCTTCTTTCGGCGGTTTACCGGCCGTGCGGTCGAGTTTCAGTTTGTGCTGGTAATCCTGTTCGTCGCTGCCCTGGCAGCCATGAAAATCGGCGTCCATGAAGTGGTAGGGGCGTTTTTGGCCGGGTTGGCAATCAATGCCACCTTACCGCATCGCAGCCCGGTTATTGGGCATGTGCTTTTCATGGGTGAATCCCTGTTCATACCGGTATTCCTGCTTTATTCAGGCATGTTGACCGACCCACTGGTTTTTCTGAACGGCTGGAAAACGATTGCGATTGGCATTGGCGTCACTACGGTTGCGTACGTCTCCAAGTTTATTGCTGCCTGGGTTATTGCCCGTATTTTTCACTACAGCCGCGCTGAATTCTGGACTGCATTTGGCTTGTCTCACGCGCAGGCCGCAGTGACCATCCCCACGCTGGTGATTGGTCTGGAAATCGGACTGTTCTCAACAGAATTATTTAACGCCGCCATCCTGATGATCCTGTTTACATCCATCACATCGCCGATGGTTGTTCAGCATTTTGCGCCGCAATTGGTAAACGGACATACCGAAGAAGATCATTTGCCGCTTTTCAACCGCATCCTGGTGCCCATTGCCAACCCGCAGACGCAGGAGCATCTGGTAACCCTGGGCGGGTTGCTGGCGTCGGTGCAGCAGGGTGAGTTGATGGTGTTGAATGTTGCCCGCCTGACGAATAGCAAAGCGGTTAACCTTAACCTTCAACGCGAATTACTTGCCAGGGTGCCGGCCATTTTAAATGACCCCGAGGTCAATCTGCGGCTACTGCCGCGGGTTGATACCTCTTACGCAAGGGGCATTTTGCATGCTGCGATGGAAAATAACGCTTCCCTTATATTAATCGGTTGGCGCGGCAAAGCCACCCTGGAACAAAGCCTGATGGGGACCACCCTGGACGAGGTAATCTGGGGATCACACCTGCCAGTGCTGGTTGGAAAACTATCGGTGCCCATCAACAGCGTTCAACGGGTTGTGGTCGTCATCCCTTCCCATACTATCCTACCGGTAACCATTGGCCGCACCCTGGAATTGGTCAGCACTCTCTCGAAAGCGGTAAATGTACCGACGCTGATGCTGGTGGATCGAAGTTATCAGGAAAAAATGACCGGTTTGGCAAAGACAATCGAAGTGAACCAACCGATTGAGATCCGGCAAATCGAGGGTAATCTGCTGCAATTCATCTTGCGCCAGGTGGATGAGGCTGACTTGATTGTGGTTCCCAGCAGTGGATCGCGTAAAATATTTCAGTCCAAACTCGGCGACCTGCCTGAGCGTCTGACGCAAACGATTGCTGGCAATGTCATGGTGCTGCACTACCCGCAATAGGCTGGTCTCGCTGACTTAAGCGAAGCGCTTGAACTGGTCGGCCAGAAAACGGGACATTATTCGATGATGGCGGCCCGTAATTCTTTGGCCATTTCGCCGAATTGGGCAGTGTAACGCATTTCTTCGCAGCGCGGACGTTTCAGGGTCACCGGGTAATCCAAAGCCAGCCGGCCGGGACGGGGGGTGAGTACCAGCACCCGGTCGGATAATAGCAGGGCTTCCGAAACGGAATGGGTCACCATCAAGACAGTGCTGCGGCGGTTTTGCCATAAATCCAATAACTCTTCGCCCATCCGGTCGCGCGTTAATTCATCCAGTGAACCGAAGGGTTCATCCAACAACAACAAGTCAGGGTCCTGAATCAGGGCGCGAGCGATGGCCACGCGCTGCGCCATGCCGCCAGAAAGATCGCGCGGCCACGAGTCTTCAAAGCCCTTCAAGCCGGTCAATTCGATCAGCTCGGCTGCCCGGCTGCAGGCGTTCTCCAGCGGTACTCCCTGCATCTCCAGGGGCAACATGATGTTTTCTATGGCACTGCGCCAGGGCATCAGGTTGGCCTGCTGGAATACATAACCGATCGACGGCGCCTGCTCGGTCAGGAAACACACTTCGCCGCTGGACGGCGGCAGCAGACCTGCCAGTACGCGCAGCAAGGTAGTTTTGCCGGAACCTGAAGGCCCCAGGATACAGATGAATTCGCGCGGATGCACATCAAAGGTTAGATTGGTCAGCGCCAGCAAACCGCCGTTATCATTCGGATAGGTTACGCTGAGGTTGCGCACCTGCAGGGAAGGCTGGAGCAAGGCAGAGGTCACCGGTCACTCACCTTCGGGCAGATAATCATTGGTATAGGCTTTTTCAAGGTCCAGTGGTTGGCTGATAAGCCCCATATCCAACAAAACATTTTCCGTGTTCTTCCACGATTGCGGATCCGACCAGCCCCACGGCTCCAACTGGTAAAGTTCGATGGAGGTAGCCAGCACTTGTTTTTGGACTGCCGCATCGGCCTGAACCAGATTCTCTACATATTTAAGCGCAACTTCATAGGCTGCATTCGGGTCTTCGACGGTATCCTGGATACCGCGAACGATTGCCCGAACCATGCGCCGCACCAGTTCCGGGTCTTCGCGCAGCACCGTCTCATTCGTAATCAGACCGTTTGAAACCATCGAGAGGGTATCGGCCACTTTGATCAAGTCGGTCTCATACCCCTGACTGGCCAGTTGTACCGGCTCATTGGCTATGTAAATCACAACGGCTTGCTCTTGCCCGGCGGTCAACGCTTCCACCTGGTTGTAACCGATCGAATCCAGGGTGACGTCATTCTCGGTCAGACCACCGGCCATTAATAGCACGCGCAGCCCGATGTAACTGGCGCCGTACAGCCCGGGCAGTCCGATTTTTTTGCCGCGCAGGTCAGCCGGCTCACGAATGGCTTCCGATTTCAGGGATACGATCCCGACTGGATAGTCCTTATACCAGGCCATGACATACACCACCGGCAGGTCCTGGGCGCGCCCGAGCAACACCTGTTCACCGGATACGATGGCAAACGGAAGCTGACCGGCGCCTACCAACGCCACGTTGTCGTTTTCCATGCTGTAATCCAGCGTCACATCCAGGCCTTCAGCCTGGAAATAGCCTTTTTCGAGCGCAACATAAAGTGGGGCAAATTGCACATTGGGGATGAACCCGACCGGAAGGCGAATGCTGACCGCTTTGGGCGTTGGTGAAGGGGAAGCAGCCGGTGCGCAGGCAGCGACCAGTAACAGCAGCACGATGAGTGCGAGGGAAGTTTTTAATAATGTGGGCTTCATTTGTTTCTCCAGAAATTATTTTTCCTGCGGCTCGTTTTGCCACGAAAGCAGGCGTTTTTCCAATAGCATGACCAGGCCGTAGAGCGCCAGCGCCAGCGTAACCAGGGTGAAAACAGCGACAAAAACCAGTGCGGTGTCAAACTGACCGCGGCCGACATTGATCAGAAATCCCAACCCGCGATTCGAGCCGACCAGCTCGCCGATCACGCCGCCGATCACCGAAAGGGTGGCGCCGATGCGCAGCCCGCCAAGAAAGACTGGCAGGGCTGCCGGGATCTCCAGATATTTCAAGTTTTGCAGGCGGGTGGCGCGCAGGGAGCGCATCAGGGTGCGCAAATCTTCAGGCACCGCGCGCAGGCCGACCACCGTGTTCACCAGCACCGGGAAGAACACAATCAGCGAGCAGATCAATACTTTGGTACCCATGCCTGGGCCGAACCAGATGACCAGCAGCGGGGCGATGGCGACGATGGGAATTGCCTGGCTGGCGACCAGGTAAGGAGCGATCAATTTCTCGAACATGCGCGAGCGAGCAATCCAATAGCCGGTAAAGGTTGCCAGCGCCGTCCCGGCAATCAACCCAAGGACGACTTCGAGCAGGGTAGCCAGAGTGTGACGCAGCAAGGTTCCGTCGCTGGCAGCCTGAATAAAACGCTCGAACACGCGGCCGGGGGTGGGCAAAATGAAGGCTGGCAGGTTGGCGATGCGCGCCACCAATTCCCACAGCACCAAGGCTAAAACCAGCGAGATGGGCGTGAGGAACAGCCGCGCGCGGCGAAACAGCCGGTTCTTGGCCTGTAAAGCGCGCAGCGCGTTCGGAATACTCACTTCCATAAGATATCCTTTCTTCAGAGCAGGTTTGCGTTAAAAACGAAAACCCGAAAACAACAAGTCTTCGGGGCATGGCAGACGCAGTGCGCCCATTGCAAGCAACACCGGTCTCATTTGCCTTCTTTCATCCGGACTTTACCGTCGACCCTGGAGTTTCACCAGGTCATGCGCTGATTGATGCGCTCGTGGGTTATCACCACCGATCGGGAATTGGGATCATGATCCCGCACCCTGCCCCGAAGGCCAAGTATTCAATTTAATTCGAGTATAGTCAGCGAAGCTGGCTCTGTCAAGGTGCGGAATGTCAGTGTGGAATGTCACGGAAAATATGGGTATACCAGGAGATCTGACAGGTCTAATATTGGTTGTTTTCAATTCCATATTTTTTCTGTATAATACTTAAGCACTTGAATATACAAGTGCTGGATATTCGAAGGTCTTTGAAACGGGTGAGTATTTCTTAGAAATTTCTACCAATTACAAACCAAAAAATTATTGACAAGGACTTTTATTGATATATAATACTAAGTAACAACATTAATAATTGAGTGGTATTATAAGGCGGCGAAGATCTATGTGCCAAAACGTGGTCGCTTGATCCTGAAAGTGGGGACAGGTGCATAGGGAGCCAGTAGCGAAACCGGCCTTTGGGCTGGTTTTTTTATTTAATACCAGTTAATACCAAAGCAAGGGCGGCGTCGATCCACGAACCCGAAATTGGTCGCTATCTTTTCCAAGGGGGAAAGCGGGATGTGGGGAGCCAATAGCGAAACCGGCCCAAATGGTTAGCCAGGATGTCCTTGCACATTTAAATAACATCCACCGGATTTCATCTTTTCCCGCAACTGGCGGGATATTTACCCCAGTGCCATTTCAGGCGCTGGTCTTAACAACTTTTTATTTCAAGGTCGTTTTCTTCCTTTTTTACTACTGGGAAACAGGAGAACCAAATGAATACACACGGAATTCCCTTACACAAAACCTTACGCTCGCTGAGCCGTATCAGCTACATCACCGGAGTCGCATTTTTGATCGTTGCCCTGGCATTAAATGTGATGCCCCCCAAGCAGGTGAGCGCAGCCCTGACCACGATCTGGACCACACGTACTACCTGCACTGCCCCGGATCCGCAAGATGAAAATCAATATGTAACCGGCGATACGGTGTATGTACGCGGTACATCCACGGATCCCTTTACCGATTTCAAATGGACCATTAAAGGCCAACCCGGTAATGCCAGCACTGACCCGAATGTGGTTGTTGCTGCTTGGGACATGCCGCCCGGCACAGTCATTACATCCGATAGCAATGGCTATTTCTGTTTTGCCGCCTATACCATTCCAGCGGGTGACGATGGCACTTATACCGTCGACGTTTTTCAAGTAGGTAGTACCCAAAACAAAAAGAATGACAACTACACGGTGGACGAGGTTCTCCCTACCCCGACCAATGTTCCTCCGACCAACACGCCAACGGATGTTCCTCCTACTAACACTCCAACCAATGTTCCTCCAACGAACACGCCGACAGAAGTTCCTCCGACCAACACGCCAACCAATGTTCCTCCAACCAATACCCCGACGGAAATTCCGACCTTAATCCCAACCAGCACGGAAGTGCCCCCGACCAACACGCCAGAATCTCCCACGAATACCCCTGAGGTTCCGACCAATACCCCGGAACAGCCAACGAGCACCCCTGTTGTTCCTACAAATACTCCGGTACCCCCAACGAACACCCCTGTTGTTCCGACAAACACCGAGGTGCCCCCAACAAATACTCCTGAGGTTCCGACCAACACCCCCGAGACCCCTGTAAATACTCCTACCGAGATCCCGGCCACAGATGTACCTCCTACAGAGGAACCGATTAACACCCTGCCTCCGCCGGTAGTACCTACCAATCCACCGCAGGTCCTTATCCCGGTGACCGGCGCTGACCTCTCCATGCCCGCCCCAATGGCAGACTTGCAGACAGTGTTCAGCAAGCTCGGTCTGGCACTCCTCGGTATCGGCCTGGTGCTGCAAGGTCTCTCCAAGAAAATCGAAGAATAATCCATATCCTTAACCACGAAAATCCCCTCTGAGAAACCAGAGGGGATTTTTTATCAATCCTCTGGTGTGTCACTCTGTTTTGAAACCCTTCCCCTCCAGAATGCTGGCGCGATGCCTCTCCAAGGCCCGGGCGGGTTGGCACTGGTGGGTATTCTGTGCTAAAATAGCACCACTTTGGGGCGGTAGCCCCCACTGGGGCATGGTGCAATGGCAGCACACCAGACTTTGGATCTGTGGATCTTGGTTCGAGTCCAGGTGCCCCAGCCATAAAAATAAGCATGAACGCTGAGACCGAATCTTCTGCACAACCGGATGACCCTTCGCCTTATCAAGGGCTGCTTTGCTGTGCTGTGCCGGGGCAAATTATCCATAATTTCATAAATTTCATATTTCTGAACATCAGAGCGCGATGAGCGATTCATTAAACGCCGTCATCCTGGCTGCCGGTTTTGGCAAACGCATGCAGTCCGACCTGCCAAAGGTGCTTCACCCCCTGGCGGGCGTGCCGATGATCGAGCATACCCTGCGCGCCGTCGCAGGCGTAACCAGTGAACTGCCGGTCGTGGTCATAGGCCACGGTGCAGATCAGGTGCGCCAGGCAGTCGGCAGTCATGCCCGTTTTGTGCTGCAGCAAGAACAATTGGGAACTGCGCACGCGCTGCAAATGGCTGAACCGCTGCTGTCCGGTCAACCGGGCCTGTTACTGGTCACAACCGGCGACATGCCGCTATTAACCAGCGCTACCTTCAGCCGTCTGGTTATGTTGGCGCGCAGCAATTCCGGACCGATCAGCATGTTAAGCGTGGTTCTGCCTGACCCGCATGGGTTTGGACGTGTGGTACGCAGCGCGGACGGTTCGGTATGCACGATCGTCGAGGAAGCGCAGGCAACCCCGGACGTTCTGGCCATTCGCGAGCTCAATGCCAGCGTGTATTGCTTCGATAACCTCTGGCTGTGGGATGCGCTGCGCCAGATCAAACTCTCCCCCAAGGGTGAGTATTACCTTACCGATATCGTCGGCGTGGCAGTCGCACAAGGTATGCCGGTGCAGGCGCTGATTGCGGACGATCCGCAGGAAGCATTGGGGATCAATACCCGTCAGCATTTGGCGGAGGCTGCTGCCGTGCTGCGCAGCCGGATCAACTCCCGCTGGATGCTGGCTGGCGTCAGTATGATCGACCCGGCCACCACCTACATCGATGCGGATGTCAGCATTGGACGCGAGACACTGCTGCTCCCAGGAACGGTTTTGCAGGGGAGTACGGTTATCGGGACGGCCTGCCAGATTGGGCCTGATGTTAAAATTGCCAATAGTGAACTTGGAAACGGCTGCCAGGTATCCTATTCTGTAATCGAAGACAGCCAGTTGCCGGATGAAACTATTCTGAAACCATTTACTCACCGCTTTAACAATCAGGACGTGAGTCCGGCTCGTGAATAAGAAGTGAGGCTGGAAAGTTTGGACCTTCAAGTTTTTTGGATTATTGCCGCTGTAGCATTTATTTTAGATCTACTCATAAACGCTGTTCGGGTGAGCCTGAGCAATGCCCGCTTGCCACAGCTAATCACCCTTGGCGCGCAAAATGAACAACGCAGTCTGGAGCCAACCCTGGCGATTGTAGAAAAAATCAGCTTGCGGGTGGCGTTGCGCTTTATGATCATCATCCTGCACTTTTTGCTGGCAGCCCTGGTGTATCTGTTGTTGACGGCTTATGCGGCGGGAATTACCGTTGGGCTCGGTCTGTTGGTTGTTTTCCTGGCCGGGCTGACAGTGATGGCGTTTGAATTTGGGGTGGAAGGCGCGGTACGCAAAAATCCTGAATCCTGGCTGATCTGGCTGACGCCTCTGGCGCGCGCGCTGGATGTGATCCTGCGGCCATTTTCTGCGCTCTATCTGGGGTTGTTGGGCGATTCTGCGCCGATCGAACGCACTCCGGGATCCGTGACGGAAGATGAGCTGAAGAGCTGGGTGGAGGTTGGCCAATCGTCAGGCGGGTTGGATAAGGGCGAACGCCAGATGATCTATTCCATTTTTCATTTCGGCGATACTTTGTGCCGCGAGATCATGGTACCGCGTATCGACATCCTGGCGCTGGAAGCGGATGCCAGCGTTACGGATTCGATCCAGGCGCTGACCCTCTCGGGGCACTCGCGGGTGCCGGTTTACGATGACACGATCGACAATGTGATCGGGTTGTTATATGCCAAGGACCTGCTGCGAACCCAATTGGATGAAACCCCGCCCGAAAGCATCCGCCCGTTCCTGCGCCCGGCTTATTTTGTGCCGGAGGCCAAGAAAGTCGATGAGTTATTGCGGGAAATGCAATCCCGCAGTATTCACATGGCAATTGTGGTGGATGAATACGGGGGCATGGCTGGTCTGGTGACCATGGAAGACATCGTCGAAGAGATCGTTGGCGAAATTCGCGATGAATACGACCAGGGTGAAGAGCATCTCTTCCAGCGCGTTTCCGAAGACGAATTTATGCTGAACGGACGGATCGGCCTGGACGATTTCAATGAAGTCCTGGGTACCAATCTTTCAACTGAACTGGCGGATACGCTGGGCGGCTACATTTACGGTACCATTGGCCGCGTACCAACCGGTGGTGAACATATGCAGGTCGAAGATTGGGATTTATCCGTCGAACAGGTGAGCGGGCGAAGAATTCGTAAGGTGCGGGCACACCGCCAGCCGCTGCAAATTCCAGATGAGGAAAATTTAGATGCCGGAAAACCGTGAGGTATTTGCAGCGCTGATCGAAGATGCCATAAAAGCACAGCACCGATCATATGCGCCGTATTCACATTACCAGGTCGGTGCGGCTGTACTGACAGCATCCGGCAAAGTGTTCACCGGAGCCAATGTGGAGAATGCAGCCTACCCGGCTTCCATGTGCGCTGAGCGCGTAGCGATTTTTAAGGCTGTGTCTGAAGGTGAAAAGAATTTTACGGCTATTGCGGTGGTGACTTCCAACGCCGGCATGCCATGCGGCGGCTGCCGCCAGGTAATGGCTGAGTTTGGCATGGACACGCTGGTGCTGATTGCCGATGATCAGGGTAATATTGTGCGAAAATTGACCGTACGCGAGCTGCTGCCGGGGGCTTTCACGCCTGAGGATCTGCCAAAAGCGTAAATAACAGGGGGACGAAGTTTTCCCACAATGGCGCGGTGAGGGTTGTCATTGCGACGAAGGAAGCAATCGCAATAACATAGAACGGAAATCACCACGGAGAACTCAGAGAAGATCAATAGATAAATGGGGTCATTTGTTTACCCCTTTTTTTCGCTAATCCAGCGTTAAAGATTCAAACGCGAAGAACACGAAGAGTACGAAGGACACGAAGGAAAACACTGGAAGAAATCTTCCATGTTTTCTTCGCGATCTTAACGTCCTATGCGTTATAAGGTTGTATGCGGGTAAGCGGAGGGTTCTTGTCGTTGCGACGGGTTTTGTCATTGTGACGAAGGAAGCAATCTACGTTGGTCAATCCGAGCAACCTTCTATGGAATCAGTTTATGGTGGGTCGGCGCGGATTGCTTCATTCCGCTGCGCGGCATTCGCAATGACAAAATAAACGGAGAGGGGCGCAGCACCGGTTGCTGAGCCTGTCGAAGCACCGGTGCACTTATGCTGCCTTCGACACTTCGACAAGCTCAGTGGTCGAACCGGTTGCTGCCCTTCGGCAAGGTCACTCGCAAATTGTCTTGCCCGCATTGCACGGGGCATGATCGGAAATGGTGAAACGGCTTTATCCCCTTGTATAGGGCTATAATCAATTTATGGCCAGGCAGGAACGCAACATCCGGGTGGAAGCAGTTGTCTTACGCCACAGCGATTGGGGCGAGGCAGACCGCTTATTAGGCCTGTACACCCGAGAGGAAGGTAAACTACGCGCCATCGTCAAGGGCGCCCGCAAAATGCGCTCGCGCAAAGCCGGGCACCTGGAGCCGTTCACCCGCGTCCAATTGATGCTGGCACGCGGCCGTGACCTGTGGATTGTCACCCAGGTTGAAACGGTGGACGCCTACCTGCCGTTGCGCGAGGATTTGCAGCGCATCGCTCAGGCAAGCTACGTCATCGAGCTTCTGGACCGCTTCACCTACGAGGAGGGTCAGAACCGGCTGGTTTATACCCTGCTGGTGGATACCCTGGCCCGGCTGGCAGAAGGGGATGACTTTTTCCTGGCAGTGCGCTATTACGAACTTCAACTGCTGGACCTGTTGGGTTTTCGGCCGGAACTGGTCAACTGCGTGAAGTGCGGTGAATTGATCAAGCCGCTGGATCAGTTCTATTCGGCGCTGCTGGGCGGCGCGTTGTGCCCGGCTTGCGGCCCGCGTGAAAACTCGGCCCGCCCCATTTCCATGCCAGCCCTTAAATATCTACGCCACTTTCAGCGTAGCACTTTCAAAGAGGCTGCTCGCGCCCAGGTGCCCGCCGAAATCCGGCAGGAAGTGGAAGCGGTAATTCAATATTTTCTGACTTACCACCTGGAGCGCGGATTGAACTCGCCGGCGTTTATACGCGAGGTGCGCCGCGTGAGTGCCAAACAACCCTGATTTTCACTCGTAAAGCAACCGGGTTGTCAACGGGTTTGAAGGGGGAATACGATGATTGTCAAAGTTGGCCCATTCAACTTCAACAACCTCTTTTCACGGTTTAATTTCAAAGGCCGCATCGATGCGGTCTTAGCGGACGACACCACGGTCAACGTCACCTCTTCCTTCGACGATCCGTCTGAATACTCCATACGCACCTTCATGGGACGGCAGGTGGTCGAAAAAGAGCCGGCCCGGCCTGGACGCACCGCTTCAAAGAAAGCGGCCAGCCGGCGCGTTATGAGCTGTTCGATCAAATTTGGTTAAGCCCGTCTCTGGCGGCCCGGCAAACCGCTGCCTGGATCAACCGGCGCGCCAATTTGACCGGCGAGGTCAGCGATCACGACCCAGCCTGGGTGGAAGTGGACGTTTAGCCGCGAGAACCTTTGTCGGCGTAAACCGCGCCAAGGTCGTCCGGGCGAACTTTCAAGCTGGCAAAGGAAGCAAAATCCAGGTGCTCAGCGGTCAGGCCAAGGTTGGCTTTCAGCTGCCCGAACATTCCCAGGTAACTGTCGGTAATGCGTGCGCCCCAGTCCAGCTTGAGCAAGCCGGCTGTTGACCGGATGGATTCGGCATCCGGACCTTCGATTTCGCAAAAATCGCCATAAGGTAATTCATCCAGCACAATTTCCAGGTTTTCGAGCTGGTAGGTGGTGCGCCATTTCTCATACATCACGGTCACCTGGTACCCCAGTGCTTCCAGAATCCGCCGGGTTGCAGCAAAATCACTGACGTCGGTTTCGATCTCCTGGCGCATATTGACCACCTGACCGGCGACAGATGGGCCTTTGTAGGTCAGCACCGAACGCACATCCTGGCGCAGGCGCAGCACGCGGTGATCGGCGGTCAGGCTGCCGTCCGGCAGGTCGAAGCGCAGGTTGACCTCGTGAACCCGGGTCTGGGCCAGGATGCCGCCGGCTGCCTGAATCCTCTTTTCCAAAGCCGCCAGGCGCAGCAAGTAAAACTTGACCTCGATTTCCTGATCAGGCTGGTTCATCGAAAATGATTCCTTCCTCGGTGTAATGCATAAATGGAGCCGGTTAAAATGAACGCACAAGCGCCCAATAAAAATGGCCAGTTGGTCAACGCCGCAGGCGACCGGGCGATCCACAGGCGGTCAACCCACAGCCAGATGGTCCATCCGACCACTACCGCGAGAGTCGGCCCGGGCGCCCAACGGGAGCGCCGCCAGAGGGCAATGCAAACGACCAGCCCAGCCAGACCGGCCAGCGCGCCGGTAATGGCCAGATACAACGGACCGGGCTGCAGCCCTGCCTGACTCAGGTCGTCCCAGCGAGCGAGCGACTGTTCCAGACGTAGCCAACCGGAAAGAGAGAGCATCAGCATCCCAAAAGCCAGCAGCTTAAGCCACCATGGGCGGCGCGAAGCAATGCCTGTTTCAGAGTTCAATAGAAGGAAATCTCCCAGAGGTGAACATGCGCGGGTTCAGAATCGCGGCTGTTGAGAATTTCGATCTGGATCGCGTTGATCATACGGGTTTCAGAAAAGTCCAAAAAAAGCTCTCGCGGCGCCGGGCTCTCTTCGCCTTCGGCGCTGTAACTGCGCGGCAGACCTTCGCCTGCTTCATATACCAGCGCGGTTACCCGGGTGGCAACGCCGCCGACCCGCAATTGTAATCCATCCAGGGGGCGCGCCTCGGAAAAGGTAAGGTTGATTTTGAACGGGTTGGCCTCGGAGCTGCGAATCAGACTGTTGGGGTTGCCGTCGAATGCCGACTTGATCACACCGATGTCCAGAGCGGAATACGCCACCGTTGCCTCAGTCCCGTCCAACAAGACCACAGTTTCTTCCTTTAACTGATGGCGCCGGCTGCGTTCTTGTGCGAAAACGGCTTCGGCGTTATCCACATACGCCAGACGCGTGAAGTAAAATCCAGGTTGGCCGTTGGGGTAATTAACCGTGTCCGCAATTTCAATCGTCTTGAATTTTTCGCTGGCGCGAACCTGATCCAACTCCTCGGGCAGTAGAATAAACACCTCGTCCGCCTCTATTGGGATATACCCGCTGAGGTGACCCGCCACGGAGCCCAGCGTGAAGGGTAGCGGGTCGTCGAAGAAAAAGCGAGCGATCACGTCGGTGCCGTTGGCCCATGAAGGGCTGAGCAGGATGCGAGCACGCGGATTTTCAGCCCGATATGCGCGCACCGCAGTGAACAGGCTGCTTCCACCGTATTGCATGCCGCCGAGACCGTAATCGTCATACCAGGTCGGGCCGTTGACCAGCGCGTCGCGCAGCATGAAACCGCCCGCAGCGCTCATGGCAAAAAACACGACCAGTGAAAAACCGAGAAACAAGCGCTCACGCAGGCTGGGCTGCCGAATCCGTTTCGCAAGCCATTCCAGCACAGTTGAAAAGCCAATTCCACCCAGCAGCGCCGCCGGAACGACCATGAACAACATGCGCGTAATCCCCAGGCCAACCAGCGCGCCGCCGGCCGGCGCTGCCAGAAGGGCAGCCAGCACAGCCCGGTATTCGGGTTTTCGAATCCGCGCGACCGCCAGCGCAAAACCGCAGACCACAAACGGCAGCCCCGGCAGCCACAGGCGGCTGTAGCCCTTCATGATGTGGCGCACCAGGCCGTCCGGGGTTGGGTCGTACCAGTACAAGGGGTTTATCCCGCTCAAATACTCCCGGGCATAGCGGGCTAATGTTTCGCCGAACGGGCCATCCTGAATCCAGTAAGAATCCAGGATAGTCAGATGGCGCAGCGTCTCGCCCGGGTGATTGATCTGAAACCTCAGATAGGGAATGGCCAATGCCAGCGCCAGGAAGCCCCCGCGTAACACGGTTTTTCGCTGCTGCCAGTGGTAGCTAATATCCGAGAAGAATAACAATACCGCAGTCAGGGCTATCACAACCTGCCCGGGGCTGTAGCTGTAAAAGGCCAGCGCGGCGAAAACTACCGCGGCATACAGGTAACCCGCTTTGCCCTGGCGGTAGAGTAAATAGCAGTAAAGGAACCCGGCATAAAAGCTGACCGCCAGGACCGTTTCGAAGGCAGTGCGCGAATGCAAAAACCAGACGGGGGTGACCGCCAGCAGCAAAGCGCCCGCCCAGGCACTGCGGCTACCAAAAACATTTTTCAGAGCCAGACCGATGCTCAACGCGGCGAGCAGCGAAATCAAGACCGGCACGGCACGGGTGACGAAGATGCTTTTGCCGAATAAGAGCGTCGGCAGCACCTGCAGGTAAACCGACAGGCTCAGGTTATACTGGCCGCCGTTCTTGAAAAATGTGGGCAGGAACTCGCCTTCGGGGCCGCGAAACTGGTTGTGGATCAGGTCGGCGGCGGTAACGGTTTGAATCGCCTCGTCAGTGAAAAAGTAGATGGGGAAGTGCGCCAGGCCGATCAATCGCATTGCCAAGTAAACTGCCAGTGCAGCGGCTAAAAGCCATATTGCCCAGCCGGGCGTACCGAAGGACTCGATCGGGCGGCGGCGCGGCTGTGGCGCGGGCAATGAATCACCAGGGGGCGACTGCAGAGCCGGATTTTCCAGCGTAATCACGCGCTGTTCGAGGGCGGCGCCGTCCGGGCTGTGGCTATCCAGCGTGACACGCAGCCGGGTGCCGGGCGCCAGTTCCAGCTTGATATGGAGCTGCGCTTCCTCAGAATCCGCTGACCGGGATGGCTGGCCTGGCGGGGGCGGCGGTTGCCGGAACGATTCCTCATCGTCCATGGGGGATTTCCCTTCCTGGAAAAGATTATAGCATGCGCTCATTTTGTTATAATCAAACGGCTGCACATGCGCTTTTGACAATTCTGGCGAAGGCTTCCTTGACAGACATTAAAAGATGCATATACTGACAGTAATTCCTTGCCACAAAGGCATCCCGCACCGCAGGACGCAACATGAAAAAAGGGTTCCATATAAAGGACTCGATCTGGAATATGCTTACCGTCCTGGTGGTTGCCAGCATTTTGGGGTCGATTGCAGCTTTTGCGATTGTGTTTACCAATCCCTTCAGCGCGCTTAATCCGCTGCCGCCGCTCAGTCTGCCGCCAAGAGCCCAGCCGCTGCCGCCTGACAATAACCCGGTCCAAACTCAGTCGTCAACCGCCACCGTTAAGGCGGTGGGGCTGCCCCCTACCTGGACGCTAACCCCGATCCCCATGACGGCCACGCCGACCAATACCCTCACGCCCACCAACACCGCAACGCTTGAGCCTACGGCTACCCCCACCATTACCGAGACGCCCACCCAGACGCCGACCCGCCGGCGCACTGCCACGCGCACCCGTACGGTCACGCCAACGCAGCCTGAAGCTCAACCGACCGACCCGCCGCCGCCGACCAGCCCGCCGCCGACCAGCCCGCCTCCCACAGAGGTTCCGCCAACCGAAGTACCAACAGCTCCCGGATAATTCGGGCAGGTAAAATACCTTTTTGATGTTCGCCATTCCGGCGCGCGGAAGGCTGTTCGCGAGCTTTTCTATGGTAGGATTAAACGTCCCGGCGGGACCCTGCCGGGTGTTTTCAGGTTATTATTCTTGTATTTGGACATGATGCGATGAGCGATTCCATTGACCGCGACACCTTTGATCACCTGGTCGGGCTGGCAGCGCTGGAGCTGGACCAGCAGCAAGCCGACTACTTGCTGCGCGAGCTCAACAACCAGCTAAAAGCGATTCGGGAGCTGGCAGCCATTCCGCTGGACGAGAGCGTTCCCGCCAGCCTGCACGGGGTTCCCTACGCCAGCGCCGTCAGCCCGGAACTGCGCGAGGATGTCTGGCAGCCGCACCCCAACCCGGAAGAAATCATTGCCCTGGCCCCCGACACCCGGGATGGTTACATTGTCGTTCCCGATATTCCCCACACCACGCTGGAATGAAGCCTCATGGAATTATGCGATATCCCTGCTTATGAATTGAGCCTGCTGCTGCGCCAGCGGCAAATCTCAGCGGAAGAAGTCACCCGCGCCTGTCTGGAGCGTATCGACGCGGTGGACGGGCGTTCCGGCGCGCTGGATGCCGGCAGCCTGACGCCCGAGGATGAACAGAAGGTGCACGCGTTTATTACCATCACCCGCGAACGCGCCTTGAATCAGGCTCGAACGGTTGACCAGAAACTGGCTGACGGGGAAGATCCCGGCCTGCTGGCAGGCATTCCCTTCACCACCAAAGATATTTTCTGCGTGCGCGGCACTCCCTCCACGGCAGCCTCCCGCATTCTGGCCAATTACACCGCGCCTTACACCGCCACACCCGTGGCGCGCATGGAAGCCGCGGGAGCGGTCATGCTCGGCAAGGTCAACCTGGACGAGTTTACCTACGGCTCCTCCAACGAATCCACTGCCTTTCAGCCGGCGCCGCGCAACCCGTGGAACCCGGCGCATGTGCCCGGCGGCTCCTCGGGAGGCAGCGCTTCCTCGGTGGCTGCCGGTGAGGCCGCGCTCTCGCTGGGCACCGATACCGCCGGCTCGATCCGCCAACCAGCTGCCTTCTGCGGGGTGGTTGGTGTCAAGCCGACCTATGGGCGGGTCTCGCGCTACGGCTTGATTGCTTTCGGTTCATCGTTGGATTGCCCCGGGCCGGTGGCGCGCAATGTGGTGGACGCCGCGCTGATGCTGCAAACCATTGCCGGCGCCGATCCGCGTGATTCGACTGCTGCCAAAGTGCCGGTGCCGGATTATCTGGCACAGTTGGAAGGGGGCGTCAAGGGACTGCGCATCGGGTTGTCGCCGGATTATTTCCGCATCGCTTTCCCCGACCCACAGACTGGCGAATACCGCGAACAGCCGCTGCCAATGGACATCGAATCGCCGGTGCTCCGCGCCGCCGAAGTGCTGGCCAGCCTGGGCGCCGAAATCGTCGAGGACGTGCCCATGCCCAACACCCGTTATGGCATCCCGGCTTATTTTGTCATCAGCCGGGTCGAGGCGGCTTCCAATTTGCACCGCTACGACGGCGTCAAATACGGCTATCGTACGCGGCAGCCGATTGACGATCTGACCAAACTCTACCGCCAGACGCGCAACGAAGGGTTTGGCTTACAGCCCAAGCTGCGCATTTTGATGGGCATGTACGTCAGCGCAGCGCAATATTCGGCGCAATATTACCAGCGCGCCCTGCGGGTGCGCACGCTCATCCGCCGCGATTTTGAGCAGGCCTTCGACCGCAGCGGGAAGCACCGGCTGGATGCGCTGCTGACCCCCACCACGCCGACCACCGCCTTCAAAATGGGCGCAGTGTACGGCGATTCGGTGCTGATGCAGTACGCCGACCAGTTGACCGTACCGGCCAACCATGCCGGCATCCCCGGGCTTTCGCTGCCTGGCGGGCTGGATGCTGACCGCCTGCCGGTGGGCATTCAACTGCTTGGGCCGGACTTTAGTGAAGACGTGCTGCTGCGCATTGGGCGGGCGTACGAACTGGCCACCCAGACCGAAGACTGGCGCAAAATCAAACCGATGGTATTGCGTTAAGAAGCCCGATTAAAACTATGGGAAAAATAACTGTTTCCGACCATTATGACCCCTCAGCCGAGATGGTACTTTATGAGGGCGACACCCTTGATCTGTTGAGAACATTGCCAGACAATGTTGTTCAACTGGTCGTCACATCTCCCCCGTACAATCTGGGAAAACCGTATGAATCTCGCTTGGATATGGCTGATTATATTAGCCAGCAAAAAACGGTTATTCGAGAATGTTTTCGGGTATTAAAACCTACTGGCAGCATTTGCTGGCAAGTGGGCAATTATGTTAAGAACGGCGAAATTATCCCTCTCGACATTGTTTTGTACCCAATTTTTGCAGAACTTGGCGCCCGTCTTCGGAATCGCATTGTCTGGCATTTTGGACATGGGCTACATGCTTCAAAGAGATTTTCCGGTCGTTATGAAGTGATTCTCTGGTTTACAAAATCCGATGATTATGTTTTTAATTTAGATGAAGTGCGCATTCCCCAAAAATATCCCGAGAAAAAGCATTTCAAAGGACCGAAAAAGGGCGAGTTGTCTGGAAATCCATTGGGTAAAAACCCTACTGATATTTGGGAAATACCCAATGTTAAAGCAAATCATGTAGAGAAGACGATCCACCCCTGCCAATTTCCGGTTGAATTAATTGAACGATTAATCCTATCGTTAACCAACGAAAATGACTGGGTTTTGGATCCATTCATGGGGGTGGGTTCGACAGCAATTGCCTCATTGATTCACCAGCGGCATGCTATGGGTGCAGAAATCATAAAAGAATATGCTGAGATCGCAAAAGAGAGGGTAAACATGGCTGAGACTGGTCGATTAAGAATTCGCCCCAGAGATCGTCAAGTTTATGAGCCTAATGGCGAATCATTATCGATTCCACCTCAATATGTTGAAATAGGCACCCCCATTCAGGGAACGCTGCTCGAAAAAAAGCCAGGTTATGGTGACGGAGCTGACATATGAAAATTGTTTATGAATATTCCCATTTAGGTGGATCTGAAATTTTGCAGGTCCGTTACCCACAATATAACCTACAAATCAATGAAGTGATAAACAGCGTTTCAGCAAATAGAACCAAAGAGAGCAAAGAAAAAACCAAAAAAGGACGGTTTTTAATTTCTCCGATCGATTTGAATAAGCAATTTAAACAAAAATTCAACGGCCTGGGTTTTGTTGAACTGCGGGACACCTATAAAATTGAAATTCCAAATTATGGAATTTCAATAAAGGGAGCTTTCAAGCAAATAGATTTTGTAAAAGAAAAAGTACTGGTCGAAGTGCAGTTAGGTAAGTATGCTTTCATGTTTTATGACATGGCAAAATTTCAATACTTTTTCAATGAAAACAAAGCTGACGTTGGAGTAGAAATTGTCCCTGGACATAGCTTGCATATGCAAATGTCATCTGGGGTGTCATATGGTGAACAACTGATTTATGATATCGAACGATTGAAAAGACACTTTCCAGCGGTACCCGTGAAGGTGATTATCGTGGATGCAGATTAGATCCAAAATTATGACTTATCCCTTTTATCAAGCTATGTTATGGATAAAGAGAATCGGTTATGAATGATTACGAAGCCGTCATCGGGCTGGAGACCCACATCCAGCTGAATACGACCACCAAGATTTTTTGCGCCTGCAAAGCTGACTCGTGGTTCGACCCGCCCAACACCAACATCTGCCCGGTGTGCACCGGCATGCCCGGCGTGCTGCCAGTATTGAACAAGGCTGCGGTCGAAAAAGGGGCGGTGCTGGCTGCCGCCATGCACGCCGAACTGCGCCCGCTGTCCTACTTCGACCGCAAGAATTACTTTTACCCCGATCTGCCTAAAGGTTACCAGATTTCGCAGTACGACCAGTCGCTGGCGTTTGGCGGTTACCTGGACTTGCCCGTCCCGGCAGCCAACGGCCAACCCGCTTACATTCGCAAGGTGAGCATTCACAAGCTGCACCTGGAAGAAGATGCCGGCAAAACCAAGAATGCCGGGCATGAACGCCTGATCGATTTCAACCGCTGCGGCGTGCCGCTGGTGGAGATGGTCACCGGGCCGGACCTGCGCAGCGCCGATGAGGCCGCGCAATATCTGATCCGCCTGCGCCAGTTATTACGCTGGCTGGGGGTCTCGGAAGCGGACATGGAAAAGGGACACCTGCGCTGCGACGCCAATGTCTCGATTCGCCCGCGCGGGGCAACCTACCTGAACCCCAAGACCGAGATCAAAAACGTCAATTCCATCGAAGCTGTGCGCAGCGCCATCGAAAAGGAAATCGAACGCCAGATTCGCGAAGTGGAAGCCGGACATCGCATCGAGGCCTGGACGCTGGAATGGGATGAAGAAGCCGGCGTGCTGCGCAAAATGCGCTCTAAAGAAACCGAAGCCGATTACCGTTACTTCCGCGAGCCCGATCTGTTGCCCATCCGATTGGACGACGCCTGGAAAGCCGATATTCTCAAGGCGCTGCCCGAACTGCCGCTGGTGCGCCGCCAACGTTTCATGGATGCCTACGGCCTGCCGGAATACGATGCCGACATTCTCACCAGCGAGCGCAATCTCTCGGACTATTTCGAGAGCGCGGTCAAGGCTTACGACAGCGATCCCAAGCGCGTTTCGAATTACCTGATGAATGATGTACTGCGCATGTTGAACGAGAACAGCAAGACCGCCGATCAATTGCGCCTGACACCCGCCTACCTGGCCGAGATTATCAAACTGGCGGATGCGGGCGCAGTCAATACGTCCACTGCCAAGAGCTTGCTGCAAAAGGTGGAAGAAAGCGGCATGGCGCCGGGAGAAATCGTCGCAGCGGAAGGCCTGGCCAAAGTCAGCGATGACTCAGCCATCCGCGCGGTGTGCCTGGAAGTACTGGCAGAAAGCCCCAAGGAAGTCGAGTCATACAAAGCCGGCAAGGTTACATTGATCGGTTGGTTTGTCGGGCAGGTGATGAAAAAGATGCGCGGCAAGGCCGATCCGACCCTGGCGCGCACTATTTTGGAAAAATTGTTAGCCTGACGGCTTATTTGCGGCGCGCAGCCCGCGTCTGACCGGGCGCCAGGCGGCGATGCTCGCGTTTCCTGGGCTGGCGCGCTTCACTGCCGATCCAGATGCCGAAGTGCGGCAAAATCCGGCGGTGCAGCAGGAGTACCAGCGCAGTCACGCCAAAGGCGGCGGTAAAGATGAGCAGTGCGCTGCTGAGCTGGTTCATTAAAGCCGGCTTGATCAGCATGACCGCGGCCAGGGTGAGCATCAATATCCCGCCGATCAGTTTGAGGATGCGGCCGTGTTTTTCCTCAAGGCGCGAGGCCTTGAGGGTGAAGACGGCCACCAGGAAGATTGCCAGCTCGTCCAACTGGTAAATGACCATGTAGAGCAGCAGGAGCAGCGCGAAATTGAGCGGCGTGACGTTCTGCGCAGCCATGATATTGCTCCACATCACCGGAAAACCGGCGGTGCAGGTAAACTCGACCAGCGAAACCCCGGCTGCCAGGGCGACCGTGGCAGCCGCCATGCCCCAGAATGATTTGCTGTCCATTACGCGCCGGATACCCCTGGCGATGCCGCCCTTCTTCTCGTCGGCGATGGTGAAGGACACGCCTTCTTTGTACCAGAAATAATCTTTGATGTTGATGACGGCAAAAAACAACGCCACCACGGCAACCAGCACTTGAATCCAGCCCATGAAGCTGACAAAGCTGAGGATAGTGAAGATTCCGGCGATAAACAACGCATAGGCCGCTGCTGTGACGGTCAGGAAGATGCCGCCGATGATCAGCACTTTCTTGCGCGAGCCGGTATGCAATGTCAGCGCCAGCAGCATGGTGAGCACCCAGACTGAGCACGGGTTGAAGCCGTCCACAAAGGCAATCAGGGCAGTGCTGACCAGCAGTGACTGCTTGCTCAGATCCACCTTGCCAATCAAGGGGAGATTTATGATGTCGCTGTTGACGTCCAGCGCCGGGGTTGGCTGAGCTTCGGGTTTAGGAAGTGTAATTTTAGTCAGCACGCCTTCGTTAGGGCCAATTACACCCGCGCTAAGGTCGGTGCAGGTTTCGCTGGAGCAGCGCGCCACCACTTCCTCGATCTGTGCCCCAACTGCGTCCGACCAGCCTTCCCAGTGCTGATCTGCGATGTAAATAGCCGGGACGCCGCGCGGTTCATAGTCGTGGGCAGCGCCCATCCGTTCGAAGAGTTCGCGGTTCGCGGCAACATTGTAGATTTCGTAGAATCGCAGTTCGACGTTCGGGTTGCGGGCTGTCAGTTCTTCCAGGAAGGGTTTGGCTTTGGCGCAATGCGGGCAGCCGTCGCCCCAGAACATGTAAATGACGACCGGATTGGCTTCCTGGGAGGTTTGCGCAGCGCGAGCGGGTTGCGCCGTTAACAAAGTGCCAATTAGGGCGGCGAGCAATGCGAGAACCAAGAATCGGGTAAACAGTTGGGGGGTTTCACGCGTCGTGATGGATTGAGGTCGCATAATGGGGCTCTGGTTAATCAATATATTGTTTGGTGGAGAAAGGGCGCATCAGGCAATTATGCCCTATTGTGAAAATTATCATAACATGAAGGGGCTGGACTGTCAGCCGATAATCCTCCTGATTTTTGTGATAATAATCGCAAACACGGGGTTTGAATGACCATTCGAGAGACTAACGCCAGTGGTATGAGCTTTTTGTAGGTCGGATTGAGGGGGAAGTTGCACGAAAAAATTGCCAGGTTAATGTGCTCCCGAAATCCGACAAACAATGGGACGGCCTATCGATGCCAGGTTTCACCCGCAGGGCGCTCCGTGAGTGGAGCCGGACAGTCAATTTATCAATTTGTGCCGTTCCCCGCCCCGAACGCGACCTATGAATGCTCGGGCGTTTGCCAATTCTTCATCCATTGCTCACCGTAAACCCGGCATTGGTGCACATTTAACGTTTGATGGCGGCTTTTACGTGACACTTGACACGTGGCACTTGACACTGTCTCTTAATTACACGTCACCTTCAAGGCAAAGTTCGGAAAATACTGATGGTTGGGATTGTCGATATACACCGTCACCGTCCCATCAAAACTTGAGCCGAACTGCCAACTGAAATTCACCGTCTTTGTCCCCCCGGTGTCAAAAACGACCTCCTGCACCGCGCCTTTGGTGCCATCGGAACGTTCCCAGAAATAGGTAACTCGCCCGGCAGCGGTTGATGTGATCGCGGCTGTGAGCGCGACGGTGCGCGGGCAGGCGCCGGTGTAATTGGCATTATCGGCGCTGATGACCACCTTGGTGACCGCAAACGGCAGCACGGCTGTTTCCACCTTGATCTTCACCCAGAAGCTTTTCTGACCATCTTCACCCAGGCCGAATGTAACGCCGCTGGCATTCTGCAGTTTCCAATCACTCTGATATTCCTTAACCGCATCCGGCGCCTTCATCTGCACCGAAATATCCACAATGGCGTCCGGAGGAACGTTGGTCGGCAGGTTAAAACTGGCAGGTGCGCCAAGTGAGTTGCCTGAATCAAAGATCACTCTATATGATGTGGTCCAGGTGCACGAACCGGTGTTTTTCAAACGCCAGGTCTTGGTGAACGCCTGCCCGGGGGTAAAACTCGTGCCATCCGGCACAGTTACATCGGTGACAAACTCGCCGGCGTCGCAGGCTTTCACCGGGGTGGTCTCGGCGGTGGTCTGCGCCGGCTGGGTGGCGGTCAGAACCGGTGGGTTGGTCTGCACCGGCGCGGGCGTTACGGTATCTTTCGGCTGTAATTGAGTAGAAAGGGCTGCCACTGTTTGGGCAGCAGCAGTGCCAATCGGATCTCCCGGCGTTTCAGCGGTCGCATTCGGGCGCGGCAGGTTGCAAGCCGCGAGCAGCAGGATGATTGCCAGGGAAACAGGGGTAAACAAGCGTCGGTTTGTCATTTGGGCGGCTCCAATCGCTGATCAGGTTGCAGTTTTTATGCCGTTGCGCCGTTTTCCAGCAGCAACTCAACCGCTTGCTGGTGGTTTTCAGCCAGGGCAAAGGCCAGCGGTGTTTTACCTTCGCCATCACGTACATTCACCTCTGCACCCGCTGCCAATAACGCCTGAATGATCTCCAGACTGCCGTTTTGCGCCGCACTGTGCAGCGGCGTGAAATCTTCCGCCTGGCGGGCATTTACTGGCGCGCCGCGATTGATAAGCAGCCGTGCCAGCTCGACCCGATTGCCGGCGGCGGCAGAATGGAGCGGCATCACCTTCAACGGATTATGCGAGGGGGAATCGACTGCTGCTCCGGCGTTGATTAAAAATTCAGCGACGTCCAGGTGGCCAAAAAAGGCTGCCAGGCCAAGCGGTTGAAAGCCGTCAGACGCAACTGCATTCACCAGCTCAGGCTGGGCTGCAACAATTTGGCGAACTGCGGCGAGTTCACCGACAGCGGCTGCCTCAAAAAGGTCAAGGGTAGCGCCATATTTGACCAGTAGCCGGGCAATGGCAGACTGTCCGTAGTAGGCGGCGGTCAACGCCGCGCTTGCGCCATCCGGTTCATGGGCATTGGCCAGGTTTGGATCCAGTGAAAGGGCTTCCTGAATTTCTTCGATCTTCCCGTGCTTGATTAAATTAAACAAGTCTTCGGTTGAGAGCATGGCAGTCTCCTGTGCCTTAAACGATAGCGAAAAATCGCCTGGACGTCAAGCCAGTCCAGAGGCGGCTGCCCGAAAACCAAAGCCTAAGGGAGATGGATGACCGAACCTTTATTTTGGGTTGCTGGCCGCTTCATCATGTTAAAATCAATGGTTTGCACACCCAATCATCAATCAGTCTCAGGAACGTTGTAGATGATGACAGAAATGAAATTGGTCCCCAACGCGCATAGCGCGTTCCCGCAGCCCGGCCAGCGCATTGCCATCGTTGGAAGCACCGGCAGTGGAAAAACCACTCTGGCTGAAGCAATTGCCCAACGTCTGGGACTGCCGCATGTCGAAATCGACGCGTTGCATTGGGACCCGGGTTGGCGTGAGACTGACATAGTCATTTTTCGCAAACGGCTATCCGAAGCGCTGGCAGGGCCGGCCTGGGTTGTCGATGGAAATTATGCCAAAGTGCGCGATATCATCTGGCCGCACGCGGATACACTCATCTGGCTCGAACTACCCCTAGCTGTGGTTTTGTGGCGCTTGTTCTGGCGCACCCTGCGGCGGGTAGTCACCCGGGAAGAATTGTGGAATGGAAATAAAGAAACCTTCAGGGGTGCCTTTTTCTCACAGGACAGCCTGTTGGTCTATGTGTTCAAATCACGCAAGAAACACCGCCAAACTTATCCGGACTTGTTCCAGCAGCCCGAATACAGTCACCTGCGCTTGATCCACTTCCGCACCACAGCCCAGGTCAAATCCTGGCTGGACACACTGATCGCAAAGTGATGGGGATGACCACAAACTGCCTAAATTGCCCGCCGTAATGGGAAGGCGGCAGCGCGTTTGCTGGCGCTTTTCCCTTTGACAACATCGAGGAAAGCACGGGTGATTTCCGGCTCGAATTGTTTGTTGGACTGATGCTGGATGTAATCCAGCACCTGATGTTGTGACCAGGCAGGCCGATACGGCCGGTTTGAACTTAAAGCATCCCACACATCCACAACGGCAAACACCCGGGCGGGCAGTGGAATTTCGCGGCCGCTCAAACGGCGTGGATAGCCGCTGCCATCCCATTTTTCATGGTGGCAATAGGGGATATCGACAATATCGTTGAACTTCGGGATTGGGCGCAACAATTCATAGGCGTACACCGGATGCTTGCGCATCACCCGCCATTCGGCTTCATCCAGCGGGCCAGGTTTTAACAATACGCTGTCGGGGACGCCCATCTTACCGATGTCGTGCAGTTGCGCACCGCGCTGGATGCGCAGCAGTTCGGGTTCATCCAGCCCAATTTGGCGCCCCAGTTCAACGCTCATTGAGACGACCCGTTCAGCATGGCGTTCAGTTGAAAAATCGCGCAGTTCCAAAGCGCGCGACCAACCATTGATGGTGGCTTCATAGGTCTGAGATAAATCCTGGTTGGCGCGCTCCAGAATATTCGACAATCGATTGCCGTGAATGGCGCCGGCTGCCGTATTGGCAATCAAACTACCAGCCGCTGTATCGCTGAGGTGATACCGGTCCGGTTTGTGGCTGAAGACCTGCAAAACACCGATGACAGCTCCGCCGGCAAGCATGGGCAGGCTGATGCCCGATTGAATCACCTTGCCAGGTGCAAACAATTTCAAACGATCGACGATGGTCCTTTGTCGTTCATCGTGCTGGCCGGTAATGATGGGCTGCCGGGTGTGGATCGTATCGCTCAACAGGCTCAGGCTCGCGGCTTCCAGTTTCATTTCTGGGAAGTCGGCGCGTTGAAAAGTATCGCCAACATGCTGCTGGTAAATATCGGTAATGGATTGTTCATGCGGATCACACAACGATACCAGCACCGCGCAGCTATCGGGAAGCATGTCGAAGGTGGATGCAGCCAGTTGCTGCGCGATTTCATCGGGGCTGGCGGCTTCAGCCATGGCCAGGCTGAATTGGTTGGCCGTCTGGACGTGCTTTTCCTGCTGATCAAGCATGGTGGATGTGTTCCCGGCTGCGAAAGTATTCAATGTGACCAGCACAGCTTCACGGCCCTGAAAATCCACCAGTTGGATCTGGCTGGCGGTTTTGATGACCTTGCCTCCGCCTTGTAGAATGATCATATCAAGGGAGCGAACGGCCGAAGATTCCTCCAGCCGGGCAAAAATATTCTTCAGGTTATTCTCGCCCAGGCCAGCAGGCAGGTCAGCGCCGCTCCTATGGACTATATTCTCCCGTTTCTGACCCAGCAGCCCGGCAAAAGCGTCGTTGGCATCGAGGTAATGGCCGGTCAATCGATCCAATATACACATCGGCACCGGCATGGTTTGCAGGAAGTAGGCGGGAAGCGGTTGAGGACGGCAGCCCGTCTTGCTATTAGGTTCGTTGCTTTTTCTACGGGAATAAATGCTTCGGTTCATGGTTGAATCAATCCGCCTTGGTCCGGTCTTTGGGCTTTTAACAGGCCTGCTCCGGGAGTATAAAGTTGGTCAGGGAAGAAATGGTTTTGCTCCGTCGAACAGCGTTTGCTGTCGTTAATCAGATAAGTGCAAGTGTGATGCCAGCCGCAGGCCAGCCGTGAAGGAATTTGCTCGCTGTGCGGGAAAAGTGTATTCTGCGTGCTTCGGGTAAGCACCGCGTTTTAGATGACGCGCAATTTAAAATAAGGGGCTGTCTCAAAAGAATAAATTTGTCATTTATTCCACCACATATACGATGGGGTGGAACCCATCCCCTTGTAGGGGCGGGTTTCCACGCCCGCCCGCTTTTGAGACAGCCCCTGAGAAGAATTAGTCATGCAGTTAGGGCATATGATGATATCGAGTTGTCAGGCTGTGCATTCCGCGCAGCGCTCTGCAAAAACGGATGGGGCAACTGCCCGCACTAGTTCACCGGGCCAGGCGAGATCACCGGCCAACAGCCGATGAGCAGGCAGGCCTGCGGTTATTGAGATACGGGCGTCAACCAGTAGTTGGAACTGTCGCCTTCGGCCGTCCATCCTTCCAGGCCGGTCTCATTGGAGCGGACTTTCCACCATACCCAGCCGTTGGCGCAGGCCGGACCGTCCAGCACCAGCGCATCTTCACCAGGCTGGATGGAACCAAGGACTTCAGCGTCAGTGGATGGCTGGCTGCGCACCCGGTTTGCCAGCGGCGGATTACTGCTGACTTCAGCAGTATCGCCAATGCGCAAACGGGAAAGGTAGGATGCATCCGGGCAGGCCGCCCACGGCTCGTGCAGCGGCGTTACGCCGGGCTGCGGGGTGGCAGCGACCAGGGTGACATTGGGCGCGGGTGTGTTGTTTGCCCGGGAAGGCAAAAAGACCAGCACGGTTGGGGTGATATTTGGGTTGACCCGCTCCCTGAGAATGGACAGGGTGACAATGCCTGCCAGGCACAGGATGGCTCCGGCCAGCACAGCTCCGCCGATCAACCACCAGCGGTTTAATTTACGGATTTCTGGCAGGCCTGGCAGTGCGGGCGCGGCGTCCGGCAGTTCGATGGGCAGGCCGTTGATCGGGCAGTAAAGCGTCCCGCCTGGGTGGCGCTGGCCGCAGTGTGGGCAGCGAAAGGTGTCGGTTTCAGACATTGGCGCAGTTTCCTCCCCGGAGCAGCGCGCATCGACGTAACGGGCGGCCGCGAGGGTTACTGGATTATACCAACGGCTGCGTCCGGGCGCAGGTAGGGCTTGCCAAAATTAGAACGTTTGACCAGCGGCAGGGGAATGTCAGGGTCAAAGGTCTGCACGCTGACGGTTATATTCGTTTTGATCAGCTCATCAGCCGGTATGGGTTCGTGCTGGGTGGCGGTAAGGGTTATATTGTCCGATGCTCCCACCGGATAGTCGGTTGACATTTGCACGGTTGCATAGACGACAGTCGCGGCCCCCGGTGCAAGTTCCACCGAATAGACATCCAATGCAACGGGATTAAGCGCAAACGAATGGATGGCCAGTTCGAAGGTTTCAGTGGTCTCCCCGGGGTTCTCGACCGAAAATGGAATGGTGACCTGCGAGCCCCAGTCAATGGGCAAATAAAATTTATGTGTCCTCAACCGTGCGCCTTGCGGCAGCCGGAAGGTGAGCGATGGGTCGCCGAATAGCTGGTATCTTTCATATTCAGCTTTTGCGCCTGAAGTAGGGAAGAAAATTTTATCCAAATACTGCAGAGAAGCCTGTAGCGACTCGCCGACACTCCGCGGGGTGCTGAAATCATAAAATTCAGTATAAAAGAAATCGTATGCCAATCCTCTGGCTGAGTTATTCTGGGTATCGGCTGATGCCCCGATGTAGACCAGAGCGCCGGATTGTGCGTTGAGGATCCATGCATCTGCCATCGATTCGGCTGTTGCAAAATCTGCGGTCTTGTGCGCCAATGCTAACACCAGCGGGATCGGTGGTCCGCTTAGCGTTTGAACTTGATTCACGGACAGGAAAGGACCCGCATTCCAATCCCATGAGGTTGGGCTGCCGCTCCCAAGATAGACGATTGCAGCCCGGCCTTCTCCGATGATCGACACAACGTCATCAGAGTTGGCGTTATAAGTGAGCGGGAATAGCCGGTCACCGCCGGTGGTGGGTGCAATAGCCCCGTCACGCCCTGTAAATGTTCCACTATAACCAGTCGGTGTGGTATCGGTAGCGATAATATAATTAAAATCGTCCTCGGTATCCATGGCGTACGTAGGATGATCCGTGGTTATGAAAGAAATTTGCTGCTGCCAGGAGGGTATCGCTGCCATGTGGTAATACGCAATCAATTTGGACAGGTAATTGGTCAAATCGGTTGCATTATGGACAGGCAGTCGACCAAGGATTGTTTTCGGTCTGTAGCTGTTGTCAGTGAAAGTGGTGTAATACAGGTCGGTGCTGGCCGGCGGGAAGGCGAACGTCGTGAAAGGCCAGGTGGGGATGAGCTCACTATCGCCAACCAATAGTACATACCTGGGTCGGGGAAATAATCGCTTGATGTAATTTTTGATTTGCTCTTTGTCAGGTCCCGTCTGTGAAAGCAGCGCCACCTGAACTTGAAAACCGCGTTCCTGTTGGACGGCAACAAAATCGGTTAAAGCGCTGGCAAATGCATCCGGAGTGATGATCAAATACAGGGGCGCGGCGCTCTGCGCAGCCACCGATGAAGACTGCGCGGGGAATGCGGTCAGCATGCCCGCCAGCCATAGCAGTGCAAGGATCAAGCGTTGAAGAAACCGGCGCATCGCATAAACGGCATGGATCAAGTTGGGAAATTAGAACCATTTTAGCAGGAATTTCAAACTGGTCGGGAGAAAAAGCGTAAGAAATTTGCCGACCCCGGCTTGATCCCGCACCAACTATTTCGTTCCGGCGGAAGGTTCCATGCCGGTGATAACCGGTGGCCGTTCTGTCGGACTGGATGGCGGTTCACCGGTCGGGCTTGCTTGCCTCCGGTTTCTGCCCGTGTTACACTTTATTGTTACCAGATCGGTCCTGAATAATTGCCTTTTCGCTGCTGCCTGCTGCTGACTCGCAGGAACAAAAACCGCGCAACCTTTGCCAGATTGGAAATTTTATGCCGCCAACCCTGTATCTGATTGATGGACACGCCCTGGCTTACCGCACCTTCTTTGCCCTGACCGTCACCGGGCAGAAGTTTTCCACCAGCAGCGGCGAACCGACGGCCGGTACCTACGGATTCGCCAGTGTGCTGCTGCGCCTGCTGGAACAGGAGAAGCCCGAATATATGGCGGTCGCCTTTGATACCGGGAAAACTTTTCGTAATGAGATTTTCCCGGACTACAAGGCCACCCGCGCCAAGATGCCGGATGACCTGCGCCCGCAAATCGATCGCATCCGCGAAATGGTCGATGTCTTTGGGCTGCCGCGCCTTGAAAAAGAAGGCGCCGAGGCGGATGACGTGCTTGGCAGCATCGCCGTTCAGGCGGTAGCCAAGGGGCTGGGAGTCAAGATCATCACCGGTGACCGCGACTTGCTGCAACTGGTCAATGAGCGCGTGCTGGTAAATTTGGCCGGCAGCAAGCTCTCCGAGGCCAAAGATTACGCCGCGGCAGACGTGGTGACAGCGCTTGGCGTGCGCCCTGACCAGGTGGTGGATTACAAAGCGCTGGTTGGCGACAAATCGGATAATATCCCCGGCGTCGGCGGGGTCGGTGAAAAAACTGCCATCTCGCTGCTGGAAAAATATGACAACCTGGACGAGATTTATGCGCACCTGGAAGAGATCACCGGGCGGGTAAAGACATTGCTGGAACGTGACCGCGACCAGGCTTACCTCAGCCGCGACCTGGCTACCATCCGCACCGATATTTCCGTGTCGCTCGATCTGGAAAAAGCGCAAACCAAATATCTCGATCTGCCAGCCATCGAGCAATTCTTTGCGAGAATGGAATTTAGGACGCTGTTGGCGCGCCTGAAGAAAATCGCAGGACAGGTGGAACCTTCCCCCTTACCGCGGCAGCAACTGTCGTTGTTTGGCGAACCGGTTCAGCAAATTGGCGAAACCCCGGCTTACGAACTCAAGACGGTCGTGGTGGATACTCCAGTAGCATTGAAAGCCCTGGCGGATGACCTGCAGTCTGCTCCGGTGATCGCTTTTGACACGGAAACTACCTCTACCGATCCAATGCGGGCTGATCTGGTGGGTATTTCGCTGGCAGTGCGGGAAGGACAGGGCTATTACATCCCGCTTGGGCATAATCAGGCCGAAAAACAGTTGACCATCCCGCAGGTGCTTGAGGCGCTGCGGCCAGCCATGACCGATCCCCATAAACCAAAGGTCGGGCACAATCTTAAATACGATGCCCTGGTGCTGGCTCAGGTCGGCCTGCAGGTCGCGCCGCTGGCATTTGATACGATGATCGCTGAATTTTTGATCAATCCCGATAATTACAATATTGGGCTGAAAGATACCGCTAAAAAATACCTGCACATTGCGATGACTCACATTGAGGACCTGATCGGCAAGGGCAAAAACCAGCTCAGTATGAGCCAGGTTCCGGTGGCGCAGGCTGCGCCTTACGCCGCGGCAGATGCCGAGGTCAGTCTGCAACTGGTGGCGCTGCTCAAAAAAGGATTGGCGGAAGCCAACGCCCTGCGCCTGTTCGACGAAATCGAGATGCCGCTGGTGCCGGTGCTGGCGCAAATGGAACGCAACGGCGTGGCGCTGGATGTGCCTTTTTTGGCAAAAATGTCAAAGGAACTCAGTCAACGCCTGGGAGATATCGAGACTTCCATTTATGAGCAGGTCGGCTACCGCTTCAACTTGAATTCCACTCAGCAGCTTTCCAAAGTCCTGTTCGAGACCTTGAAAATCGAACCGCCCGACCGGCGTAAGAAAACCAGCAGCGGGCATTTTTCAACTTCGGCGGATGTGCTGGAGGAAATCCGCAACGAGCACCCGGTGGTCAGCACCATCCTGGATTATCGCGAGTTGACCAAGCTCAAATCTACTTATGTGGATTCTTTGCCGTTGCAGGTGAATCCACGCACAGGCCGAGTCCATACATCATACAGTCAGACCGGCTCGGTAACCGGTCGGTTGGCCTCATCCGACCCCAACCTGCAGAACATTCCCACCCGTACGGAGATCGGCCGCCTGGTGCGCAATGCCTTCGTGGCCGGGGAAGGTAAATTCCTGCTGGCGGTGGATTACTCGCAGATCGAACTGCGGATTGTGGCGCACATGGCCCAGGATGAAGCCATGTTGGATGCTTTCCGCGCCGGTCAGGATATTCATACGGCCACCGCGGCAGCCGTCCAGGGGCTGGAGCTGGCAGCAGTCACCAAGGATCAACGCCGGCATGCCAAAGCCATTAACTTTGGCCTGATCTATGGCATGAGTGCGTTTGGCCTGACCCGCACCACTGACCTGACCCTGGCAGAGGCCGAAAACTTTGTAAAGGCCTACTTTATGCAATTTCCCGGCGTCAAGAGCTACCTGGATGGAACCCGCCAATTTGCAAAAAAAGAGGGGTACGTGGAAACGCTGCTCGGCCGGCGGCGGTATTTCCCCAATCTAAAGAACCCGGTCAACCAGGCCTTGCGGGCGCGGGAGGAGCGCGAAGCGATCAACGCACCGGTGCAGGGCACTGCCGCCGACATCATGAAAATTGCCATGGTTCACTTGCCGGTTGCGCTGGAAAAGGCCAGGTTATCGGCACGCATGTTGCTGCAAGTACATGATGAGCTGGTGCTCGAAGTGCCGGCTGACGAACGTTCAGAAACCATCAAGGTGGTAACGGAAGTGATGGAAAATGCTTATCCGCTATCCATCCCGCTGGAAACCGAAGCGCGCTGGGGTCACAACTGGGGCAGCCTGGAAGTGGTTCGCAGCTAAGCCGAAAGAACTGCGGCTTACCTTGCGGGTTTGTAAACCAAAAATCCTGTAAAATATGCGCGGATCGAGTAAAGTATAGGTGCGCATAAACGTTAACTTGGATTGGAGAAGGCCATCATGGCGGGAAATCAACAGGTCTTTCAGAACGCAATGAACAATGGCAACTCGGCTGCCTGGGATCAGAATTGGGAACTGGCCAGTCGTTACTACATTGCCGCGCTGGAAGAGTTCCCGAACAATCCAACCGCGCTTGTCAACCTTGGCCTGGCCCTTTTTGAAAGGCGCGAATACGAACAGGCATTGACGGTGTACCGGCGGGCGGCTATTGTATCGCCGGAAGATCCTGCGCCTCAGGATAAAATGGCGCTAATTTACGAAACCCTGGGACGGAAAAACGATGCGGTTCGCGCCGCCATGCAAGCAGCGGAGTTGTTTCTAAAAGCCCGCGATGTCGAAAAAGCGATCGAATGCTGGCAGCGTATTACTGCCATGCATCCCGATAGTTTAACCGCACACACCCGTCTGGCATTGATTTTCGAACGCCTTGGGCGCAAGGCGGATGCGGTATATGAATACCTGGCAGCAGCTGGCTTGCTGCAACGGGCAGGCGATTCCAGCAAAGCAACACAGGTGATTTTGTATGCCCTCAATCTGGCGCCTGGTAACGCCGATGCGACCCAGGCGCTGCGCCAGTTGAAAATTGGGCAAACGGTAGCCGTTCCAACCCGACCGCGCACCGGTCCACTCCCTTCTGCTTCGGCAACCAGAAGCAAGCTGCCGGAGACCGCTGCGGACAGCAGCGAGCGACAACTCGATCCCATTGCGGATGCGCTGCAGCGCGCCCTGGTCGAACTGGCAGGCAGCCTTTTTGACCAGCCGGAGGAGGATGATTCGGAATTTTCGCAGCCCAAACCGTCCCTGGAATCCCTGCGCCGTGGACTTAATAAGCCGCTCACTGAGGCCAAGTCCCGGTCAACGATTCTCATGCACATTGGACAGGCCATTGAACTGCAAACCCACGGGCAGGAAGCCCAGGCAGCAGAAGAATTGGAAAAGGCTCAGGCGGCAGGCTTCTCAACGCCAGCCGTGTTCTTCACCCTGGGTGTTTTATATGCCGGCCACGAAGAAGAAAAAGCCATTCAAGCGCTTACCACCGCCGAACATAGTCCCGAATTTGCGCTGGCCGCGTTTTTGGTTAAAGGGCGCGTATATTACCGAACGAAACAATACCGTCAGGCAGCTCAGTCCTGTTTGCAGGCGCTGCGGCTGGCCGACGCTGAAACCGTACCGGTCGCTCAACAGACTGAACTGCGCCAGTTATATGACCCGCTGATCGAAGGGCAATCGCGGGCAAATGATGATGCATCCCTGAAAGCGCTGTGCGATAAGGTGTTTTCTCATCTGATCCGCCCGGATTGGCGTGAACTGACCGCTAAAGCGCGCAGCCAATTGTCCACCGCTCCAGGCCAGATGCCAACTCCGCTTTCAGAGCTGTTGCTCGAGATTCGCAGTGTTAATGTGATTGATGCGCTTGCCTATATCCGCATGCTCTCCGATCAGGGCAAAGTGCGGACGGCGCGCGAGGAGGCTTTCCGGGCGATTGGTATGGCGCCGACCTACCTGCCGCTTCATATTCAGATTGGCGACCTGCTTCTACGGGAAGGCCAACAACCGGAGGCAATCAAAAAATATCTGCTGGTCGCCCGATTGTATACCCTGCGGGGTGAGACTGGTCAGGCTATTCTTCTGTTGCAGCGCATATTACAAATTGCGCCAATGGATCTGGATATCCGGAAACAAATGATCGAACTGTTGATTACGCAACGGCGCATCGACGAGGCGATCCAGGAATACATCAATCTGGCTAAAGCCAATTACCAGCTTGCTGACCTGGAAGGCGCTGCGCGTATCTATCAGTCAGCCATGCTTTTGGCGCCGGAATCGACCCGCAGCCGGTACTGGTCTTTCCAGATATTGAACCAGTTGACTGATATCGAAATGCAGCGGCTGGACTGGCGTGCAGCGCTGCAATCACTGGAACAAATGCGAAAGATGCAGCCGGAAGATACCGGAACTCGTGGGCGGATCATCGATCTGAATTTTCGGCTTGGATATAATGAAAACGCGATGGCGGAAGCTGACCAGTATGTATCGCTGCTGGAAACCAAGAATCAACCCGCAGCCGCTGCTGGATTCCTGATTGGTTTGACCGAAGAACACCCGGATAAACCGGATTTGCGCCGGCGATTGATTGACCTTTATCTTCGCGGGCACCGCATCAGCGAAGCGATCGAACAACTCGATGGACTGGCTGATTCCTTTGCCCAGGCGGGTTTGAATGACCAGGCCGCAGCGATTGTGGAGGAAATTATTGGGCTAAATCCCCCAAACCGGGCCGGCTATGAAAAAGTATTGGCCGCGCTGAAGAAAATGGGATGAGCAGGGCTTATGGCTGCACATGAGTGAGGGGCCTCTGGTCAGCCGGTGCGCGGTCGCTCACAGAGCGCCCTGCGGGCGGAGACCGGCGCGATCATGTTTTTGTAGGTGACTCACCAGGGACTCGAATATCATCCCCCCTGTGGGGACCCTGAACCCAAAGGCTCGGATTGTAGGTGACTCACCAGGGACTCGAACCCTGAACCCATTGATTAAGAGTCAATTGCTCTGCCAGTTGAGCTAGTGAGCCGGTAGCGCAGAAATTATACCGCACTCTCCCCGACTGTCAATAACGCCTGAATTACGCTCCTTATTCCAGCTTTCCGGCAGCCCGGGCGCGCGCCAGCACCCACTCCGCGGCCTTGACCACCGGCATATCCACCATTTTTCCGTCGAGCGCGAAGGCGCCTTTGCCAGCATCCTGCTGCTGGGCAGCGGCATCCACGACCCGTTTTGCCTGCGCAATGGCTTCGTCAGACGGCGCAAAGGCCGCATGCACCGGTTCCACCTGGTTGGGGTGAATGACCTGTTTGCCGGAATAAGCCATTTGCGCACCCTGCTGCGATTCAGCCCGCAGCCCGTCCAGGTCATGCAGGTCCATCCATACCATATCTATGGCCTGCAGGCCAAAAGCAGCGGCATGGGTGACAACCGCTGAACGCGCATAAAAAATCTCCCAGCCGGGGCGGGTGCGCACCGCGCCGATATCGCCCGCCAGATCCTCAGCGCCGAAGACCAATGCCTGCAGCCGTGGGTCTGACCCGGCGATCTCTTTCAGGTTGACCACGCCGCGCGCCGACTCAATCAATGCGATCAGAACAATCTCGCCGCCTGGCCAGCCGTAGGTCTTTTCCGCTTCAGCCAGGCGGCTGCTGACCCACTGCACCTGTTCGGCGCTGTGCACTTTGGGGATCACAACACCGTCCGGGCGGGCCGGAAGGACGGCGTTCAAGTCATCCTGCTCCAGTCCTGAGCCAACCGGGTTGATGCGCACCAGCCGCTCGGAACGGCCAAAGTTCAAGCGCGGCAGCACGCCGGCAATCGTGGCGCGGGCATCCGCTTTACGGTTAAACGCCACCCCATCCTCGATATCCAGGCAGACGCAGTCAGCGCCTAATGTGGCAGCTTTCTCGACCATGTGTAAATTGTCACCCGGGACATACAGCAAAGCGCGGCGTGAACGCAGCATTATTTTTCCTCCATCAACGCAGTTCGTTTGAGAAAAAGCACGGTGCGTTCCAATTCTACCGCGACTGTGCCATCGGGTTTACGCCCGATATGCCTCAGGCGTACCACGCCGCGGTCTGGACTGGAGCGCGATTCACGTTTATCCAACACTTCGCTTTCCACATACAGGGTATCGCCGTGAAAGACCGGATTGGGATGCGAGACGCGGTCGTAGCCCAAATTGGCAACCACAGTGCCCTCGGTCAGTTCGCTGACCGTCAACCCGACCGCCAGTGCCATGGTCAGCAGCCCGTTGACAATGCGTTGCCCAAATTGCGTGCGCGATGCGAAATCGGCGTTGAGGTGCAGCGGCTGAGAATTCATCGTCAGGGCGCAAAACAGCGTATTGTCCGCTTCGGTGATGGTACGCCCCTGGGCATGGCGAAAATGCTGCCCGATCTCGAGATCTTCAAAATATTTTCCTGTCATCACTCATTCTCCAATTTCCACCAGCAACTGATCCCGGTCAACGGTCTGGCCGGCGGCTGCCAGCAGGCGGTTGACGCGCCCCGCTGCAGGTGATTTGACTTGAATTTCCATTTTCATGGCTTCGAGCAGCAGCAAAACCTGTCCGCGTTCGACCGGGTCGCCGGGGGCTACCTGCACCGCGCGCACCTGCGCCGGCATGGGCGCGCGGATCGCCGTGTTGCCGTCCACCTCGCTGCTCCGTTGACTGGCGCGCTGGGCTGGCGGGTCGAGCCAGTAGGTGCAGCCGCCCTGCGAGATCCACTTGCGGCTGCCGTCCTGCGCCCAGTAAAAAGTGAGCGGCCGCCCATCGAAGCGCAGGCTGAGCACGCCTGGCTGGCGGTCGAGCACTTCAACGGCGTACTCAACGCCGTTAACCTGCGCGCGGAAGCTATCGCCCTTGCGTTCCAGCGTTACTTCGGCTGTCTGCTGCCCGGCCTGGTAGCGAAAATGCATGATCGTTTTCCTCCTACGCGCTCACTGCCCAACCCGATAACCGTTTGGCGCCCGCCACGGACTGTAGGGATCGTTCTCATCAGGCGCAGCGGATTGGGACGTCAACTGCGCCAGGGCTGCAGCGACCAATACTTCGGGTGGGAGGCCGCATAGCGGCGGCTGCCAGCCGTTAAAATGCTCCTCGACCCAGGTGGTATATACCTCCCCGGCGGTAAATTTTGGATCTGCCAGCACATCCTGCAAGAACTGGCCGTTGTGGGTCACACCCAGCAGCACTGTCTCGCGCAGCGCGGCAGACATGCGCCGTATGGCCGCCGGACGGTTTTCGCCCCAGGCAGTTATTTTGGCGATCAGCGGGTCATAATGGATCGTAATCTCGTCGCCGGTGGTAAAGCCGCTGTCCACCCGCACGCCCGGCCCGGACGGCTCGACAAAAGTCAGCAGCGGCCCGGTGGCCGGCAGGAAATTATTGGCCGGGTCTTCAGCGTACAGGCGGCACTCGATGGCGTGACCGCGTTGAAACAGGTCACTTTGCTTGAAAGGCAGGGTTTCACCGGCGGCAATGCGGATCTGCCATTGCACCAGGTCGATGCCAACCGTCCATTCGGTGACCGGGTGTTCGACCTGCAGGCGGGTGTTCATTTCCAGGAAGAAGAATTCCCCGGTCTGCGGATCGACAATGAACTCGACCGTCCCGGCGTGGGTATATCCGACAGAGCGGGCGGCAGCCACGGCAGCCGCGCCCATTTCTGCGCGCAGGATTTCATTTAAATACGGGGACGGCGTTTCCTCGATGATTTTCTGATGCCGTCGCTGTACCGAGCACTCGCGCTCGAATAAATGCACCAGATTGCCTTGCCGATCGCCAAGCACCTGAAATTCGATATGCCGCGCATGCGGGATGTAACGTTCCAAAATCAGACGCCCATCGTCAAATGCGTGTTCGGCTTCGCGCCGGGCAGCCGCCGCGGCTTCGCCAAGCTCATTTGCATGTCTCACAACGCGCATGCCTTTACCGCCGCCGCCGGCAGCCGCTTTGATCAGCAGCGGGAAACCAATTTGAGCGGCAGCGGCTTCCAGCGCAGCCGGATCGTCTGATCCTTGATAACCGGGCACCACCGGTACCCCGGCGGCCTGCATACGGGCGCGCGCCTGGCCCTTATCGCCCATAGCATCGATGGCTTCCGGCGACGGGCCAATAAATACCAGCCCGGCCTGCTGCACGGCGCGGGCAAAATTGGCATTTTCGGATAAAAAGCCGTATCCCGGATGAATCGCCTCGGCGCCGGTGACAATAGCGGCCTGAATAATACGCTCCACAACCAGATAGGATTCGCTTGCCGGGGCTGGACCGATATTCACGGCCTCATCGGCCAGGCGCACATGCAGCGCTCGCCGGTCAGCATCGGAATAGACCGCCACCGGTGCGATGCCCAGTTCGCGGCAGGCGCGAATGATGCGTACCGCGATCTCTCCCCGGTTGGCCACCAGCACTTTTTTGAACATGGATACGCCGCTCACATGCGGAAAACCCCAAAACCGCCTTGCGTGCGCGGCGAGTTGAGCGCCACCGATAACGCCAGCCCCAACACCTGGCGCGTCTCGGCCGGGTCGATGACCCCGTCATCCCACAGGCGGGCGGTCGAATAATATGGGTTGCCCGCGCGTTCATATTCCTCCAGCGTCGGGCGCATGAAAGCTTCAGCTTCGGCGGGGGACAACGCGGGTTTGCCTTCGCGCGCCAACTGGTCCTGCTTGACCGTCAGCAGCACGTTGGCGGCTTGCTCGCCGCCCATGGCGCTGATGCGCGCGTTAGGCCACATCCACAGGAAGCGCGGGTTGAAGGCGCGCCCGGACATGCCGTAATTGCCGGCCCCAAACGACCCGCCGATCAGCACCGTCAGCTTGGGGACGCTGACGGTGGACACGGCATGCACCAGCTTGGCGCCGTCCTTGGCGATACCTCCGGCCTCATACTCCTTGCCGACCATGAATCCGGTGATATTTTGCAGAAAAAGCAGCGGAATACCGCGCTGCTCGCATAGTTCGATAAAATGGGTGGCCTTCAGGGCGGATTCACTGAACAATACCCCATTGTTGCCTAATATTCCGACCGGGTAGCCGTGGATGGCGGCAAAACCGCATACCAGGGTGGTACCGTAGCGAGCTTTGAACTCGCGGAAGGCGCTGCCATCCACCAGCCGCGCGATGATCTCGCGCACATCATAGGCAGCGCGCGGGTTGGCCGGCAAAATCCCGTAAATTTCGGCCGGCGAGTAAAGCGGTTCGGCGGGCGGGAGCACATCCAGCCCATCCAGCCAGACTCCGGCGCTGCGGCCTGACTTGTGCGGCAGAGTCTCGATGATATTGCGGCAAATTTCCAGCGCGTGGTCATCGTCTTCGGCGAAATGATCTGCCACCCCCGAAAGGCGGGTATGCACATCCGCACCGCCCAATTCCTCAGCGGGCACATCCTCGCCGGTGGCCGCTTTGACCAGCGGCGGGCCGCCCAGGAAAATGGTGCCGGTGCCGCGCACAATGATGGTCTCATCACTCATGGCGGGCACATAGGCCCCGCCTGCCGTGCACGAACCCATCACCACCGCAATTTGAGTGATGCCTTTTGCGCTCATGCGCGCCTGGTTATAGAAAATGCGGCCAAAATCATCCGCATCCGGAAAGACCTCATCCTGCATCGGCAGGAAAATTCCGCCCGAATCAACCAGATAGATGCACGGCAGCGCGTTTTGAAAGGCGATCTCCTGAGCGCGCAGGTGCTTCTTCATGGTTAAGGGGAAATAGGTGCCGCCTTTGACGGTGGCATCATTGGCAACAATCAGCACCTCCCGTTCCGCCACCCGCCCAATGCCGGTGACGATGCCGGCGCCGGGCGCCTGATTGTCATAGCAATCCCAGGCAGCCAGCGGGGACAGCTCGAGAAACGGCGACCCAGGATCGACTAGCCGGTCGATGCGCTCGCGGACGAACAACTTCCCCTGGGCTGCCTGGCGCTGCTGGTATTTTTCGCCGCCGCCCTGGCGCACTACTGCCAGCCGCTGGTGGAGTTCTTCTGCCAGTCCACGGTGATAGATTTCATTGGCCTGGAAAGCCGGATCTTGGGTCGAAATGCTGGATTGAATGGTTTCCAATGCTGCCCCTAACGCGGCTCAGCCGCTGCGATAAATGACGCCGAATCCGCCGCGCGGGTAAACCCACTGCAGCGCATCGCTAGGACAGGCCACCAGGCAGGTGCCGCATTCCAGGCAGCCCGCCCAATCTGCCATGATCCGGCCGTTCTGTTCGCTGTAAACGTTGGCTGGACAAACATATAAGCAAGCCAGGTTTTTACATTTGGCGCGGCACACTTCTTCGTTAACGGCAATATGCGGGTGACCTTCATCCAATTCATACTTGTTGACGGCTAATTTTTCGGTTACCGGTAAGCGGTTCATAAGGCGCGTCCTCCTGCCAGCGCGTCCTTCAAAAGGTCCAACAGCGAAATTTTGGATGTCTTCAAATTCTTCAACAGGGTAGGCCCCAGGTTCTTTTTCGGTTGAGCGTCCTGGCGGTAAATATCCGCCAGAATGTTCGAGAGCAGCGCCGGATAGACCTCGAAAAGACGTTCGTTTTTCATAAAATCGACTGCACGGGCATAGGTGCGCATGTCCTGCATCACGAATGATTTTTCCAGCCGGGATGGGTAGGACTGTAACCGGGCGGCGCTGAAATCGTCCGCGGCCTGCGCTTCAATGATGGTTTCGGCTGCCGCCACTGCTGACCCGATTGCCAGGTCCATGCCGCGCACCACAAAACCGTTGTTGACCCCGAAGCCAGCCGCGTCCCCTACCAGCAGCAGCCCGTCCGCAGCCAGCGGCGGCATCATTTTGAGTCCGCCTTCCGGCACCAGATGTGCGCCGTACTCCAACAGCTTGCCGCCTTTGATCAGCGGAGCGATCATCGGATGCGCCAGGAAATCTTCGAAAATCTCGGCCGGTTTCAACTGGCGCTCGACCAGCGCTTCCAGGTGGATGACCAGTCCGACCGACAGGCTCTCCTGGTTGGTGTACAAAAATCCACCGCCCGGGACGCCTCTCGTGGCGAAGCCGACGATGTTGTAGGCTGCGCCTTCATTGCCATTCAGGTGAAAACGCTCCTCGATCACCTCGCGCGGCAGCCCGATTACCTCTTTGACCCCGACGGCAGCATGCCCGGCAGGGACTTTGTCGCGCAGCCCGGCTTGCTGGGCAATAAATGAGTTGGCCCCGTCGGCGGCAATCACCACTTTTGCCAGCATCTCTTCATTATCTGCACTGATGCCGACCACTTTTCCATCGCGTTTGACCACCCCATCCACCTTGATGCCCGGCACGAGCATGACTCCGGCGGCCTCGGCCTGTTCAGCCAGCCAGCGGTCAAAGCGGGCGCGCAGCACGGTGAACCCGTTGTAGGGCGGCTGGTTGAAGGCCTCGGTCTTGAAATCCAGGTTGACGGAGGAATCGGCGGTCAAAAAACTGACTATCTGATTGGTGATCACGCGCTCGACCGGGGCGGATTCCCAAAAGTTGGGGATCAAGTCATGCAGCACGCGGCCGTAAAGCACCCCACCGCTCAAATTCTTGCTACCGGGAAACGGCCCACGCTCGATCAATACCACCTGCAGGCCGGCCTTCGCCAGTCGGTAAGCGGCGCTGCTGCCGGCGACCCCGGCGCCGACGATGATGGCGTCAAAAACATCTTCTGTCACGGGTTTATTTCGCTTTGCGCGCTTTGAGCGCGCGAATTAGCGCCGGAACAACCTGATACAGGTCACCCTCGACGGCATAATCGGATTGGGTCATCAGCGGGGCCGCGCGGTCCTTGTTGATCGCCACCACCACGCGCGACTCGCTCATGCCAATGGTGTGCTGGGCCTGCCCTGAGACGCCCACCCCCAGGTACAGGTCTGGTTTGATCATAGCGCCGGAAATACCAATGTAGCGTTCGCGCGGCAGCCAGCCCAACCCTTCGGCCAGTGGGCGGGTGCAGGCCATTTCGGCGCTGAGGGCTTGCGCCAGCTCCTCGATCAGGCCCAAATCTTCCTGTCGGGCGACCCCGCGTCCGGGACAAACGACGCGTTTGGCCGCCGAAAGATTGACGCTGCTGACGGCGCGGCTGCGGCGTTCGATGACTGCTGCCTGCCAGGGCGGCTCGACCCAGGACAGCGGTTCGATCTCACCCTTTGGTCGAGCCTGGAGGGCGCCGGCTTCAAATATGCCCTGACCGGTGGTGGCGATGACCGGACCGGCCAGCGGGCGGTCGATGCGCACTGCGCCGCCGCCGAAGACCATGTGACGCGCCAATAAGGCTGAATCATCCCATTGAAATTCGAGTACATCGGCCAGGGCGGCCACGCCCAGGCGGGCTGCCAGCCGACCGGCCACCGCGCGCCCGCGAATCGTCGCGCCAATGATGACGCCAAAAGGACGTTTATCCTGCACGGACGCTGCCAGGGTTGGGACGATATCCTCCACCAGCCGGCCGGAAGGCAGTTCGCCCAGCCATAAGACGCGCTGCGAGCCCTGCTCGAGTGCCTGCTCGGCCTGCGAACGGGCGCCCAACACGACGGCCATCACCTGGCCGCCGGTGTGGGAGGTCAACTGCTGCGCACCGGCAATCAGTTCGGCTTGCAGCGCCGGTTTTTCCGAAAACACCCAGACATCTTTGTCGTCTGCCATGATTGCCTCTACACCACGCCTTCTTTGACCAGATAACCAGCCAGTGATTGGGCGGCTTCCTCCGGGCTGCCTTCGATCAAGATGCGTTTGCGTTCAACCGGGCGCGGCGCGCGTAAGCTGACCGCTTCCACCCTCGGTTCCGGCGTATTTTCCAATCCCAGGTCGGCCAGGCTCCATTCATACACCGGCTTTTTGGCTGCTAGTAGAATCTCTTTCATGTTGGGCAGGCGCGGCGTGTGAATATCGGTGGTGACCGCCAATACTGCCGGCAGCGGCAGCTCCAGCACTTCGGTTTCTTCCTCAAGGCTGCGCTCGATGCGCACCTGGCTATCGCTGACCTCGATTTTGCTGACGGCGTTGAACACCGGTACTGCGAGCAGTTCACCCAATTGCAAACCCACCTGTTGAAAATACAGATCCGCCGAACCTTCGCCGGTTAGCACCAGATCCACCGCGCCAATTTTGCGCACCGCAGCCGCCAGCACCTGCGCCGTCACTGCCGTGTCTGCGCCGTTCAAAGCATCCTCCGCCACCAGTACCAGTTCGTCCGGACCGCGTGAAAGTAAGTCTTTGCGCAGCTTGGAATGGTTGATGCGCTGCGGTCCAACGCTGAGGGCAGTCACACTGCCGCCGTGGGCATCTCTCAAGCGCACTGCCGCCTCGATGGCCTGTAAATCAAAACTGCCGATGCGCCACTCCGCGCGTTCGAGTGAAATCGAACCATCGCTGCGGACTTCGATATCGCTGGCATCGGGCGCAAGTTTGGCGCAGACTACAATTTTCATAAAGGCTCCATTCAGAATGAGCGGCAGGCTAACTCTTGCGGGCGTGTTTGAGCAGTTGCGGCCCGGCGATGTTGTACATGATCTCGTCGGTGCCGCCGCCAATGCGCATCAGGCGGATATCGCGCCACAGACGCTGCACCCGGTGGTCCATCATATAGCCCAGCCCGCCCATGATCTGCACGGCGGCGTCGGTTACCTCGCAGGCGGCGCGGGCCACATACAGTTTACACATGGCGTGTTCATGGCGCACCGATTGGCCCTGATCCATCATCCAGGCGACTTTGTAAATGTAGTTGCGCATGTTTTCGTTTTTGATGGCCATATCCGTCAGGATATGCTGCACCGCCTGATAGTTGCCGATGGGATTGCCAAATTGGACGCGCCGGTTGGCATAAGAAAGCGAATCCTCCAGGGCTGCCTCGGCTGCGCCCACAGAAGCAGCGCAAAGCGCCAGCCGTTCGATCTCGAAATTGGCCATCAACTGCGGCCAACCCGAATTGAACTGTCCGACCAGGTTTTTACGCGGGATGCGCGCATTTTCGATGAAAACTTCATAGGTGGGCACCGTCCACCAGCCGACCTTGTTGAGGATGTTGAAGCGCAGCCCGGGGGTGTCGGTGGGCAGCAGCCACATCGAAATCGAGGCGTAGGGATTGGCGCCCTGCTCGTCGCGAGTCATAAACAGGATATATCTGGCAATTTTGGCCAGGGTGCAGTACATCTTCTGCCCGTTGAGAATCACCTCTTCGCCATCGATTTTGGCGGTGGCTTTCATGGCAGCAGCGTCTGAGCCGGCCTGCGGTTCGGTGATACCCAGCGCCACCGGCAGGTCACCGCGCACGAACCCACTCAGCACTTCGGCTTTGATTTCTTCAGAGCCAAACTGGATGATATCGCGGATGGTGATAATCCCGAGCGAATAGATGATGCCAAGCGGCAGAGCATACTTGCCAAGCGTCTCACACACCAGCGTCAGCGTGGTGATGTCCGCGGGAACGCCGCCGTACTCCTCCGGGATGCCCAGCGCCAGGATGCCGTTATCGGCCAGAGCCTGCCAGGGTTTGAAGGGGAACTCGTGCCGGGCGTCCAATTCCGCCATCAGCGTTTCGGGAGCTTCGCGTTGCAGCAGTTCTTCCAGACTCTGGATCAACAGTTCCTGTTCTTCTGTCCATCGAAAATCCATTCTCCCCGTCCTTTCAGTCCTCTGAACAAGTGTTTCTTTGATATTCTATACCAGGACTATTAACTTTTATTGAGAGTTCACCCAAAATTCAACGGTTATCATCCCGCTTTCCGCCGCTCCGGCTTGCCCAGGATCATCCCCTGCGGATCGACCTGCGTGCGCAGGATTTCCAACTGCTCATCCGTCGGTTCAGGGGTGACCTCCAGACGGGCGGCAAACAGCATTTCGAACCCGGTGGCCGCAGCAATATCCTCACGCGTGACGCCAGGGTGCAAGGATTCGACCTGCATGCGCTTGCTGAGCGGGTCAAAGCCCATCACTCCCAGCGTGCTGATGACCTTATAGGGCCCGGTATCGGGCGGCAGGCCAGCGGCTTCTCGCGCGCCGGGACCGGTCAGGTAACCTGGCGAGGTAATGAAATCAACTTTTGGCACGAAACGGCGGACGTCGTGCTGCATGGTCGCCATGGTTTTCCAGCACAGCGAGGCCAGGTCATTGGCGCCGCCGCTGCCGGGCAGGCGCACTTTCGGGCGGTGGTAGTCGCCGCCGATCATGGTCGAATTCAAATTGCCGTACATGTCGATTTGCGCGCCGCCCAGGAAGGTGTAGTCCACCAGCCCGCGCTGGCAGGTTTCCATGACCTCGTCCATGCTGCCGTGCACAAGCGCCCGGGTCTGGGTCTCGGAGCCTGAGACGGAGATGGGCAGCCTTTCAAGGATGGGAGCCATGGCGCCAGCCTCGAACAGGATCACCAGGTTAGGCGCAGTCGTTTTTTGCGCCAGCATGGCGGCTGCCAGCGGCGCGCCGGTGCCGATCACCGCGGTCTTGTTATCTTCCAACTGGCGGGCAGCAGCGCAGATCATCAATTCCACCAGGCTGTAACGGGCATCAACAGTGACCATGGCTATCCTCTATGACCGCTTCAATATTTCCAGGCTGCGCAGTTCAGCCAGGCGCTGCTCGCCGGCTGCCAATGCCAGGTAGGTCTCAAAGTTGTCCGCGCCGTAGATGAACTTATCGAGGAAGGCTGCGAAGCGCGCTTCATCCTGCTCGACCTCCACCCATTCGGCCAGGTGGCGCTCGTCTGAGAAATATTCGAAGGGCATGTTGCCAGGGTAGCTGCCGAAAGGCACATGGCAGACCGCATCCACCTGCCAGTAGGGGATGCTGGTTTTACGCGGGTCGCGGCGGAATTCTTCGGTTTCCACCATGCGCTCGGTGGTGACGATCAGTCTTTTGGAAGCTTTGGCCAGGTCGAGATCGACAATGCTGGTGCCGTCGATCTGGGCATTGCCGTAGATATCGGCCTGGTGAACATGGATGATGCCGACATCCGGGTAGAGGGCCGGCACCGCCAGCAGCTTTTGCCCGGTAAACGGATCCTCGATCAGCCTGCCGGCGCTGTAGCGCAGGGTGTCGCTGCCGAGCATCACCCGAGCCGGCAGAAAAGGCACGCCCATCGCGGCGGCTTTGTAACGCCAGCCCAGCCCGGCGTTGCTCCATTCGGTAGTGCGCACGGCGCCGCTTTCCATGAAGCGCCGGCCGTTAGGCGACAATCCACGGATCTCCAATCCGACCACGTAGGCGATGTCGCAGCGGTCGATGACACGACCCGCGGCCAGAATTTGAAAATCATGGGTGGTGGAATGCCCGGAAAACCCAAGATTACGTTTGCGGGTGCGGACAATTTCGTGCAGCACCGCGCTGGAGAAGCGCACACTGCCAAAACCGCCGGTGGCGATGTAGTCGCCGTCGTGGATGAAGCGTTCAACTGCTTCCCTAACGCTCATGCGCTTATCGACCATGGCGCGTGATTTTTGGCGGAAGAATTCGCGCGCGGCATTGACGTCCGGTGATTGAAATAATTCGCCAACCGGTTGGATATCGCCTTCCAATTCGATCATGCGCACCTCAGTTTTGCACGGGGAGCAGTGATGGCGGCAGCGGTATGTCCAGAATGTGTACTATTTTTATAATTTTAGCAAAAAAACGTAAATTAATCACGCAATGTGGACGGGAAAAAAAAGGAATTTGATTCCCGGGCAAGGCGCAGCGCCGTTGCGCCCTTAATCCTGGCACAGGGTGTGAACGGAGTGAGCGTGGCGACCTTCATTTAGCAATAAGCTATCCGATAAATGGATGGACTGCCATTTGACCAACATAGATTGCCGCACTCACTACGTTATCTCGTAACGACAGCCTATCTTGCCACCGCCCGTATGCGGCGGTTGAGGCTGGTAGCGACCCATGCGATTGTGAACACTGCCGTACAGGTCAGTACGATAGCCGCGCCGGACGCTACATTGAAATAATACGACAAATACAGCCCGATCACTGCCGAAACTGCCGCGATGGCTGCGGCCAATGCCATCATCTTCCATAGCCGGCGGGTGAGCAGGTAGGCTGTCGCGGCCGGCGTTACCAGCATGGCTACCATCAACGCCACCCCCACGGTCTGCAGCGAAACCACAATGGCCACCGCGATCAGCACGATCAATATATTATCCATCAGGCGGGCGGGCAGGCGCAGCGTAGCCGCCAGAACCGGGTCGAATGCCAGGATCATGAATTCTTTGTAAAACAAGAAAACCACCACCAAAACGAGCCCGCCGAAAACCGCGGTCAACAACAGGTCCTGCGTGCCGACCCCCAACACGTCGCCGAACAGAAAATGAGCCAGATCGACGGTGTAACTGCGTACCGACGAGATCAACGCAATGCCCAGCGCAAACATCCCGGCGAAGATGATACCGATGGCCGTATCCTCTTTGATGCGGGCGGTGCGGCTGACCGCGCCAATGCCAAGGGAACTGACCACCGCGGTGCCCATAGCCCACCAGAAGAGCGGTTCACGCGCTCCGCCGCCCACCAGATAACCAACCGCCAGGCCGGGCAGGATGGCATGCGCCAGCGCGTCGCCAAAGAAGGCCATGCCGCGCAGCACCACATACGCGCCAAGCACGGCGCACACAATGCCTACCAGTACTGCGGCTGCCATACCGCGCAGCATGAAGGGGTATTGCAGCGGTTGTAAAAGGACTTCAAGCATGGTCGTGTTCTCCATCGTCGCAGCAAGAATCACCCAGTGCCAGAGTGCCGTCAACCACGGGGAGTAAGCGTAAGTGACTGCCGTAGGCATCCACCAGTTGCACCGGGTTGAGCACAGTTTCAGCCAAACCGATCCCGACCAGGCGGCGATTGAGCAGCATGACCCGGTCGAACCGTTCGCCAGCGATTTTCAGGTCATGCAAAGCGACCATCACGGTCACACCCTGGCTGTGTAACAATTCCAGAACGCTGAAAAGTTCTTCCTGGGCGCGCGAGTCCAGGCCCGTGAGCGGTTCGTCCATCAGGATCAACTCAGCTTCCTGGGCCAGGGCGCGGGCAATAAACATGCGCTGCTGCTGCCCGCCCGAAAGCTGTTGAATCTGGCGGTCGGCCAGGTCGCGTAGTCGGACGGTATCCAATGCCTGCTGGACCAACTGCCAGTCATGGTGTGTCGGCCAGCGCAGCAGCCCCAATTTGCCTGTGCGGCCCATCATGACCACATCGGCAACCGTGGCCGGGAAGCTCCAGTCGACCTGGGTGCGCTGCGGCACATAGGCGATGCAGATATGCCCGCCTGGTTCGTGACCGGCAACCTCTACCAGCCCACGACTGGGGCGCAGCACGCCGGCGATCACCTTGAACAGGGTTGATTTTCCGGCGCCATTTGGGCCGACGACTGCCAAGCGTTCACCGCGCTGTAATTCGAAGGTTAGATTTTCAAGGGCCGCCCCGGAATCGTATTCAACGGTCAACCCCTCCACCTTTAAAATCGGTTTGTCCGGGGAATGCGGATGCGGGTGTGCCAGAAAGGTAAGATTGGGATTGCGAAATCGATCAAGAAATGCCATTTTTTGCCTTCACATGCTTGCCTAGGGTTTCAAGGCAGCGACTATTGCGCTAACATTATAGTGAACCATGTCCAGGTAGGTGGCGGCGGGGCCGCCGGGTTCAGAGAACGATTCATGATACAGGCGCACCAGTTGTACTCCCGTGTCATCTGATACGCGCTGCGCCAGGGTTGGCGTAACCGCATCGCTGATAAAGATCGCCTGTACATTATGTCCCCGGATGGCTTGCTCAATTTTCGCCAGGTCCTGTGCCGAGGGTGAGGAGCTGGTGCTGAAGCCGGGGATGATGGCGCCAATCTGCTCAAAGCCATAGCGAGCGGCAAAATAGCCGTAAACCAGGTGGTCTGTGACCAGGGTACGGTTGGCAGCCGGGATAAGCGCAACCTGCTCCACAACCCAGCTATCCAACTCTTTTAGACTGGCTGTGTAGCGCTCTGCGTTTGCCTGGTAGATTGCGGCATTCGCCGGGTCAAGCTCGACCAACGCTGCGCGGATATTTTCAACCCACACCATGACATTGTTGGGATCGACCCAGGTATGCGGGTCGCCGGTGTGTGCATCCTCGCCATCCGCTTCACCCGCCGGGGCTTCCAGCAACTGAATCCCATCCGAGACTGCGATCACGCGAGCTTTAGCGCCGGCGTTTTCGATCAGCGGTTGCAGAAATTCTTCCAGGCCAGCGCCGTTGGCAAAAATGATGCTGGCATTCTCCACCATGGCCATATCGCGCGGCGAGGGCTGGAAGTTGTGCGGTTCGGCATTAGGCGGCAGCAGGGTCGAAACGGTAAAGGCGTCGCCGCCAATTTGCCGGACGACGTCAGCGACAATGCTGGTGGTGGCAACGACGTTCATTTCACCTGCCGGGGTGGCAGCAGGCGGTTGGCAGGCAGTTAGCAGCACCAGCAGGAGCAGCGCTGGCAGGAAAAGATAGCGGGGGTGCATAAGGCTAAGACTCCGATAAGGTTGAAATAGGCTTGCGGCAGTTCGGACAGGTGCCGAAAAATTGCAGCCAATGTTCGTTGATGGCAAAACCGGTGTCGCTGGCGACCTTGCCGGTCAGCGGGTCAAGATCATCCCCGGCAAAGGTTTGCACCAACCCGCAGGTGGTGCACAGCAGCAAGTGCTGGTGACCGTCAGCGGTGCGTAGGTAGCGGTGGCAACCGTCAGGGAGATGCACCCGCTCGATAAGGCCTAATTCTTCCAGTTTTTCGAGTGTACGATACACGGTGACCAGCCCCAGGCCAGGGTGTTCGGTGCGGCCAAGGTCGTAGACTTCTATCGGCCCGAGCGCGCGGGATGTGCCGACCATCAATTCGACAATGGCGCGCCGGGGAGCGGTCACCCGGCAGCCGGCGGACTGCAGCAGGTCAAGCCAGCGAGAGACAGTTATGGTTGGGGTCATAAGTGCTATTGTAATTGAAAATCATTTTCAATACAAGGGTTACACTTGTTATGTTGCCCACACTCGCAGAGCACCCTTCGGGTGGAGCACGCTGCGCGTGAGTGAAGCGAAACATCTCGATGATTGGCAGGTAGACCCTTCACTTCGTTCACCCACAGGGTGCCCTGCGGGCAGGGTGACAAACAATCGGGCAGGGCGACAAACTATCGGGCAGGGTGATAACAACAGACCTGGGAAAAGGAAGATCCATATATAATTTATCCATTCTCCATCACCAGGAATGAGGTACCCATGAACCGCCGCAGTGTTACCGGTTTTACACTCGACCCCGATCAACTTATCCTGGGCGGTATCGGGTTATTATTCGTCCTGGTTGGCATTGGCTTGTTGTTCATCTTTGGTACAAAGGTCACTCTGGATTGCGACCGCAGCCGGCAGCCGGCCGGCATATGTACTTTGCGGACAACCGGCATGTTCAGCAGCCGCCAAAATGATTTCGCGATTGCGGAATTACAGCGCGCCGTGGTCGATGTCAGCTATGGTGAGGATGGCGACACTTATCGTGTGGTGCTGGTTACCGACAGCGGAAACGTCGCCCTGACCGGCTATTACTCCAGCGGAGCGAGCGCGAAGGAAAAAGCTGCGGATCAGATCAATGCTTACCTTAAATACGATAGCCGGCAAACGGTCTCCGTCAGCCTGGATGACCGCATCTTTAGTTCGATTATGGCCGGTTTATTCAGCGGTATGGGCGCACTTATGCTGTTCTTTGCCGTCCTTAAAACTATTCAATTCAACCGGGAGACCCTTCACTTCGTTCAGGGTGACAACTAATAATTAATCTCGCGTCAGGCGCCGGTAGGTGATACGGTGCGGCTGGTCGGCGGAAATGCCCAGGCGAGCGCGGCGGTCGGCTTCGTACTGGGTGTAATTCCCATCGTAAAAGACCACCTTACTGTCGCCCTCGAACGCCAGGATGTGCGTGGCAATGCGGTCGAGGAACCAGCGGTCATGGCTGATAATCAGCGCGCAGCCGCCGAAGTTTTCCAACGCCTCTTCCAGGGCGCGCATGGTATTCACGTCCAGGTCATTGGTCGGCTCATCCAACAGCAGCACATTGGCGCCCTCTTTTAGAATGCGCGCCAGATGCACGCGGTTGCGCTCACCGCCGGAAAGCATGCCCACCAATTTTTGCTGGTCACTGCCGGTGAAGTTGAATCGCGAGACATAGGCGCGCGAATTGACTTCGCGCGTCCCCAACTGCAACTGGTCCTGGCCGCCTGAAATCATCTGCCAGACTGTCTGTTCCGGATCCAGCACGTCGCGGCTCTGGTCAACATACGCCAGTTTGACCGTGTCTCCCACCCGCAAAGCCCCGTCATTCGGCTGTTCCTGCCCGATAATCATGCGAAAGAGCGTCGTTTTACCGGCGCCATTCGGGCCAATGATGCCAATGATACCGCCAGGCGGCAGGGCGAAGGTCATATCCTCCACCAGCAAATTGCTGCCAAAACCCTTGCGCACCTTGTCAGCTTCGATGACCACATTGCCAAGACGCGGGCCGGGTGGAATAAATATTTCCAGGTCGCGGGCAACTTTTTCGTTCTCCTGCCCTAAAAGCCGCTCGTAGGCATTGATGCGCGCCTTGGATTTGGCATGCCGGGCGCGCGGCGCCATGCGAATCCACTCCAGTTCGCGCTCCAGGGTCTTGATGCGCTCGCTTTCACCCTTTTCTTCGGACGCCAGCCGCGCCTGCTTTTGTTCCAGCCAGGAAGAATAGTTGCCTTTATACGGCACACCCATCCCGCGGTCCAGTTCCAGGATCCAGCCGGCGACATTATCGAGAAAATAACGGTCGTGGGTTACGGCGATCACCGTGCCGGGGTACTGCTGCAGGTGTTTTTCCAGCCAGGCCACGGTTTCAGCGTCGAGATGGTTGGTGGGCTCATCCAGCAGCAGAATGTCGGGCTTTTGCAGCAGCAGGCGGCACAAAGCCACGCGGCGGCGTTCGCCGCCGGAGAGAATTTTGACCGGGGTTTCGGACGGCGGGCAGCGCAGCGCGTCCATCGCCATTTCCAGCCGCGCATCGATGTCCCAGGCGTCCAGGTGATCGATTTTCTCCTGTACCTTGCCCTGTTTCTCGATCAGCGCAGTCATTTCGTCGTCGCCCATTGGCTCGGCGAAGCGGTCGCTGATGGCGTTGAATTCCGCCAGCAGCCCGATGGCCTCCTGCGCGCCTTCTTCGACGATCTCACGAACGGTTTTGGCGTCATCCAGCCGCGGTTCCTGTTCCAGCAGCCCGACCGAATAGCCGGGGGCCAGCACCGTCTCGCCGTTGAAGTCGCGGTCCAGGCCGGCAAAGATGCGCAGCAGCGAGCTTTTGCCCGAGCCGTTCAGGCCAATCACGCCAATTTTGGCGCCGTAGAAATAAGAGATGTAAATGTCTTTGAGAACCGGCTTTTTGTCGTAAAACTTGCTAACGCCGATCATGGAGTAAATGACTTTGTTGGGATCGATGGGCATGGTTTCCTCGGAATGATTGTAACCGCGAATGGCCAGAGGTCAACCGTGGTTTGGCTTCCTGTGAATCTTTAAAACAGGGTAGAATCACCGCGGAATGGATGAGAAGTCGCTGGTTACGCTGGAATATCCCAAGGTGCTGGAACGCCTGGCTGCTTTCGCCGATTTTTCGGCGTCAGCGGCGTTGGCGCGCCGCATGCGCCCAACTGCCGACCTGACTGAAGCTCAGGAACGGCAGGCGATCACCAGCGAGGCAGCTCGCCTGTTGTCGGTTAAATCAGAGGCGGGCATTGGCGGCGCGTTGGACGTGCGGGCGCTGATCGAGCGCGCCAAACGCAGCGCAGTGCTCACCCCTAGCGAACTGCTCGAAGTGAAAACCACTTTAATTTCCGCACGCGAACTGTCGCGCACCTTCGAACATAAACAGGCGGAATATCCGCACCTGGCGGTGATTGCCGAAAAATTACCCCCGCCGCCGGGATTGATCGAGACCATTTCCCGCACCATTTCGGACAGGGCAGAAATATTGGATTCGGCTTCTCCGAAGCTGGCTGCCATCCGGGCAGAAATCAGGATTGCGCACGAGCGCCTGATGAGCAAGCTGACGCACCTGATCAACGACCCTAAAAACCAACCGCATCTGCAGGAAGCGATCATCACCCAACGCAATGGGCGTTATGTGGTGCCGCTGCGGGCAGAGTCGCGCGGTCGCATTCGTTCCATCGTTCATGACCAATCCTCCTCCGGCGCAACCTTGTTCGTCGAGCCGTTGGTGGCGGTAGAGCTGAACAACCAGTGGCATGAGGCACAGTTGGCGGAACGCGACGAGGAACGCCGCATCCTGACCGATTTGACCGATCAGGTGGGTGCATTTGCCGAGGTGATTGTGCAGTTGGTGGAAGCGCTGGCGCAAATGGATCTGGCGTTCATGTGCGCCAAATACGCCGAGGAATTGCACGCCGTTGAGCCGGTGCTGACCGCGTTCCGCAAGGTCGGGCGCGAAAAACACCCGGGCAGCGTCATTCTGCTGTATCATGCCCGCCACCCGCTGCTCGACCCGGCCAGCGTGGTGCCGATCGATGTTAATTTGGATGAGCAGACATACTCGCTGGTGATCACCGGCCCCAATACCGGCGGGAAGACAGTTTCGCTTAAAACCGTTGGGTTGCTGGTGTTGATGGCGCAGTCCGGGCTGCATATCCCGGCGCAGTCCGGTTCCACCCTGAGCATCTTCCAGAACGTCTATGCCGACATTGGCGACGAGCAATCGATCGAACAGTCCCTGTCAACCTTCTCGGGGCATATCACCAACATGGTGCGCATCCTCAATCGAGCCGATGCCCATTCGCTGGTGCTGTTCGACGAATTGGGCGCCGGGACTGACCCGCAGGAAGGTTCGGCGCTGGCACGAGCGCTGCTGGCGCATCTGGTCGAGAAGCGCATCACCAATCTGGTTGCCACACACTATCCCGAATTGAAGGCTTTTGCTCATGCCACGCCGGGCGTGGTGAACGCCAGCATGGAATTTGATCTGAAAACGCTGCGGCCAACTTATAACCTGATTATCGGGCTGCCGGGGCGCTCCAATGCGCTGGCGATTGCTGAACGACTGGGATTGTCGAAGGATATCATTCAGTCAGCGCGCGGGCTGCTCGACCCCACCAACCTGCAAGCCGACGACTTGCTGGATGAAATCAACCAGCAGCGTACCATTGCGCGCAAAGCGCGCGGAGCGGCCGACCGCGCACGCTTCGAGGCAGATCAGATTCGCAAAGATCTGGCGCTGCGGCTGGAAAAAATCGAGGACGAGCGTCAGGCGGTTTTAGAGAAAGCCCGCGCTCAGCAGGAAAAAGAGGTCGAGGCATTGACCACTGAAGTGGAATCGCTGCGCAAGGCATTGGCGCGCGCCCATCAACCGCTTGAAGCGCTAAAAGTGGTGCAGGAGCGGGTGGAAGAACTGCGAGCAAACGTAGAGCAACCGGTCATACGCCGGGTGGTGCAGAGCGCTCCGCCGCGCGCTTTGAAATTGGGGGATAAGGTTCGTCTGATCACGCTGAATATGGATGGGGTGGTGTCGGCGCTGGGCGAGGAGGATATTGAGGTACTGCTTGGCAACCTGAAGGTGCGTGCCCGGATAAGTGACGTGGTGCGAGCAGGGCAGCCGGAAACAACGCTGCAAACGGTGCAGGCTGCCGGCCAGCCCCGGTCTGCCGCACCCGACCGTAACCCTGCCCCGGCGCCATTCACTCCTTCGCCCGGGGTGGAATTGGATCTGCGCGGGCAGCGCGCCGAGGATGCCCTGGAGGCATTGGAACGCTACCTGGAGTCTGCTTACCTCTCCGGAATGCCGTATGTGCGCGTGATCCACGGCAAAGGCACCGGGCGGCTGCGCCAGGTGATGCGCGAGGCGCTGGCACAGTCCGAGTTTGTCACAAGCTGGGAATCGGGCGGCGAGACCGAGGGCGGCGACGGCGTGACGGTGGCAAGGATCGCGAAAGAATAAATTTTTTACGAGAACACCGGATAATCTACCCTTGGTCATAGGGCAGTTAATAAACAAGGCCGCTCGCTGCGGGCAGCCACCGGAATTCCGCCGCGTGAGGTCGAAGCACAGGTGTTTTATTTCGATTAATGGAAGACGCGTTAAAGAAACGGGACGCATATACAAGCTTTAGACATTAATCATTTTGTGAGTTAACATACAGCGTGCACTCCCCAAACTTTTCTGTATAATTAGTTCGAGGTGTACGCATGAATCTTGACGAAATTCAGCACATTGCCCCGGAAATAATACGAATTGCCAAAAGGCATGGAATATCCAAAATCTATGTTTTTGGCTCTGTAGCCCGTGGAAATGCTACACGGCGAAGTGACGTTGACTTATTGGTCGAAATGGATGAGGGGGCTTCCCTTTTTGGGATGGCCGGCTTTGGATATGAAGTCGAGAAATTACTGGGTCTTCAGGTGGATGTTGTGCCGATTTCAGTTTTGCCGCAGATCAAGGACCGCCAATTCGTCGAAAATATTCAAAAAGAAGCCGTTGCTCTATGAAAAACACCAAATCTATGCTTCAAGATATGTTGGAAGCAATTAAAACGGTCTAGGAGTAGGTCGGATTGAGGGGGTGTGGAAGGATCGCTTTTGGAAACTTTCCTGTTCAGCCCCGAAATCCGACATTTTTTTAACCGACAAGATGTAGGGTTTCGTCCATCCAATCGGCACTCTCTGATTAAGATGCCTGGATTTACTTAAGACAAACGGTTTTCCTCATCTTACAACCCAACTATGGAAAACCTTTGTGTGGCGCAAATTTCCAATTTGCGGGCGAAATAAAATTTCACCCTACTTATTGGTCAGCTCGGCTATGCGCTGCTGTGCGGTTACCAGCGTCTCACGGGCGGAATTCAGCTTGGCTTCGGTCACAGCGCCAAGCATCTGTGCTAACTCCAATTGGCGCGCGCCGTCGGCTAAAACTTCCACCCGGGTGGTGGTGCGTCCTCCGTCCACCTCTTTACGCACGCTGTAATGCTGGTCGCCGAAGGCTGCAAGCTGCGGCAGGTGTGTGACGCACAATACTTGATGGTTGCGGCCCAACTGCCATAATTTCTCGCCGACGATCGAGCCGACCCGTCCGCCGATGCCCTGATCGATTTCGTCGAACACCAGCGTGGGGATCGAATCAGCCTGGGTCAACACCCGCTTCAAGGCCAGCATCAAGCGCGAAGTTTCACCGCCCGAGGCAATCTTGACCAGCGGCTTGAGGCCTTCACCGGGGTTGGGGGCAATCAGGAATTCGATTTTGTCGACTCCGGTCTCGTCGAAGGCGACGGTGTCGCCATTCTTCAAAGCAAGACCGTTCTCATCCCGCATTTGTTGCATTGCGACTGCAAACTTGGCGCCGGCCATGCTTAAATCGTCCAACTCGGCTTCGACCGCTGCGGCCAGCGCCCCGGCGGCCTGATTGCGCAGCGCGGACAGGCGCTCGGCGTGCCCGGCCAATATCTGCCGCATCTCTAATTCCTGCTGCTCGAGATCGGCAATGCGTTCGGTGGCGTGAGCAATATTATCCAGATCACTACGGGCTTTACGTGCAAATTCCAGCACAGATTCAATCGTGCCGCCATATTTACGCTTGAGGCGGTTGATCGTATCCAGCCGTTCCTCGACCTGTTCCAGACGCCGTGGGTTAAATTCAATACCTTCCATATAATCGCGTAACGCGCGACTGATATCGCTGAGGGTCTCACTCAGGGTCTGCGCCTCTTCAGCCAGGGCATGTTGTTGTTGGTCGATGCGCGCCAGCGAATCGAGCGCCTGCACCATTTGGCCGACCAGATCGGTAAGAGCAGGGGTCTCCGGCGACCCATCGTCCAACAAGGCCAGGGTTTGCTCGCAAAGTGAGTTTAACCCCTCAGCGTTAGCCAGGCGGGTGCGCTCACTGCGCAGTTCATCTTCTTCAGCGGGGACCAGATGGGCGCCTTCAATTTCCCCTGCCTGAAACTCGAGTAAATCGATGCGATTGGCAGCATCTTGTTCAGCCTGACGCAGCATAAACAGGTCTTTTTGCACCCGCCGCATCTCGCGATAAGAGCCGCGGTAAGCTTCTAACGTTTCCTGGGTATTCGCAAAACTGTCCAGCAGGTGTAAATGCTGGCGCACATTAAGCAGCGACAGGTGCTCCGATTGGCCATGAATATCCACCAGATACTGACCCAGATCACGCAACAGAGGTAGTCCGACGCTTCGTCCATTGATGCGCGCCACACTGCGCCCATTTTGGCGCATTTCGCGCGCAACCGATACAGATTGGGGATCGTCCAGTAATTCTTCCGGTTCGAGCAGCGCGCGCACTGCCTCCTGGCTGGCCGGCGGGATGGTGAAACTGCCTTCCACGCTGGCACGCTCGGCGCCGGCGCGAATCAGCGTGGCATCTGCTTTGCCGCCAAGGAGTGCCATCAGCGCATCCAGAATAATGGATTTACCCGCGCCTGTTTCGCCGGTGAAGGTGGTCAGGCCAGGTTGAAAGGAAAGCTCCAGTTCCTGAATAATGGCAAAATTTTCGATGCGCAGATCGGTAAGCATGCCGCCCTGATTAGCGAATTTGTATGCCTGTCAGCCGGTAAAAGACCGTCGATGTGACCAGAATAGCGTACACTGCGCCCCACACCAGTTGCCAGATACCAAAACCACCGCCTGCGAGCATGGCGATCAGGCTGACCAAAGGCAGCCCCGCTCCACCGGCAGCGGCGGCAATGGTAGCCGCATGGTACAGCCAACGGGAGCGGCGTTTTTTAACTGCCCAGCGCACTGCTTCAGCGATGATCACGCCTGCCACCGGGGCGATGAAAATAGTAAAAAATCCCATAATGGAAGCCAGCCCGCCGCCGAGATAGCTCAATACCCCGGCGATGAGGATTGCCACCGGGTAATCGATCCAGCGGGCGGTATCGTAATTCTTCTGCAACCCGCGCACACATTCTTTGCAGCGGTACCCGGTGGGTGTTAGCACGGCGCATTCCGTGCAGATCGGCCGCTCGCAGCGATTGCAGCGCAGCAGGGTCTCACGGTTGGGATGGTTATAGCAATATTGGGCTGTAGTGGTTGGTTCGATCATTCCGTTTCACCGGCAGTAGGATTTTGTTCCATATAATTCGTGATGTTACGGTAGAAATAGCCGCGATCGCCAAAACGCACAAAGCAGGCGGTATTATGATTGGCTTCGACCCGCACCTCGTCACCATCCACCATGCTGACCGGCGGCTGCCCATCCACGCTGAAGACCGCCTGGTGGGTCGTGTGTACGGTCACATTTACCACCGATCCTTCGGACAGGATGATGGCGCGGTCCACTGAAAGGTGCGGCGCGACAGCTACTATCAGAATATTGCGCAAGTCAGGCGGCATGATTGGCCCGCCAACGGCTAATGCGTAGGCGGTGGAGCCGGTGGGGGTGGACACGATCAACCCGTCGGCAATGTAGGTCGCCAGCGGGTAACCGTCCACCTGGGCGCGCAGCGTCACCGGCCGGACAAATTGCCCACGGCAGATGACCACCTCGTTGAGCACGCTCCAGCTACCCAGGGCATTTCCCGCGCGCAGATGCGTGGCCTGCAGCATCATGCGCCCTTCCAGCCAGTAGCGTCCCTCCATCAACAGCGGCAGCATGCTTGGCCATTCCGTCCGTTTGACCTCGGTCAGAAAGCCAAAACGGCCAAGATTGATGCCTAATATGGGAATATGCAGCGGCGCGCAAAGATGCCCGGCACGCAACAGGGTACCGTCGCCGCCAAGGGCGATGCACAGATCGGTGTCGCCTTCCAATTTCTGGCGGAACGACGGTTCAGACAACTTTCCCCAGTAGGCCTCCACGCCGCGTTCATGGAGAAAGTGTGCAATGGCTTCGGCTTCTTCGGCCGCTGCGGGCATTTGCGGATGCACGCCAATTGCGATACGCCGGGGGATGGTCTGGGTGCAGTCCATATCGAATTATTATACCAGCGCGATGGAAACGGTTTTACTGGATTTAAAGATTAAAACGCAAAGAGAGTTACCTGAAAAATTTCGGTCTCCTTCGTGCCGGGCGTCCGATATGTATTTACAAGTTAATCTTGAGTTCATAAAAAACGAGTACGCTTACCGCAAGACGCTGCGGGCAGCCCATAAAAAATAATTAAGAAGATGTTCCGGGGCGGGTTCGATTTCAAGTCGCGAGAATCCAAATTTCCCCGTGCCGCTACGGGCGGACTCTTACTGTGCCAGCGCTGGCACGCGTTTGTGCCAGTCGGTCACCTGCTGGTAGGCGTGGGCGGCGCGGAAGAGCACGTCCTCGCGGAAGTGCGGCCCCATCAACTGCATGCCGATTGGCAGGCCGGCTTTATCGAACCCGACCGGAAATGCCAGCCCGGGCACGCCAGCCAGGTTGGTTGGCAGGGTGAAGACATCCTCCAGGTACATCGCCAGCGGATCGTTGCTGTGTTCGCCGGCGCGGAAAGCGGTGGTGGGCGCAACCGGGGTGGCAATCACGTCCACCGACTGGAAGGCATTTTCGAAATCGCGTTTGATCAGGGTGCGCACTTTCTGCGCCTGACCATAATATGCATCATAATAGCCGGCGGAGAGCGCGTAGGTGCCGAGCATGATGCGCCGCTTGACCTCGGGGCCAAAACCGGCCCCGCGCGTGCGGTAGAAAACATCCCACATAACTTCACCATCTTTGCGCTCGCCAAAGCGGATGCCGTCATAGCGCGCCAGATTGGCCGAGGCTTCGGCCGGAGCGATCAAATAGTACACCGGCAGGGCGTATTCAGTATGCGGCAAATGTACCTCGCGCACCGATGCCCCCAGGGCCGCCAACTGCTTGACTGCCTGTTTGACCCCGTTCTCGACCTCCGGCTGCATGCCGGAAATGAAATATTCCCGCGGCACGCCGACGCGCAAGCCTTTTAGGCTGGCATCACCATTCAGTTGGATGGCAGGCACTGGCGCGTCCATGCTGGTTGCATCCAGCGGATCATAACCGGCCATCGCCGAGAAGAGCATGGCTGCGTCTTCGGCGGTGCGCCCGAATGCGCCCACCGAATCGAGTGAAGAGCCGTAAGCTACCAACCCGTAGCGCGAGACCCGGCCGTAAGTCGGTTTGATGCCGGTCACTCCGCAATAAGCAGCCGGCTGGCGGACGCTGCCGCCGGTGTCCGTGCCCAGCGCCACAGGCGCCATGCGGGCGGCTACTGCCGCCGCGCTGCCGCCGCTGGATCCTCCGGGGACGCGCGACATATCCCACGGGTTGAAGGTGCGGCCGTAAGCTGAATTTTCAGTCGACGAGCCCATGGCGTATTCATCAGTATTGGTCTTGCCAAGCACCACCACACCGGCATCCAACAAACGCTGCACGCTGGTGGCGGTGTACGGGGGCACAAAATGCTCCAAAATTCGCGAACCGCAGGTACAGCGCACACCGGACAATGCCAGAATGTCCTTTACAACCAGCGGCAACCCGAGCAGGGGTGGCACCGGCTGACCACTCTGGCGGGCTTCAGCGCGCAAAGTATCAGCAGCCAGCGCCTGGCTTAAAGCTTGTTCACTGGTGCGAGTGATAAAGGCATGAACGCCGGGTTCGAGGCGGTCAATTTGCTGGATGCAGGCGCGGGTCAGTTCCATGCTCGAAATTCTTCCAAGTTCGAGCGCCTCGAGCGCCTCTCGGGCAGTGAGTTGGGAAAGTGCAGTCATGAGAACTACTCCAACACCGGCGGTACACGGAACTGGTGGTCATCGATTTGAGCAGCATTGCGCAGTACTTCTTCGATCGGCAGGCCCGGCCGCGGCTCATCTTCACGCAGGACGCTGCGCGGCGGCAAAACGCTGGCGGTGGGTGGGATGCCACTGGTATCCAGCGCCTGCAAGCGGGCAGCATAATCCAGGATTGCTGAAAGCTGCTGGCGGTAAAGCTCTTTTTCTGCGGCAGAAAGTTCCAGGCGGGCTAACTGGGCAATGTGTTCGACTTCGGCGAGAGTGAGTTTCATGGGCGTAATTATACCAACCGCAGGCTGCGAGTGGGATAGCGAAATCTAGTACAATGTATAAAACACAGGGCTTGCGAAGGAGGACATGCTGTGGCCGATTTGACTGTCGAAACTCGCAAAAATTTCAAGATATTTAACCGCTTCATGCTGTTCATGTGGAAGCTTGGTCTGGGACCCTATATCAATGCCTGGCCAGAGGTCGGCGGGCAGATCATGGTGCTCAACCATATTGGGCGTAAAACCGGCAAGCGCTGCCAGACGCCGTTGAACTACGCTGAGGTTAATGGGGAAATCTATTGTACTGCCGGTTTTGGCAGCACCTCCGACTGGTACAAAAATATCATTGCCAATCCGCAGGTTGAAATCTGGCTGCCCAATGGCTGGTGGGCAGGGATTGCCGAAGAAGTCTTGGATGAAAAATTACGCCTGCCCATCATGCATAAGGTGTTGATTGCCAGCGGCGCGGCAGCTCCGGTGTTTGGCTTACCCATCAAGCAAATGAGCGATGAACAAATCGCAGCGGCAACCGATCACTACAGCCTGGTGCGCATCCGGCGTACCACCGCCCGTACCGGCCCAGGCGGTCCAGGCGACCTGGCAGGCATTTGGCCGCTGGCGACCCTGTTCCTGTTGTGGTTGTTGTTGACCCGCCGGCGCTGCAAGCGTAAACGCTAATACTGTGGCTGCTACTGAACCACCCTTCTGGAAGCGAAAAACAATTACAGAGATGACCCATGAGGAATGGGAATCGCTGTGCGACGGCTGCGCCCGGTGTTGCCTGCACAAAATCGAGGATGAGGATACCCACGAGGTGTTCGTCACTCATGTCGCCTGCCGGCTGCTGAATTTGAAGACCTGCCGCTGCGCCAACTACCCGCAGCGCCTGGCATTGGTTGATACCTGTCTGAAAATCACACCTGAAAATATTCAGGAACTCACCTGGCTGCCGGAAACCTGCGCTTATCGCCGGGTCGCGCTCGGGCAGGACCTGCCGGAGTGGCACCCACTGATCACCGGCGATCCCAGGAGTACACACCGCGCCGGGGCGTCGGTGTTGGGGCTGGCGATCTCGGAATACGGCGTGGACATGGATTATTTGGAAGATTACATCATTGAACCCGAGGACGACGAATGAGCGCGATTTTGCCATACCAGCCGACTTTACAGTCACTTCGTTCTGGATTTAATGCCAAAGGTTGGCTCAACGAAGATGTCCCGACCTTTTTGGTACAAAATGACCGTCAGCGGGCGGCGGCGCACTGCGCCAATGTTGCCAGGGCTGCTTACCAACTGGCAGAACGGTTTGGCGCGGACCCGTTGGCAGCGGAAGCCGGTGGCTGGCTGCATGATGTCAGCGTGATTTGGCCGAACGATCAACGCCTGGCCGCCGCAGAAGCGCTGGGTATTGAAATCCTGCCTGAGGAACGGAAAGCGCCCATGATTCTGCATCAAAAACTGTCGGTGGTGTTGGCGCGGGAGATCTTCGACGTTCGCGATGCGGCAGTTCTCTCAGCAGTTGGTTGCCACACCACGCTCAAGGCTGGCGCCAGTTCATTGGACAAAGTGGTGTTCATCGCCGACAAGCTGGCCTGGGATGAACCCTACGATGCACCCTGGCACCCGGCCTTGCGCGCTGCGCTGGAGACCTCTTTGGATGAAGGCTGTCGGGTTTATCTGCGCTATGTATGGGAGCAACGCGATACGCTGGCGGTATTTCACCCGTGGACGGCGGAGGCGTGCCGGGAGATGGGTGTGAAAATTAGCGAATAATTCAGGCTTATGGTTGTAGGGCGATCTTTCAGATCACCACGTAAACTGTCCCGTCATGATGCCTAAATCGCGAAGCTTGCGCTACAAAAGTGCATCTCCGAACGGAAGATGCCTGCCGTGAGTTGGGGGCATTACCTGATTTTGGCTTGGGTCCCTCATTTTGCTCTCAGGGCTTCTCAGGGGCACTACGGGCGAGGATCACCCCCACGTGCGTGGGGACAACCATATTTCTGACCCGTGGAGCCGTTGCCAAATAGGATCACCCCCACGTGCGTGGGGACAACCGTAGCTCTCCTTGCCGGTCAGGTTGGTATAGTAGGATCACCCCCACGTGCGTGGGGACAACGGATTTAGGGGTGGAGCTCACCCTGGCGCCGTAGGATCACCCCCACGTGCGTGGGGACAACATTTCCTTAGAAAAACCAGGTGTTATAAGGATCACCCCCACGTGCGTGGGGACAACGCGAGTGGCAATCGCTGAGGCGAAGGGATGGCAAGGATCACCCCCACGTGCGTGGGGACAACCGTTCTGCGCCATCCAATCTGCGGCTTGCCTGGGGATCACCCCCACGTGCGTGGGGACAACCGCCTGTTTGATGAACTGCCAGCCAAAAAAGCAGGATCACCCCCACGTGCGTGGGGACAACCGTTATGCCAATGGCGAGGCAACCGAAGAGGAAGGATCACCCCCACGTGCGTGGGGACAACGATTTTAGCATAATGCGCAACCCACAAGGGAAAGGATCACCCCCACGTGCGTGGGGACAACGAACCCACATACCAGACTTATCTGGCATCGGAAGGATCACCCCCACGTGCGTGGGGACAACATTTCCGCGGATCAATCGGGGCGGCCGCCCTAAGAATCACCCCCACGTGCGTGGGGACAACATTGAGTTGGGAAGAAATGGTTGAGATCACAGGAAAATCACCCCCACGTGCGTGGGGACAACATCCTGACCGCCCAAATATGCCAGCCTATACACGGATCACCCCCACGTGCGTGGGGACAACGGCTTGAAAGGTGAGATCGAGCGGCTGCGGATAGGATCACCCCCACGTGCGTGGGGACAACGAGCTGATAGTTTCTAAGCCAAACTTACCCAAAAGGATCACCCCCACGTGCGTGGGGACAACTGGGTCATAATGACCGTTTACGACGCCCCACAAACATCACCCCCACGTGCGTGGGGACAACTGTTACGCTGGTATTGCCCGCCGTTCGATCTTAGGATCACCCCCACGTGTGTGGGGAATACACGGGGTTGGACTGACGTATCCGGAAGCGGACCGGTTCACCCCCACGTGTGTGGGGAATACAAGACAAACGGGCAGGTCATCTCAACCGAGGACGGTTCACCCCCACGTGTGTGGGGAATACGTGGTAATAGCTGAAGGACAAATCGAGATCATCGGTTCACCCCCACGTGTGTGGGGAATACGTCACTTGACATTCCAGAACATAGTGCTAAACGGTTCACCCCCACGTGTGTGGGGAATACGAGAAATTCACGAAGCACATCCAAAAGATGGTCGGTTCACCCCCACGTGTGTGGAGAATACGTGCCGACATTCATGTCGGTGGCGTTGCTGGCCGGTTCACCCCCACGTGTGTGGGGAATACGCTGACCCAGGCTTGCGGTATCGATTCGCCTTTCGGTTCACCCCCACGTGTGTGGGGAATACGTCCAGCCCCTCGCCGGTCTGCGCCCACTGTGCGGTTCACCCCCACGTGTGTGGGGAATACGATTTTCTCCGCGCGCATCATGGCCGGACGCTCGGTTCACCCCCACGTGTGTGGGGAATACTCCAGATCGATAATCAAAATGGATTGGGAGGCCGGTTCACCCCCACGTGTGTGGGGAATACTTTTTCCAGATTATCGCCTCTGACAATTTACCTCGGTTCACCCCCACGTGTGTGGGGAATACTTAGATTCGCGAAATATTTCGTCTGCAACCGCCGGTTCACCCCCACGTGTGTGGGGAATACAACGCTTCGTGTTGCGGCTGCTGTCGCCGCGTCGGTTCACCCCCACGTGTGTGGGGAATACTATCCGGTCGATGGTCGAATATACCGCTCCCCCCGGTTCACCCCCACGTGTGTGGGGAATACCCGCTCATCCCGCGCCGTGTACCACACCAGACCGGTTCACCCCCACGTGTGTGGGGAATACTTTTGGTGACAGTCGGGGTCATCCCGGTCGTCACGGTTCACCCCCACGTGTGTGGGGAATACGCCGCGATGACGACCACCGCGCCGGTCACGTCCGGTTCACCCCCACGTGCGTGGGGACAACTTAAGTTATGCAGCTGTCTCACGACATGAGCGAGGATCACCCCCACGTGCGTGGGGACAACCTTGGGGTGGGATAACAACAGACGAAAACATTAGGATCACCCCCACGTGCGTGGGGACAACATACCAGCAGGTAGAAGGGCTCTGATTACCGCCTGGATCACCCCCACGTGCGTGGGGACAACTCTCTGGCAAGATCAACGATTCCTTCGAGAACAGGATCACCCCCACGTGCGTGGGGACAACGGGACCATCACATTCTCGGCAGTGGACCGGGTAGGATCACCCCCACGTGCGTGGGGACAACGACAATTGCATCCCGCAGGCCGTAAATGACCTGCGGATCACCCCCACGTGCGTGGGGACAACTCCCGCCTGCAGTAAACAAACCAGGCCGGGTCAGGATCACCCCCACGTGCGTGGGGACAACAAGTCGAAGCGAACAGCATCGGCCAGCCGGTAAGGATCACCCCCACGTGCGTGGGGACAACGGGATAAATGGTTGAAAGCATTTGAAGCGACAAGGATCACCCCCACGTGCGTGGGGACAACGCAACCAATAGCGACCGCATAACAGCGTCTCCAGGATCACCCCCACGTGCGTGGGGACAACCGCGTTTTTCAGAATTCTGGTGGGGCGCTGACAGGATCACCCCCACGTGCGTGGGGACAACCATGTCGTGTATGGCAATAACGGCAAGGTCTAAAGGATCACCCCCACGTGCGTGGGGACAACGCATTTGCGTCCCTATCAACAGGAATGAACAATAGGATCACCCCCACGTGCGTGGGGACAACTGCCCGTCAATGAGGTTGAAGAGGTCGCCGCGAGGATCACCCCCACGTGCGTGGGGACAACACTCGCCCTGTTCGCCTCGCGGTAGCTCCACAAGGATCACCCCCACGTGCGTGGGGACAACGCGAATAGAATCATTAATTTTATCGTAAGGTAAGGATCACCCCCACGTGCGTGGGGACAACCCATTATTTCTGGCAGCAGCTACACCTTGGTTCGGATCACCCCCACGTGCGTGGGGACAACGCCTTCAGCAAAATTTAGACCTTCCCCAGCCGAGGATCACCCCCACGTGCGTGGGGACAACGAACAGGGATATAAAAACTTGCAAGAGTTTATTGGATCACCCCCACGTGCGTGGGGACAACGTCTGAGGGGCGAAGGTGGAAGGGGGCGGCGTAGGATCACCCCCACGTGCGTGGGGACAACCGTCTGGTCGGCGGCCGCGGAGATTTCATCTTCACATCACCCCCACGTGCGTGGGGACAACCGCCGTGCATTGGTAACCTCGGTCGGCCTGTACGGATCACCCCCACGTGCGTGGGGACAACCAGTATATGAAAAGGCCTTCAATCGCGGCATTAGGATCACCCCCACGTGCGTGGGGACAACATTAACCAAACCGCGCATCGTTTTGGAAGTTCCGGATCACCCCCACGTGCGTGGGGACAACGCAAAAACGGGCTTCTAAAATTTTCGGCTCTAAGGATCACCCCCACGTGCGTGGGGACAACTTGAATTGCATCCCGGCAAAGACACTCAGCCCAGGATCACCCCCACGTGCGTGGGGACAACGCTACTGGAAAATGGGATGAAGTTGACCGCATAGGATCACCCCCACGTGCGTGGGGACAACGCTGAAGTCGCTTCTGCCATGTTCTATGCCGCCGGATCACCCCCACGTGCGTGGGGACAACTTGACAAAGACGAGAACGCAAAACCACTCCATAGGATCACCCCCACGTGCGTGGGGACAACCCTCGTACCCGGCGTTTTTCAGCCAGTCGGCGAGGATCACCCCCACGTGCGTGGGGACAACTCAGTACGAGGATTACCCGCCAGCCTTTACGGAGGATCACCCCCACGTGCGTGGGGACAACTAATCCAATTCCAACACCAATCAAGCCTATTCCCGGATCACCCCCACGTGCGTGGGGACAACGAAGCGACCGTCAGCCCAAGACCGCAAAGATTAGGATCACCCCCACGTGCGTGGGGACAACTTTTCATCCCTCATCACCTTTCGTGGCCTTTAAGGATCACCCCCACATGCGTGGGGACAACTTCCTAACGTCCAGGCGGACGCGTGCAGACTAAGGATCACCCCCACGTGCGTGGGGACAACACTTTTACTCCGCGCCCTGGACGTAATGCCCTAGGATCACCCCCACGTGCGTGGGGACAACGTTCAATATCCCACTCTTCGGCCAGCTTGTCGAGGATCACCCCCACGTGCGTGGGGACAACTGCCAGAAAGTCCGTTGCACCTCCAAGGTTGGCGGATCACCCCCACGTGCGTGGGGACAACGTTGGGACCGAGCCGCCGGATGATGGTTAACTCGGATCACCCCCACGTGCGTGGGGACAACCGCGCGCCGCCGGTTCCAGGTGGCCGCGGATAAGGATCACCCCCACGTGCGTGGGGACAACTGGTGCTGCGTTTCGACCAGCGGGCGCGAGTAAGGATCACCCCCACGTGCGTGGGGACAACCTATCGATCCTGAATCGACCGAGGCCGAGGAAAGGATCACCCCCACGTGCGTGGGGACAACGGATGACTACATCCAGCAGGTCAGCGCCAGCGAGGATCACCCCCACGTGCGTGGGGACAACCGGATTGGCCGAGTTTACGGTGCAGGGGCCGCAGGATCACCCCCACGTGCGTGGGGACAACTCTACTACTACCTGCCGCCGGCCGGCAAGAATAGGATCACCCCCACGTGCGTGGGGACAACGGATTTGATCAACGGATTCAGTTCCTGCGCCGAGGATCACCCCCACGTGCGTGGGGACAACAGGACATTGAGGCCTCCGGAGAATTAATTGTTAGGATCACCCCCACGTGCGTGGGGACAACGGCACATGGGCCAATCTGTGCCCGACAAGCTAAAGGATCACCCCCACGTGCGTGGGGACAACGATGGATTGTTTGGCATCCACCCAGACCTGCAAGGATCACCCCCACGTGCGTGGGGACAACCCAGCGCGCGGATCGACCCGCGCCGGATGGAAAGGATCACCCCCACGTGCGTGGGGACAACTCTCAACCGGGACCAGTCGGACAGTTTCGGTAAGGATCACCCCCACGTGCGTGGGGACAACGAGCTTGCAGGAAGCAGATCCAAACCCGGCTGAGGATCACCCCCACGTGCGTGGGGACAACACTATTCGAATACCCGTCCGCGAGCGGCATATTTTATCACCCCCACGTGCGTGGGGACAACACACTGGCCTGGCCTGTGATCGAACCGGGATTAGGATCACCCCCACGTGCGTGGGGACAACGAATAACCCATGTATGGCTTGAGGACAATCTCAGGATCACCCCCACGTGCGTGGGGACAACATACGTACTGCACCCGCAAACATGCCGACCTGAGGATCACCCCCACGTGCGTGGGGACAACCACCAAAAACCCGAGCGAATCCATCGGTGTTCAGGATCACCCCCACGTGCGTGGGGACAACCCACCCCGCGGCTATTAATGATGTTCCCGATTCGGATCACCCCCACGTGCGTGGGGACAACTGTGAAGGTGAAGGTTTTTCCGTTGATCTCAAAGGATCACCCCCACGTGCGTGGGGACAACCAAGTTCAACTGGTTCGAGATTGTGTTTTCCGAGGATCACCCCCACGTGCGTGGGGACAACGATGGGTGGCACGGTTTTTTGGAGAGCGGAATAGGATCACCCCCACGTGCGTGGGGACAACTGAACCTGTCATGGAAGCCGACATTATCCACGAGGATCACCCCCACGTGCGTGGGGACAACCAGGGGGAACTACTTATATTTCCTCGGCTCCCAGGATCACCCCCACGTGCGTGGGGACAACCCAACAACCTCCAATAGTTTTTGGAACCATTCCCGGATCACCCCCACGTGCGTGGGGACAACCTAAAGGCGAGAGCGACGAGGATCGCGAGGTCAGGATCACCCCCACGTGCGTGGGGACAACTGTGAAATGCGATTTCACCTGGCCATCCAAAAAGGATCACCCCCACGTGCGTGGGGACAACCAGGCCGTGAACTGCATAGATGCGCTCCATGAAGGATCACCCCCACGTGCGTGGGGACAACGTGGTGATGCGGTTGAAATCCACTCCGCTGATAGGATCACCCCCACGTGCGTGGGGACAACCGATCACCAGGACTGCGGCAACGGTGATAAAAAGGATCACCCCCACGTGCGTGGGGACAACGCGGAAACTTTCTGCACCGCGAACATCCAGTTCGGATCACCCCCACGTGCGTGGGGACAACCAACCCGCTGGGCTTTCAGCTCCGATCGTTTGAGGATCACCCCCACGTGCGTGGGGACAACCTCGTCACTTCGTCCGGTTCAATGGCCGGGTAAGGATCACCCCCACGTGCGTGGGGACAACATCGCTCATTTATCTTGTCGCGATTGCCATGTAGGATCACCCCCACGTGCGTGGGGACAACACACCCGCCGCGGCTTTTTCCAGCGCAGCGGCAGGATCACCCCCACGTGCGTGGGGACAACTGTGGAGGGAAAAAATCATGATCTGGATACTTAGGATCACCCCCACGTGCGTGGGGACAACCAAGGCGTCATCCGGGCTGATCTTCATACCTGAAGGATCACCCCCACGTGCGTGGGGACAACGATCAGGATATCGAAACCATACGCGCCACCATTAGGATCACCCCCACGTGCGTGGGGACAACGAATACACTATTCAGCCAACCCGTAGCGGCAAAGGATCACCCCCACGTGCGTGGGGACAACTCCGTGCGCGCCTGCCAGGACAGGATTCCCGCCAGGATCACCCCCACGTGCGTGGGGACAACCGGGGATGACGGAAAAACCATATCGCGTGTGTAGGATCACCCCCACGTGCGTGGGGACAACTCAGGATCATAGATTTTCGGCTCTGACGGATTAGGATCACCCCCACGTGCGTGGGGACAACACACTATTATTCTAGCAATTGCAATCATTGTTAGGATCACCCCCACGTGCGTGGGGACAACACACTATTATTCTAGCAATTGCAATCATTGTTAGGATCACCCCCACGTGCGTGGGGACAACGAATCATCTGCATCTACTTCGCTATCGCTGTCCGGATCACCCCCACGTGCGTGGGGACAACTAGGATGTGTTCGGCACGAAATTGACGGTTGTAGGATCACCCCCACGTGCGTGGGGACAACAATATCAAAACGGTCGGCGAAGCGGAAAATTTCGGATCACCCCCACGTGCGTGGGGACAACTCAATCGTGGAAAGTGTAGGCTTCCATGACAGAGGATCACCCCCACGTGCGTGGGGACAACGCGGCAAGGTCACGTTTCCATTTGTCGTGACTAGGATCACCCCCACGTGCGTGGGGACAACGAAATGTCGGCCATAGCGACTATCCGCCGGTCAGGATCACCCCCACGTGCGTGGGGACAACACCGACTCAAACTCGCCGATGTGATCGGTTAGAGGATCACCCCCACGTGCGTGGGGACAACGCTTGAACCGGCTGAGACCTTATCTGTGCCTGAGGATCACCCCCACGTGCGTGGGGACAACGACAAAAAGAAGCAATACCCTATGCTCGGACAAGGATCACCCCCACGTGCGTGGGGACAACATAGTGCAAATGTTCAGGCTTCGACCATTCCCAGGATCACCCCCACGTGCGTGGGGACAACAGGTCGCCGCGCTGGAAGCGCAAGTCAATCAAAGGATCACCCCCACGTGCGTGGGGACAACTTGGGTTGTAAACGCGATTGAAGCGGTTGGGAAGGATCACCCCCACGTGCGTGGGGACAACCCATTTGTATATAACCAGCGGAACGCCAGTTGAGGATCACCCCCACGTGCGTGGGGACAACTATGGCCGAGAGCTCATCAACCGCATCCGCGAAGGATCACCCCCACGTGCGTGGGGACAACTCACCCGGACAAGCGACCACCTGGCCTACCTGAGGATCACCCCCACGTGCGTGGGGACAACTCATACGCAACGGAAACAAATTCCTTTCAGTAAGGATCACCCCCACGTGCGTGGGGACAACCTATGTACCCGACAATGGCAGACCACGCACAAAGGATCACCCCCACGTGCGTGGGGACAACCAAGCATACTTGCAATCAATAGGCCTAACAGTAGGATCACCCCCACGTGCGTGGGGACAACGGTGGCGGACGGCTATGTCCAGCCCTTACTTCTGTGATCACCCCCACGTGCGTGGGGACAACGGCGCGCCTGGACGTGAGGAAGCCGCGCCAGGAGGATCACCCCCACGTGCGTGGGGACAACCTTCCAAATAGCCCCAACGTCAGGAAAACGCCGGATCACCCCCACGTGCGTGGGGACAACTATCCAGATCAGGCGTCATTTTTGTCGGAACGAGGATCACCCCCACGTGCGTGGGGACAACCCATTGTCGTTGATGTGACCGCAGACAACATCCAGGATCACCCCCACGTGCGTGGGGACAACGCGTCGTGCCTGAGCCGAGAAACGGGTCAAGTAGGATCACCCCCACGTGCGTGGGGACAACGGAATCGATCCTTCAAATCGGCGCCGGGTCTCCCGGAACACCCCCACGTGCGTGGGGACAACCAACCAACCGGATGCCGACGAGAACATTCCCCAGGAACACCCCCACGTGCGTGGGGACAACTCGCGCCCAGGTCGCCGTCGGACCCGGATAATAGGAACACCCCCACGTGCGTGGGGACAACTACGATCTGATAGAAGATTAACTTTAGGTGAGAGGAACACCCCCACGTGCGTGGGGACAACGCCCGATGCGAGCGTCTAATCTCGAACGGGCGACCGGAACACCCCCACGTGCGTGGGGACAACCTCCAACGTAACCTCGTTCAAACGCTGTGCCCAGGAACACCCCCACGTGCGTGGGGACAACAGATGTCAAAGTATGCCCCGAATGCGGGGTAGAGGAACACCCCCACGTGCGTGGGGACAACGGGCAACTTCCAGAAGCAGAAGGCGGCGCTGGAAGGATCACCCCCACGTGCGTGGGGACAACTGTATAAACACGAAACCCATTAACTGTGACACAGGATCACCCCCACGTGCGTGGGGACAACCCATAGCCGCCGTGCCTGATATTTCCGCCGTGAGGATCACCCCCACGTGCGTGGGGACAACACGATCACGCATAGTCAAAGGCCGGCCTTCGCTGCATCACCCCCACGTGCGTGGGGACAACACGGGCGTGACCCCTATGCTCATGCCCTGAGCCAGGAACACCCCCACGTGCGTGGGGACAACCGATCTTACCGTCACCGGTTCATGCAGGCGGACAGGAACACCCCCACGTGCGTGGGGACAACGGCTTACCCTTCACTCCCCACCCCTCCCCTTCAGGAACACCCCCACGTGCGTGGGGACAACTCAACACCAGTACCGACAAGCTGGTCGCCACTAGGAACACCCCCACGTGCGTGGGGACAACCCATTGAAATATGATGCAATTTCAAGCGCCTGAGGAACACCCCCACGTGCGTGGGGACAACGCCACAGGCCATGATCCACCGTCAGCCCCTGCAGGAACACCCCCACGTGCGTGGGGACAACCTTTATCTTCATCGATAAACTGCATGGCCTCAAGGAACACCCCCACGTGCGTGGGGACAACTACCTGAGGAGGTAGCAAAAATGGACGAAAATCGGAACACCCCCACGTGCGTGGGGACAACTCATGTCTGCGATTACAGGTGTTGCCTCGCGATAGGAACACCCCCACGTGCGTGGGGACAACGGAAGCGATCTGACCACGCATGACCGCATCGTAGGAACACCCCCACGTGCGTGGGGACAACGCCACGCTCGAGAGTTATATGGGCGATGGCGACGGAACACCCCCACGTGCGTGGGGACAACTTGACGAGTTATCTGAAATAGACGGCATAGAAAGGAACACCCCCACGTGCGTGGGGACAACTCCCAAAGGCGGTGAGGGATGAACGGAATTGAATGGAACACCCCCACGTGCGTGGGGACAACGCATCGATTAGACTGGTGCAAAGCCTGCGCCGCGGAACACCCCCACGTGCGTGGGGACAACATGGTTTGACTGAAGATTTTGATCGCATCGATAGGAACACCCCCACGTGCGTGGGGACAACGGGGGTTGGGTGACGACCCAATAAATATACCAAGGAACACCCCCACGTGCGTGGGGACAACCTAAAAAACGATTATTGGTGCAAAGGTCTATCAGGAACACCCCCACGTGCGTGGGGACAACGAAATCCAACGGAAGCCAGCGCTATTTCCAGTAGGAACACCCCCACGTGCGTGGGGACAACGCCGTTGAAGCCGTTGCCGAGCCCACCACCGAAGGAACACCCCCACGTGCGTGGGGACAACTATTCCAGGGATCAACCCCGCGCCCCGGCGGGAGGAACACCCCCACGTGCGTGGGGACAACGAAGGGTCAAATCAGGCATGGACTCGATTTGACGGAACACCCCCACGTGCGTGGGGACAACGAACGGCAAATTCACTCATCACGTAAGGATACAGGAACACCCCCACGTGCGTGGGGACAACTATTTCCGAAAGGTAAAATAATGCCTACCAAAGGAACACCCCCACGTGCGTGGGGACAACCGCGCCTGCGTGACCCGCTTTGCAGCATGTTGAGGAACACCCCCACGTGCGTGGGGACAACCCAAGCACCGGCACGCGGGATAATCATTATTTAGGAACACCCCCACGTGCGTGGGGACAACCAAATGCGTGTGACAAAGCTCCTGTGTGGGTTCGGAACACCCCCACGTGCGTGGGGACAACCTCTTTCTTCGTGGTGCATTTTGCCTTCGCGCAGGAACACCCCCACGTGCGTGGGGACAACCAAATGCTCGCTGCTCTCATGGAGGAAGATTTAGGAACACCCCCACGTGCGTGGGGACAACGGGACAATGTTCAGCTTTGCCACTCCCGGCGGCAGGAACACCCCCACGTGCGTGGGGACAACACAACGGGGCAATTTACCAATCTATGAATTGGAGGAACACCCCCACGTGCGTGGGGACAACGCGCTGCCAGATATCTTCCAGCGCCATGCGTGAGGAACACCCCCACGTGCGTGGGGACAACGGCTATCACTGTGACGGTGAACATGAGAACGAAGGAACACCCCCACGTGCGTGGGGACAACTATACTGCCTACACGTGTCATCGCTGTCATATAGGAACACCCCCACGTGCGTGGGGACAACTGTGGAATTGTTTCAGGGGTTGTTTCAGGCATCGGAACACCCCCACGTGCGTGGGGACAACGCAGCGCGAACCTTTGGAATTGAGGCACCCGTAGGAACACCCCCACGTGCGTGGGGACAACCAACCAACCGGATGCCGACGAGAACATTCCCCAGGAACACCCCCACGTGCGTGGGGACAACTACGATCTGATAGAAGATTAACTTTAGGTGAGAGGAACACCCCCACGTGCGTGGGGACAACGCCCGATGCGAGCGTCTAATCTCGAACGGGCGACCGGAACACCCCCACGTGCGTGGGGACAACCTCCAACGTAACCTCGTTCAAACGCTGTGCCCAGGAACACCCCCACGTGCGTGGGGACAACAGATGTCAAAGTATGCCCCGAATGCGGGGTAGAGGAACACCCCCACGTGCGTGGGGACAACTGCGGCACCGGCGGCGTCTTCAGCCGCGTATGCGGAACACCCCCACGTGCGTGGGGACAACTAAGCGTTATGCGGATTACTGCATCCCATGAATAGGAACACCCCCACGTGCGTGGGGACAACGGAAAACGATTTATGCGGAATCTATTGCCGAATAGGAACACCCCCACGTGCGTGGGGACAACTTTTGTAAAACCGTCCAGAAAATGGCTTTTTGAGGAACACCCCCACGTGCGTGGGGACAACGGCCTGTTCGCCGTCAATAAAAAACACCTTAGCGGAACACCCCCACGTGCGTGGGGACAACGGTCTTGGCGAATCGCATTCGGAACGTGTTTGCGGAACACCCCCACGTGCGTGGGGACAACGCTTTTGGCATCGTTTGTTGGTGGCGTTGCTTCGGAACACCCCCACGTGCGTGGGGACAACTAATGCTTGACCCGCCATTTCTGATGGGTCTGAGGAACACCCCCACGTGCGTGGGGACAACAAACCCCGCGCCCGATATGGGGCTGGCCGTGGAGGAACACCCCCACGTGCGTGGGGACAACGCACAAATTAAATCCGATGCCTGGTCGGAAGCAGGAACACCCCCACGTGCGTGGGGACAACTTCGCACCTACAGCCCGGATGCGCCGGCGGATAGGAACACCCCCACGTGCGTGGGGACAACGTTTTTGTGGCTCTAAATGTTTTAGCGCCTCCAGGAACACCCCCACGTGCGTGGGGACAACCAGGCAGGCACGATCTCAAAGCGCGGATGACACGGAACACCCCCACGTGCGTGGGGACAACTTTTTCTCTTTTTGTTTCGTTCCCGCTTCCTCCGGAACACCCCCACGTGCGTGGGGACAACGGCAGAGCGTATATCTGCCAGACCCAAACGTGAGGAACACCCCCACGTGCGTGGGGACAACATGCTGCGGCGGACATCCAGACATACAAGCATAGGAACACCCCCACGTGCGTGGGGACAACCAGGACGCGCTAAATCCAATCACCGCACAAATAGGAACACCCCCACGTGCGTGGGGACAACCTAACGCCCAGTGTTAGATTGCATTGAGGCTTGAGGAACACCCCCACGTGCGTGGGGACAACAAAGATTCTGTTGGCTTTTCGCACGGCGGGTAAGGAACACCCCCACGTGCGTGGGGACAACTAGGTTTTGACGTCCGCCAGAGTGGTATAGGCCAGGAACACCCCCACGTGCGTGGGGACAACCAATCCGGTCTGACCGTATTGCAGGGTCAGGAAGGAACACCCCCACGTGCGTGGGGACAACGAACCAATAGATACTAAACCATCGGCGGGTTGAGGAACACCCCCACGTGCGTGGGGACAACACTTTTGTTGTACGCCGTAACCCCACCTGTTGAGGAACACCCCCACGTGCGTGGGGACAACCAGTAAAACACCAACGGTTTACAGTCTGGCTTCAGGAACACCCCCACGTGCGTGGGGACAACCCATAACGAACTCCACGAATCGTCTGCTGTCCAGGAACACCCCCACGTGCGTGGGGACAACGCGTACAACAAAAGTTCTTTTTTCTCCATATAAGGAACACCCCCACGTGCGTGGGGACAACGACGTAAACAGGATGCGCAATGGCTGACGCAACGGAACACCCCCACGTGCGTGGGGACAACCGTAACATCAGACCTGCATATCGACAGTGTATAGGAACACCCCCACGTGCGTGGGGACAACGTGGCGCGTATGCAGGCCAGCGTTTCGCGAAGAGGAACACCCCCACGTGCGTGGGGACAACCGGACGATTGCCAAAGGAACAAGCAACGATGAAGGAACACCCCCACGTGCGTGGGGACAACGACTTTGCAGACCTTCCTGATAGGCCAGTAAGGAACACCCCCACGTGCGTGGGGACAACCTAGCTTTATCTATAATCCTAGCCGCATACGCCGGAACACCCCCACGTGCGTGGGGACAACTGCGTCCTAGACAGCGCATGTACTAAACTAGAAGGAACACCCCCACGTGCGTGGGGACAACCTTTAACAATATCATTTACATCTTTTATAGTAAGGAACACCCCCACGTGCGTGGGGACAACTCATTCCCTGATTTATCAAACCCGGTAGAACACGGAACACCCCCACGTGCGTGGGGACAACGGATCAGGCCTTCAGGATGATCGCGTTCCCGGACGGAACACCCCCACGTGCGTGGGGACAACTCGCCCATAGCGGCCAGGCTGAACTGCCAGTAAGGAACACCCCCACGTGCGTGGGGACAACGTCATCTATCTGTGTCGCTCGTTTCGGGACTCCCGGAACACCCCCACGTGCGTGGGGACAACTTTCTTCCGATAAAGCGCAAAAAGCGATTGACAGGAACACCCCCACGTGCGTGGGGACAACGCTCCTCGCGGTAGTATCCTCTACGGGTTGCCAGGAACACCCCCACGTGCGTGGGGACAACAAGGTAAAGCGTCTTATCTTTTCGCGTCCAGTAGGAACACCCCCACGTGCGTGGGGACAACGTTCGTGTGTTCAATGCAACATTTGTCATTGAGGAACACCCCCACGTGCGTGGGGACAACGATTCACCCGCTTTTTGAGTGAATACATTGAAGGAACACCCCCACGTGCGTGGGGACAACTTTTACAGCAATAAGATAGGTCATGATCGAGCCGGAACACCCCCACGTGCGTGGGGACAACTTGAATGTAAATCGCGAGTTCCAGAACATCAATAGGAACACCCCCACGTGCGTGGGGACAACGATATTGCAGTTTCACAGGAATTTTATGCACAAGGAACACCCCCACGTGCGTGGGGACAACGTATATCTTCATATTGTCCGAATTTTTCTGCAAGGAACACCCCCACGTGCGTGGGGACAACTAGCGATAAGGCCGGTCAGTAAGTTGAGCTTACGGAACACCCCCACGTGCGTGGGGACAACCCCTCTGTTTGCGCTGGCATCGGCCATAGCATAGGAACACCCCCACGTGCGTGGGGACAACCCGAAAAGTTTATGCTGGAATATATCCGATATAGGAACACCCCCACGTGCGTGGGGACAACCGCCGTAATCAAACGCAACTCCGCTGCCAGGTCGGAACACCCCCACGTGCGTGGGGACAACTCATCCAGCGTGCCAGTTAGCCCGTCCTGTTGAGGAACACCCCCACGTGCGTGGGGACAACTCGTAGGTTACGCTCACCGCAAAGCCTCGTCAAGGAACACCCCCACGTGCGTGGGGACAACGAGTTGGGCCGCGAATGGTACTGGAGTTAGTAGGAACACCCCCACGTGCGTGGGGACAACCCACCAAGAATAACTTTCGCGCGTGGATTTTTCGGAACACCCCCACGTGCGTGGGGACAACGAAAAGTGACGCTGCCAAACGGTAGAATCGTGAGGAACACCCCCACGTGCGTGGGGACAACGAGAAGTCAAACTCTGCCGAAGCGTGAGCAGCCGGAACACCCCCACGTGCGTGGGGACAACCCGGAAACGAGCGCGGCGGCGACACATGGGAAAGGAACACCCCCACGTGCGTGGGGACAACCCGGTGGTGCAGGATGGTCTTGCACGCGTCCAAGGAACACCCCCACGTGCGTGGGGACAACTCAAGGTCTTTGATTGACCCGCCAGCAAGAATCAGGAACACCCCCACGTGCGTGGGGACAACGGCTGTATTCTCCGTCTGCGCCAAATAGACTCAGGAACACCCCCACGTGCGTGGGGACAACTGTGAAGGTGAAGGTTTTTCCGTTGATCTCAAAGGAACACCCCCACGTGCGTGGGGACAACGTCGAATTAATCCCCTGTCCATCTCTGGATGTAGGAACACCCCCACGTGCGTGGGGACAACGAGGAGAGATGATGGCTAGTTATCCTTGCTGACAGGAACACCCCCACGTGCGTGGGGACAACGATCTATCGCCAGAAGAAAATGATCTGAAACCAGGAACACCCCCACGTGCGTGGGGACAACTCAGCATTTATATGTACCATATCCCACGTCGAAGGAACACCCCCACGTGCGTGGGGACAACGCATGAACCGTGCTATCGAAATGGCGCTGACGGGGAACACCCCCACGTGCGTGGGGACAACGAAAGGCATAACATCTAAGGCGCGCAAGAGTAAGGAACACCCCCACGTGCGTGGGGACAACTCCTACGCAAAGGAAATAAATTTCTTTCAGTAAGGAACACCCCCACGTGCGTGGGGACAACAATTATTGTAACATCTGCAATCAAATATTTATCGGAACACCCCCACGTGCGTGGGGACAACCCTTCATTCGGCTGAAGCGGGGTCGAATGTCTAGGAACACCCCCACGTGCGTGGGGACAACACTTCTGCTTAGGGCATTGGATGTCATGCCCTAGGAACACCCCCACGTGCGTGGGGACAACTCCTACTTTGGCGGGCGAACCGAAGCCTTTTTCAGGAACACCCCCACGTGCGTGGGGACAACGTGATATTGGTGCTCCAACAATCCTGACTCAAAGGAACACCCCCACGTGCGTGGGGACAACGCCGAGAATGCAATTGATATTGAGTGTAGGTTTAGGAACACCCCCACGTGCGTGGGGACAACAAGAACAGGTCGCAAAGTTCGAGAAGGCTTTTAGGAACACCCCCACGTGCGTGGGGACAACATGTCGGCCTGGATAAAACTCCTTCCGAGGTGAGGAACACCCCCACGTGCGTGGGGACAACTCACGCAGGAGCGATACCCCTCGCGCCTGATCAGGAACACCCCCACGTGCGTGGGGACAACAAAGCGTATTGGTTCAGGCCAGCGTGACCCTGAGGAACACCCCCACGTGCGTGGGGACAACTCCTGAGTAGTAAATCACGCTCGCTTTTAGGCAGGAACACCCCCACGTGCGTGGGGACAACATTTGTCCCCTCCGCACGAAAGACCATGCTGTAGGAACACCCCCACGTGCGTGGGGACAACTGTTTTCATAATTGTTTCTTAGCCGTTCAATGTAGGAACACCCCCACGTGCGTGGGGACAACGTACCGCCAGGCGCTGGATCTGGGTCAGTCGGCGGAACACCCCCACGTGCGTGGGGACAACCATTGCCCGGTCGCTGTCGATGTCGTACAGATAGGAACACCCCCACGTGCGTGGGGACAACAAATACACACAGGATCCAACCGCGCCCGCCTAGGAACACCCCCACGTGCGTGGGGACAACGGGGAACTAGTTTGTTTTGTCTCGCAGATTAAAAGGAACACCCCCACGTGCGTGGGGACAACCCCCAGCGCCGACGGGAAAATCACCCCGCCCGAGGAACACCCCCACGTGCGTGGGGACAACCTCGTCCTCCGGAGTTTCCGGCTCCGGGGCGAAGGAACACCCCCACGTGCGTGGGGACAACGGCCAGCCGCCCTTTATGTTGCGACAGGTTGAAGGAACACCCCCACGTGCGTGGGGACAACACTATATCTTCCCCCCGTCCCACCTTACACACCCATATATGGCGGGCACTTTCCCTCGATAACGTTGGCTTGCTTAAATTCTACCCGGTTTCTGTGACGTTCCGACTGTTTCTTTTAATTCGTTTTGTTTTTGAGCTTTCACCAGGCACCTTAATGAGTTGCAATCCTTCAGCCTCCACTAACAACCGGCTGGTGTCTCCGGCCATGCGCAGCTCAAAGTGTTGTTCCGTGTTCGTGCTCCAAATTTGCACAACGCCTCCGGCCTGGCTCCCAAGATAACACTTTTCCCATAATTTATCACGGACTCGCGCGGATAAATGCCCCACATACACACCGGTTCGCGGCTCAATCATCCACCGCGTCAACTCGCCCCGCAGCGAAGCAGGTACCTTCTCCAATATCATCACGACCATATCAGTTTAACTCCTCCCATAGTTCTGAGGGTGGATCCTCTCCCATTGCATCTTCACTGGGTTCATCGATCTCAAGCAAGCGGTCGATGTCTGGTAAGATACGATGCAATAGTTTTCCTTCCCGAAATCTTTCCCGGCATATTTCCCGAGCCCGTTTTTCGAACCCCTGCGCGGTTTCGCTGACTGCCTGAAACGCAGCGGGAATGGTGAATTCTGCCTTATACAGATCAGCAATATCATACACAAATGATAGTTGTCGACCGGTATGGATAAATCCAAGGGCCGTTGAATACCCTCCAGAAACAATCGCAGCGTGGCAAATGCCATTCAACAAGGCATTGGCAGCGGATAATGCCCGGTTGATTGGATCTGCGTCATTCCAGTCGCCGCGGTTATATTGACGGCCGCTCCAGTGAACACCATACTTTTTAGCTGTGGCCGCATAAGCGGCTTTCACGCGCGCGCCTTCCATGCCACGCAACTGCACCAGCGGCGCCCCTGCAACCATTTCGCCAGGAAAACGAGTTTGGTACATATTCAGTACAACTCTTTCCCGGCTGGCAGGGTCGCAGAGTAATTCGGCCTGGCGCAGTAAATGATATGCTTTACGAGTCTCGCCCAATCCTTGGGCATAACAACGGGTCATCTCTTCACCCACCCAAAGAATTGTGCAACTGTTTTCGGCCAGGACTTTTATGGCAGCATGAGAAATACTGGTCCCCGGTCCCAACATTAAAACGCATAAGGCGGCAATGGGAACCATCACCCGTCCATCTTTCTGAATATATTCGATCGCACTGTCTTTCCGGTCAACCAGAGCATGTTCGATATAACAATAGCTCAAGCTGTCGCGCAGCTTCGGCAATTCATGGAAATCCAATGGCATATTTCCTCCGAAACAATAGATAATGAACGTCCAGGATGCAGTCAGCCAACAATAGCTTGCTGCACCCTGGATATAGAAGGTGATTGGGAAAAGCTGTTTCAGTCGACAGGCGCCAAAGATAGCAAGCCAAAGCCAAAACCTTTACCGCTGCCAACCCCATTCTCCAACGCCCTGGTAAAAGTTTCTACGTCGGTCACTTGCAGACGGCCATCAAAACGCACAGCATGCTGGCGTATTCGGTGGTTTTGTCCCTTTTCGAATTTCCAACCGTCTGCCTGAACGATCTTTGCGGTTTGGGTTGCCAGCACCTGAAAACCATGCTGTTCGCCCTTTCGATTCAGCCAGGTGAGTTGGTCCTCTTCGCGCACCAGCCCAACACGTGCACCATCATTCTTGCCCTCTTCCCGCAGCCGTTTGGTGGGATTAGCCACCAAGCGGAACCAAAACACTTGCCCGGCAGTGGGTTGAAGCTCAAAAGCCTTTACTGCGGCTGGCCGCAGCAGATAGCCCCTCTGGCTGAGGACATCCCAATTGGGCAGCGTATGTGATTGGACCAGAATACTCAACTGAGGTTCGCTGCGCTGCATATCCAATCGATAGAGTACCCGCTCGCTGACTGGCAATTCTCGCGAAAAACCGCTCATCACAGTCCGATGAAGCTGGTATGGATCAGCCAGGTCCTCCAGCACAACTCGCGCTCGTGGGTCCAAGATTAATTGAGAAATATACATTACAACACCTCCGCAGATACTACGCCGGGAGCTTCCCACACGCCAACATGGACACGCCGGCTGGAAAAACGCCGTTCAGCAAACGAGATGGGCACGTCTGGGCGCACTTGCGCGCCGTCGGCAGCTTCCATTACAAAGCGAACTTGTTGCGGCGTGGATCCTTTGCGCCAGCGGACAATCCAACCATACGCCCGCAACGCCTGCTCTAACGGTGTGTCAACTTGCAGCCCATCACCCAACCACACGGGTTGAGACGGCGTGAACGCTTTGCGCCCAAGGTAAATAGCCCATTTCGGTTGCTGGAGAGCAGCCTGCAGTTCGTTCAGCAGTTCATGCTTCCCTTCCAACCCCACCAGAAAGGCGGCGTCGGCCAGGTAATATCGGCTCGTCACAATACTTTTGCGTACATTTTTTCCATCCGAATCGAGCACATTCTGGACAATATGGTAGTCGCTCCGCAGCGTTCCTTCGCGATCGATGCGCACCCCCATACGCACCGCTGTCAGATCAGCGACATCTGCTTCCCGCGGGCGGCCGAGTGCGGCGCACAACAGTCCAATCACGCCGCTTTTGGAAGGCTCCAGGCCGGTATCCCGCACCGTGTAGTTACTTTGCACTCCCCATGATTGCATGGGGGCGATCAATCGAATTAATAGAGTATCCATCCGGTTACTCCTGCGGCAGTTTGTCCAGCGTCTCCTGAATCCAGGCTTCCAGTGTGTCAACCCTGGCGGGTTTCAGGCTGTCGAGGGCGGCTTCGCTATCTGGCGTTGCCACCACCGGCTGCATTTTCACTCCAAAGAAGCCGGTTAATTTGCCCCAATAGTTATCCAGGGCTTTCACCGAAGCAAATATCAGGCCGCGCTCTCCTGGCAGTACGGGTCTTTCGAAAGCATTAGCCAGCGACCAGGCGCTGCCGTTTTCACGCACAACGGTCATAAAGAAAGAAGGCGGATTTTGAGCCGCATGGCTGTTCTGTTTGCCGGTCGGCACAGCCTGGACGCTGGCACGCAAAAAGGCCTCGACCGTTTTGCGCGCCACGGACACGTCTCCGCCCAGGTTGCTTACCAGTTGGTTAAAGTCGATGCAGGCATAGCGATAGAAGCAGGCTGAGTTAAAACCGCCCATGCCCATCATCCCGGCGCCGGTATCTTCCTTCTTTTGCAGGTCATCCACCGCGGTGAAAAAGTCCATGTCCATGTTGACCGCATGGGTCGAAATGGCGTGCGCCACCTGGCAGGCCGCATCGATGTTCAATTCTGGTTTTTCAGCCATCATCCGGCCAAACAGGGCGATGTCTGGCGCGCCGGTGCGGTCTTTGAGTTCCTTAAACAGATCCTTGGCGATCGAATCCAGCACTGCGCTTTTCCCATCTTTCAGGCTGGTGGTAATTTCATCCCACCTGGCAAGCAGTTGTTTGTTGATGGATTCGATTTCACTTTTACTGAGGTAGATCAAAACGCTGGTGTGTCCCTTGTCCAGCTTGCTATATTGAACGGCAAAGGCATCCGCCACAGCATGAGCGGGTTCCTCTTCCTTTCCAGCCTTCATCAGCGCTTCGGCAATCAGGCGATTCATCCAGCGGGTGCGGATGCCGATTTCTACGGCCGTAGTCTCAGCAAATACATTTTCGCTACGAATGGCGCGCTTGAAGCACTGCGACGAGATGCGTGCGCGGCGCACGCCGCCAAAATCGCAGTCCTTGGGATTGTTGGTGTCGTCGCGATTCAGGTTTGATGGCGCAAAATTTTGAATGAGGTGCAATTCAACAAACATGTCATGTCTCCCTTATTGGTTGTCAGCAGATTGGTTAGCGTTTTCGGTTTCTGCGGGGCGTTCATATCCCCAAAAACTGTTGGCCCAGGCGCGTTGGACGGGTTTTTCCGGATGATCCCAGTGGAGCAAATCGGCGAATAGCGCATTCCAATTCACCGGCAGTTCCTGCTGTTTCAACATCATCACGGCCTGGCGCAGCGGCGTGTTGAGATCTTCAATCGTTGCATTCAGCAACAGTGTGAAGCGCCGCTCGGCGGCCTCCGTATCGTTGCGTCTAATGGCGACTGTTTTCATGTGGCTGCCAAAATTGCCTGTGTCGGTTGATTCAGGCTGCAAAGCATATAAAGCTGCTAGCAGGTAATAGATGGATTCGCGATGAGTGCCGCGGTCGTCATCAGGCACTTTCCTTGCTACAAACCGGTACAAGTTTAAATCCTCTATCGGCTTACCAGCCAGGCCCCGCCGTAAAACGGCCAGCGTGCCACGGTTTTTGTCCGAATTCAGGCTGGTCAGGTACTTCATGAAAGCATATTGCTCGTTCGTCAGATGGTTGGGCATCTATTCCTCCTGAGGTCGATCATCCAAAACCTTTTTGATTCCATAAACCAGCCAGCCGCGGGTTGTGGCCGCTGCCTTGAGCGCCTTTTGGCTTTCTCCCAGGCCAATGACAGTTTGCTCATAAACAGCCCACACAGCGGCGCGCAATTCCCCATGCCAGATTTGCAGTGCGCCTGCGGGGTTTTCGGGCAAATGATCGAGAAAGCGGTGAAAGGGAATTTCCAGGTGGTTCCAGTACAATCCTTCGGCATTCCAGTGCTGGACCAGGTTTTGAACGTCTTTTGAATCGGGTTTGCGGCCATTCTCCTTATCCGCGTCGAAGGTGATCATCTGGGCGGCCAGCCGGGACATGGTGCTCCACAATTCGCGGCGTAAATTTTCGGCATGCTCCAGTGCGGTTCCCAAGGTGTTGACCAGCTCGGTGTTGTGCAGCAGGTCATCATCGAATTCGAAGCTTTGGCCGCGATAGAAGTTGACCTTCGCCTTACCGGGCTCGGTGCACATGCCGTAAGCCGAAAGTTGCAGCCGGCGTCCGGGTAAAACGCCGTCGCTGACCAGTTGGCTCATCCAGCTTATGGACCGCGGAACGTCGGCAGCCTGGCTGTGCAAATCCAAGAGGGCATGACTGTCGCGCCACAGCGCGCGTCCTTCGCTAAAGCGCAACACTTTCACCGTTTGCTCCCCGGCTTTCTTGCCCGCATCGATGCGGTAGTGATGCATCGGGTTGTGAACTTCTGCGTTTAGCACCAAGCCGGGTGCGGTTGTTATACGCACAACAACTGATTGACCGCTTTGTTCTTCCGGCACAAGCTTGATTCTGCGGTTCGGCCAGGTCAGGTAATCCAGGTAGCCCAATGGCTGGCTGCGTTGAGGTAGGTAGGGGTCATCCGCTTCCCAGGCAGGCCGGTCAGCTTCCTCCCCATGCCAGAGGAATGGTTCTACCCGGTTGTACTGAATCAGGTTGAACATCAGGGTCTCGAAAAGGTTTTTGCCTTCCACAAAGAAGACGATGGCCCGGCTGCAGGGCGCGTCGTTGTATACCAATCCGAGCTGAGGGTATGCCAGACCAGCCAGGCTGAACGCCTGTGCAGTGACCAGCAGCAGCGCGGCCTCGGGCGGCGTTAGCGAAATGGAGCTCTCATCCAGCACGTGGTCGAACAGCGTGAAAGTGTCCCCACCGCCGATCATTTGCAGCAATACCTGAGCAGGTTTTTCTTTCACCAGCGGATGGCGGTTCTGGTAAAACGGATGCTCGTTCGAGAATAAGTCGAAACGAGACTGCCAGCGCCCGAAATAGTCATCAAGCACAGCGGCATCGAACGCGCCGCGCAGCCACAGACTTTCCCAGACCTCTGTGTTGGGCGGACCAAAGTTGCGGTGCAGCACCGCCAACAGCAGGCGTAGCACGGCGGCATTGGTGTGGGGCAGGTTGGCGCTGACGCCGCGGTAGATTGTGGCATTCAGTAGCGCCTCGCGCAGAGAAACTGATCGCGCCACGCCATCCAGCGTCACCACCGGAATCCAGGGTTCGTGAAGCAGGTCAAATTGGTGTTTCATTGCGAAATATCGTTACCCTCCTTTCTTGTTACTTTATGCACTTTTCGTCGCGATAGATGGACAGACCTATCTGCTCATCCAAAACTAATTTGCCCCCATTTTCCAGCAGGCATTCTCCATTTTCGAATACCGCCGGGTGGGCGTGGCGCAGCGCAGGCAGCTTGTTCCAGACCTCGTTTTTGGGTTGGCTATAAAAGTAGCTCACCACTTCGCTTTTACTTACCGAAACCAGGGAACGCAAAGCATGTTCCAGGGCCCGGCCGTATGGGGCCGCATTTGTATTGAACGGATAGAGTTCGTCCAACAGAAAGGTTTTGCCGTCCTGCTTCACAAAACACACCAGTTGGACGCTGGGCAGGATGGAATTGCGTGTCAAAGCCTTCGTTTCATTCCCCACAACCTGGTCATCTTCCTTCAAATACGACGTTTTTCCGCCCAAAACATTGGATTCATCCACATCGCCCACCATGCGGTTTTGCGCTGCAGATACCTGTTTATCCTGTTCAAAGCTCATCTTTTCATTCAATTTCTGAATTTCCTGATTCTGGAACGAACTGCATGCGGCCAGGGGTTCAGTCGAATAAACTGTGTTGATCAGTGCATCCGAATCGGCTGGCAGCGATAGCGACCGGTAGGGCGTTAAGGCAAAATAGGTGCGCTGCAAAATTGCCGGTGCATAGACATACACATCATTTTCGAATTCCGGTAGTCTGTCCGCTGCAGGGTATTCCGGCTGGCATATCAGGCAAAGCGGTTCCTGCAACGAAACCGGGCGCATTGGCGCAACGTTGCTGCCCGTGTGTCGTTGCAAGCGACCAATCCGTTGGATCAACAGGTCAACTGGCGCAAGGTCAGTGATCATCAAGTCAAAATCCAGATCAAGACTTTGTTCGATGATCTGGGTGGCCACCACGATTCCACGCCGTGGTGCCGTTCCAGGCTGCTCTTGTTTCCCAAAGCGTTTCAGGATGTCATCTTCCCGCTGCTTGCGCCAGCAATACGGCATACGGGCATGCAATTGGTAAAGATCATTCGGCGCTACCAGCCCAGCATCGCGAATTTGTCGGTACACCTCCTGCGCGCGGTCAACGGTGTTGCAGATTACGGCTGCGCAGCCGCCATCCGCCAGTTTTTCCCTCAGCAACGCTATCCAGGGTTGCGGATCACGAGGAATGGTGTCCAGGTGAACGGTGCGATTGGGGTAGGCTGCCAACGAGACAGTGGTTATGGTTTTGCCATCATTGATGCTCATTCGAGGGTACACTGCCCGGTCGGAATTAACCTCAGCGTTGAATTGGTAGGCTCTCAAAAGCTCAAGCCGGGTCTTTTCGGGCAAAGTTGCTGAAAGAATAATGACGGATGAGCCAATGGCGCGCAGCCAGGCTAACAATTGGCAAAATATCTCTTTCATGTACATGTCATAGGCATGCACTTCGTCAAAAATTACCACTTTGCGGTGCAGGCCAAACAAACGTAAGAAGGAATGGCGGGTGCGCAGTACACTGATTAATGCCTGATCTACTGTACCCACCCCGAACGGGGCCAACAATGTCCGTTTACGCGGCAAAAACCATTCCATGGCGTTCACGTTGCCATATTGGCTGCCTTCCTGGTCATCCACGGCTGCTATGCGTATATTCTGAAAATCCTTGTTCAGGATGGCGTTGCCATGCGCCAGTTGCAGGTTGATATTTTGCGCCGGGTATCGTTTCACCAGGAATTTTCTTGCGCGGTTGAACATCTGATCGCTGGTCGCCTGGGTAGGCATGGCAATATACCACCCCCGCAGGCTGTTGGCCTGAATAACGCGATCGGCGGCGGCCAGGGCGGCCTCGGTTTTTCCGCAACCAGTGGGAGCCTCAATAATCATAACGAATGGGTCGATTAATTCTTCTGCCTTTTGCAGAATCCTCTGCTGCAGCGGGTAGGGAGGAAAATCAAATAGCTGAGTAAAGTCAGAATGGGCGTCATCCGGCTGCCAGCCGATCCAGCCGGTTTCTTCCAGCGCAGACTGAGAGCGTTGTTGTGATTCAACCCAATAATCATCCAGCGAAACAGCCGCTGGCCGATATGGGAACAGGTCATCCTGCGAGGATACCCAGTCGCTGGTCACAAAAAAACCGGTCAGCAGATTGAAAAAAGCATTTCGCTCGGTTTGGGTCAGGGTCAACACTGGGAGAGCCGGAGGTTTCAATAGATCGGTCAGTGCAGCGAAAAGAGAGCTGCGCGCCTCCTTCCAGCGTCTGTCACCCAGGTTTTGTGGCCTGGCAAGGGTTTGTTCCTGGTCCTCGAGCGCATGGAAGGTGCCATGATGGCCGCCAATGGCATACCGAAACTGATTGAACATTTTGAGAGGTTGTATCGCTAACTCGCCAGAAAAATCTTCAAGAATCCACTGACTCAATAGGCTGTGGTGGCGAATATCCATTTGAGGTAGATTGTGAAAATCAAAACCGTGGAGATGCAGTTTGGCCTGGGTAGGAGCGTGTTTTATCTGAAAGGACGGGGTGGCTTTGCCCAAATCATGCAGGCTGGTCCAATAAGACAGTAGCCGGCCGCAGTCCTCTTCCGGCAATTTCAACCAGTTCGAAAATTGCTTACGCGCGCCCTGCGTCAGCGCCTGCTGCCACAATCGCGCGGCCACGGCTGCACTATCGATCAAGTGGTAAACCAGGGGATGTCCATCAACAGCCTCTCCCCATTTGCCAATAAAAAGCATCCAATCCGGTAGTAATATGCTTGGGTCTTCAATCATTCCCTATCTCCAGCGGGCAAAGTATCTTCACGGATCCATTTCCGGGGTACCGGGCAAAATTTCGTAAAGCACTGCCAACCGGCGTGCTTCCATTGCCAATTCTTCTCTCAACCCTTCCGGCTGCAACACCTCCACATCCGCTCCCCAGCCTCTTAACCACGGCATCATCTCCTGCGGTTCGGCGATTAACGCGCGCCAGAGCAGGCAGCCGTCTTCCAGTTCGGTCACCTGCTCGGTGCGATGCCAGCGGGTTTCCCCTACGCGTTGCGCCACACGCCGGCCGAATTTTAGAACCACTTCCACCGGTTTTTCATCGGTGTACCAGATTCCCCAGGCATTGGTAAGCAGCTTACCCGCATCAAAATCCTTGGGGATCGTGTAGGTCTCCGGGAGCAGTTCCGCCCGATAAATGCGCTCGATCTTGAAAGTTCGCAGCTCATTCGGCGGCTCGCGCAAGCCAAAGGCATAAGTGGAACGTCCCACGGCGGATGGCTCGATGTAATAAGGGGCAAAGCTAAACTGGCGCACCGGATCGGTTTCATCTTTGCGGTACCAGATGGCCGCTTTGCGGCCTTCCGCCCAGGCATAGGTCAGCGTTTCCAGAATGTGCAAATAATTGGGATCCTGCCATTGAACTTCTTCGTCGATCTGATCTGCTGACCGGGCCAGGTGCTGGCTGACATGCGGCGCCCGTGATTCCAAAGCAATGCTCAACTTCCGTAGCGCCGCGGCCGCATGTGGATTTTGACGGTCAAGCACCGTTGCCAGCAAGCGCGCCGCCAGGTGGACGCTCAACGCCTCATGCAGCGTAAACCGCACATCGATCAAATATCCCTTGCGATCGATGAACAGCCTGCCTTGATCTTCATAAATCGGTGCATCCAGATCGCGAATGTTGCGGTGGATCGTCGAGCGGTTGACGCCCAGCCGGCGCGCGATTTCTGCCTGGGTAAGGCCCTCGGGGTGCTCGATCAGCAACGCTTCTATCTGGCGCAGGCGATTTGACTTGGACTCGGCAGGTTTCATCTTGCTTACCTCACGAACAGTTCAATTGTACGGAACATGCGTTGCGGATGGAGCAACGAAAAATGAATAGACGATCTAATCTCTATACAATTGTAGGAAAAGGAGAGGAATTGAAATCCCAACCAAAAACAATGCTTATGAAAGCCCCCAAAGACTTTGTAACGGACAATCAGGTTTTACACGAACTGGATGCTGGTAATCGTATTATATACTCGAATATAATCGTGAACAAACTTTATAGAGAATGTGAATTAGTCTTGTAAATCGATTTGTGAAGAGCGGCCGATCGGCGCTAAGAAAGCAAGCCGAACCAGGGCTTTGTTTGACTAATGCTCTTCGACAAGCTCAGGGATGCCAAAGCCTCCTTTTTTGCATTCCTGCTATACTAAAACTGCGCGCATCAATGGGTAAGGGCACGGCAGATAAGGAGTGCAGCCATAGGCCATATTAACGCACGGAACCGGTGGACAGCAAGTTGGACTATTTCATGAGCGGAATGCATTGGCAGTCGGTTGCTACCGCTCTATGGCTTGGTTTGGCGGCAGTAGCCTTCAGCATGACCTTGACACTGTGGCTGCGTGGACAGGTGAGCCCCAGCAATAAGCTGGCAGCCTTTGTTGGCCCTAACAACTACACGGTCTATTTGATCCACCCGCTGGTGTTGGTACCGGTGACCCTGGGGTTAAGTTACTTTGCACTCGCAGGTCTGGTCAAGTTTGGGATAGCCTCGATCATCACAGTCATTGTGTGCTACGGGCTGGCGACGGGTCTTCGCCGAATTCCTGGGTTGAAATCCATCCTGTGAGAAATAGCTAACATAAGTGGGCGAATCAGGGAAGGGGCGGCTTGCGAGTCGCCCCTTGTACATCCCCGCACGGTTCATGGCAGATTTAACTGCCCTGCACCAATCTCAGAGCCTCGCCGAGCATGGCGCTGCCAGTACGGCAGGCGGATCCCCTTTCTACAGGCTTACTCGCAGAGTGTCCCACCCGCAGGGTGCTCTGTGAGTGCGGAAATGGCACAAAGGAAGAACCGGGTTATTTTTTTGCCAGCCCGCTAAACCGGCAATTTTGCCAATCGAGCATATCACCCACAAAAAAAGCACCTTAAGGCAAGTCCTCAAGGTGCTTTCGTATGCGGAAACAGAAAGTCGGCGCTGGTTTACTGGTGAGGTTCGTGGCAGGACAAGCACTCGCCTTTGCCCTGAATAAAGTTGCCTGCCGCGAAATTATCGCCGAGAGTGTGGCAGCTCATGCAGCCCTGAGCTTCCTGCGAAAACTGGAATGCAGGAACGAAGGCAGCCGCCAGGTTGGCGTTGAGTAATTCAGCAGCCATCGCCGCCACATCGCCAGCCAGCCGCCCGCAGCGTTCTGCCCGTTCCGGAGTTTTGGAGGCAATTCCGGCAGCCTTGCACCATTCTGTGACAGAAACATGGCACAGCGGAGAATTGGAGACGCTCTGGGGCAGTGCTTTGTCTGATTTGTATTCGGTGACCAGGAATTCATGATTGACAGCGTAGTTATTACTGGTCTCGCTGGGGAAAGGGGTCACTGAGTACTTGCCCAACAGTTCGCTTACAATTTTTCGGGCCAGATCTTTTTCCGTCACCAGGTTGATGGCAGCTGCAGCGCCAATAAGCGCCCCGCAAGTCGTTCCCCATCCGGACACGCCGCCCGCTCCAAACCCCATCATCTCGACCGGAATTTGAGTAAAGGGGAATCCGACCTTATCTCTTAACGCTTCTAAGATCCCAACGAAAGCGCCAAAGCAGCAATCACCGCGATAGTAGCCTTCATGTCCACGTTTGCGAACTTCTTCCACGTCCAATTCCACATATCGCCAGGGGGAGGCTGGGATTTCCTGCGGCACTTCCACCTCGACCTGGCGTGTCGCCTCCACTTCCACCTGTCTTGTCACTTCCACTTCCTTGATGACCTGTTCGGGAGTGGGGGCAGTAGGGGCGCACCCAACCAGCACGGCAGCGCCAGCCGCTACAGCCAGGCCGGTTTCCTTCAAGAACTTTCTTCTGGAGCGCAACGAGCTCTCCGGTAAATCTGGGGCTGCATCGATCGTTTTCATTTCTTTCCTCCAGGGGCGAAAAATAGTGAGGGTGTGAACCCTAAAATGAACAAGCCGAATCCGATGCAGACTGGTCTCCAGCCGCATCTTTTAATTTGAATTTCAGCTTGGTTGAGGGAACTAGTAAAAGTATAGACAATGTAGCAATTGTGATAAGTGCCACTTATCTATTCTTTTCTCGATTAATGTAATATTAATAATATCACTTATGATAAATCATAATATATTTATTATATATTCGCTATAACGGCAAGAGAGTCAGATAACGATGTAAAATCTCGATGGCGTATTACTTTTTCCTGTGAGCAGGTTCGCGCAGCGCGCCTGTAGAGTGCTAAACCCCCATGCACCTTTCCGATGTGCTACTCACCCAGGAAACTGCGCTGACCATTTTCCTCACTCCCACTGGCAATCCACCCATCACACCCCCACCTATTGAAACCCTCACGGTAACCGCACTGGCATTGCCGTGAGGGATGAGAAAAGAAGTGAAGAAGCTGTAACCGGTTAGTGGTTAGCCTGCACGCGGCGGGTCGCTGTTAATGATTCGTTTCCTCAGAACACTGAATCCAGGCCTAATGTTTTGAATCGCCTACACTTCCTATTTTTGAGCCGATTCCATAGTAACTGCCTGGAGAATAGATTAACGGCTTGATATCTTCCATATTAATCTTGCCGTATCCAGTTTCTTCTATTTTGTCTTCAAAAATTATGCCTTCAATTTGACCAACATATATAAATCCGCTACCTGCTTCAATCATATTTACCAATTTACATTCATAAATCCACGGCGACTTTTCCAGAATCGGAACATCTAATGCGCTTCCAGTTGTGTACGCTATACCAAATTCCGCACATTTATTTTCTTTGTATCCCGAAGTAGTTCCACAATAATCAGCCATATTTTTCATCTCTTCGGTGACAAGATTGGCTGAAAACTGCTTTGTTGTTTCCACCAATTCGCGCATTAATTTTTTTCCACGGGAAGCAAACATTAACATTGGAGGTTCTACAGAACAAAAGGTGATCCATGTGATTAAAGTGAAATTTGCTATTTTTTCTTTGTCATAAGCGCCAATTAAATAAGCCGGTTGTGGGAAGAAACCCCTTTGAGCAGAAATAAAACTCTTTGTCATCGGTCGATACCTTAGCCCAAAACAAGTTAAGAGGGATTTTGTAGAGGAGTGTTTTTGAAACCAACTGCTCACCCCAACAAAAAAACCTCCGATGAGCATTTTATCACTTTTACAACCGAGGCAGAACCACGTTTCTAAGACGACACTGTGGCAATTTAGCTAGATCATTCCTGCGATAATTGCCGTAACAGGCCGCGTAATCATGCTGGGGTTGTCCAGTTCGCCAGAAAAAGGTGACAGTTATTGAACGGTTCAACACTTCCATACCGTCATTCCCAGGGCGCAAATATTCTGGCCTTCTTTCGTGGGCATTTGCCATACTGTCAGAACACCTACTTGTTGGTAGACAATGAGTGTGTGATCACGAAAGCAGGGGAGAAACACACTGTTGAGGTGGTTTTTTCTTTAGTGTGTTGAAAAAAGCCGTTCCGCGAAGTTTTGACCAGGTAGCGGGCGCGCAGTGAAATGGTTCCACTCTGGGCAGGGTAACAATATTGCGCGCACTCACAGAGTACTCTGCAAGCAAGGACAGCCAGCAGGTAGCGGGCGCGCACTCCCCTCTCGCTTCGCTCGCTTACAGAGCGCCCCGCCCGCAGGGCACCCTGTGGGTGTGGGCGGGATGCACAAACCGCGATGCGCGCCCCTATACGAGGATCACCGATAAATAACAAAAAAAGACCCGCGTAAACGGATCTTCTTAATGATGCGGGGAGGGCGGGATTCGAATATCATCCCTCGATGGGGCCCGCGGTCGAACGGTTATTTCAGCGGGGAGGGCGGGATTCGAACCCGCGGTCGAGATTTATGGTCCCGACAACCGCTTAGCAGGCGGCCCCATTCGACCACTCTGGCACCTCCCCAGTATTCTCTTGTCAAGCCAGCGGAAGGAGAGGGATTCGAACCCACGGTGAGTTGCCCCACACCTGTTTTCAAGACAGGCGCCTTAAACCACTCGGCCATCCTTCCAGGTACCGCCGGGGTTGCGGCGCGTACATTCTACCATACCTGACACCCCCGGACAAGGAATCGGGCGGGGGCAGGGGTAACCCTGGCGGAACGACGGCCACATTCCCTTCGGTAACGGAACGACGAGGGCATCGTTCCCTGCAAGCGCGGAATGGCAGGTGTTACAACAAGCTCATCACAAAGTGCCCACCCGCAAGGACACCGGGATGGTGCGATGGCAGTGACCGTGTTCAGACGAGTGACTGCGCCCTACAGGGACTCGGGCAAGCTGGCCAGCGGGGTGGGAGTCTGGGTCATACGCTGCTCGCTCAGGCGCGCCATCTCGATGATGTGGTGCATAACCATCTCAGCCACAGTGCGGACATACGGCCGGTTTTCCACGTCCCCGCGGAAATGCAGCGGCCGCCCGACCGTGATGTTGTACGGCCCGTGCAAATACCAACGCCCGTACTCGTCGTTCCCCTTGACCTTCGAACGAATGGTACGGCAAAGCGAGCGTTGCAGGTAAATGCCCACCGGGATTACCGGGGCGCCGCTCAACAGCGCCAGGCGCGCCACACCGGTACGTGGGTCCTGAAAGCCGCCATTTTCGGGGCTCAAATCGCCCTCAGGAAAAATCATCACCGTGTGGCCCTGGGCAAGGTGCTCAAGAGCCGTATCCAGAGCAGCCTGACCGCTGCCGGCGATTACCGGGATGTGCCCGGAGCGTCGCAGGTATTCACCCAATACTGGAACTTGAAACAGCAAATTATTAATCAAAATGAATGATTGCGTACGCAGCATGGAGGCCACGAAGAAGGGGTCGGTGGTGCTGGGATGGTTGGCAGCAATGATTTTAGCGCCGGCAGGCAATTGTTCCTGTCTGTGCACATCCATTTTCAGGGCAGTGCCGGTGTAGGACAAGACCAGCGGTTTAGAAATCCAATACAATAATTTCTGGAGCATTAAGCTTCCTCATAAATGGAGTTGGCAGGAGAGCTGAGTACGATGAAATAGATGGTACAACTCTAGCGGACGCGGGTGGATTTTACATCTGATGCCGGGCACAGCGCCAGATGCAGCAAGGCATATCTTTTCAAACAGGTCATATGACCCCACCCATGTTACTACTGTGTATTAATACACCGTCAGGGGGGTTGAGATGCGAAAAAAAACCGTGGCGGGTGCCGCGTGTAATTGGACACAAGTGATACGTGACACTTGACACCCCCCTAACACTGAATTTCTGATACAATACCCCTAGATCAATCGTTCTATCCCTTTCAAGGAGCTGCCGCCATGCCCGAAGAACCCCTGCCCAATGATTCGCCGGTCGGTTACGTCGTAGGCGGAACGCTGAAGGATAGCCTGGCGGTGCGGTTGACCGTGCCGCCGCAGCAAGTGCAGGAAGGCTCTTTTGTTGTCATCGAAAGCGATCCCTGGCAGTTCTACGGCCTGGTGACTGACCTGCAACTGGGCGCCACCGACCCGCGCTTCGCCGACGAGCAGTCCGAAAAGCGCCTGCCGGCCGGATTGGCCAAGCTGCTGCACGGCCAGACGTTGTTCACCAACCTGGAAGTGCTGCCGGCCTTGATGCTGGAGCGCGGCCCGGAGATCGACTCGCCGGACTATCCGGCCTGGCGCGAGGCGCACCCGCAAGATCCGCAGCCGCTGCCGGTCAAAACCGTGCCCTCACACCATGCCCCGGTGCGCGTGGCGCATGCCGGCGACGTGGCGGAAATCTTTGGCGCGCCCGGCGGCAAAAACTACATTGTTGGCTATACCCGCGAACAGGGTCACCCGGTGTGCATCGACCTGGAGCGCTTCGTTCAGCGCTCATCCGGCATTTTCGGAGCCACCGGCACCGGCAAATCCTTCCTGACGCGTATTCTGCTGGCCGGGTTGATCCATTACGACAAGACCTCGCTGCTGGTATTCGACATGCACAACGAATACGCCTTCGACGACACCTCCGAGACCGGCGACAAGGTAACCGGGCTGCGCACCAAATTTGGCAGCAGGGTGCAGGTGGTCGGGCTGGGAGCGGGCGCCAGCATCCGCGGCAATACCCCCAACTTCAACCTGGTGCTGGGGGAAAAAGACCTGCGTCCGGAAGACATCGAAATGCTTGCCCGCGAGCTGAACCTCAAGGAGACCACGCCTACCACACTGGATGCGTTGTTGCATTCCTTTGGCGCGACCAACTGGTTCAGCGCCTTCAAGGCCATGCGCAACGGCGCAGTGGAGCACACTGACGAGGGTAAAACCGTTCCAGCATCCGACAGCGTGGCGGCCTGGGCCAATCAAACCGGCGTGAATGTAGCCGCCGCCGAAGGGCTGCACAGCAAGCTCGGCCGGGTCTTCAACCGGCCCTATATCATGCCGGACCCACCCAAAAACATTCTGGACGACATCATCCAACTACTGGATGAAGGCAAGCACGTGGTGCTTTCATTCGGTGAATTCGAGTCCGACCTGGACTACCTGCTGGTCACCAACCTGCTTACCCGCCGCATCCGCGAGACCTGGGAGAAGCGCACCAATGCGTTCCGCACGGGAAAGGCCAAAGAGCCGCGTCCGCTGGTGGTGGTAGTCGAGGAAGCCCATAAGCTGCTCAACCGTGAAATGGCCGCCCAGACCGCTTTCAGCACCATCGCGCGGGAGATGCGCAAATATTATGTTACTTTGCTGATCATCGACCAGCGCCCATCGCAGATTTACGATGAGGTCATGTCGCAGCTCGGCACGCGCATTTCCGGCTGGCTGGGTGACGAAGCGGACATCGCGGCGGTGCTCTCCGGCCTGGCCGGACGTGACTCGCTGCGCGGTATGCTGGCGCGTCTGCAGCCCAAGGAAGAGGTTTTGCTGTTGGGCTGGGGCGTCAAAATGCCGCTGCCGGTGCGCTCGCGGCGCTATGATCCGCGCTTCTGGGAAGAATTGATCGGCAAAGAAAAACCTTCACCGACCATCGATGAGTTGACGCGCGATCTGTACGGTTAGCAGGCTATTCTTCAGGGCAGCGGCGGCCAGACTGCGTAAACCACCAGCGTAATTACCACCCCCAGAAAGATACCCCCCAGTACCTGGCGCGGTGTGTGCCCCAGCACTTCGATCAAACGCTCCTGTGGAATTGGCCGCCCGTGAAACAACTCCTCGAAAACGATATTGATCTTCTGGGCGTGGAATCCTGCCTGACGGCGCACCCCGGCTGCGTCATAGATCACGATCATCGACATGGCAAATGCCAGTGCAAATAGCGGCGTGCCAAAACCGTGGTATAACCCGACCGCCAGGGTGGTCGACACCATCAGCGACGAATGCGAGCTTGGCATGCCGCCACTGCTGAACCATAGCGCCCAGTTCCAGCGCCGCTTGACCAGATACTCGATCGGCACCTTGAGGAACTGGCCAAAAAACCAGCCCAGCAAGGCGCAAACCAAAACCTGGTTCGAAAAGATTTCGCCCATGTCGGGTTATGCCTCTTCGTCTGTCTCCACGGGCAGGTCGGGCTCATTTTCAGCCAACCGGCGGACGCGTACTTCGGCCTGATCGAGCAGTCCGGCGCAGCGTTTAGCCAAAGCCTGGCCGCGCTCGAATAACGCCAGAGCATCCTCCAGGTTGGACTGCCCGGCTTCCAGCGCAGAAACCACACCTTCCAGTTCCAGAAAGGCCTGCTCGTAGCTGAGCGATTCAACGGGCGGTTGGGATTTTGCCATGAGATTTCTCTTTCTCAGGGGATTGAGGTGACTTGCTGAACCTGTGCGGAAAGTTCGCCGTCCTTGAGGCGCGCTGCGATCGCGTCGCCGGGTTTAACCTGCTGCACGCTTTGCAGGATGCGTCCGTCCGGCCCGCGCACCACGGCATACCCGCGTTGTAATACTGCCAGCGGGCTGAGAGCCTGCAACCGGGACGCCAGGCCGTCCACGCGCGCGCGGCGCAGCCGGTGACCGGCTGCCAGGCCGCGAAAGGCGCGTTCCGTTAGCTCGTCCAGGCGTTGGCGATCCTCCTGCACTTTGCGTTGGGGGGAAAGACGCGCCAGTCGCATTTCCAAATCCGTACGGTCGCGCCGGTTGGAGGCCAGCAGGGCTGCCACGGCGCTATCGAGGTGTAATAGTTTTGATCCCAGAGCGGCGCGCAGGTCTGCGGCATCGGGCGTGGCCAGCACCGCTGCCCCGGTGGGGGTTGGCGCGCGCAGGTCGGCTGCAAAATCCGCCAGGGTGAAATCGGTCTCGTGGCCAATGCCGGTGATGACCGGGATACTGCAGGCCACAATGGCGCGCACCACGCGTTCGTCGTTGAAGGCCCACAGGTCCTCCAGCGAACCGCCGCCGCGCACCATCAAAATCACATCCGGGCCGGCAGCTTCCAAGCGCTGCAGCGCGCGCACCAGCCTCGGTGGGGCGTCGTCGCCCTGCACCGGCGCGGGCGAAAGGATCACCTCTGCCAGCGGGTAGCGGTGATTGAGCGTGTTGAGAATATCCTGCAAAGCTGCCCCGGTGGCAGAGGTCACAATGCCGATACGCTGCGGAAAGGCGGGAACCGGGCGTTTGCGCGCTTCGTCAAAAAGCCCATCGGCTTCCAGACGCGCTTTAAGGCGCAAGAACTCCTGATACAGCCAACCTTCACCGGCCAGCCGGAGCGAATCGATGTAGAGCTGGTACTGCCCATCCCGTTCGTACAGGCTGATGGCGCCATGAGCTTCGACAGCCTGCCCATTACGTAAATGGACCAGCAAACGCGCAGCAGTTGTGCGCCAGATGACGCAGCGCAAAGCCGAGGAAGGGTCTTTAAGGGTGAAATAGATATGCCCGGATGCCGGTTGCGAAAGATTGGAGATTTCCCCACTTACCCACAGGTCGCGCAAAATTTCGTCGCTCTCCATCAAGGCACGCAGGTACTGGGAAAGTTCAGTGACGGTCAACAAGCGCGGGCCAAAGATTTGCGGCTGTTCCATAGACAAAGATAGGATACCCTGCAAGGCGAGTGGTGTCAACTACAGGGAAAACATATTCCAAAAATCACGGGGTCAAACCTGCCTGATTTTGTTACAATGAACGCATCCCTGCCTTCGAGGGTTGACCTGATAGCTCGCGGTAGAACCTTATTCACTCAGGAGCAGTATGGAACATCTGTGGTCGCCCTGGCGAATGGAGTACATCATGCGCAATGAACCCACCTCCGGCTGCATTTTTTGCCAGGCGCTGCAGCAGCAAGACAGCCCGGCGAATTTAATTGTGAGTCGAGGTAAAACTGCCTTCGTGATTTTAAACCGCTATCCATACACCAGCGGTCATATTATGGTGGCATCCTATGCTCACCGTCCCAGCCTGGACCTGCTGGATGCGAAAACCCGGGGGGAAATGATGGAACTGGTTTCACGCGGCTTGCAGGTATTGCGGGCGGTATATAAACCGGAAGGGTTCAATGTTGGCGTCAATATTGGGGCAGCCGCCGGCGCTGGCGTGGCAGACCATGTGCATATCCATGTGGTTCCACGCTGGGCCGGGGACACCAATTTTATGTCCACGCTGGCAGGCGCAAGAGTGCTGCCTGAAGCGCTGGAAGACACCTACCGCCGCCTGTGCGAGGCATGGGAAGCGGTCTAGCCGGGAGTTAATCGGGTGTTTTGGTTGGCAAAAGCGTTTCGATCAACTCAGGCAATTCCGTCTCCTTGTCGTCGCTACCTGAATTGGAACCTTTCGTTTCTTCAGACACATGCGTTGGTTCGGATTTTTCGGGTTCCGGCGTCCTGGTCAGCTCGATTGTGGGCACAGGCACATCATCGATGATATCGGTGATTACCGGTTCATCGGTGTTCTTGCCACCCTTATCGGTTTCTTCAAGTTTGCCGCCATTCGAGCCGCCGGTAACTCGTATCGTCAGTGCCAGGAAATAGTCTTCGTCATAACGCAGGGTGGTTAAATCCACCCGTTTGCCAACCTTGGGCTTGCCGGTGATCTGGGTGGAGTCCATTACCAGCACTTTGACCCCACTGACGGTCCACTCAGTGTCCTGGATGGCTTCCAGTATTCCGGAGAAGGTGAATAGCCGCAATTCAAGGCTTTCAACCTCGATACCCTCCTCTCCTCGTATTTGGCCGTTCACCTCGATATACGAGCCGGTCAGGGTGCGAGCTAAAACAACCTGTTCTGCTGTCAGCTTAAGTTTTACCCCACCAACAGACCAGGTCTCATCGTCTGATTCTTCCAGGGGTCCGGCAACCCGCACGGACTCAATGCGTCCGTTTTGTTCCAGTGCTTCCGCTTCTGCCACCCGGCGGCGGTCAAATTCCTCTTCCAGTTTCAATCGGGTACTCTGATCGGTAGTCAACGCCAGTTGCGCCTTCTCCACCACTCGTTTAAAAGGATAGAGCGCCTCGCCAGGAATTGTTTTCGCCGATGCCAGGCTGGTACCAAAAATTCCGGCAAAGAGCAGCACAAGCGCAGTCACCAGCGCTCCGGCAAAATTCAGCCGCGGGAAGAAAGACTTCGGCTGACTCTGGCGGCGCTGAGCTTCCGCTAAAAAGCGCGTGCGGCTGTCAATCTGTGCTGAAGCAGGGATACGCAGCGGCCTTCCACTCTGGCGGGCCCTCAATGCGGCTGCCAGCAAAGGACGTAATTGAGCGGCCTGCTGCGGGTATTGGGCCAGGATTAATTCCAAATCCTCGCCGGCATTCAGGCGGGCCAGACAATTTTCGAGAAGCGAATAGGTTTCCAAATGTTGCGTCACTTACATATATCTCCTGTCCAGTTGCCGTCGTAAGGCAGCCAGAGCCCGGTATTGTAAAACTTTTACGGCGTTCACCGTTTTTCCCATCATCTGGGCAGTTTCTTCAAGCGAAAGCTCCTGTGAAAAACGCAAAGCAATCACGTGTTGTTGGTCATCGGTCAGGTTGAGCATGGCATCCTGTACTTCCTGATGAACTTGCCTGGATTCCGTTTCACCTTCGGGTGAATGGTAATCCGGTAAATCGTCGTGATTTTCCAGTTTCTCCACCTTTCGGCGGTACTTGTTGCGGTAATAATCCATTACCAGGTGATTGGCGGTTCCCATCACCCAGGCGCGCGCCGATTGAACCGTCTGTACTTTTTTCTTCAGTACATCCAGCAAGCGCAGGAACACTTCTGAAGAAATATCCTCACAGGCCTGAGGATCATCCAGCCGGTATGCAACATACCGGTAAACCTGCGGATACAGTTGATCATGAAGCTGGGACAACGCCTGCGGGTCAAACTGATGAGCGCGCGCGAGAAGGCCGTCGATATCCATATCCGGACTGAGTGAATAATTCATCGGTTTAAAGTATAACCGATGAATTTGGCGAAAAACCGTTGTCAAAATTGCTGCGGCAGATGAACATCGACGTACCTGTGGGGCGGAAGGAATCCGCCCCACAGGAGCTCAACCTTACAGTCGATTATTAATGTACAGGAAACATTTTTCAGGGTTGCAGGCCGGCAGAAACGGACAGCTCTACAACAACGTCGTCGTCATCTTCATCGTCGTCATCGCCGTGACCGCTGTCATCGCCGCCGTCATCATCGTCCTCAGTGTCATCGTCATCCGACCCTGATGATCCCGAATTGTCATCCGAGTCCTCGGAGTCATCGTCAGAACCGATGGATGTGTCTTCTTCCAGCTCGATTTCGTGTGCCAGAACCGTAGTGCCGTCGCTCTGGACATGCCCTTCAATTTTTACGGTGTCGCCCACCTGGATATTGCCCTCGATCTTGGTGGACGAATCGACCATAAAGCTGACGCCGTCAACCACCCACAGACTAGCCGTCATGGATTCCAGTACGCCAGTGAGCTTGACTTCTTCTTCATCCATATCCTCGTCCTGGTCATCCTGGTCGTCTTGATCGTCGCCCTGGTCCTCGTCCTGGTCATCATCGTCGCCAGGTTCCGCTGCAGGTTCGGTCACCAGCTCGATCTCGCGAGCCTGGAAAGTTCCGTCGGCGTTCAAGGTGGCATGGATTTTGACAAAACTGCCCACCGCTAACACACCGGTGATTTCGGTCGCTGCATCGGTATTTACCGTCTTACCGCCAACCACATACACCGTGCCCGTGATGGATTCGATCGTGCCAAATATTTCAACTTCAACACCCACTGCGCCAGGCATGTTTTCCTCGAGTTCAATGGAGTCAGCGACCATCAGCCCGCCGGCCACTTTACCTTTGACCTCAACCAGCGCACCCGCGGCGATATCGGCATCGATCGCCGTATCTACCGTGACCTGTACCTGTTCACCGGAAACAGTCCACACGTCGGCTGCCATCGCCTCTACCAGGCCGTGGAACTCGAAGCTGGGAACGCTTACCACCTCATCCTGCAGCTCGATCTTCAACGCATAACGGGTCAGGTCGGGGAGCAGCAGCGCCTTAACCTCGACGCTGTCGCCCACAACCGGTGCGCCGCTGATGATGGTCAGCGTGTCGAAGCGGAAGGTCAGGCCACTGACGGTGTAGCTATCCGCCTGGATGGAATCCACCGTTCCCTTCAACTCGACCACACCTAATTTAGGCGCATCCGCAGAGTTGACTTGCTGGCTGGAACCAAATGGAATTGAAAATGCGGCCCTGGCTGATTGATTGACGTTGCCCAGTAGAGCAAAAACACCCACAATTGCCAGCAAAGCCACGGTAACGATTAAGAATTTGTGTGTAACCTTCATTCGTTCCTCCAATATCGATATGTATACGATTAACGGTCAATCTTAAAGTCGCAGCCAGACTGGTAAAGTTACCATTCTTGTCGAAGTTGCCTGTTAATGGACATGTTGAACAACCAGCTCGAAAAATATTGTTGGATTTTTTAATATTTCCAGCGAATTTTGTGGCAAAATAATTAACAATGAGTACAAAGATCGAATCACCGGTAAATGGTCATTTGTGGATTCTGACCGGGCCGCGCGGCTCCGGAAAGACTACCCTGTGCCGCCGGCTGGCTGCTGAGGCCAAGTCGCTGGGCTGGGATGTTGCCGGCATTGTTTCGCCGGCAGTTTTCGACGGTGGAGATAAAACCGGCATCGAGGCGCTAGATTTGCGCAGTGGAGAAAGCCGTCTTTTTGCCCGTCGACCGGTTGATCCGGATGGCGGACTGTCACACCGGCAGCGATGGGTTTACGACCCGATTGCTCTGGCATGGGGCAACCAGATATTGAGCAGCGCAATCCCCTGTGATATGCTGGTTGTGGATGAATTGGGCCCGCTCGAATTAGAGGCAGGCCAGGGGTGGAATGCCGGGCTAAAAGCGCTCGACTCGCGCGCCTACCAGGTGGCGCTTGTCACTGTTCGGCCGGAATTGCTGGCAGCCGCCCGCAAGCGCTGGCCATTTGCCGGTGCGGTGGATGTGGAATCGCCAGAAAGCAACCTGGACGCGTTCGAAGCGCAGACGACCCGCAAAGATCTTGAAGCGGAATAACAACCACAGCATGAGCCCGGGGCGGCTGGCTTTTGCAAGCGAGCGCATGTAACTTCGATTTAGTTCAATGCAAACCCGGCATCACGCTTGTTTCCTGCCATTAAGTTCCTGGAATCCTTTGCCAAAAATATCGCGGGCGGGGTTGACCACCACAAAAGCGTTCGGATCGATATTCTGGACAATCGCCCTCAACTCCGCTACCTCGGTGACGGTTACCGCCACCATCAGGATGGTATGCGGTTGATGAGTGTACAGCCCGGTGCCAGGCAGCGAGGTAACCCCGCGCGCCATTTTGCTCATGATCGTCTTGCCAATCTCGTCCGGCTTATCAGTGATGATCCACACCAATAACTGGCGGCGTTTACGCTGCAATGGAGTGCGTCTTTTGAGCGGTGTAGTGTCGCCTTCGACATCCATAAAATCAAACTTGGGCAGCACCTCGCCGCTGGTCTGACCCAGCCGAATGGTGAACAACGCCAAAAGCAGCATGAAACCGGTAAAAATGATGCCTGCCAGAAAGACGGTTTGACCGCTGATCGATCCCAGGGCAGCGCGTTGAATGAAATCATCCCAGGAGAGCGCCGGGGTTGGGTGCAAATAAATCTTCATCACCCAGGCCAGCCCCAGGATGAAGTAGATAAAGATATAGTTGCGCCGCAGGCGGCGGCCAATCGCTTCGAGCATGGAAATGGGAAATTCCGGGTTCAGCAGCGAATCCGCCAGGCTTTCTGCCCACTCCGCGTGCGGCGAGAAGGGAGGCACCAGCATGGCGGCAAAGAAGTCGGTTTCCACCAGCCGGGCGCGGAAACTCCACAACTCGTAGTAGCGATAGCGGCGCGCCTCGATCCATAAGAAAAGCGTTACCAGCAGGGAGGTCAGGATAATGACGCCGTAATGATTGTCCGGACTGGCAAGCGCAAACGAGAGCGCCGCGCCGGTGGAGATGACCGCCCAGTTGGTGGTGGCATCCAGGCGGTTGCGCCAGACGTTGCTGCGTTGAATCTCGGCGCGGTAGTAGTGCACCATGGCGGTGGTGAATTCAGAGGGGCGCAACTCGTAGCCGCGAAACTTCCAGACCGGTTCTTTAAGGGGATCGTTGGGAAGAGTCACTGTCTCACCTCCAACATAAAAGCATTTATTTAATTATTCTACCAGTATCTGGAATGCGGCTGGCATTATCTGGGTTCAGGGTGACGCTGCTGCCGGGTCAGGTGGTTGCTTTAAGATTTGGAAAATAACGCTACTTCACCCGCTGGAGTTCGATTTTTTGTTGCATCCAGCCAGGTGGTGGGTGAAGGCTGTACAAGTGATTTAATTTAGTAAATCAGTTGATAGACTCACAACCCCAGGATGCAAATCTAGTTTATTATAATCATCGTTTGTATACATCAAGATCAGAGTTCCATCTTTATAGTAATCAATATGCATACAATAATTAGGGGATAATCTTGAACAGAAGCCGATTTTCTTTCTATCTTTTTCATAATAATCAGAAGATAAAGGTTGCAGCAATGAAGAGAATCACATTGCTTATTAGGTTGACGAAAAAATTCAGTCTTCCTTTCGATAGAGAATAGAAAAAGGCTAAATTAGAAATCATTATTAACAATAGCGTATATGTTAATGGCAATATCTTTGTATTAAGCAAGATTCCAAGTATAGTTGTACAAACTATCGAGATGATGGTGCCTATGGAACTATAATTGATGACAATAGCCATAAATGAATAAGGAATAAATAGTCCGGATTTGTGCTTTTCGAGGATGCTCAGTATTTGTTTAGAATACAACTGTTTAAGATTGGCGAGAAAAGCGCTAGTCGAAAGAATGCCGACGATCCTTGCGATTTTAGGTTCCCCAAAGAAGGGGAGCGAAGAGAAAATACTTGTTCGATTAATGACCACCGAAAATACTAGGAATCCAATGAGAATAAGAATAAGTTGTTTATCAATTCGCGTGGTCTCAATAAAAGCTTTAAAAAATAATGCATTATTGTGATTCAAAGGGAATTGGGAGAGGCGAAGAAAATGCTTCTGCCGAGAAGAATGTTCAGCAATGATCTGGTGCATTTCAGCAATATTCTGTTGCCGCGCTGCATTGTCAACTCGATATGAATAAAAAACGTCGTCGTACAAACTAGTCCAATCAATTTTGAATATCCGTAAGCTACCATAAATTGAGAAACCGAGTAAAAATAATGATCCGATGATTGAAAGATAATATCCAAACGCGAAAGATAAAAGAAATAATAAGCTCGCAGTGCCAAAAAGGATCGACAGGAAAATTTTGTTTTGATGGTTAAATTTGAACCAAGCTAGAAAATTTACAATTAAAAACAATAGTGATATAGACAAAAAATTAAACAAGAAAGTGTTAGTTATTTCGAAATTGTGAATAAATAGTGAGATTATGGCGCCAATAAATATAGTACTTATCGACTTCATGAAAACAGCTGTAGCCAATACTGATTTGATGCCACTGGTATTCGAGAACCAAACGATAGCGGCTGGTACGATGAAGAAAATACTTTTCTTTCTGAAGAGAAAAAGAAACAATTGAATGAATAAAATAAAAATGCCAACCGGGACTCTATAAGGCAGTAACGATATTCCCTGCGCGATAAGCCCCAGATAGATATTCCTTAAAATATATATAATGAATATTGAGACACCTAAGAGTGCCCAAAAGTGATTCTTAAAAAGAATTTTCAATTCTCTTAGTGCTTCTATGCAGGAGTACTTAACAAAAATCATTTATCCCTCTTAATGATCGTCCATCAGTTTCAATTTTTCATTCTAATTGTTGCGAAAGGTGCAAATAAAGGGACTCTAAAGTGGGGAATTCTCCATCGGATTGTAAAATGTCAGATAATAATCCCTGTCCTACTAACTTGCCACGATCAATCATGACATAATAGTCACATATGCTTTCAAGCATGTTCAGCAAATGAGTTGATAAGACGACCGTTTTTCCCTCATCCTTGATGTGTAATAGATTATCCTTGAATACTGTGATCTGGATTGGATCAAGGCCAGTAAACGGTTCGTCAGCAATCAAAATATCATACTTGTGTAATATGGCACACATTATCGTCAATTTCTGCTTTGTCCCTTTAGAAAGAATAGAGGGAACTTTGTTTAAGTGAGGATTCATCTCATAAGTATCGATCAGACCATTAACTAGATGAAAGGTATGATAAGCGGCGCCTAGAAAACTTAAATGTTCTTTCACAGTTAGCTCTTCATAAAACACAGGGGTGTCCGGTATATAGGCTACTGGAAATGAATCATCGGGAAGTTTGTATATATCCTGACCTCTGAGGAAAATATATCCATTATCAGGCCTATAATACCGAATAATATGTCTTAACGATGTTGTTTTACCGGCACCATTTGCACCGATTAAACCCACTATCTTATTATCTGGAATCGTGAAAGAGAGACTATCAAGGATAATTGCTCCCTCCAGGGATTTTGTGACGTTTTCGAAAGACAAAATCGGCAAAAATGTCATGTTATTGAAATCCTTTTCAGCGATCGAAACTCGAATTGGTTTGTGCTCGGTTGGACAAGGATGGACAACTGACGCAAGTTATGAGTGGAATACGGAACTGCGCTCTGGTATACCCTTCGAAGCTCCGGTTTCGCTGAGGTTTACCGAGCCAGGCGACATTCCGATCTTTATCGTTGTGCTCGATATGCAAAACAACCGAATCGCTGGGATTGGGCGTTTGATTTATGTCAAGCCAAAAGAACAAAGTTCCGCTATGTCGTTTGTGCCTTATTATAAGGAAAAATCAAGTAGCCAAAGCCTAGTGGCTACACTATTAGCTAATCCACAATGGCAGTCGGGTAGGCTGCGAATCTTTCAATTGCACGCACTAACCGACAAGATCACTTTTGTGGCTTGTGAATGTCATAACCATACAGTCACAAGAGCCCTGGAAATAATAGGGAAGGCTGGCTATAAACGAATGAAATATTTTTGAGCATCTATCAATAATAGCGCCCTTCAATCTATATTATTTTCAACTGGTTGCGCAGGAAATTTTTGATATTGACAAATTAAGTCCAAATAGTATAATATTAGCATATCCTAATTAAGGTTTTAGTGTATGCTAACTTCTTCGGTCGAAAATTACCTCAAGGCCATTTACTACCTGCAGCATGAAAGCGGCTGGGCCAACACCTCGGCCATTGCGGACCACATGACGGTTGCCAACCCGTCCGTTACCATGATGCTCAAGCGCATGGCTGCCATGCAGCCGCCGCTGATCAGCTACACCCCTTACGAGGGCGCCCGGCTGACCCCCGCCGGGGAAAAACAGGCGCTGGAAGTCATTCGCGTTCACCGTCTGATGGAAACTTTCCTGGTACGCGTGCTGGGTTACACCTGGGATGAAGTCCATGCGGACGCCGACCGGCTTGAACATGCCAGTTCGCCCCTGCTGATCGAACGCATTTCAGCCTTGCTGGGCGACCCGGTGCGTGACCCTCATGGCGAGGATATCCCCGACCGAAACGGTCTGCTGCCCAGCCGCAGCGAGTTGCCGCTCACCAACCTGATTGCCGGGCAGAGCGGGCGCATTACCCGCGTTGCGGCAGACAGGCCTGAAATCCTGCGCTACCTGGGTGAAATTGGCCTGAACCTGGACGTCACCGTTGAGGTGCTGGAGAAAGCTCCATTCGAAGGACCGCTGACCGTCCACAGCTCTGAATCGGGCAGTGACCACGCCCTCGGCCGCGAAATTACCAACAGAATTTTCATCGACGCTGCCCATTGACGGCAGCAGGAGACCCTTATGATATCAAGAAGAACCTTTATAAAAACAGTGGGAGCCGCCGCCGGTATGGCAGGCCTGGCCACCTTAATGCCGCGAGAAGCCGGCCTGGCCCAGGGTACTGGCCACGGAATGGATATGAGTCAGCCAGCGGGTGCGCTGGATGCCAGCGGCACGGTTGGCGAGGTTGATTTATTCCGTTTTGATCCTACCACCTTTATGACCCAATTCGACACCGGCGCAGTCAGCCGCCTGGCTGACGGCCGCACCCTGCGCGAATACCAGATCACCGCGCTCGATCAAGAAATCGAAATCGCCCCGGGCGTTTATTTTCCAGCCTGGACGTATAACGGCCAGGTCCCCGGGCCGACCTTCCGCTGCACGGAAGGCGATTTGTTGCGTTTTCACTTCACCAACAGTACCTCGCACGAACACACCATTCACTTTCACGGCATTCACCCTCCATCCATGGACGGGGTTTCGCCGATCATCGAGCCGGGTGGTGAGTTTACCTATGAATTCGAAGCCCGGCCGTTTGGGCTGCATCTGTATCACTGCCATGTGATGCCGCTCAAAAAGCATATCCACCGCGGGCTGTACGGCACCTTCATTATCGATCCGCCTGGCGGGCGCGCCCCAGCCCACGAGCTGGTGATGGTGATGAACGGTTTTGACACCAATTTTGACAATGAAAATGAAGTCTATGCGGTCAACACAGTCGCTTTTCATTATTCCCGCCACCCGGTACAGGTAGGGGTAGGCGAGCTGGTGCGCGTGTATTTGTCTAACTTGACTGAATTCGATTTGATCAATTCATTCCATCTTCACGCGGCCATGTTCCGCCTGTACCGTACCGGCACCAACCTGGAACATTTCGAGTTGACGGATAACGTGATCATGGGGCAAGGCGAACGTCACATTCTGGAATTTACCCTCGATTATCCCGGGCAATATATGTTCCACGCCCACCAATCCGAGTTCGCTGAGTTGGGCTGGATGGGGATGTTCGAGGCTGTTGCCTAGGAGGCAGCCATGACCCTTGAAAAAAGCGCTGTAGAAAAACCTGTGCGAATGCCGTCCTGGCTGCTCTCACTGCTGCCGCTGCTGCTGCTTGGTCTGCTGGCCTGGGTTTTTTCGGTAGCCAACCCGCTGGCTCTTTTTACCGCCAACCTGCCGCCCGTCGAGCAGATCGCGGTTGAACGCGTGCTGCTCACGCCGGAGGGATTCGAACTGCGCCTGTTGAACAGCGGACCCATGCCGGTCAACATTGCCCAGGTAACGGTCGACGACGCCTACTGGCAGTTCAAACAGGAGCCGGCCGGTCCGCTGCCGCGGCTGGGGCGCGCCAGCCTGACCATTCCGTTCCACTGGGTAGTTAATGATCTATACCATATCCGGCTGGTGACATCTACCGGGTTGACCTTCGACGCAGAAGTGCCCGTCGCCACGCAGACGCCGGTCCCCGGCGGGCGTGAATTTCTGGCTTATGGTCTGCTGGGCATCTATATTGGCATCATCCCGATTGGTATCGGGTTGCTGTGGTTCCCGGCCATGAAACGCATGGAACGCCGCTGGTTGAACGCCGTGTTGGCGCTAACCATCGGATTGCTGGTCTTCCTGCTGATCGATACCTTATTGGAGGTGATCGAAATTGGCGGGCAAGTACCCGGCGTCTTCCAGGGGATTCCGCTGGCGCTTTTTGCCGCCTTACTATCCTGGCTGGCGATTATTGCCCTGAGTTCGCTTCGCAAAAAAGGCAGCGCCCAGACTAGATCGCCGCGCGGGTTTCAATTAGCGCTGTTGATTGCTGCCGGCATTGGACTGCACAACCTGGGCGAAGGGCTTTCCGTGGGTGCAGCTTTCTCGCTGGGCGAGGCCGCCCTGGGTACCTTCCTGGTGGTCGGCTTTATCCTGCATAATGTCACCGAAGGGATTGGCATTGCCGCCCCGCTCATCCCAGGTAGCAGCGAAACCGATAGGGATGAAACCAAAAGCCCCGGATTGGGCCCCTTCCTGTTATTGCTGCTGGTTTCAGGCGGGCCGGCCATCCTGGGCGCATGGATCGGCGGGTTCGCGTATTCGCCGGTGCTCAGTACGCTGTTCCTCGGCGTCGGGTTGGGCGCAATCTGGCAGGTGATCGTCGAAGTGGTCGGCCTGTTGCGCCGTTCGGCAGCCGCTGAAAAGACCGGCTGGATCAATGCCCTCAATCTGGGCGGTTTTGCCGCCGGCCTGGCGATCATGTACCTGACCGCGTTTTTGGTGAAATTCTAGAAGGCATAGGGTGCGTTCGGTGTGTGAACGCACCGACCGATAATAACTTTTCAATGCTGGTGCGTTCGACACATACCTCCAGGTCAGCGAAGTTAATCCCAAGGGCGACCTTAATTGCTCGTGTCGAACGCACCCTTGTAGGTAGGGGCGGGTTTCCACGCCCGCCCGCTTTTGGGAGAGCCCTCTACGAGAACCATGGCCTGAATTCGTTATTTTTTACGCGTAAAGGCTGTGATTACCGCTTACTCAGGTATTGGCTGGCGATTTTCAACAAAGCATCCACCACCAGCTTGCCCGATTCGCTGCGGTGCGATGAGCTGCTCATCGAGCTGTTCGAGAGTAGCATGTCTAACAGCCCACCGGCAAGCCCACCGCCGGATTGACCGGAAGGCTTTCCGCTGCCGGATTGATATGCCTGGAACAACTGCATACCAATGTTGATCAGGTCGCCGGTATCGATGCCGTCCGAGGTCTGCTGCGCAGCGGATCCGCTGCCCAGCAAACCACCAATCAATGAACCCAGCATATCGCCTGAGCTACTGCCCTGTGACGTTGACCCACTGCCGCCCAGTAATGTGCCCAGCAAGTCACCTGCCGGACTATTGGATGGAGCCTGACCGGAACCGGCGCCCATCAGAGCGGAGATCAGCTCCACTGCGCTGTCGGGTGTCACCTGCTTGCCCTGAAATTTTTCTGCTGCCCGCTCCAGCCCTTCCGAATAAGCCACCGCCGACCCACTGGTGGGGTTTTGGCGTAATAGCTGGCTGGCATATTCGAGTTGGTCCGCAGCAGAAGCATCCTTTTTAGTCTCCATGGCTTTGGTAATCACCCGGAAGATAGACACCATGTTATCACCGTGGTTGTGATTGTAATCGTCAGCCTGGTTCAGGGCTTCTTTGTTATGTTTAAGCGACCGGGAAGCCGCTTTGAACATAGTCAAGAGATCGAGAGCAGATTGGTTCGGCATTTATTTCATATCCTCTGGCAGTTCCGGCACTTTGAGTACCATTCCAGCTTTGATTACATTCGGGTTTTCCCCGATGACGGCTTTGTTGGCTTCGTAGATCAGCATCCAGTAATCTTTGGCAGATTTGCCGTAATATTTCAGCGCCAGGGCGCTTAGGGTTTCGCCGGCAGCCACTTTATGCTCCGCTTTGGTTTTGAGCAGTGCGACTTTCTGAGCGAACTCGGCTCGTTTTTCTGCTGCAAGTTTTTTATAAACAGCACTCAAGTTGTCCCCTTCAAGTTTTGGCATAGTATCTCTCCTTTTCATTTGCTGTGAAAGAATGAATACATATAAATATCTTATCATCCATTTATACTTTTCAAAGCCTCGCCGGGTACCCTTAATCAGCGATTTTCGTGCTCGAATCACTATTTTACAGCCGTAGTGCGCATCGTTTATAATCAGTCCATTCACCTCAGCCGCCAAGGGAGGCTATCCATGTTCGAAACCGAAGAACAAGAACAAAAAACTGCCGAAGAACAACCCAAATTCAATTACCAAGAAAAATTAATGGAGACGCGCACCCTGCTCATCTTTGGGGAAATCGATCAAAAGATGGCAGAACGGGTCACCCAACAGCTTCTCCTGCTCTCGGCTATTTCGCAGGATGATATCAAAATTATCATTAATTCTCAGGGCGGGCATGTCGAATCGGGCGATACCATTTTCGATATGATCCGCTTTGTTACGCCTAAAGTTAAAATTATCGGAACCGGGTGGGTTGCCAGCGCTGGCGCATTGATCTATGCCGCTGCGCCCGTCAAGCAGCGTTACTCGCTGCCCAACACCCGCTTCCTGCTACACCAGCCTCTGGGCGGAATCCGCGGCAGCGCGCAAGACCTGGCTATCGAAGCCAAGGAAATATTAAAAATGCGCCGTCGGCTGAATGAAATTTTCGCCCAACAAACCGGGCAACCGCTGGAAAAAATCGAGCGCGAGACCGACCGCAACCTGTGGATGAGCGCCGAGGAAGCCAAGGATTACGGGCTGGTTGGTCACATCGTGAAACGCTTCGATGAGGTTTAAGGCAGCATCCATCTCGCTGCATCAAATTTCTTAGAATAGCTGGTACCTCCTTGAAATCTCATTCAAGGTTGTATATAATTTTAAAACCGCAAAACAAACCGTAGGCAACCCATTCGGATGCAATGACCCTATCCTTGTGAGACTGGACGCCAGGGGATAGGCGAGCAAGTGGCGTAACCGGCCGTGATTTTTTAAGTACACGGCCGTTTTGCGTATGTTTCCCGTCAGTCCTGGTGTGAGAAAGGAGGGGACCCCAATTACAGGACTGTTCCGCGCTCGTATGACAACCGAACATTACACCCACGGAGGGGTTAACCGATGAAGCATAAATTATTAAGTCTATTGGTGATCGTTAGCATGCTGGCGCTCACTCTCGCCTCTTTAGGCGCAGCGCCCAACAAAACCATTGGCATTAATGTGCTGCTCAGTTACGATATCAACGACGAACTGTTAGCTGACATTGGCACGCACGGCAAAGTGAAAGTTGTGATGCCAGAGATCAGAGCCTTGACCATGCAGGTGCGCGTGAGTGAACTGGCGGTTATTCGCGCTCTGCCGTATGTGGCAGCCGCCAACCCGGATGCCGAACGGAACGCTGCGCCGGTGGATACAGTAGCTGTCGAGGATTTCTCTAATGGATTGAGCACCTGGGACCTGGATGCGGTTAATGTAACCGATTTTGGCTTCAATAATCGCCAGGTTGCCTATGACGGCTCCGGCGTCTTTGTTGCCGTGCTGGATACCGGGTTAGTGGACATTTGGCGCGCCTTCTTCCCGCAGGAACGCATTGCGGAACAATACGCCAAATCCTTCGGCGGTGGCGGTGGTGAAGTTGGGTATGTTTCCGAGCAGCCCAACAAATGGGAACACGACCAGAACAGCCACGGCACGCATGTCACCAGCACCATCCTGGGTTATTTCATGGGCACCCGGACAATCAATGGGGTAGCGCCTTTGGCAACTGTGATTCCAGTGAAAGTGCTCAACCAGAATGGCTCCGGTTGGTCATCCACTGTAGCTGAAGGCATCGTATATGTGGCAGATTTGAAATTATCCGGTGCTTTAGGTGCTGCTCCAGTAGTGATCAATATGTCGCTTGGCGGCCCGGTTTTGGACATCATTGAAAAAGCCGCTGTTGATTATGCGATCGCCGCGGGTGTGATCATTGTCGCCTCGGCAGGCAATTCAGGCACGGCTGGCATGGGTTACCCGGGCGCGTATGCCCCGGTGATATCCGTGGCGGCTTCCGGGTGGGTTGGCGAGTGGACTGCGGCCAGTTGGTGGAGAACACTGGATGTTGTTGATCCAACCGATTCGGATGACTTCTACATTACCGATTTCTCCAGCCGCGAATTAGCCGGCCAGGACCTGGATGTAGCTGCTCCCGGATCATGGGTGGTCGGCCCATACAAGACCAACAGCGGTATGAGCACCTCCTTCTACTACCTTGGCGGTACTTCGATGGCCTCGCCGCATGTGGCCGGCATTGTGGCTTTGATGTTGGAGAAAAATCCAACGTTAACTGCAACCCAAGCAGAGGGCTTCCTTGAGGGATCAGCTATTCCGTTGCCAGCGGGCTGCCGGTCTGTAGTGGGTCCGCGTGGATTAGCAGAATATTGTTGGGGAACGGACGCGACTGGGGCAGGTTTAGCCACGGCTGATGCAGCGCTTGCAGCAATACCCTGAGGTAAGGTTCGTTTCTTTCTCGGGGTAAGTATGACCTGACCGTTCCACCAACCAGGTTCAGGGAGTTACTAAATACGGGCCGGTATGGAAGCCGGCCCGTATTTTTTCGGCGCCTCCAACAGAATTATTTTATTAACATCACCCTTCAACTGCCCGGTGGCTGAGCCTGCCGAAGCCGGGTGAATGAGCTTGTCAAAGCCCACGTGTGCAAAACACAGCCTGTTTTTCTAAAGAACTATACAGTTTAGTCCCTCGCTCCGGTCAATGAACAGCCGGGGACAGGCAGATGAGGGATTCCTTTTTGCAGAACACCTCGAAAACTGTACGCTTCTTTGAAAAGACTAAGTATTGGTACGGATACCAATTTTCATTAATTTTGCTATACTCAATTCAATCCGGCGCGGGTTCTGCTCGCGTACGGAATTATAGGTGACGCCCTGGCCGCCGAGGGTGAAGTTTTTATCAATAATACGGTGAAACGTAGACCTATTGGCACAGCGAGGACTGGCTTTGCAGGAGAGATCGCGCATGTTCACCCATCCCACCTACGCGCTTCAGGCAGTCAAATCGCTTGCATTTCAGCGTATCCCGATAGCGGTTACAAGCACCTTTAAAGGGCTGTTTTTTGAAGAAAAAGTGGCGCCCATCAAGGTTGGCCCGGACTATGTCATCTTTCGTGCGCCTGAATCCCCCATGCAGCGAACACTGCATGATCAAGTCATTTTACATTCGCATGTTCTGCCCCAATCCGTACGCACGGATTTACAATCCTTCGATGCCAGCCGCTCTGAAATCACGCTAACCAATTTTTGCTTTACCGGCGCTTATTGGCGTGACCGCCGCGAACAGCGCATCGAACCGCCCGCCCCCTTGCAGGCTTCCATTACTTTCGAAAAAAAGCCCTACCGTGCTAATCTAAACAATTTATCGCTGCACGGGGCTGGCTTAATGGTTTACTTCGGTGACGATGAGTGCCGCGATCTGGTGGTTAATAAGCCGGTGGAAGTCAGCTTTCATTTGGGCTCACAGTCCGACATTCATATCTCGGGGTCAGTTGCCAGCATCCGCCAGATGAACTATACCCTGGTAAAACTGGGTATCCGGCTGGAACCCACGCCCAATCAAGGGATCTGGCTGGAAAAATACATAGCCAGGCGAAAATTCGAAATCTTGAGGGAACTGGATCAGCTTTCAACCCATCCCAGTCTTATTCAGCTATAGCACCAGGCTAATTGCGTTATTAACGCCTGGTTTATGTCTCGCCCCAGATGTAGATGCGTTCAGGTGTCAGCCGAATGACCCGGTTTTCCGGATCCACGATCCATGACGCCGGCTCGGGTTTGCGCGCGCCCGCTTCGCCCAGGTAGCGGACATAAATCGAAGTCGCCCGCGCCACCACCGCATCCGGGTCACTAATCACTTCTGCCTTGCCCTCGAAAATCACCCCACGATTGTGCTCAGCGTCATCCACGGCATCGATGACAATCGAGACTCGCGGGTTCCGTGCCAGGTCGCGCATTTTGCGAGTCGAGTCGAAAGAACTGATCCAGATGGCTTCGCCGTCCCACTCGAACCATACAGGGACGACATGCGGTTGCAGGGTAATGGGATTAGCCGTTGCCAGCCGTGCTAAAACCGGCTGAGCCAGCAGCGCGCCCACCCACGGTCGGGCAGACATTTCCACTGTCGTTAATTTCATGCAAGCACCTCGGATGTGAGTGAATATCATGTTTTTGGTGCGGGATATTGTTATTTTATATCACTAATCTGCCTCCGGCCTATACCCCCGCCATTGGCGTATAATTCAACGGGTTATGCTTGCCATCCGCCGCTTGTTTCGCTCACCGCAGCCAGTTCCGCTGGAATACCGCCGTAATTTTTTGCACCTCTACCTGGATATTGCCTGGTGGGGTTTGCTCAACGGCAGTGTTCTGGTTTTCCTCAATATTTACGCCTCACGTCTGGGCGCCAGCACCTTTCAGCTCGGTCTTTTGACCGCTTCGCCCGCGCTGGTCAACCTGTTATTCACTTTCCCGGCTGGCACGCTGACCAGCAAATGGACCTCGGCCAAGGCCGTTCGCTGGTCGGCGCTGGTCATGCGCCTCTTCTATTTTTTACTCATCCCCCTGCCAATCCTGCTGCCGGGCAATGTTCAAATCTGGGTGATCATCGCCATCACTTTGGTCATGAACATACCCGGCGTAATTATCAGCATACTGTTTAATGCGTTTTTTGCCGAGGTGACTCCGCCCGAATGGCGCGGCCAGGTGGCGGGTACACGCAACGCCCTGTTCGCCGTCACCACCATGGTCACAGCCCTGCTCTCGGGACTGGCGCTAAACAAGTTGCCCTTTGCCAATGGCTATCAGGTCGTTTTTGCCATCGGTTTCCTGGGCGCCATGATGAGCACGCTGCACCTCTTTTTAATCAAGCCGCCCGCTACCGAAGTCGTTTCTATGCCGCCGGAAATCCTGGCGGCAGTTACTGAAAAGGGGGATAACGGTGATCAAGCTACGGTACGCGCTTCGCGTTGGGATGTACTGCGTCTGGATGTGACGCGCGGACCTTTTGCTCCTATCTTATGGATCACCTTTTTGTTTCAAACCTCGCTATTTTTCATCGGCCCTGTGGTGCCGCGCTACCAGGTGGACGCTCTGCGCTTGACCGATGCGACCATCAGCCTGGGCAGCGCAGTCTTCTGGGTGATGAATTTTGCTGGCTCGCTGCAAGTGCGTCGCCTGGCTAGCCGCTGGGGTTTTCGGCGCATGACCGCCTACGGTTTGCTGATTGCCAGCGTAACGTTGACCATCTTTACATTCAGCTTTCACACCTGGATCTATTTGCTGCACCAGTTTATCGGTGGGATCGGTTTTGCCCTTATGAACGGCGGCATGGTCAATTACATCCTGGAAAAGGTGCCGGTGAACGATCGCTTCTCGCACCTGGCCTGGTACAACCTGGCCATCAACGCATCCGTGCTGATAGCCGGCCTGGTGGCGCCGCCCATAGCCGGCGTAATCGGCATAATGGCCACCCTGCTGTTGGCGGTCGGGCTGCGGATGCTGGTCGCCTGGATTATTTTGAGGCAAAAGTAACGGACTGTGTGGATCAGCCAGGTCCAGTAATATAAAATCTTTGCGAACCCCGGAGGGGGTGAAGCAATGGGATGGTCTGCTCGCTTACGGAGCGGCGCAGATTGCTTCGCTTACAAGGCAGCCACGCACTGTCATTGCGAGACCTCGGAGAGGTCGAAGCAATCTGCGCTGGGCTGAAAGGGCGGCCGGTCTAAAGTGCAACAGGCTCGATGATTGTCGCAGGTCGCCACGCTCACTGCGTTCGCTCGCGATGACATCTGTTTTGGTTGTCCTTGCGAAACCTCGGAAAGGTCGAATCAATCCACATGCTGCGACTCCTTCTTGTTACAAACGGTCGCCCCTGATGACTCCAGATTACCTCCGGCACCGTAATCAACGCAATTTTATTTGAAACAAATAGAAACATTGTGCTATACTGAGCCAGCAATAAAATCGACACACCACTTTTCCTGGAGCCGAATGGCCGCAAAATCCTCCTTTCCCCCGCCGCAATTGACCATCACCCGGACGCAAGCCCGCCAGTTTTTGCTTACCCACCACTTCCTGCGACCGCCGCGACAGCTTGTTGGAAAAGCAGGAGCGCTGGAAATTGTGCGGCGCCTGGGTTGTATTCAGTTCGATCCTGTTAACGTAGTGGGCTGGAACCCCGATCTGGTGCTGCAGGCGCGTTTGGGAGATTACCGCGCAGCCATGCTCGATGAACTGCTGTATACAGACCGCCTGTTGTGGGACGGCTTCGACAAGGTGCAGTCCATATACTTGACCGAAGACTGGCCGTACTTTACCCGCCGCCGTGTGCATGGGCTTGACAACGTGCGTTTTTCCGAAGAAGAACCCAGGCGGCTGCAACCGCTCATCGTGGAAAAAATACGCGAGAACGGCCCGCTTTCGTCGCTTGATCTGGAGGACCAAACCCGAATCGGCGGCTACTGGGGTTTTCCCATCCGGGTGGAGCGGGCTGCCATGGAGAACCTGTATATTATGGGACGTCTCGGCATTCATCACCGCAAAGGAACACGGCGATATTTTGACCTGGTCGAGAATCTGTTGCCAGCCGATCTGCTGAATGCGCCCGATCCACACGCCAGCGAAGCAGATTATCACGACTGGCACGTGCTGAGGCGGGTGGGCAGTATGGGATTGGCCAACCCGGGCGCTGGCGAACGCTGGCTCGGGATTCTTGGGATGCAATCCGCTGAACGCACCCAATCACTCGCGCGCCTGATCGAACGCGGCGCAGTGCTGCATGTGGCTGTCGCGGAGGCCAACGGTCAGACATATATGATGCGGGCAAGCGAAGCGCCGCTGCTTGCATCTGTGGGGCAAATCCCTGACCCGGCGCCTGCGGTGACTTTCCTGGGCCCGCTGGATAATTTGCTCTGGCACCGTGACATGCTGCGCAAGATTTTCGACTTTGACTACACCTGGGAGGTGTACACCCCGGCCATCAAACGCAAATACGGACATTATGTGCTGCCCGTGCTGTATGGTGACCAGTTTATTGCGCGCGCTGAACTGCTCTACGAACGCAAAATCAACACCCTCGTGCTGCGCAACTGGTGGTGGGAAGCACAAGCGATGCCGGACGCAACCTGCGAGGCTGCCCTGACAGCCGGGCTAACTCATTTTGGCCGCTACCTGGAAACAGCCCACTTTCGGCTGGACCCCCCGGCAGACTCAGACCCTGTTCTGCGGCGGGTTGCAAAGGGCATGGAAAATTAGATATTCCTTCCAGAATTTTGTCTGTCTCTCAGGTGCGGCTGGGCGATTTAGTATCGATCTAAGAACGCGAAGATTGGGAAAGGCTCAAAAAGCGCCGGGAAAACCTTGCATCGATTTGGTTTTTGTGCCCGCGGTTCGATTTAAGGCTCGAACGACCGTAGCAGAGCATGGGTTACCGGTTTATCTAAATGTAGGGAGGCGTCCCAAAAGTAATTATTTGTTAATTTTCATCCGCTATATGCGGGACGGGGTGGAACCCGTCCCCTACCGGTAGGGGCGGGTTTCCATGCCCGCCCGCTTTTGAGACGGCCCCTATACCTAAACCAGGGTTGGCGCTGCAAATATGACCAATTAAGGCCGATTATCCGCCAAAATTTTTGTTATAATCTCGCCCATGAAATACTACATCTGGACCGAAGGTTGTCAGATGAATGTGGCTGATTCACAGCGCGTGGCCTCAGCGCTGGAACACCTGGGTTACCACGCCTCGCCCAAAGCTGAGGAAGCCGATGTGGTGGTGATGAACACCTGCGTGGTGCGTCAATCCGCTGAGGATAAGGCCTACGGCCGTCTCACATCCCTCAATAAAATCAAAAAATACCGCCCCGAGCTGGTCATCAATTTGATGGGCTGCCTGGTGGGCGTCAAAGGCAATGTCAAAGTTGCTGAACGCTTCCCGTATGTGGACGTTTTCTCGCCGCCCTCCGACCCGACCCCATTGGTTGAATACCTGCTCAAACGGGATGGGCGTGAATTGGAAGCGGCTGAGGTAGCGCAGCGTTTTGCCTGGCAGGATGAGGATCTGGTGCTGCCCGTGGAGCAGCGCGGCAGCCTGGTCAGCGCATTCATCCCTATTGTATACGGCTGCTCGCATGCCTGTACCTACTGCATCATCCCTTACCGCCGCGGGGTGGAACTCAGCCGCCCGCCGGAAGAGATTCTGGCAGAGGCGCGCGCGCTGGCGGCGCAGGGCGTCAAAGAGATCACCTTGCTCGGCCAAATCGTTGACCGCTACGGCCAGGACCGCCCGGATTATCCCAACCTGAGCGGATTATTACGCCGCCTGTCCAATGTGGACGGCATCGAACGGCTGCGCTTTCTCACCTCACACCCCAACTGGATGACAGACGAGCTGCTCGACACGGTTGCCGAGCTGCCAAAGGTCATGCCGCACATTGAAGTGCCCATCCAGGCCGGTGATGATGTCGTCCTGGAAAATATGCGCCGCGGCTACACCCAGCAGCAGTATCGCGAGCTGGTCGGGCGCATCAGGGCGCGCATCCCGGGCGTTTCCATTGCAACGGACATTATCGTCGGTTTCCCCGGTGAGACCGAAGAACAGTATCAGCGCACCTATGACCTGCTGGCCGACCTCAAACTGGATGTCGCCCACCTGGCGCGCTACTCGCCGCGGGCGGGCACCGTATCGGCGCGGCGTATGCCGGATGACGTGCCGGATGAGGAAAAATGGCGCCGTTTCCGTATACTGGAAGAGCTTCAAGAAAAACTTGTGGATGAAATTCACGCGCGCTACCTTGACCAGACTGTCGAGGTGCTGTTCGAGGAAAAGGTGCGCGGGCGTTGGAAAGGCCGGACGCCGACCAATAAGCTGGTGTTTGTCGAAACCGAAGCTGACCTGCGCGGGCAGGTCGTCCCGGTGCACATTACACGCACCGGCCCGTGGTCGATGCAAGCGCACCTGCTGGCAGCATGAACCACCGCGCTCTGATGATTGCCGGGTTGGTGATCGCCGCGGCAGCCGGGGCAACCTTATTCTTTTTCTTCTCCGGGCGAACGTCGCCGCGTTCGGCGCGCGTCATGCAGTGGATTCGCAATCCTGCGGCTCACTCAGAGTGGGCCGTGCTGGCCGACGAGCGCTGCGGCGCTGCGCCTTTTGTCATGCCGACCAACGGCTTCATCGGTTTCCTGTGGGATGATTCCTTCCGGCCCGGGCACCACCACACCGGGTTGGACATTTTTGGGGGGACTGACACCGGCACCACGCCGGTGGTTGCGGCCTATGACGGCTACCTGACCCGCCTGTCTGATTGGAAATCCACCGTCATCATTCGTGTCCCGGATGATCCTTTGCAGCCCGGCCGCCAGATCTGGACTTATTACACCCATATGGCAGATGCCCAGGGCAATTCTCTGATCGCCTCGGGCTTTCCTCCCGGCGTGACCGAGAAATTTGTCACTGCTGGCACGCTTCTTGGTACTCAAGGTAATTATTCTGGCACTGCGGGAAACCCGACCGGCGTCCATTTGCATTTTTCGATCGTCAAGGATGACGGCCAGGGGAAGTTCCTGAACGAATTGGAGCTTTACAACACAATCGACCCCTCACCGTATTTCAATCTTACGCTGAACGCGGCTGAGGCTGATCCCGGGATGATACCGCTTTGCCAGACAGAATTTGGGGACCAATAGACATGATTGATGAGCGACCCCTGCGCGAAAAAGTTGTCTTGATCGTCGGAGGCGGCCGTCCGTTGGGACGGGTACTGGCGCTGGGCTTTGCCCGCGCTGGCGCAAAACTGGCGCTGCATGATCTGTCGCCCATCCACCTGGATGAGACGACAGCGCAGGTGCAGGCGCTGGGGGCTGAATGCCGCAGTTACACCGGTGACATCGGCAAGGGATTGCCGTGCCGCGCGCTGATTTCGGATGTGCTGGATGACTGGCGGCGCCTGGATGTGTTGGTCACCTGCCTGCATGCCTCTCCACCCGCCGGAATACTGGAGCTGGACGAATGGGATTGGACGCGCACGCTGGAACTGAATCTGACCGGGCCTTTCCTGCTGGCTCAGGCAGCCGCGCCCGTTATGATCCAGCAGGGCGGCGGCACGATCATTTTCGTGCAGGCTGGCGCACCTGTCAACCCGTCCCCGGCGCTGACCGCCAGTCAGGCCGGATTAACCGGGCTGGCGCAGGCCGCCTCAGTCGACCTTCTACCTTATAATATTAAAGGCTATGCGGTCGATGTGGGGGACTTTAAGGACAGCGCGGAAGGGTTTGATCCTGCCAGTGCGGATGCAGTGCAACTGCAAGAATTGGCCGTATTTTTATGCAGTCCGGCCGCTGTTGGCCATGCCGGACAGGTGGTTCGTCCCGGGGTGATGTAGAAGTACTGATTGTTGGGAGGGCGATGCTTTCATACCGCGAGCTTACCAGCGGATTCCGTAACCTGGGGTTGGACCCCGGGCGGCCGGTGTTGGTACACAGCTCGCTCAGAGCGTTTGGCGATTTACGCGGTCGGGCGGCCGTGCTGCTTGGCGCGCTGACCAGCGTATTTCCGCGCGTGATGGCGCCGACGCACACCTATGCCACCATGGTAATTCCTGAGGAGGGGCCGGATCACAACGGCATGGAGTATGGCACAGGTCAGATGCTCAACGCCCTGGCGGAGATTTACCATGCGGATATGCCGGCTGACCGGATGATGGGGGTGCTGCCCGAACTGCTGCGCAATCACCCGCTGGCCAGACGCTCCATGCACCCGATCCTTTCGCTCACCGGCATTGAGGTGGATGAAATTTTGGCAGCGCAAACGATAAAGGACCCGGTGGCGCCGCTGCATGACCTTTACGAAGCGGAGGGTTACGTGCTGTTAATGGGGGTGGGACACAGCGTCAACACCACCCTGCACTTTGCCGAAAAATTGGCCGGGCGGCGTACCTTTGTGCGCTGGGCGCTGACCTCTGACGGCGCGGTTGAATGCCCGGGATATCCAGGCTGCTCCATGGGGTTCGACAAGGCTGCCCCTTACCTGGCAGACATCACGCGCAGTGTACAGATCGGCACCGCGTTGGTGCGCGCGCTGCCGGTGCGCGAGATGGTCATCACCGTGGCAACGCTGGTGCGCGAGGACCCGCTTGCGTTGCTGTGCGACGACCCGGCCTGCGAGCGCTGCGGAGCGGTGAGGGAGACGATCCTCTGATCGCGCTTGGTCTCCAGACCGAGCGCGATCAGAACAACCCCATTGATAATTGAAATGCAATACCAAGTTGTTCTTTAGGATTCTACTCCGATCATGTTGATCATTTATACCATTCTTCGGAGGATGTTTGGTCATTCATAACACCCATGGAGGCACAGGTTGGACCACAATCTAATACAGCTCCTGCATAGTTGGTGTTCTCCCAATGGTAGTAATGGTTACAATCAGAAAAGGATTTCGCTGAAGACACCACATTATCCCAGCCTGCAGGCATCGAACCAACTCTGAAACCAAGGGTATCTGTACATCCAGACCCTGTGACAGACCACGTGTAGGAACTTCCTCCAAAACTGGAGTTCTTGTAGTCTAGGCCAATGACAGTCACCGTATCTGGTGTCAATTCAAACGAATCTTCTCTAGAGTAAAGCATATCTTCAGTAACATCGTTAGGACTGATATCTTTGTCTAAATGGACCCTTCCGGCAGTAGCTGCTTGAATTGTTTCAGAAAATGAATTAAAACATCCGCTTTCGAGGATTTTGGAGTTCTCATCGCTATCCACATCTATTGGCGAGAGAATTGAATAACAATGTGACTCTTTTTCGAATGGAATTGCTGCAACCATAATCAAACTGACCACAACTATTCCAATCAAAATGAAGAACTTAATTGATCGGTTATTTGACATTTTAAGTCTCCTTTCTAATCCACTAACCTTTTGTACCTCTTTCACAGTATAGCAATATAGATGTTAAATCCTTGTAAAGTTTTAATGATTTAAAGGATAATAATTTACGCCTCGACAATTGATGCTAAATCTAGTGGTTCATAACGTTTGAGGATCTGTTGCTGATTGCAATCAACAATAGCTGCCTTCGTTTGTACTACAGTACCAAGGAGAGGAGTGGAAAAAATAATAATTGCTTTCTGATTATTATATAAAGCGGAATATGTAATAAAATAACTACATTTATCTATCCAATTTTCGGCAGGAGAAGCATTAGTAAAATATATACTGTATGCATCATAAACTTTGCTTTCTTGTATTCGATTATTGATTTCTTCCATGTCAAATTTAATTCTGCTGCAGAAATATTTTTCTGACAATGAAAGGTAAAAATGGTTTAATATACTATTACTGCTCCAAATCCAATCGAACTCGGAAGATAATAGTATGAATAATAATAACTCACCCCAAATCACCAGCATAAGAATAATATTTTGACCTAAACTGTCTATCCAGTTCTTGTTTTTGGTGAACAAAGTCAAGAAGGCGATCGCAATAAAATAGATTGCTCTGGTAAACGTACGAAAGGAAATTGGTTTTCCATTTTTCCCTAAACAACCACATTTTTTTGTGGAGCAAAGTTGTAACTTATACCTAGATAAATTGAAAAACAAATTCCTAAACTAATAGCTAATATTGACTTCCACAATGCATTTGGTGGAACAAGCAGCATCGCTGCAACAAGCGTCTCGGTTAAGCCAAGGAAACGATACGCAAAACGCGCTAACCCCTTTGATGGAATGAAGACCGAAATAGCAGATTCCTGGAGAGTTCTATCAAGATCGTGATCAAATAATTTAACGATACCGGACCAAAACAAGATCAGGCTGATAACACTATTTTGGACTTCCAGCCAATGATTCACGCTTTTCCTCTTTTGCTACTTGGTGGCCCAAATTAACCACCGACCCTCACGATTAACGACGAACAGCTGTGTTTTTAATGACTCGGAGGGATTTTGTGCACAAGGTCCTGAACAGAAGGTGAACACCCAGCTTGAATTGGCAATTTCCCGACCACACTGCCCAGATATAAACTCATAGAAATCGCTGTCTTTTACCAGTGCTATCTTTTCAATCCAATCGTCTTGAGGAACGAATTCATCCTTATTACCATTTTGGGGTGTTAGATCAGGGAATGGGAGTATTGGCCATAATGCGACGTCAGTGACTGCTTTCTCTCTTTTCAAGTCCCCAGAGTAAAACAGTTCTTTCGCCATGAAGGCAGAAGTTGAGGACTCAAGATCATTGTCAATTTGTAAACCTAGTGAATTTGGGCATCCGCTCGTTCCGTTCCATGCCCCACCTTTTAATGGTAAGGCGGTTAGGTAAATGTTTGTTGGAAATGTAATTGGAGTTGCAATTAATTTGGTGGGCGTTATGGTGGATGTGGCAGCAGGTGACATAGTAAGGGTCGGTAGAAGACTTGGAGAAGCGACACTGGCAGCAGGCGTATTAATATCGTTGGATTCTGGAATCGTCGACGTAGACATACCTGCAGATGTCTGTTGAATTCCTGCATCGCAAGCAGAACTAAGCACAATGATCATGCTTAGGGTGACAAAAAGAAATAATTTAGGAGAAATAAACCTCATAGCCTTATTCCTTAAACCGTAACAATCATCTTCCCTCGATATGTCCGGTCTTGCAGATTGATTCGACAAAGTAAAGTATGAAAAACCAAATATCAACAAAAAAGATATCATAACTAAAATTTGTGTCACGTCCTCATTTTATAACCTATTGAGCACTTTTACTGCCAAAACATTACCAGGTAGAATATCTTACCCAGTCGTAATAAATCCACCTATAGCTATCACAAGCATAGCCGGTGACGCACTGGTTGGTCATTTGGGTCCTCCCTGAAGTATTTGAATTGTCAAAGTTTCCAATGTCGACATACCCAAGCCAATTCTCAAAATTTACGGTGGTGTACCAATTTTCCCCAGTGTTGGCAACAATATGATACCGGACGGCTGGTAATGAACCACCATTGTGGCATATAAAAGCCTCCCAATCTCGGGTGCCAACATAGGCATACCAACTACCGCTGGCAGTAAAAGTACTATAGGTTGCTTGTTGGGTTGCTTTAGCATTTCCATTATTGCAGCTTAAGGCACTTACATTCGTCAGGCTAACGCCAAAGAAATCAGAACTTGTTTCACTAATTGTATAAATGGCACCTAAAACAGGAAGTGTTCCGATTAACAAAGCTACAACAATTAATAGACTGGAATAGAAAAACCGAATTGTGAATTTCATTGGATTTCTCCTTGGATTACATGATTTAATTTTCTTTTGTTAATCCATCGGTCTGCGGAAAAACAATCAAGGATTCGATCGGTTGATCTACACTCAAAGAGGTAATCATAATCTCACCGAGAACGCGGTCTGGTTTTTCCTGGTCGAGATTATGAACCTGTAAAATGATCCCAATCTCATCGTCCACCCAGTATCTGGCTACCGGCAAAACATCATCTGCAGCCCAGAAATATTCAACCACGGTGGTTTTGCGGCTTGAAACCTCGTCAGCGCCGACCACCTTGTAAATTCCCTGGCGTTGAGCAAGACCTACCGGGAAAAGGAAATCGACCAGCGGGTCGGGACTAAACATGGCAATTGGGTGACGTTTGATCACAGGGAAACCGTCTCGGGTTTCGACCTGCGCTGCGGAGGCTGGCAGCGCGGTGAGGTCCTGCATAAAGTGTTCTGTGGATTGAACGACATAAGTTCCAGCGCCCCACGTCACCTGCATGGCGGTCACTCCATCTGAAATGAAGGTCATCGTCCGAGCGCTTTGGGCTCCGTCGATTTGGTTGACCTCGACAGCAGCCAATCCATCCGCCGAATATGCAAACTGGTCTGAGAATGCCTGTTGAATAGCGCCATCCGCATTGTAATAAGTTATCGCTGCGGTGCCGCTTATGGTTTTCCATAAATTATGGCTGTTAAATAGCCTGGCCACCAACGTCGGCGTGTCCACCGAGGCACTGACTGGTTTATTGGCTGCCCGCGATTGAACCAGAATGGCCAACAGCGCAACAAGGCATAATACGAACAACCCGGCAACAAGCGTGTTCTTTGATTTCATCACTCACTCCCGCAATTCTTACTTCATACTGCATGAGAAGGATATGTTTCATCTTTCCTAAATTTTAGCAAATTGGGTGTTAAATCCTTGTAAAGTTTTAATGATTTGGAGAAATTCATACAGCAAATTTGAAAGATTAAAACTTTATAAAGATTTAACACGACACGAGGTATGATATAAAAATGGATAAACACTAAACAGGAGGGATTACATGAACCACAAAAAAAACTTCTATTATTCATTGGCGTGTTTGGTGCTTGCCATTTTCCTTATCGCTGCTACTCCTGGCGCAGAAAGCAATAGGCAAAATCATTGTTATTCATTGTTATCGCCGATAAATGAAAATTCTGGGGATTTCTCTCAAGTTCTTGAATCGAAATGCTTTGATAGCTTTTCTGAATCAATACGGGCTGCTACAAAAGGTCGCGTTCAGCTGGACCACACAATTCAACCCGAAGCAGTTACAGAGTATATGCTCAATGGTGGTGCCGAAAAAGATCTGGCTGATGTTCAGGTTGTAATAGGTATAGACTGGGATTACACAAATTTTGCGGGTAGCTCTTATACCTGGGTGGTCAGCAATAATGGATGCTCAAGTTCTATTCAATATAGCATTTCATCCATGCCGGCTGGTTGGGACAATCGCGTTTCATCAGCAAGAGCTTATTCTAATTGCAACTATTATTACCATTATCAAACCACCAACTACGGAGGTTCATCGGTGGTCTGCAATACGGAATGCTCCACAATGGGGTCATTGGACAATGCCACATCGTCTGAGAAATGGACTTATATTCCTTAAGAAGAACCTTATTTTTTTATGCAGAAAAGGAACAAATCTGATTGGTATGAAATTACTTGTCGTCGAAGATGAAAAAGATGTGGCTATCCCACTTAACCGGGGACTAACACAGAATGGTTATGCCGTCGATATTGCTGAAAACGGGAATAACGCCCTTGATTTAATTGAAACCAATAATTATGACTTGATGATCTTGGATTTAAACCTGCCAGACATGGATGGATTGGATGTCTGCCGTAAAGCTCGAGTTAAGCAACCAGCATCACTTATTCTCATTTTAACTGCACGTGGGGATCAAAAGGATATTGTTAAAGGTCTGGATAATGGCGCAGATGATTATTTAATTAAGCCTTTCCATTTACAGGAAATTTTAGCAAGACTTCGCGCGCTATTACGTCGAGATATGCGTTGTAGGGAACCGATGCTGAAAATCCACGATCTTACTCTTGACTCTGTCGAGCGAGCCCTTTGGAAAGCAGGCCACAGGATTCGACTTACGCGAAAAGAATTCGGTATCCTTGAATATTTAATGAGACATACAGATGAAGTAATTAGTCAGGAAGAGTTGCTCGAGCATGTTTGGGGGTCTTCGACCAATGCCTTTTCAAATACAATTCGTGTGCATATCCAATCATTACGAGAAAAATTGGACGACAATTTTGAAAATCCAAAATACATCATGACAATTATTGGAACGGGATACCGCTTTATCCGTTCAGATGAAGATTTACCCGAGAATGCAGATCAGAAAAAGGCTCTCGATGGGTAACAAATGGGATAAAACGACATTGCGCCAGCGCATTACCTGGTTGACCACCGGTGTTGTGTTTGTGTTAGGTTTGATTCTGATCGTTTTTATCAATTTGATTGGTCCTATCTTTATTACTCGCGAAGTTGGGTCTCCTGATACTCAAATATTAGTAAATACCACTAATGCAGGAGGAAGCCCAATTACAATATTGATTGAAACCCCAGGCCCGGAAGGTTATACAATTGCTCACGATTCCGGAATCACCAGAGCTGACCCATATACTGCTATCAGGCTCCTCTCGGTAATTGGATTGGTAACCATAAGTGGGTTGGGATTCCTAGCCTCAAAGTGGGTTGCACAAAAATCTTTACAACCCGTAAACCAAATCAGCGAAAACGCTCTACAAATTAGCGCCCGCAATTTGGATCAAAGATTAAATTATCAGGGAGCGAAGGATGAGATTAAAACCCTGGCTGATGCTTTTGATCTCATGCTGCAGCGGCTTCAAATGAATTTCGAAGATCAAAGCGAGTTTATTTCAAACTTGGCTCATGAACTCCGTACCCCATTAACCTCTTTGCGGATGAACCTGGAAGTTCTGAATGCGGATCCACAGGCAACCCTTGAAGATTATTATGATTTCTCTGCAGCCGCAGAGCGAGCCTTAATTCGTCTTGAGCGTTTAGTGGAAGATTTACTTTTGCTCGCCAAAGCTGAGAAAGAAATCGATCAGCGACACATCATTTTAGGGGTTATGTTCGAGGATATTCTCGAAGAATTAGAACCAATTGCCGAACGAAACAATATAATGTTAAAAATGAGCGGTGACCTGGAACTCGAGGTTTTGGGAGATCCAGTATTGTTGCATCGCGCTTTTGCAAACCTGGTCGAAAATGGCATTCACTACAATCATCCGGGTGGTTTTGTAGAAATCACGTCCAGAAAGAAAAGCAACCAGATAGTCATTGAGTTTCAAGATAACGGTTTTGGCATTTCAGCCCAACAACAGACACATATCTTTGAGCGATTCTATAGAGGAGAAACTGGAAAGAAAAACGGAAATGGTAAGGGGCTGGGCTTGGCGATTGCGGCGCACATCATTACGCTGCACAATGGAAAGATTGAGATTGAGAGCGCCCTAGGGAATGGTAGTACTTTCAGGATATTCCTTCATGCTGTTGATTCTGTAAAGTAAGTTGTATTGTTCGTTCACCCCGCAAGGGTTGCTCGGGGTCACAAACCTTGAAAACGGAACGCACCCTTATGAACCTATAAATATTTTTTTGACAAATCCGCAATACTCTGTTAAAATACATCAAACTGGTAATCAATATTCCAGGTGGGAATGTCTCGTTCAGTCGCAAGTCGATTTGCCCCGGTCCGTTCTCAGCGCCGGGGCTTAACTTTTGACCTTAAATCACAGCCTGGCTGTGTTATGAAGTACAAATTCTTATTTTTAGAAAGGTTTGATTTTTCAACAAATGAAAGCAAATAAATTACGCATCCTGCCCCTGGGAGGCCTGGGGGAAGTTGGACGCAATATGATGGTATATGAGTACGGCGGCGAGATTCTGGTCGTCGATACCGGCCTGATGTTCCCCGAGAACGATATGCACGGGGTGGATTACATTATCCCCGACATCAGCTACCTGATCGAGCGGCGCAATAAAGTGCGCGGCATCATCATCACCCACGGACACGAGGACCACACCGGCGCCATCAAGCATGTGCTGGCGGAGGTCAATGCGCCGGTGTACGCCACCCCGCTCACCCGCGGCCTGCTGGAGGTCAAACTTGGCAAGCAGGGCGGGCTGGACCGCGCCAACCTGCACACCGTGCAGGCCGGCGACACCGTCCAGGTCGGGCCGTTCAAAGTGGAATTCTTCCACGTCTGCCATTCCATCCCCGACGGGGTTGGTCTGGGCATCACCACGCCGGTCGGGCTGATCGTGCACCAATCGGACTACAAGTTTGACCATACCCCGGTGGACAACTGGCCCTCCGACTACGCCAAGCTGGCCGAGTTCTCGCAGCGCGGCGTGCTGGCGCTGCTGGCCGATTCGACCAACGCCGAGCGCCCCGGCTGGACGCCTTCCGAGCGGGTCATCGACGGCGCCTTCGACACCGTCTTCCGCGAAACCGAGGGACGCATCATTCTGGCCAGCTTTGCCTCGCTGATTTCACGCATGCAGCAGGTGGCAGCCGCCACCGAACGCTACGGGCGGAAATTGGCCTTTGTTGGCACCAGCATGCAGGACAATATGAAGATGGCGCGCAAGCTGGGTTACCTGGACATCGACGACAAGTTGATTGTCAGCATCGAACAGGCGCTGACCATGCCCGACAAGGACGTGGTGATCATGTGCACCGGTTCACAGGGCGAGCCGACCTCCATCATGGGACGGCTTAGCACCGGTACCAACCGGCTGTTCGACATCAAACCCGGCGACACGGTGGTGCTTTCATCGCACCCCATCCCGGGCAACGAAGAGAACGTGTACCGCACCATCAACCGCCTGTTCCAGCGCGGTGCCAGCGTGATTCATGAAGCGCTCGCGCCGGTGCATGTCTCCGGGCATGCCAGCCAGGAAGAGATGAAGCTGCTGATTCACCTGACGCGGCCGAAATTCGTCATTCCGATCCACGGCGAACTGCGTCACCTGCACCAACATGCGCGCCTGGCGCGCCAGGTGGGCATCCCCTCCGAAAATATCGCCATTATCGAAAACGGCCAATCGCTCGAGCTCGATGCTGATTCGATGAAACTGGGCGAAAAAGTGGCGACCTCGTTTGTCTTCGTCGAAGGCTCAAGCGTTGGCGAGGTGGATGAAGACGTGATGGCTGAACGCGAGGTTTTGGCCCGCGACGGCATCGTACTGGTCAACCTGACGCTCGACCGCTTCAGCGGCAGCCTGCGGCGCGATCCGCAGATCTCCAGCCGCGGCTTTTTGCTCTCACGCGACAGCGACAGCCTGCTGGTGGAAGCGCGCAAGCGTGTCCAGAACCTGCTGAACGGATCGGTCAACGGCAACCTGGCCAAAGATGTCGAAAAAGAATTGGGCAACCTGTTTTACAGCGAAACGCACCGCCGCCCGATTGTTTACGTCACAGTGGCGCGGGAATAAAATTCGATTGTCGTATTTTCGTGGATGCTGTCTTGCGATTAATCAATTGGCATTCCGAAAACTTTCATAAATGAATTTCGAGTGTTTTTGCACCGCCATAGCGGTGCAAAAACACTCGATTAAGATAAACCCGCCCCAAGACTGGGGCGGGATGGGTGGGGTTGATAACTTTATGGCAAACCGGATTTGATTAGATCAAGATACAAGGGCGCACAGCGCCACTACGGAATGCTCGCTTCCACTAAAAATTCGCCCACCTCGCGGTCATAGGTCGTCCGATCGCGCCAGGCTGCTTCCACGTGACCGGCATCTTGCGCCAGGTACAGGCGGCGCAAACCGTGACGTTTGGCTGCGAACAAGCGCCGTCCATGCGATGGGGGTACTTCCTTGTCCTCCAGGCTGTGGACGAACAGAATCGGCATCTGGAGATTCGCAACGTCTCGTTCCGGAATGACCTGTGAGAAATTGAAATCGCTGAAAACGTTGATCAGCCAGGCGCCAAAATTGAGCAGGGGGAAGGCAGGCAAGTGGTACTCGTTATGCAAACGCAGCGCCATGGCTTCGCGCAGATCGGCGTAGCTTGAGTCGGTGATAATAAACGCCGGGCGCGAGTCGATCGCGCCGTGCTGCAGCACGATCGCCCCGCCCATTGATTCCCCCAACGTGCCAATAATCCCCTGCGGACCGGTTTTTTCTACAACCCAATCGAAGGCTGCCTTTAAATCGTCCTTTTCGTAAAAGCCGTAGCGGGTGTTCGGACCGCCGCTGCGCCCAAAGAAGCGCTGGTCGTAAATCAACACATTGAACCCGCGGCGGCGGAAGAACGGTATGTACTTGATCATGCCAACCCGCGTGTATGGGAAACCATGCAGCATGATGATCGTCTTGTCGCACCCGGTTTGTGGAAACCAGGTGCCGGAGAGGTCGTAGCCGTGCGGCGAGGGAATAGTGACTTCCTCTTTCTCCCAGCCGCTGTACTCTGCTTCGTTGAACCGTCCGTTTTCCACCTCAAGCAGGTAGCTTTTCTCGTAGCTAAATTTGCGCGGGCACAAAGCCTGCCTGATCAGCCACAGGCAGCCTGCCACGATTAGTAAGAGAATAGCACCCGGGATGATGAGGACAAGAATAAGGAATGACAACGGCATAAAACGACCTGAAATTGGGATCTGCCTATTGTAACGTATTGATTAGCCAGGGCGATATGGCAGGTGATAGATTCTTCACGGCTGCGCGGTTCAGAATGACATACTTACGCAGTCTGCCCACACTCACAGAGGGCCCGATGGGGGCACTCTGTGAGTGAGCATGTCTGCATTGGGCTAGTCTGTACTGAGTTTGCTTGAACTAAACCTGCGCGCACTGAGCGTGCCTGCGCTGAGCCTGCCTGCGCTGAGCCTGCCTGCACTGAACCTGCCTGCACTGAGCGTGCCTGCGCTGAGCCTGCCGAAGCGTCGCAGTACCGAAATGTATATTTTTACCCGGACCGAAGAAATCGCTTACCCCACATTGCATTCACCGGGAAGGTCGGTTGGGGTCTGTAAATAACGGATGATTTTGCAGGGATTGCCTGCGGCGAAGACATCTGCCGGAATATCCTTCACCACCACGCTGCCAGCGCCAATCACGCTGCGATCGCCAATACTGACTCCTGGAGCGATGACCACCGACCCGCCAACCCACACGTCGCAGCCGATCTTGATCGACCTGGCAAACTCCAGTCCGCTGCGGCGTTCGGCCGCGTCGAGCGGGTGGGTGGCGGTGTAGATCTGGACATTGGGCCCGAACATGGTATTGCTGCCGATCTCCACCTGCATGACATCCAGCACCACGCAGTTGAAATTGAAAAAGACATTATCGCCCAGGTGGATGTTGTAACCGTAATCGCAGTGAAAGGGCGGTTCGATACCAACATGCCTGCCAACGCTGCCGAACAACTCGGTTAGAATCTGTTTGCGCAGAGGGCCATCACCGGCGGCTGTGTCGTTGAAAGCACGGGTTAAATCGCGCGCATGGCGGCGCTCAGCAACCAGTTGCGGATCGGTTGAATCATATAACTCGCCAGCCAGCATCTTCTCTTTTTCGGTTGCCATGTTATCCTCCAGTTTTCGCCTCGACCAAAAGCACGCGTCGCGGCCAGCAGAGGATATTATAACGGCGCAACAACGTTGTTATCTGGTTGGCTTAAACCCATAGCCTTTTAACACAGCTTGCCCGGTTGGCGAGAGCACAAAATCGACGAAAGCCTGCGCCATTTCAACCTGCGAGCTGTCCGGCAGCGCCAGTATGGGATATTCGGCCGTAATATTCAATGTTGGGGGAATCTCGATCAGGCCAATTTGACCTTTGGCGCTGTTGGCATCGGTGGTGTAAACAATTCCGGCGTCAGCCTCCCCCAAGCCAATTTTGGTGAGCACGGCCCGCACGTTGTTTTCATAGGACACGATGTTCTTCATCACGGCTTGTTGATATCCTGGTCCGAATATCCCACTTTTTTCGGCCAGCGCCAGGAAATCCAAACTGTACTGCCCAACCGGCACTTCCGGCCCGGCAAAAACCAGCTTCAGCCCCGGGCGAGCCAGATCGGCTAACCCCGTCAAATTCCCCGGGTTGTCCCGTGGGTAGATGACCACCAACTGATTGGCGGCAAATGTTGCTTTTGCTTCTGCAGGCATTTTTTTCTCGGCCAGAACCAGATCCATCTGCTTGCTGTTGGCGCTGGCAAACACATCGACTACTGCGCCATGGATGATCTGCTGAGCAAGTTCCTGCGACCCGGCAAAATTAAATACGACTTCAACGTTTGGGTTGGCATCGCGAAACAAATTCCCAATTTCAGTGAAAGATTCGGTCAGAGAAGCTGCCGCAGAGACGGTGATGGTCACCGGCTGGAGGGATGGGGCGGCGTTAGCGCAACCCGCTGAATAAAAAAGGATGGTCAGCAGGATAAAATGACGAAAAAATCGAGAGGGTTTCAATTGGATTATCTCTACCGGCTGGGTTGGCGGTGTTCTCGCAGGGGAATTATACTCATTAAATGAATAATAACCGTGGTAGGGTTTGCTTAAGCGCACCGCACACCAAGAATCACACCTAAAGATGCACCGTTCATAGTGTCTTTCGGAAAGCTGCCCCGATAAATAGCTTTCAAGATGCGTTTGAACGTGGATTTGCAGGTACAGCGCTCCTCATTCGCGGCCGATTGACTTGTTTTTTAACCCAGGAGCATTGCACCTGCCTTTTGGGCACCAGGCGAGGCTAACAGGTGCTGGTTCGTTTGACTGAATTCCTTTCGCCTTGCTACTACTGACAATTCTTTGGTTGGAAGCAACGCACCCAGATGTTTTATACCTGATACTTGACACCCCTTCTTTCCCGGCTTACAATGACCGTAACAATTGAATGAGTACCTGTCAGGTGCCTTTTACCCCGGATGGTAAGGCTTGAAGGCGAAACCGGTGCAAGTCCGGTGCTGTCGCGCAACTGTAAGGAGGGAATCCCTCTAAGCCAGGTCGCCCGCCTGGCAGGTGTTCACCACGCTCTCGCAGAAAGGAGGTGGGGACTTTGGACTGGCAACAGCCAAACGGCATTTCTCACCTCCCTCGCCCAAAAAGCAGGGAGGTTTTGTTGTCAGTGGTCGGAATAATTGGCATCACTTTATGTTAAGTTGGACCGATGTAAGCGGAAGTCATCTCAATCTATTTTATCGAGGTCTATCGTGAAACGCTTCTCAAAACTCTTGCTTATCCTTGCGCTGCTGACCGTCCTGCTGGCAGCCTGCGCTCCCGCGGCCGTTACATCCACAACGGCGCCCATGGTTATGACCGACGGCCTTGGCCGTGAAGTCACCCTGAGCGCTCCCGCGCAGCGGGTCGTATCGCTGGCGCCGTCCAATACCGAAATCCTTTTCGCAGTTGGCGCGGGCAGCCAGGTGGTTGGCCGGGATGAGTTCACCAATTATCCTGAATCAGCCGTCACGTTACCCAGCGTGGGCGGGTCGATGGGCGACTACAACTTCGAGCAAATCGTCAACCTCAAGCCGGACCTGGTGCTCGCAGCGGAAATCAACACCCCTGAACAGGTCAAAGCCCTGGAAGACCTTGGCGTAACCGTCTATTACCTGTCAAATCCGACAGATATCGAAGGAATGTATGCCAATTTGATCACCGTCGGCAAACTGACCGGAAAGGAGCCCGCAGCGACCGCGCTGGTTGACAGTTTGAAGCAGCGGGTGGCAGCTGTGGAGGACAAAGTTGCCGGCGTTACTGTCAGACCCAAAGTTTTCTACGAGCTGGACGGTTCTGAAGCCGCCAAACCCTGGACCGCCGGAGCCGGCACTTTCATCGATCAGTTGATCACCATGGCAGGCGGCAAAAATGTGGCTGCTTCGCTGGAAGGCTCATGGGGCCAATTCAGCCAGGAGGCGCTGCTGGTTGCCAACCCAGACTTTATTCTGCTGGGCGACGCCGCCTACGGGACCACTGCTGAGCAGGTCGCAGCCCGCGCCGGCTGGGAGACAATCCAGGCGGTACAGACAGGACAGGTGCTGCCGTTCAATGACGATACTGTCAGCCGGCCTGGTCCGCGTCTGGTGGATGCACTGGAAGAGCTGGTGCGTATCCTTCACCCCGAGTTGAAATAATCCGTGGAAAACACGCGCACTGCCCGCCCTTACTGGATTGCTTTGCTGATGCTGGCGGCTGCCATGCTGTTCAGCATCCTGGTGGGTAGTGTGCCGATTTCCTTCGCTGCTTTGGTTGAGGCGTTGCAGTCGGGGGCAGAAACTACTGCCGGGAAGATTCTGTTTTCGCTGCGGCTGCCGCGCACCATCCTGGTTGCCATGACCGGGGCAGCGCTGGCAGGCAGCGGTACAGCCTACCAGGGGTTGTTTCGCAATCCGCTGGCCGACCCGTACCTGATCGGAGTGGCATCCGGCGCGGGGCTGGGAGCCGTAGCTGCCATGAGTCTGCGCTGGCCATACACCACGCTAGGCCTGATGGCTGTTCCACTGGCAGCTTTTGCCAGCGGGTTGTTGACTGTGGCAATTGTGTATGCCCTGGCGAAGGTAGGGCGGGCGATCCCAGCTTCTAATTTGATTCTGTCGGGGGTGGCGGTAAGTTCGTTCGCTACCGCCTTGACCTCTTTCCTGATGCTGCGCTCCAGCGGAGAATTGCGCCGCGCGCTGGCCTGGCTGTTGGGCGGCGCTACCATGAGCGGCTGGCAGCCGGTTCTGGCGCTGCTGCCCTACTGGGCGGTAGGCCTGGGTATTCTGTTGACGCTGGGTCACGCGCTCAATGTACTTCAATTTGGCGACGAGCAGGCGCAGCAACTTGGCCTGCCGGTTACGCGCGTGCGGCGCTTGATCATTATTGCTGCGTCGCTGACCACCGCGGCCGCAGTATCGTTCGCCGGTATCATCGGGTTTGTCGGATTGATCATTCCGCACATTCTGCGGCTATTGACCGGCGCGGATTACAGGCGACTTTTACCGCTATCCCTGGTTGGTGGAGCGGTGCTGCTTTTGGCAGCCGATGTGCTGGCGCGGGTGCTGTTGGCGCCGCAGGAACTGCCGGTAGGTATTGTCACTGCACTGGCGGGCGCGCCGTTCTTCCTTTGGGTGCTGCGCCGCAGCCGCCAGGCCAGTTTTTGGAGCTGAGATGCTGGAAGTTCGAGACCTGAGCGCTGCATACAGCGGGAAACATGTATTGAAGAGCCTTAACTTCAGCCTGCAGGCTGGCGAAATGCTGGCGGTCATTGGTCCGAATGGCGCTGGAAAATCGACCCTGGTGCGAGTCTTGAGCGGCATTCTGCCGCCGCAGAGCGGGCAAGTGCTTTTCAACGGAAAGAATCTGGCCAAACTACCCCCGGCCGAGCGCGCGCAGTTGATCGCCGTCGTACCGCAGGCGCGCAGTATTCCCCCGGCTTACACTGCTTGGCAGGTGGTGATGCTGGGGCGTACACCTTACCTTAACTGGTTCGGGCAAACCTCGCCGCAGGACGACGAACTGGTGCATCTGGCGATGGAACGCACCAGCACACTTGAACTGGCGCCGCGACTGGTCGGTGAACTGTCTGGCGGCGAGCTGCAGCGGGTTTTATTAGCGCGGGCGCTGGTGCAAACCACCCCGGTGCTGCTGCTGGACGAACCAACCACGCATCTCGACTTGCAATACCAGATCAGCCTGCTCAAACAGGTACAGGACCTGATTCACCGGCCGGCAGGTTGGGCGCTGGCTAATGGACACGGCGCGCCAGGTGCGCTGGTCGTGCTGCACGACCTGAATTTGGTGGCGCGTTTTGCAGACCGGGTGCTGCTGCTGGTCCAGGGACAGCTTCGCGCGCTTGGCTCGGTCAGCGAGGTGCTGCAGCCGGAAATGTTGAGCGAAGCATTTGGGATTGCGCTGGATGTGGTACAAAATCCGATCGGAGCGCACCCGCTGGTGGTGGCGCGCTAGAACGGGTTGTGGCAAAACCACGAACAATGGTCTATACTTGCACGGGAAAACGCCTCTCCGATGCAAATTAACCTTTATGCCACTTTCCGTTTAATCGCCGGTCAGCGCACGGTGGATATCCAATTGACGCCCGGTGCAACTGCCCGTCAGGCTGTAATTGCAGTCCTCGAGCAGGCGCCGGATTTACGGACGCACTGGGTCAACGAGCAGGGGGAAATTCATGCCCACGTGCACGGCTTTATCAACGGGAACGAGATCCCGACCTTTGAACGCGGGTGGGATACGCTGCTTCACCCAGACGATGTCATGGATTTCATTCCGCCGGTCGCCGGCGGCTAAAAAAATATCACTCGATTAAACGACCGCGGTATGAACGTCGAAAACCGGGGGATTTTCCATAACCTTTTTCACCGCGCATTGTTCCGCAGAACGCACCAGGGCTGGATAATATTTATCAGGGAAAGTGGGCGGCACCTGGATTTCCAATTCCACATTTTCCACCATGCCGTTCATGGAGTTGGTATGGATGCGCTGAACGATGCGAATGCCGTCGGTCGGCAGTCCGCGGTTGCGGCAAAAACCCAGCACATAAATGCCGGCGCAGGTTCCCAGCGAAGCTAAAAAGGTTAAAAAGGGGGTCGGGGCTGAACCTTCGCCGCCGCCCATCGGGGGTTGATCTGTCTTGATCGTATAGGAACCAAAATGGGCGTCCACGCGGGCGCCGCCAGGAAAATCAACAACCATTTCCATTGGGATATTCACTCCGTTATTATTAAATTAAAATACCATTCTCTTAGATGGCGGCAGCCCTAAAAGGTTGCAGATTCGTCAGACAGCCTGGAGCGGGTAGTTTGCCGGGTACGGTACCAAAAGAAGCGCCAGTACAGATAAATAGCGATGGCATAAAAAACAATCGTGGCAGCAAAGGCGGGTCCAAAGCCGTAATTGACCTGGATCCAACCGCTGACCTGCGGGCTGAATGCCCAGCCAACATTGTTGGCCATGCTCACCAGGCTGGCCACCGTGGCGCGCGCAGAAGGCGTGACTTTTTCCATGACAAAGGTCTGGTATACCGGACCGCTCATATTCATCAGAGTCAGGCGCACATAATACGCTGCCGCACTGAGAAAATAGGCTGGTGAAAAGCCCATCAAAAACAGAAACGGAATGGACAGCGCCTGGGTAACCACCACTACCTGGATTTTGCCAAACCGATCTGCCAGCGGCGGAGCCAGCAGCAGGCCAATACCCATAGCCAGTGAACCCCAGGCGAACATCGACCCGATGACCGGATCAGGCTGGTGGTAAACCTGACGGTAGAATACGTTCATGAAGGGCATAATCAGGCCGGCGCCAAGCGATACGATCAACATCGGCAAAATCAACCGCCCAAGCAGCCGGGTGTTTTTGGCAAAGAAGCTGATGGGCGCAAACATCGAGCGCTGCTCGCCGGAAAGCTGGCCCGGGCGCAGGAAGAGCAGCGGGAGAATGCCAGCCGAAGCGGCTATGGCAATCACGCCCAGCGACCAGCCGTATGCCAGCGGGTTGGTCGGTGAGCCGCCCTGCACGCCTGCCATCCAGGTGGGCAGGTAACCGCCAATCCAGTTGCCAATGAAACCGGAGGCCATCGTCAGCCCAGACGCAAAACTGAAGAGGTAAGTGCGTTCTTTTTCGCCGCTGTTCTCCATCAGGAACGGTCCCATGGCCACGCCGTTCAGGCTCTGGCCTAACCCGAGGACAACGCTCATTGCGATAAAAATCCCAGCCGACGGGAACAACACCATAACGGCAATGGCAACGATCACGGACAGGCTGCCGAAAATCATCGCAAGCTTTTGGCCCAGGATATCCACCAGGTATCCCATGGGCAAGGCGGCGATCAGGGCTGTCAGGCTGCTGGTGGTGATCAGCGTACCCAGCAGCGCCTCGTCATAACCCAGGCTGAGGACGTAAAAATTAAACAGGAGCCGATATACGCCCAAAGCGGCTCCGGTGAGAACGACACTGAGCAAATAAAGGCGAGCGTTGGGGTGAAATGCACTGACGCGATCTGAATAGATGGAAAGCGCTTTTTTGACCCTTGTGTAAAATTGCGGGGTTTTCAACAGTTACCTGTATGGCAACGAATTAGCCGGATAAATGGGGAATTTTTCTTGAGAAAGATTTCACTTATTGTAATGGAGTCAGCCGCGGGCGAATAGCCAGTGATGTCACAACTTGAGAACGAATATGTCACATCGGGGGATTAATTTCTGCTAAAAAATTGGACAATGCTGCTCTCGTAAATGATGATATTTGCCACTACAAAGCGACGAAAGGTATGAGTAATATTATTGCAATGCTAGAGCAAGATTCACACGAAATCCCAATTTTTCAAGGCTTCACTGCGCACCAGCTCGAATTGCTGGATACAGCCTTTGAGGCTTTCTTTTTATTGCATGATACGCATATATTCGAGCAGGGGGATGTTTCTGAATACCTGTATATTTTAACCTCGGGTAAGGTTATAATCCGTTATAAGCCCTACGATGGTCCGCCGCTTACGGTGGCGACAATTGGTTCAGGCGGCGTGTTTGGCTGGTCGGCAGCGCTTGGTCGATCCCATTATTCATCCGGGGCGCTGGTTATCGAGGATTGTCAGGGCTACCGTATCAGCAAAGCCCGGCTAAGTGTCCTTTGCGAGGAATATCCCGATACCAGTGGCGTGTTGTTGAAGCGCCTGGCCAGTCTGGTCAACACCAAAATGGATCCCACTTATGCGGAAATTCTCAAGATCCTCAAAAACGGGATAAAAACGCCCGAATTGGAACAACAGAGGAACCTGAAAAATGGCAAATGAGACCCCCAAATACAGCATCAGTGACCAACTGCGCGGATTGGTTGAGCAGTTGAGCGCCTATATCGAAACCTACCACGGCGGCGAGGTGGATTTTGTGGATTTTGATGGCAAGGTAGTGAAAGTTAAATTGGGCGGCGCATGTTTAGGCTGCCCGCTGTCGCCGGTAACCGTGAAGGGCTGGGTCGAGGGTACGGTCAAGCAATTCTTCCCGGAAGTTGAAGGCGTTCAGACCGTCGAGTAGCGGCGTGTAAAGAAACACAAAGACCGGGGGGTTCTCCGGTCTTTGATTTTTAAACACGATCCTGTTCAGTCTTGTTCCTGGCGGGCAGTCATAAATTTATTTACGGCGGGTAATCGTACCTTCATTCCAGCAGAACTTCAACGTGCTCGCCGTCTTTGTCATTATAGACATCCAGCACCTGGCCAATCTCGCCAGCCCGAACAGCTTTAAGAATGTCGCTCATTTGTTCCCGGTCCAGTTCCGGCGAGAAACGCGCGCCCATCTTCACCCCGGCGTTCAAGACGGTGACCGGCAGGCGCACATTCACACGCGTTTTGCCGGTGGAAGTGTCGGTGATGCGCACCCGCAGCCAGCGCGGCCCACCTGCTGACAACGGCCGGGAAAAGGACGGTTGGGACGGTTGGCTCTTATCCAGCGCCTCGAGCAAGCGTATCCCCTCCTGCGGGGAAATTTTTCCCTGCTGTACCAGGTTGAGGATTTTGAGCCGTTCTTCTGAAGTGACCACCCGTGCTACCTTTCTTGATTCTTGACGCAAATTCTTGTATCTTTATTGTACCTGCATTACCCGACGAAGATACAGGGCATGCCTTACCGGTTTGACCCGCTTGCCCGCCAACAAAACCGAACAGGAGGTCTGGTGCACAACCTGTGGCAGTTATTCCTGATGTTTGTGAAGGTCAACCTGTTGACCACCTCTGGCCCGGCTTCGGTCGGACTGTTGTACAAAGAAGCGGTCGGAAACCTGATGGATGAATCTCAATTTGTCGAGGCGGTCGGGTTTTCGAGCGTTTTGCCTGGCAGTGACGCGCTCCAGTTGGCGATGTTCGTAGGTTATTCAGCCGGGGGGATACCGGGGGCGCTGGTAGCGCTGATGGGTTCGATCCTGCCGCCAACGGTGATCATGCTGCTGATCGTCTCGGCCCTCAAGTTTGTCAGCGGCGAGGTGTGGGTGGGCAACTTTGTCCGTGGTCTGACGCCGGCAGTAGCGGTCTTGATGGTCCTGGTGGCGGTCAAAATTTTCCGTGGGGAAAGCGGGACGCCTATTGGCCTGTTTACCGTTTTGATTGGGGCAGGCAGCCTGGCGGCCTTGCTGCTAAAAGCACCCGCGCCGCTGGTCTTATTGGCGGCCGGGATTCTTGGGATCATTTTCTTACGATGACTGCACAGCCGGAAGTCGTCCTCTGTCTGCAAGCCGGCCTGTCGGATTACCCGGATGTTGAATATGGGGTAAACATTGCCAGGCTGCTGCAGGCCTCGGTTAAATTTTTGTGTATGCGCGGGCGCGGCACAACCGCTACTCTGGAACAGGCAGTTCAACTGGGCTCAGAGAAACTTCAGGCAGCCGGTTTAACTTTCGAAGTGGAATGGGCCAAAGGCCTGGTAGCTGAGGCCATCGAAACCGCCGTGCGCGATCATCCGCAGGCGCTGGCAATCTTCAGCGACCGCAATCGGCCTGTCTGGCGGCGCCTGTTGCGCCTGGGACGGCTGCGCCATCTGATGGCCGAGGTGAGCAGCCCGCTGCTGCGTGTTCGGGATACCTGCTGGCCGATAGAAGAAATATTGGTGTGCAGCGGCGGTATGGCTTACACCATTCGCCTGGAAAAAATGGCCATCCGGCTGGCGAAAGCGTCCGGCGCGCGGTTGACCTTGCTGCACATTGTGGAACCGGTGACGATGGATTATTCACTGGCCCGCGAGATGCACGAACACTGGTCGCAATTGATCGAAACCCACACCCCCCAGGCGCGTCATTTTATCAAGGTGGTAGCGGCTGCCAAAGAGGCGGGGGTGGAGGCGCGCCTGCTGGTGCGCCACGGGGAAGTGGTACAGGAGATTATCCGCGAAGTGCGCAGCGGCGATTACGATATGGTGGGATTGGGATCGGCGTACAGTTCGCATTCGCTGCGAAATTTGTACCGTCCCGACGTCACCGCGCTGGTCTCAGCTGCGGTGGATTGCCCGATCCTGACCATGCGCGGCAAGGAAAGCGACACCTTCGAGCAAGATTTCTAAATTTTTCCAGCGGAAGCTTCCCACTTCCGCACAGCAGTTTTGATTAGCGCCTTGACTTCGGGGTCCGGCACGCTTTCGATGCCAATATACTTTACTGCGCCGACCCATACCACCACGCCATTGGTAAATTCTTCGCTCAGGTGAATGTTTTGCCCGGCGTAGATCGTACCTGGCAAAATTTCCTGTAATATTTCATCGATTTGGCCTACCATGGTACGGGCAGGTGGTTTTTCGACCTTTGCGTTTGAAACGGGAAGTACCGGGCTTATTGGCTTGATTACAGGCAGGTCCGGGGCAGCTTCAACCGGGGGTATTTCCGCCTCAGTTTCAGGGTGCCCGGGCGATAGTTCGTCTGCTGGAACCTGGATAGTTGGAGCTTCTTCCGTCGAGACCTTTGGGGAGGATTCCATGCTGTTAACCGGTTCAGCTTCAGCGGCCAAAGGCTCAAAGGCTGCGACTGGCGCTGCAGGAACGGCGGGAGCGAACTGAACAACTGGCGCTGGTTGCCCAGACATCCCCAGCCAGGCCTGCCAGTTGTTGGCTGCTTCCTGCAGGCTGCGCAGTTGTTCCGCGGAAATCGAACCGCGGTTGAGATACACTTTGCCCTTGACATCGATCACCAATTTGCCGCTGCGGATTTCGCGATACAGGGCTGCAATACTTTCGAACCGGTTTTCCGGCAACACCGGCATTTCCGGAACGATCAATTCCTCCATCACCTTGTTTTCTTGCTCGCCATCATCCTTCCGGCGGCGGCGGTCGCCCACCAGGCTCATGATCAAAATCCCCACCAGAATACCGACGGTAACAAAAATAAGTGCTGGAATGAGTAGATTTGCGGACGTTGCCATTTCAACCTCTCTTTATCTATGGGGCGGTTGGCATATCGGGCAAAAGTGGGTACCGCGTTGCCCGACAAGGATTCTTTCAATCATCGTACCGCAAACCGGGCAAGGCTGGCCCTTGCGACCATAAGCCCTGAAGTGGTTTTGAAAATCCCCCCCACGGTATACCCAATCGATACTGGCGCCATTGCTTTGGATACCTTCCTGCAAAACGCTGCGGATCGACAGCCAAAGATGTTCGATTTCCAGGACGGTGAGGGCGGCAGCCGGAGTTAACGGGTGAATCTTTGCCAGATGCAAAGCTTCGTCGGTATAAATATTACCCAGCCCGGCAACGACTGTCTGATCCAGTAGAAGCGTTTTGATGGCGCGCTGCCGGCCTTTCAACCGGGCTGCCAGATTCGCCGCAGTAAAGGCTGAATCGAGCGGCTCAGGCCCCAATCCCGACAGGACCTCGTTTGGGTCGGTTACCAGCCAGGCGCGGCCGAATTTGCGTGGGTCATTGAGTACCAGCCGAATGCCGTCGTCAAAAAGCAGCAGCAGCCGGTCATGGGCTGCAAGCGGACGGGGCGTACCCTCATCGGTTGTTGTGGTTTCCACCCGCAGATCGCCGCTCATGCGCAGGTGGAACAGCAAGGTATCCCGCGTGAGGGAAAGCTGAATAAATTTTCCGCGTCGGGAGGCATCTGCCAGGGTTTGACCGAGCAACCGCTGCGAGAACTGGGCTGCGGCGGGTGTTGCCAGAGTCCGCTCCCAGAGCACCTGTCCGCCAGCCAGTACACGCCCGACTGCCGGGGGACCTTCGCGTCCTCCAGCCTTCAAAGCACGAACAATGGTCTCGACTTCTGGTAACTCCGGCATGAGCTTACTGGCTAGTCGTGTCTCAAGCTATTCGTTGAACAACTCACCAACACTGCGACCTTCATTTGCCCGGTGTATGACTTCGGCCAGCAGCGGGCCGACCGTCAGCACCTTCAACCGGTCGCCAAACAGAGCGGTTTTTTCAGGCGGGATGGGGATCGTATCCGTGGTGACGTACTGAGTAACCGGCAGCCCGGCCAGGATGGGGGCTGCGTCGGCTGAAAGCACCGAATGGACAAACGACATATACACATTGCGGGCGCCGCTTTGTTTGAGCAGGTTCACAGCATTGATCATAGACCCGCCGGTATCCACCTCGTCGTCCACCAGGATCACATCGCGGTCGAAAATATCGCCGATCAGTGTCAGCGCCTCGGCCTTGGAGTTATTTGCCAGACGTCGTTTTTCAATGAATGCCAAGGGCAATTGCAGCGTAGCAGCATAATTACGGGCTTTCTTGGCAAAACCAAGGTCAGCAGTGACCACTACCGGGGAATACAACTGTGGCAGGAGGGATTTGAAATAATCCGTCAGGATATAGAACGCTGTGAGGACGTCGCCCGGGATGGAGAAGAAGCCCTGGATTTGGCCGGCGTGCAGATCCATGGTGACATAGCGATCCGCACCGGCAACTTCGATCATATCCGCGACCAGGCGCGCGGTGATGGGAACGCGTGGCTGATCTTTTTTGTCAGAACGCGCGTAGCAAAGGTACGGCACCACTGCTGTAATCCGCGCAGCCGAGTCCAGCCGCAGGGTTTGGATCATGATCAGCAGTTCCATCAGGTTGCGATGCACCGGTGATGGGGTGGTCTGGATGACGTAGCAATCCTGGCCGCGCACGCTGCCGTGCAGCTTGATAAACAAGTTGTCGTTCGGAAACGTAATGACTTCGCGTCCGCAGAGCGGCAAGCCTAAGTAAGTGGCAATCTTTTGCGCCAGGTCCGGGCAGGCTGTCCCCGCATACAGCCGAATTTCACCGTATTTCATCCCATCGGGACGCAGGTGATTGTGAATGGGCATTTTCCTTATCCTTTGAACAACTTCTGCTGGTAGTCACTTTGGATTTCCGGGGTGATTCATGCCACAAGATCAATTTTACTGGTTTTATATTAATCCTGTGGCATAAGCGGGAGGCCGTTTATGGATTCAAACGGTTGGGGCCGCGGAAGAGGAACACTGCCTCGCGAATGTTGGGCAGGTTGAGCATCATCATGAGCAGCCGCGAGAGCCCCATACCAAAGCCGCCGTGCGGTGGGCAGCCGTAGCGGAAGAAATCCAGGTAGAACTGGATCGTTTCCAGGCTGAGACCCTTCTCGACCGCCTGTTTGGCTAAAATGTCGTAACGGTGCTCGCGCTGGGCGCCGGTGACGATTTCGGTGCCGTTGGCGATCAGATCGAAGCTCTTGGTCACCTCCGGGCGGTCGGCGTAGCGCATGTGGTAGAAGGGACGCACGGTGATCGGCCAATCGGTCAGGTAGAAGAAGTCGTGGTTGTACGTTTTCTTCACCCAGTTATACAGCGTACGCTCGCCGCCGGGATCGATGTCGCCCTTCTTCTCTGCGGGCAGTTGATAGCCCTCTTCTTTGAGGATTTCCAAAGCACGGACCATGGGAATACGCGGGAAAGGCGTGGTGGGAACCACCAGATCGACGCCGAACAGCTCTTTGATCTGTTCACCGTGAACTTCTTTGACGCGACGGTAAACGTGCGCCAGCATGTTCTCCAGGAAGGCCATCACATCCTCGTGCGACTCGATGTAAGAAATTTCCATATCGATGCCGGTGAATTCAGTCATGTGGCGCGAGGTGAAGGAGGGGTCGGCGCGGAAAACAGGCCCGATTTCAAAAATGCGCTCAAAACCGGCTGCCATGGCCATTTGCTTGTAGAACTGCGGGGACTGCGCCAGGTAGGCTTTGGTCTCGAAGTACTGCACCTCGAACAGTTCTGCACCGCTTTCGCTGGGTGAGCCCATTAACTTGGGCGAATGAACTTCGATGAAATTGTGTTGCAGCCAGTATTCACGAAACGCCTGTTCAGCGGTGGTTTGCACCTGGAAAATGGCGGCAACCTGCGGGCGGCGCATGTCCAGATAACGCCAGTCGAGGCGGTAATCGATGGAGGGAATCGTCTCGGCAAACGGATCGAGCGGGAGGGGGGAATCGGCAGTACTGTCCACCCGCAGGCTTTCCAATTGCACTTCCAACCCGCCTAATTTGACGACTGGATTATCGACCACGGCACCGGTGATGGTTACTACCGACTCGGCGCCAAGCGTGGAAATTTGCTCGGCTAAAGCAGCATCATTGGCCTTCCAGAATGCAACCTGCACCAATCCGGTCTGATCCCGGATGATCAGGAATTGCATTTTCTTCTGGTCGCGCAGGGTCTGCAAAAACCCATGAATTTGAACTTTCTCTCCGATATGGCTGCGTAATTCTCCAATAAATGTGCGTTGCATTGTCTTCTTCTCCTGGGCGTGGATTTATGTGCGAAAAAGGCGCGGTTTGCTGTGCTTTTGCGGCTGGTTTGGCCTGTCAGCCGGGATGAAGTTCAGGTAAAGGATGAGTCAGTAGTTTGGCTGCCTGGTAAGGCGAAATCTGGCGGGTTTCCACCTGGGCCAGGGTCTCCTGGATAAACTCCGGCGGGACGCTGGCCCGCCAATTGTTATTCAATTCTACCTGAACTAACTGCTCGAGTTCTGTTTGCAGGCGGCTGCGGTCGCGTGCCTGCCAGGCGCCAGTGGTATGCAGGTATGCAGTGTGACGGTCAATTGCTTCGACCAGATCGGCAATTCCTTCAGATTGGGTGGCAATAGTTTGCAGCACCGGTGGGATCCATAATGGCGTGCCGCTGGCGACCGGGTTGTGGAGGTGGGTGGGATGGCCAAGTTCAAGCATGGCGTGGAGGGCGCGGACGGTGCTGTCCACGCCGGGATGGTCAGCTTTGTTAATAACCAGAATATCGGCGATCTCTAAAATTCCGGCTTTGATGGCCTGGATGTCATCACCCATGCCGGGCGCTTCGATCACCAGCGTGGTATGCGCCAGACGGGCTATATCCACTTCAGCTTGACCAGCGCCGACCGTCTCGACCAGCACAATGTCAAACCCGGCAGCGTCCAAAGCCTGGACTACCCCGGTGGTGGCGCGCGCCAGGCCGCCGAGTGCCCCGCGCGATGCCATGGAGCGGATGAAAATTCCCGGGTCGCCGGCTAAATCACGCATACGCACACGGTCTCCCAACACAGCGCCGCCGGTGAAGGGAGAGGTCGGGTCAACAGCGACGATGGCAACGCTGCGTGCGGCCTTCCCGCTGGGGGGATTACGCAATGCGAGAGCAATCTGGTTTACCAGCGAAGACTTGCCCGAACCCGGCGAACCCGTGACGCCAATCAGGTGGGCGCGGCCCGTATGCGGGAATAACTGGTCCAGAGCTGCCAGACCTTCGGGTGCGTTGTTTTCGACCAGGGTTAGCAAGCGGGCGAGGGGCAAGCGCTTACCCGCAACCACACTCTCGACCAGGTCGTGTTCAACGTTCATCAAGCGGCTTTCAAACTTGCGCTTGCTGCAGGACAGCGCGCGTAATGTCCTCTACCACCTGGGTGGTAGGAGTGCCGGGGCCGTATACTTGCGCCACGCCGGCATTAATGAGGCTGGGAACGTCGTTTTCGGGAATGATACCGCCCACGAACACACATACCCCTTCCTGCCCGTTGGCACGAAGCAGGTCCAGAACTCGCGGAACCAGAACCATGTGAGCGCCGGACAAAATGGAAATACCAACCGCGTCAACATCTTCCTGGAGCGCGGCTTCCGCAATCATTTCCGGCGTCTGGCGTAGTCCGGTATAAATGACCTCCATCCCGGCGTCGCGTAAGGCACGGGCAATTACTTTCGCACCGCGGTCATGTCCGTCCAAACCCGGCTTGGCAATCAGAACCCGTATCTTTCGCTCAGTCATGCTGTGCTCCAAAAAATGGGGTAGCGTATATGAATTATACCGCGTCTAAGGGGGTGCTGTTGAGCGGGCAAATGTCACGTTTCTGCCTGAAAAATGACCCGACCATGCATCCGCTCAGATCTGAATTTCATTGCATTTCAGGGAAGGGCAAACCTTAGCAGTCGGGGACAACACAGGCGATGCAGACGCAATGTATAGCGTATAGATATAAATCACTCCTTGTAATTTCAATGGAAGATTGTATAATGACAATCATGAGGGAAACTATACGCATTGTTTTAGCTGTTTTCATAATGATATTGCTAGGCGGAGTCACCCATCCGGGGTACACCCAGACTACGGATACGGGTGAAGACTTTGGCACTGGCCATATCGTGCGCGGTGCGTTCCTCGAACAGTACATCAGCGTTCGCGATCCGCTTGAAATGTACGGACTGCCAATCACCGGTGAATTCGAAGGCATGTCTGCGTTTGGCATCACCACCGTCCAATATTTCAACAAGGCTCGTTTTGACCTGGTCAAGGATCTGGATGGCAATGATAAGGTGGTCGTTGCCAACCTGGGGGAATTAACTTACCCGGGGCCGGGGCCGCTGGCGCCCGTATCCTCCGACGGTCCGACCTGCCGCAAGTTCCCGGCAACCGGAAAAAGCGTGTGCTACGCGTTCCTGCAGTACTATGACGCCAATGATGGGCCGGTCAACTTTGGCGACCCGATCTCGGATCTGGAAATTCGCGAAGGCCGCTACGTCCAGTATTTCCAGAAGGCGCGGATGGAATGGGCGCCTGAGCTGGACGCAGACAGTCACGTCATTTTGACCGACCTTGGCAAACGCTACTTTGATTTTGTGGTCGGCGATTCAGATCGGTTAAAACCGGAAGGCAGTTCGATCCCCGGAAAGCCGCGCAAGCCGCAGGCCTATGCGTTTGTTGCCAACCCGTTGATCACCGCCGGGAGCCAGCAAACGCTGAACGTGGTTGTGGTGGATATGTACCGCCAGCCGGTTGCCAATGCCCAGGTGTGGGTTTTTATGCTCACGCCTGACGGGCGCAAGGACCCGTTCCGCGCTCCGGATACCAACAGCGACGGTATTTCCACGCTGCTCTTCCCGGTAGGGAACCTTTCACCCACTCAGATTGTGGCGCTTGAGGTGAAGGTAACCGCTAACGGCGAAGAGACAGCTGCCAAATCCTGGTTCCGAGTGTGGTATTAAAAGAAAGGTGATCTAAGGCTCCGGGATCGGAAACGGCCCCGGAGTTTTTTTATCAGCGATTATAGAGAGACTCAGCCCTGGCAAAGAAGGTGCGCGAATGTCATGGACTGGATTGATCGAATTGCACGTGCAACGCACCTTGGAGGTGCGTCGCACGGTGTTCGTAATCTTAAATATTCAACCCCCCAAAAAAACTTTAAGACCGTTTGCGGCGGGCAGGCGGTATGGACATGCTATAATCATTTCAACCTGACAACTGCCCTGTCTGGTATTTATTTAATGTTGATTGCCTTATGACTTTCGCCCACCTGCATGTTCACACCCAGTACTCGCTGCTAGACGGCTTCTCCAACATCAAGAAGCTGATCCAACGCGTGAAGGACATGAACATGCCGGCGGTTGCCATCACCGATCATGGCACCATGTTTGGGGTGATCGAGTTCTTCAACACGGCCAGGGCTGCCGGCGTCAAGCCAATTATTGGACTGGAAGCTTACATGGCAGCCCGCGGCATGCAGGACCGTGATGGGAAGCTGGATAAAACCTCGTCGCATTTGCTGCTGCTGGCGGAAAATGACACCGGTTACCGCAATTTGCTCAAAATTGCCAGCGCGGCCCAGTTGGACGGTTTTTACTACTTCCCGCGCATCGACCACGACTTCCTGGCAGCCCACGCGGAGGGATTAATTGCCACCTCGGGCTGCATGGCGGCTGAAATTCCGCGTACGATCAGGGAAAAAGGCGCCGATGCCGCCCGTGAGAAGCTGGACTGGTATTACAACGTCTTCGGACCGGACAACTTCTTCCTCGAACTTCAGCAGCACAACATTCCCGAATTGCAGACCATCAATAAGGCGCTGTTGAGCCTTGGCCCGCGCTACCAGGCGCGTTATGTTGCTACCAACGATGTGCACTACATCAATCCGGAAGACTGGCGTTACCAGGATATCCTGCTGGCAATCCAGACCGGTTCATTGATCACTGAACCGAACCGCTTTCGCATGTCGGATGACTCCTACTACTTGCGGACGCCGGACGAAATGGCGCGGTTGTTTGCTGAAGTCCCTGAGGCGCTCTCCAACACGGTGTTGATTGCTGAACGCGCCAATGTTGATCTTTCCAGCCAGGGATATCACCTGCCGCTATTCGAAGTCCCGCAAGGCCACACTTCGCAGACTTATTTGCGTGAATTATGTGAACGCGGCCTTTTGGAACGCTACGGCGCGCGCGCCGAAACCCCGGAAATTCGCGAACGGCTGGAATACGAGTTGCGGGTCATTCATGAGATGGGCTTCGACGCCTACTTCCTGATTGTGTGGGATTTGTGCCAACATGCCCGCGCCAACGGCATCTGGTACAACGCCCGCGGCTCGGCTGCCGGATCGATGGTGGCGTATACACTGGAGATCACTATCGTTGAACCGGTCAGCCACGGCCTCATTTTTGAACGTTTCCTCAATCCGGGGCGTATTTCGATGCCGGATATTGACCTGGACTTCCAGGATGATATGCGCGCGCACATGATGGAATATACCGCGCAGAAATACGGCAACGACCGGGTGGCGCAGATCATTACCTTCGGCACGATGGGCGCACGTGGCGCTATTCGCGATGTCGGCAGGGTGATGGATATTCCGCTCAACGAGGTGGACCGCGTCAGTAAGCTGGTGCCGAACATTCCCAGCAAGCCCATGACCATCGCTGAAGCGGTGGAAGCGACGCCGGAATTAAAGAATATCTATAATCAGACGCCGTATTTGAAAGAGTTGATCGACACCGCCGGGCACATGGAAGGCGCGGTACGCAGCGCCGGAACACATGCTGCCGGCGTGATCATCACCGACCGGCCGATCCTGGATTACATCCCACTGCACCGGCCAACCAGCGGTTCGGAAGAGTCGCCGATTAAAACCGTAACCCAGTTCGAAATGTCGATCATCGAGTCGCTTGGCCTGCTCAAGGTTGATTTCCTGGGTCTGGCTACCTTGACGATTATGCAGCGCGCCTGCGACTTGATCGAAAAGCGCCACGGGGTAAAGCTGAATCTGAACAACATCCCAATCGATGACCCTGCAACCTTTGAGTTCCTGGGGTCGGGTCACACTGCCGGCGTCTTCCAATTGGAAGGCACGGGCATGACGCGCTACCTCATGCAAATGAAACCCAACAATCTGGCCAATGTCATCGCGATGGTGGCGCTGTACCGGCCAGGACCGCTGGCTTTTATCCCGCAGTACATCAAACGCATGCATGGCGAGGAAAAGGTCAGTTACCGCACGCCGGCAATGGAACCGATTTTCAAAGAGACCTTTGGCATCCCCATCTACCAGGAACAATTAATGCGCGCAGCCGTGGAGCTGGGCGGCTACACCCTGCCGGAATCGGATGAATTGCGCAAGGTCATTTCCAAGAAGCAAAAAGAAAAGCTGGAAAAACACCGTAAAAAATTCATCTCCGGTGCGGCTGAAAAAGGTATCTCGCAAGAAACCGCCTCAGCCATTTTTGCCGACTGGGAAGAGTTTGCCAACTACGGCTTTAACAAATCGCATGCTGCTGATTACGGCGTCATCGCCGTACAGACTGCCTACCTCAAGGCGCATTATCCCGTGGAATACATGACTGCGCTTCTTTCCGCCTCGAAAAATGAAATCGAGAAAGTGGCCTTTTATGTAGCCGACAGCCGCAGCATGGGTATTGAGGTTTTGCCGCCGGACGTAAACTCCAGCCAGTATGACTTCTCGATCGAAGATCGGGACGGGCATCCATCTGCCATCCGCTTTGGGTTGGGAGCGGTCAAGAATGTCGGGCAAGCGCCGGTGGATATTATCCTCGAGGCCCGCAAAGACGGTCCTTTCACCGATCTGAAAGATCTGGCTTTCCGCGCCGATTTGCAAAAGATTGGCAAGCGATCCCTGGAATGTCTGGCGCGTGTTGGCGCTCTGGACCGGTTCGGACCGCGCAAGGCTATTCTGGAAGGACTTGACCAGTTCATTTCAGTCAGCGCCAGCCATTTCCGTGCACTCAACAGCGGCCAAATGAGCTTCTTCGGCACCATTGCCGGGGTCGAGGAGGAAATTCGACTGCCCAATACGCCGTCGCTCGACCGGCGCGAGCAGTTGGAATGGGAACGCGAGTTGATCGGCTTGTATGTTTCGGATCACCCGCTGACCCCTTACCTGCCAACCCTGCAGCAGCGGGTGACGCACTTTTCGAGCGCGCTGCCTGAACTGGCGCACAAGGAGAAAGTAACCGTTGCCGGTATGGTGACGCGTTTCCGCAGTCACCAGACGAAAAAGGGCGACATGATGGGTTTCGTCACCCTGGAGGATATCCAGGGAGTCGTTGAATTGGTGATTTTCCCGCGCGCCTGGGCACAGTACGCTGGCCTGGTGGTGATGGATCGGGTGCTCCAGGCTGACGGCTCGCTTGATAATGAATCCGGCGACCCCAAAGTCCTGGTGGACCGGCTGGCCGAGGTGTTCCTCGAAGCGGAAGGGCAATCGACCGGCCGCGAGGTCGATCCTTACTTGAGCTACCTGCCGGATGAGGAAAACAACTTGTCTGTGGATGATTTTGATTTTACGGTACAGGAGCATGCACCTGAAATTCCCCGGCAACCTGTACAACACGCGGTAAGCAAGCGCGCGGAATGGGAAGATATGCCGCCTCCCCCCGAATTTCCGGATGACTGGCACCTGCTGAGCGCTGGCACATTCGATTCGGGTGTGGTGTTGCCCGACCCGGTGGAGAGTGCGGTCTTCCAACCTTCTGAACCGACAGCCGAGAAAACCGCTCCGGCGATGCCGCAACTTGCCCCTGAAAAATCGGCGGCTGTAACCGAACGGGTAACGCTCCCTGTCAACCCACCCCCGGTGAAGCCCCCTGAACCATTGGTGCATTTTCCTCCGATGAATTATCTGGTAGCTCCGGTACACAACAGCGATGTGTCGCCTGGCGAAATCCGAATGGTCAAAGTGATTTTACGGTCAACCGGTGATAAGCACCGGGATGTGTTGCGGGTGCGCCGGATTCACGGTGTGTTGCGATCCGCGCCGGGGCGCGACAAATTTGCGCTGATGGTTTTTGAAGGCGGCAGCCGCTACCTGATGGAATTTCCAAACGAGACCACCGGCATCAGCACCGAACTACTCCGAACTTTGACAGCCATGGTTGGCGAAGGCAGCGTGCTGGTCGAAACCATTAAACTCCTTTAGAAAAGTTGAGCACATATATCGATGACCGAAAGCCGTTCCATTAAGACGATTGGCTTGTTAACTTCAGGTGGCGACGCGCCGGGGATGAATCCATGTATCCGGGCAGTCGTGCGGGCTGGTCTGGCCCGCGGTTTGCAGGTGATTGGGGTTGAGGACGGGTTCGAAGGCCTGATCAACGGGCGCTTCCACCCGATGGGCCCGCGTGACGTTGGCGGGATCCTGCAGCGCGGCGGAACCATCCTGCGAACGGCACGCTGCAAAGATTTCATCGACCAGAAATACCAGCGGGAAGCGATCCGCTCGATCAATAACGCTGCCATCGACGGGCTGGTGGTGATTGGCGGTGACGGCAGTATGCATGGGGCTCAACAACTGGTGGATCGCGGCATCGCGGTAGTCGGCGTGCCCGCCAGCATTGACAATGATATCTTTGGCACCGATATGTGCATCGGGGTGGATACTGCCTTGAACACCATCGTGGATGCCATCGACAAACTGCGTGATACCGCCTCCTCGCACAACCGCGCCTTTTTGGTTGAGACCATGGGGCGTGAATCTGGTTATCTGGCGATGCAGGCCGGCATCGTCACCGGCGCCGAACTGGTGTTGGTGCCGGAGGTGGAAACGGATGTTGAACAGGTTGGCCAGGTGATGGAGGCCGCATACCGGCGCGGCAAGAGTCACTGCATAGTGGTGGTTGCTGAAGGCGCCAGACCACCGATTAGCGAACTGGCCGAGCGGATCAATTCAATGGAAATGGGATTCTCCACCCGGGTAACCATTTTAGGACACATTCAACGCGGCGGTAAGCCATCGGCGTTCGACCGGTTGCTGGCCTCGCGGTTTGGCACCAAAGCGGTCGAGTATCTGGTGGAAGGCAAGACCGGGGTAATGACCGGGTTAAATGGCAGCGCAGTGGAAGCAGTACCATTCAGCCAGGTATTCTCAAAGCGCAAATCGCTGCCCATGGATCAATACAAAATGGCCAAAACCCTGGCGCAATAAAGCTTATCACCCGGGGTGACTGAAGGGAAAGCTGAAGGAAGGATCATCCCTGGTCAGAATGAATGCAAAAGCCCGACTCATACAACCAGACCGGCAGCGGTCAGGAATGCGCATGGCACCTATCCCCGTTGAGTGAGGCCAGACGTTTGAGGTCAGTTCTGTAGAAGATGATCGGTTTGGCCGGATAAAGTTCCTGGCCTTATACGCATGCTCATGGAAATTACTTAAAGAATTTATCACAAAGTAACCAAATCTAAATAAAAACTAAATACCGGTCTGCTATCCTAAGGAAGATCCAAACGGGATCAAACTTACTCAAACAAACAAGGAGAACATTCATGAGTAAAAAAGTATGGCTTTCCCTCCTGGCTGCAGGAGTACTGGTGGCAGGCGTTTTCTTCGGCATCAGCGCGGTCAAAACCGTTAGCGCCGATACGACCCCGATCACCGGCATGTACGGCATGATGGAACGCGGACGCGGTGGTTACGGCGTCACACAAGAGGGTTTGGCGGAAGCGTTGGGCGTCACTGTGGACGAGCTGCAGGCCGCCTATCAAACTGCTACCGATAAGGCGTTGGAACAGGCCGTGGCAGCAGATCTGATTACCCAGACCCAGGCCGACTTCATTAAAGAGCGCGGAACAGGTTTCTTTGGCATGCACCTGGGCGGGTTTATGAGCGCCGGCGATATCGACTTCCAGGCTTTGTTGGCGGACGCCCTGGGCATCAGCACCGATGAACTCCAGGCTGCAACCACCACAGCGCGCACGACCGCCATCGCGGATGCTGTGGCAGCCGGCGACCTGACGCAGGAACAGGCTGACCTGATCCTGGGGCAGCATGCGCTGCGCAACTCGGATGCCTTCAAAACCGGCATGACCGCGGCTTATGAACAGGCTATCAACGATGCCCTGGAAGCAGGCACCATCACCCAGGCTCAGGCGGATGCCTTGCTGGACAACCTTGAAACCAACGGCTTCATGGGCGGACGCGGCTTTGGCATGGGCGGCGGGATGCGCGGCGGGCACGGCGGCATGCGCGGCGGGATGGGCGGCAACTGGTAAGTCAATCCCACCCATAAGGCTTACAACCTCACCCTAATCAATCAGGAGGGTTGCCAATGAGGCAATGAATTCCAAAAAGATGACCCTGAGCGTTTAGGATGAGAAAAAAGGACAAAGGGCGAGAAATTCTCGCCCTTTGATTATTTAAGATGCTATGGGTTCCGAATCTTTCCGGTTGGTTGAGATTCTTCGCTTCGCAAAAGCCACTTGCTACAGCGATGATATCGTTAGTATATCTTTGTACGCTGGTTGTCGTGAATACGGGGCTGTTGTTTGGCTAATTGTCAGCCTGCGCATGCCGGGCGCGGTTGGTGGTGATGTACTTACCCCATTCAGCCGCCAGGGAGGGGATTATCAATAGCGGAATGATAAAGCGCCACTCGATCCAGGTGAGCGGTACGGTGCTGAAGACGGGATTCAAGAATGGCACGTACACCACCAATATCAACAACACCAGCGAGAAAAGCACCGCCAGGTTCATCCATTTATTGGTGAACAGGCCAATTTTTAAGATCGGGTAATGCTCAGAGCGCGCGGTGAAAGCCCGCAGCAATTCTGAAAGCGACAGCGTCAGGAAAGCCATGGTTTCGGCGTAAATCTCGTTGTGCAGCAGGCCGATGGCATACGCGGTAAGCGTCACGGCCGTAATGGCTACCGTCTGGATGATAACGCCCGTTCGCATGGACTTATTGATAATCGGTTCTTTGGGCGGGCGCGGCTGCTGCTCCATCGTATCCGGGTCGCCTTTTTCGGTGCCCAGGGCCAGCGCCGGCGCGCCGTCCGTGATCAGGTTGAGCCACAGCAGTTGAATGGGCGCCAGCGGTGAAAGCACTGCCCGTTCGGCATTCGGGAAGAGCAGGCGGCCAAAGGCGGTCGGCAGGAAAATGATCAGGATCTCTGCCAGGTTGCAGGAGATCAGGTAATAGACAAATTTGCGGATGTTGGCGTAGATGATGCGGCCCTGCTCCACCGCCGAGACGATACTGGCGTAATTATCATCGGTCAACACCATGTCAGCGGTGCCTTTGGCCACGTCAGTGCCGGTGATGCCCATGGCCACGCCAATATCCGCACGTTTAATCGCCGGTGCGTCATTAACGCCGTCGCCGGTCATGGCAACCACCTCGCCGTTGGCCTTGAGCGCATCGACGATGCGCATTTTATGCTCCGGCGAGACCCGGGCGAAGACGTCGGCGTGCTGTACCGTCTCCTTCAGGGTGGAATCATCCAGCTCATCCAGTTGCGCGCCTGCCAGAACCTGATGCCCCGGCCGCAGAAGATGAATACTCTCCGCGATAGCCCGGGCGGTGTTGGGATAATCGCCAGTGATCATAATGGTGCGGATGCCAGCCCGGGCAGCTTTATCCAACGCAGGCTGCACTTCAGGCCTGGCCGGGTCGATCATACCGACCAAACCAACAAATATAAGATTCTCCTCCAACTGCGCCTGGTCGAGCTTTTCGGGCATTTCAGGCAGCACCCGGTAGGCCATGCCCAGCACGCGCAAGGCATTTTGGGTCAGGGCTTCATTGGCTGCCAAAATTTTGCTGCGTTGAGCATCATCCAACGGTGCAGGACTATCTGCGGTAGTCTGATAGCTGGAACATAATTTGAGCACCACATCCGGCGCGCCTTTGACCACCACTGTGAATTCCGGGTGGTTGCCGTCGCTGAAAGGCGACAGGTCTTCCAGGTGCGGATCTTTTACGCCGTGCACGGTGACCATGCGCTTGCGGTCCGAATCGAAGGGGATTTCGCGTTCGCGCGGGTAAGCCTGGTTGAGTTCTTCCGGGAGCGCCCCGGCTTTGGCTGCCGCAATCAGGATGGAACCTTCGGTCGGGTCACCGATGATGCGGAAACTGGAGCGGCCATTTTCACCTTCGATGCGTTCCAATTCGGCGTCGTTATTCAGCGTGCCGACCCACAGAGCAGTGCGGGCAGCCGGGAATTGATCCAGGTCGATCCGCTTTCCGCCCAGACGAAACTCGCCGTCAGCGGAGTAACCCGTGCCGGATATCTCGATATCCTGCCCATCCACCCACAGTCGGGTGACCGTCATCACATTCTGGGTCAGCGTCCCGGTTTTATCCGAGCAAATGACGGTTGCCGAACCGAGCGTTTCCACTGAGGAAAGCCGCCGGATGAGCGCGTGGCGTTTGACCATCTCGCGCATCCCCAGCGCCAGGCTGATGGTTACGATGGCAGGCAAGCCCTCGGGTACGGCAGCGATCGCCAGACTGACCGCGACCATAAACATCTGCAAAATCGGCCCGCCCTGGAGGATACCGGCGATGAAAACCAACCCACAGATGATTAGCGCTGCCCAGCCCAAGGTTTTTCCCAATTGCTGCAGACGGCGCTGCAATGGCGTTTCTTCCATTTCAACGGATTGCAGCATGGTGGCGATCATGCCAAGCTGTGTGCGCATCCCGGTGGCTACCACCGCGCCGCGTCCGCGGCCGTAGGATGCCAGTGTGCCCATAAAGGCTGTGTTTTTGCGGTCGCCAAGGGAACTTTCGGCATCCACGATGGCAACGGCGTTTTTCTCCACCGGCATCGACTCGCCTGTCAGGGCAGCTTCTTCCACCCGCAGGTTCACCGCTTCCATCAAGCGCAAATCAGCCGGGATGAAATTTCCGGCTTCGAGGAAAACGATATCACCTGGTACCAGTTCGCGGGCAGGAATCGAAATGCGGCGCCCGTCCCGCAGCACCTGAGCGTCGGGCGCAGCCAGTTTTTTGAGGGCTGCCAGCGCCTGTTCAGCCCGGCTCTCCTGAATTACTCCGAGCACCGCGTTCAACACAACGATCGCCAGAATGGCGATCGACTCGATATAGGGCTCGTGTTCGACGGCTGAGACAATAGTGGAAATAACCGCTGCGACGATGAGCAGCAGCACCACGAAGTCGTTCAACTGCCGCACAACCATTTGCAGGAATGTGGTGTGCGGAGGTTCGGTTAACTCATTGGGCCCGTACTTCTCCAGGCGGCGGGCAGCCTCTGCCGCAGTCAGACCGCGGTTTTGTTCCGACTCCAGTTGGTTGAGAACATCCTGTGCGCTCAAAGAATGCCAGGTGACGGAAATGCTTGGGTTGCCGGCGGGCTTGTTCAACGGAGGGTTTTGATTGATCATTCGATCTCCAGATGTATAGGAATGCCGGTTCAGGGTGCTGGTTAAGGGTGCTGCAGGGAAGTTAATGCGCCTGTCTGCTCACATAGATTGTAAAACCGCAGGAAACGCCTCGTTTCAGCTGCCTTCTGGACCAATTACAGTTCCATCCGGGATAACGGTATTTTTGGCGACAACCACAATCCCATCCCGCACCACGCATAATGGCAGGTCTAACTCGGTTCCGCGCGGGTAGGGATGGATGATGACATTCTCGCCAATTTGCACATTTTTATCCAGTATGGCTCCGCTTATTTGCGAATTCCTGCCAATGCCTAAAGGAATAAAACCCGGTTCGGGAGAACTCGTGTCGCTGCCGGCTTTTTTGACATAATAATCGGCGCCCATCATCACCGTATCGATAATTTTCACCCCGCTCTGGATGATACTGCGCAGTCCGATGATGGAATGCCGAATCTCTGCCAGATTGATCCGGCAGCCTTCCGCCAACAGGACATTTTCCAGCAGTGAATTTTGCACAATCGAGCCGGGCAGGTAGCGGCCATGCGAATAAATCGGCCGGGTCGAATCATACATATTGAAGGGCGAATCCGGCATGGTCAAAGCCAGATTGGTGTCATAGAACGAGCGGATCGTTCCAATATCCTCCCAATAGCCTTCAAAATCGTAACCATAAACATTCGCATTTTGGATGGCGTGCGGGATCACATCGCCGCCAAAATCATCGAAGCCAAGATTCGCCTCCAGCATTTCCACCAGAGTTTTCGTGTTGAACAGATAAATTCCCATGGAGCCAAGGAACGGCTTTTGCGGATCTTCGCTTGACATCATTTCTGCCAGAACCAGAGGATCTTTGGGCTTTTCGGCAAAATTGGTCAGGCGGCGGTCCGGGCTGCGTTTGAGGATGCCAAAGCGCCCGGCATCGGAGGGCGCAACTGGTTGAACCGCCACGGTGATATCCGCTTTGTTTTGAATGTGGAAATCGAACATGGGTTTGAAATCCATGGTGTACAAGTGGTCGCCGGCCAGTATCAGCACATACGGGGCGCGGGTCGAGCGGATTTCGAATAACTGCTTGCGGACAGCGTCTGCTGTGCCCTGATACCAGGCTGCGCTGGAAATGGTCTGTTCGGCAGCCCAGATTTGCACCCAGCCGGTGTGGAAGGAGTCAAAAACGTAGGTGTTGGTGATATGGCGGTGCAGAGATACCGAGTTGAACTGGGTCAATACGGCGATGCGAAAGATGCCGGAGTTGATGCAGTTGCTGATGGGGATATCGATCAACCGGTATTTGCCGGCAATGGGAACCGCGGGCTTGGAGCGCACTGCCGTCAGCGGGTAAAGACGTGTTCCACGCCCGCCTCCCAGGACTATTGCGAGTATATCGTTGGTTGATGCCACTTCCGAACTCCTTTCGATCACGCAGCATGTTTCCCCAGGCCGGTTGTCTTCGCGAAATGTTCCACTGGCGTAAAGTTTATGGAATTGTACTTACAAAGGAAGGTGCTGCTGAAGTTAATAATCAGCTATTAACCTTCAAGGGTGGTGGAATGATCCAGATGATTATACAACCAGCGGCTACGGGTCGAGGCGGTTATGTGAGCAGTTGCAAGGGTAATTGGGGGTAAGATGGCTTGCAAGCCACCCCTACTCTGACAACCCACCCAAATCATGTTGGATTGGGGGCTGTGATTTACCTTTTCCCGCAAGAAGCAGTTGATTGGCCTCACTCACAGCGCACCCTTCGGGTGGGACGCTCTGTGAGTGAGCCTGCCGGGTGCACTGCCCCTTGCATTAACCAGCACAAATGTTCTATAATCATGTCATCCTTGCAAATTTGGAGGAGCCATGACTGAACAATCATCTGCGCCTGGCAACCAGCCGCGCGCACGGGGCGGCCAACCCGGCAACCGCAATGCCGTGCGGCACGGCTTTTACGCACGACCCTTGCCCGGGGATCCGCCGCTGCCAGACCTGCGATCAGCGAATAGGGACCTACCCGGCGAAGGCTTACCCAACCTCAGCGACGAGATCGCCATGCTGCGGCTGGCAGTGCGTGAAATCGTCTCCCGCACCAGCGACGCCGAACCCGCGGCCAGGGAACTCGGGCTGCTGCGCAGCGTCAGCATTGCCGCTGCGGCCATCAACCGGCTGATCAAAACCCAGGCGGTGTTGAGCTGGGACCGGCTGCCGCAGCCTGAAGCGGCGGAGGAAGAGCAGGCAGCGCTGCCGGCCAATCCTGACCTGACGGTCACCGCGGAAGACCTGGCATCAGCGCGCGCGGTCAACGTGGAGGGGGAGATCGACCTGCTGCGGCATTTTATTCAACGGGTTACCCGGCGCCAGGCAGAATGGGAGACCCTCGAAGAGTCGGCGGCGTTGGTGCGCGGACTGGCCATCGCAAACGTGACGCTCACAAAGCTGCTGCACACCCGCAAGCTGCTGCAAAAGAATGCCCATTCGCGGCTCGATTTTGAGCGCCGCCTGCGCGCCATTCAGCGGCAGGTGGAGGATATGACAGACTGGGAGGATTGACAGCCCGGTCTTTTTTGCGGTAAAAAGGGTATTCGTTTCAAATTATTCTTGAAACGAATAGGCAGGTTTGGACGGTTTTAAGCACAGCCATGGGGGGTGATGTGTTAATGCACCCTACAGGCGGGGGTAAGGGTATTCGTATTCGTTTCGTAAAAAAAATCAAAAACGAATAATGGGGAGGTAAAAAAATCACCACGGAGGCAGGGAGGGCACGGAGAAAACCGATTGAAGATGGGATATACCGGGAGAAAGCTAAATGGTGTGAAATTGTTAAGGTGCGGGATGTTATTATTATAGGGAATATGTTCTATAATGTCAAGTGAGAAAGGGGAACCTGGCGAAAGGCAGGTACCAACGAATGTGCTGGAGACCTGCGGTCGGACGGCGCGCGCGGTTGTAGGGCAGGTGCAACGCACCAAATGCAGGTGCAATGCACCCGAGGCAGCCAACAACCAAAACCCGCCCTGCGGCCGTAGGGGCGGGTGCTATCCGCCCGCTCGGAAAAATAACTCTCACACCGCTTGAAAGGGCGAGGTACCATCTGCTAAAACCAGCGGTCGGTTAGCGTGCGCGGTCACTCGCAGAGCGCCCTGCGGGCGGGGACCGGCGCGGTCATTGAAATCCAAGGATATATTTAATACGCACGATTTTAACTGCGAAAATAGAATAAACGCTAAAATATTTACGTGGCATAAAAAACACAAACCCTAAATTAAATCCACCACTTTACTAAATTCTAAATCATATAAGGGAGCCTTTTGGACACATCCTCCTCAAATCCCGGTTGTCTTGAAGCTATCAAGAGATTTTTTCAGCCAAATTCCTCAAAAAAAGTTGTCGAATACCCACCTGGCACTGATCTTGGTGACGAACTTCCTTACCGATTAAAGGGATGGTTTCCTTTCGCCCGCCGAACATTCTTTTTATTTGGTTATCAAGCAAATGATGGGGAATTATTTAACCATTTGTCCAAAAGTTTCTCTAGCAGACGTTTTTTTCGTGGTCCGGCCAAATGAAAACATGAGTGCATACAATCGAATTAATCGTAAACATGTTGATTTTTTAATCTGCGATCCCCAAACTCTCAAACCCAAGTTTGCTATAGAACTGGACGATGCAAGCCACCAAAGAGCAGATCGTGAGGAGCGAGATGAAATCGTGAATCAGGTTTTCGAAGCTGCAGATTTACCGTTAATCCATATTCCGGTTAGAAATGCTTACAATTCGGTCGAATTGGGTACTCTTTTTAAAATGGTTCTTCAAAATTTAAGTGGAAACGATTCTGGTGAGAGAACAAACGGTGAAATGAATGAAAGCGACAAAGCATCCCCTGACCAATCTCAGCCAGATACCTACGCGCCCACCTGCCCAAAATGTGGGGTTCAGATGGTATTACGTACCGCTAAAAATGGCGATATGGCAGGGCATCCATTCTATGGCTGCCCAAATTATCCAAGGTGCCGGCAAATCATTACGGTGGAACAGCATTAGCATTACTTTAAGAAAAAAAGATCAAGACTCTAGTTGTTGAGGAAGTGATCCGTGCAATCTAAATATGCCTCGTTAGGTACTTATCTTCGCTCTATCTCATCCGAAACCAGGGATCTGACACTTACCTTCATGGAAATTGAAAAAATCCTGAAATTCCGGTTGCCATCTTCAGCATATGAGTATCAAGCTTGGTGGGCGTTTGAAACAAATCCCTCACAACCGCAGAAGGTTATCTGGCAAAACACTGGCTGGCGGGTCGTTTCGATTGACCTTTCTCGCCGGTTGGTCAGGTTTCAACGTATCTCGATACCATCTGATATAAAAATTAAAGCTCCTGCCGTGCCTCCAAGGAAAATTAATATTCAATCATCATCGACAATATTTAAACCACAACTCGAGCCGATTTTCGGTCATTTGGCTATCGAGATTCAAGAGCCAGCATGGAATACAATTTTTGTCATACCGCGTGGAACCGTGCTTATCAAGGGACGCCACGGAATCTATCACGAGATTACCCAGGCGGCTGGAAATTATCCCTACCGATTTGGTTGTTACGCGTGGGCGAATAATTCAACATTATTTTATTGTGGATCTTTTGCAGCAGATTACATGCGTGGGAGATTTAAAAGCAACCTTCAAGCAAGAGTTCACAATTACCTGCAAAACCATCCAACCAAAGAGACTGGCAATAAAAACACGAATTTAATGGTATTTGAGCACATCAATCAGGCGTTAATAAACGAAGATGTTCTACTAAAGACATTTAATTTTGAAAAAATCAAATTTGGTCAAGAAAATGTTGCCTTTACAAGTTACAGCCAGGACCCCAATTTAGTACGAGTTGTTGAAGATTTTTTGATCGCCTGGTTTCGTAAATTGGGTCAATGCCAGTGGAATAGAACATAATTTGGTGAATTTATTGTGGATTCATGATAACATCACCACTGAATGAATCAATTGTCGTCTGCCCCTTCGACAATTAGAAAATTATTTTTATAAAATTACTATACATCCGCGCCTTTTAATACCCTGCTGGCAACCCGCATTCCTTTCCACGCGTACCATCCGCGGGTATACCGTCTTTTACGGGTTAAGGGAGTATTTGTTTCGCTTTGTTTTGTTTACAAAAAACGAATCCCCATGCGCTGACCGGAACGGTCAAGACCGTTCCCTACACATGCGACGGGCGGGTGATCGGGTGGTTGGAGGCCGGTCTATGTATCGACATGCTCATCCACAGAGTCCGTTCGCGCCGGTCTCTCGACAAAGCTCGCTGTTCGATCGCATGTCGCCCTGCGCTAAGGGTGTATCTTTTGTTGTCATGCTGTCCACAGGACACTCTGCGAGTGAACGCAGCGAAGCATCTCGTTGAGGGCCACCAAGACCCTTCACTCCGTTCAGGGTGACACATTCTTAGTCAGGTTGTCCGCAGGATACTTTGTGGGTGAATGCAGCGAAACAGCTCGCTGACTGTGGCCGAGACCCTTCCCTTCGCTCAGGGTGACATCCCGGCCCGCTGAAAGCGTTTTGTGTGTGGTGCTTCGACAGGCTCGATTACAGATTGCCCCACCCGTAGGGTGCTCTGTGAGTGTGGGCAGCAAGCGGTCTCCTACAGCCCGGACGCAACCTTTGAGACTCTATCCCTTCCTCTTCCCCAGCGAGGCGACATAAGCAACAAACTGATTGGTGCCGTCCAGCCCCACTTCCTGGTTGAGCCGGTCATCGTCATAGGCGGCGATGGCGCACACCCCGCAGTTGATCCCCTCGGCTGCCAGGTAGAGGTTCTGGCACACATGCCCGGCGTCCAGCAGGATATACCGGTAGCCGCGCACCGGGTAGCGCCAGGTCATGCGCTCGATGACTGCTGCCCAGATAAACGTCACCGCTGAATTCGCTACCTGTGACTGATCCTCGCAGGCGGTGGTGATGCGGGGGTTGATGTCATTTGCCAGGTCGAGCGTAATCAGGGCATGTTCGATGGCGGCATAGCGGTACAGGCCGGGGGTCAAGCCCTCCACCCGATTGATGAGCAGGTAGGTCTCGAAGGCATGCCGCGCGCCGGCCGATGGAACGGTGCGCAGGGTTGCCGGCCGCTTCGATACCCGTTTCACCCCCTGGGTGGCCCACAACAGCAGCGAGAGTTCCGCCAGCGTCAAGGGCTGTTCGGCATAATTGCGCACCGAAGTGCGCTGCTGGATGGCCTGCCACAGGTCGAGCGGCGGTTTTGGCGTGACGGCCGGGTCGGGCAGCGGGATCAAAGCCACGGATGGATCAACCGGCAATTCAAGCGGCGGCTGCGGTCGTCCCAGATCCTGCGGTGAAATGGGCAGGTAGGGATATTTGGTTTTTTCCCAGAAGGTTCGTCCGTCGAAATCGCTCATTTTTCCTCGCCTGAAGATTTATGGATCGGTCCGGTTTTATTCAGCCTGGCGATGCGGCGGCTGACAACGGCGGCAACCTGCGCCAGTTCGGGTACTTTAAGCAGCGCCAACACCAGCGCGTAAAGACTGCCGCCCAGGGTGACGCCCAGCAGCAGCACCAGCCAGGAAGGCAAGCGGCCGGTGAGCGCCAGCAGGCCCCATAAGCCAAGCCCCATCACCGCTGCGCCGGTGGCGGATTGCCCGGCGGCAGACCAGATCGTCCGGCCCTGAATCCCGTTCATTCGGCGGCGCAGCAGCGTGATCAGCGTCGCGCACTCCAGCGTGGTCGCCAGTGTGTTGGCCAGCGCCAGACCCCCCAGCGGCAGCCAACCGCCGCGTTCGAACAGGCCGGGCAGGGTCAGGCTGAAACCGATGTTGAGCAGCATGGCCGCAAAAGTCACGCTGACCGGGGTGCGCGTGTCGTGCAGAGCGTAGAAGGCGCGCACCACCACCTCCAGCAGCGAGTGGCTGACCAGCCCGAGGGTGTACCAGAGCAGCGCCCAGGTGACCAGCCGGGTCGATTGAGCGGTGAAAGCCCCTCTCTCGTTCAACTGGATGAGCGGGGTACGCAGCAGAATCAGGCCAACAGCGGCGGGGACAGCCAGCAGCAATACGCCGCGCAAGCTGACCGCCAGCGAGCGGCGCATTTCATCCCTGCGGTTCAATGCCACCTGCGCCGAGAAGGTTGGCATGGCGGCAATGGCGATCGATTGGGCGATGGCGGTTTGCGGCATCATCATGAGCATAAAGGCCAATGCCAGCGCTGAAACACTGCCGACCGGCAGGCTGATGCCAATCATGATGTTGACGATAAAGTTGATTTGCACGACGGCCACGCCGAGAATACGCGGTCCCATCAGGCGCAGCACTTCGCGCACTTCCGCCAGGCGCAGCCCGAGCATGAGGTAATACCTGCCGTGCAGCCGCAGCAAACCGGGCAACTGCACCAGCAAATGCAGCAATGCGCCGGCCAGGGCGCCAATTGCCAGCCGGGTGACGCCCCACCACTCCGGCATGAGCACGACGGCTAAAATTTGCCCCAGCGAGTACATGGCCGGGGCAATGGCGGGCAGCCAGAACTTTTGGTGAGCGTTCAAAATGCCCATCACCAGACCGCTCAGGCCAAAAATGACCACGGTAGGCAATAACAATTGCAGCAGGGCAACCGTCAACTGTTCCTGGCCGGTGGGTTGGTTGGGCGCCAGCACGAACAGGGCGTAATGTACGATTTGCGGCGCGAAAACCCAGGCCAGGGCTGCCACTGCGGTCAAAACCAGCAGCAGCAGGTTGGCTATCGAGGAAGCCAGCTTCCAGGCGCCGGCGTGGTCCTCGCGGGCCAGCATTCCGGTAAAGGTCGGGATGAAGGCCGAGCCAAGCGCGCCGCCCGCCATCAGGGTAAATAATAATTCGGCTACCCGGTTGGCTGCAGTGAATGAGTCTAATTGCTCGCCGGTTCCGAAGGCCCGGTAAATGATAAAGCTGCGCACCAGGCCAAGCAACTGGGTGAGGATGAAAGCCGCCATGACCGTTCCGGCGGCGCGGGCGATTTGGCGGGTTGCGGAGGGGGGCGGGGAATCCGGAAGGACGGCGCTGGCTGCCATGCTCATGATTATAATCGCGAAGGGCGGCTGGAGCCCACCTTTGCAATCTTTGACCGTTATGGCATAATACCTGCGCACTCTTTTTCATCGATCAGGAGCTTCCCTTGAAATTTCAAAAGATCTGTGTACTCGGGCTGGGTTATATTGGCCTGCCAACTGCCAGCACCATCGCCACCCACGGAGTCAGGGTTGTGGGCGTAGATGTCAACCCACTGGTGGTCAACAGCCTGCAGAACGGGCATGTGCATCTATACGAGCCGGGCCTGCAAGAGCTGGTGGACGAGGCGCTCAAGTCGGGCAACCTGGTGGTCAGCAGCCAACCCGAGCCGGCCGACGCCTTCGAAATCGCCGTCCCGACCCCATTCTTTGACGATAAACGCGCCGATATGACCTTTGTCAGTAGCGCGGCGGAAGCCATTGTCCCGCACCTGCGCCCGAGCAACCTGGTGCTGCTCGAATCCACCTCACCCCCGCGGACGACCGTCGATCTGGTCGTCCCGATCCTCGAAAAATCGGGGTTGAAAGCCGGAAAAGACTTTTTTGTAGCCTACTCTCCCGAACGGGTGCTGCCCGGCCAGATTCTGCGCGAGCTGGTCGAGAATACCCGCGTGGTCGGCGGCATCACCCCGGCTTCGGCGCAGGCAGCCAGCGACTTTTATGCCATTTTTGTGCAGGGCGAGATCGTGCAGACCGACGCCACCACCGCGGAAATGGTCAAATTGATGGAAAATACTTACCGCGATGTGAATATTGCCATTGCCAACGAATTTGCGCGTCTGGCCGACCGGTTTGGCGTGGATGTCTGGGAAGCCATCAGCCTGGCAAACCGCCACCCGCGGGTGAAAATCCTGCGCCCCGGGCCGGGGGTTGGCGGGCACTGCATCAGCGTGGATCCCTGGTTTTTAGTCGAGGCCGCGCCCGATCTGGTCAACGTGATTCGCGCCGCCCGGCAGGTCAATGATTCGCAGCCGCCCTTCGCCGCTGCGCTGGTGCAGCGTGCCCTTGGCAGCCTGCAGGGTAAACGCGTTGCCGCGCTGGGGCTGGCCTTCAAACCAGATGTGGATGATTTGCGGGAAAGTCCGGCCATCGAGGTGGTGCACCTGCTGCTCAAGGCGGGCGCGCAGGTGACCGTTTACGAGCCGTTCAAGACGGATTTCACCATTCCCGGCGCCCGGACCGCTGCGACCCTGTCTGAGGCAGTAAAAGACGTTGATGCGTTGCTCCTGCTGGTGGGGCACAGCCAATTGAACGGGCTCGATCCTGTTGAAGTGGCGAAGATGACCCGCGCCCGGGTCGCGGTAGATATGGTCAATGGGTGGCAGCCGGCCGGCTGGCAGGCCGCCGGGTTTGATATCTACCGCCTGGGGGTGGGGAGCGAGCATGCATCATAAGCTGCGGGTAGTTTCCATTTTTGGCACCCGGCCCGAGGCGGTCAAGATGGCGCCGGTGGTCAAGGCGCTGGCCGCCGAGCCGCAGATCGAATCCAAGGTGGTGGTCACCGCCCAGCACCGCGAAATGCTCGATCAGGTGCTGGGGCTGTTCCAGATCACCCCGGATCTGGATTTGAATTTGATGCGCCCGGACCAAAACCTGGCTGAACTCACCGCGAATATTTTTGCCAACCTGGACCCGGTTTTACGCCAACTAAAGCCGGATTGGATGCTGGTTCAGGGGGATACCACCACGGTCATGGCAGCCAGCCTGCTGGGCTATTACAATCGCATTCACGTCGGGCATGTCGAAGCCGGCCTGCGCACCGGAGACCGCTGGCAGCCGTTTCCCGAGGAACTCAACCGGCGTGTGGCAAGTGTGGCTGCCGATTTGCACCTGGCGCCAACCGAGCACAGCCGGCAAAACCTGCTGCGCGAAGGCGTACCCGACTGGCGCATTGCGGTCACGGGAAACCCGGTCATCGACGCGCTGAACGAGATCTCAAAACGGCCTGCTCCCCCTGAAATCCAGGAGCTTCTGGCAGAAAAGGGCATCCATCCCGGCGGACGCAAGCTGATCCTGGTCACGGCTCACCGCCGCGAGAATTTTGGCCAACCCATCGAAGATATTTGCGCCGCCCTGCGGATTCTGTCTGAAAAATATGCAGACAGCGTCCACCTGGTTTACCCGGTGCACCTCAATCCCAACATTCAAGCGCCCGTTCATCGGCTGCTGGATGGTGCGGCCAACATCACCCTGCTGCCGCCGCTGGATTACCTGCCCCTGGTCCATCTTGAGCGCGGCGCCTATCTGGTGTTGACCGATTCGGGCGGCATTCAGGAGGAAGCTACGGGATTGGGCGTGCCGGCGCTGGTCATGCGCCAGACCACCGAGCGCCCGGAAGGGGTCGAGGCGGGGGTTTTGAAGCTGGTCGGCACGCAGACCGGAACCATCGTGGCCGAAACGTCCCGCCTGCTGGACGACGAACAGGCCTACCAGGCAATGGCGCACGCGGCCAATCCCTTTGGCGATGGACATGCCGCTGAACATATTGTGAAGGCCTTGCTCGACTTCCGCGAACAATAAAATGGCAGCCATTTCGGGAAGTATTGCATTGGTGCCGGTGATCAACCGGGTGGCGGGTCCGGGTTCATTCCAACTGAAACTCAAGGCGGCTCTGGAACGCCGCGGCTACCGGGTGCATCATGACCCGACGCAGGCAGATACCCGGACAATCCTGATTATCGCCGGAACGCGCCGCCTGGGTGAAATTTTGGCTGCCAAACGGCGCGGGGTGCGCATCGTCCAGCGTTTGAATGGCATCAACTACGTGCACCGCCGGCGCCATCTGGGGGTGAAGTATTGGCTGCGGGCTGAAATGGGTAATTTGTTGCTGGCCTACACGCGCTGGTTCATCGCCGACCAGGTGGTGTACCAGAGCAACTTCACGCGCGACTGGTGGCACAGTTGGTACGGTTCGCATAAAGCGCCATACACGGTCATTCACAATGCGGTGGATTTGCAGGCCTACTCGCCGGCCGGCCCCGAAACGCGGCCCGTGGACCACATCCGCGTCCAGGTTTTGGAAGGTCACCTGAACTGGGATAACGGCCCGGCGCTGGAGAATGCCCACCGCTACGCTCGGGCGTTGGAAAAGGCAGCCGGGCAGCGCGTGGAACTGGTCATTGCGGCTGACGTGCTGCCAGCGCTGCGCGATTCGGTTCATGGGCGGGTGCCCGGGGTCTGGGCTGAATATTTGGGCGTGACTGCGCGCGAACAAATCCCGGTCATCAGCCGCCAGGCGCATTTGCAATATTCGGCGGAGATTAACCCGTCCTGCCCAAATTCCGTGATCGAGGCGCTGGCATGCGGGCTGCCGGTGGTCGGATTTGACAGCGGTTCGCTGGCGGAACTGGTGCAAGGCGATGCCGGCAGGGTGGTGGCTTATGGCAGCAACCCGTGGAAGCTGGAAACACCGGATATCGAATCCCTGGCGCAGGCTTCCCTGCCGCTGCTGGCCAATCCGCAGCACTATCGGTTGGCTGCCAGGGCGCTGGCAGAAGCGCAATTTGACCTGGAAACCATGACGGAAGCCTATTTGCGAACCTTGATAGACGGCCAATGAGTCTCGTCATTATTAATACAAATCTAATCTAAATAGATATAATTGACTGTGCTGGTGAGATACTCCCGGTGCATTTTTTTGCAGTTCCGGTGCGTCACTGGCACAATTTATTATTTCTGGTTCTCTCGTAGGAGGTTTTGTGACTACCCCATCCCGTCCAACGGTTGTAAATTTTTCTGATCCACCCGTTGCAACCAGCCTTTTCGGCAGCCCAAAATGGTCCTGGTTGTGGCTGATTGCTCGCCTGTACGTCGGTTACACCTGGATTACCTCCGGCTGGGGCAAACTTTCCAATCCGGCCTGGGTGCAAACCGGTGAAGCGCTCAAAGGTTTCTGGGAGCGCGCAGCCGCCATCCCTGAAGCGCCAGCCCGGCCACAAATTGCATTCGACTGGTACCGGGTCTTTATTCAATCCATGCTGGATGCCGGCGCTTATACCTGGTTTTCCAAGCTGGTGGTGGCAGGTGAAATCATCATCGGCGCAGCGCTGATTCTCGGGTTCTTCACCGGCGTTGCTGCCTTTGCCGGCGGCTTCATGAACTGGAATTTCATGATGGCCGGGACTGCGTCCATCAACCCGGTACTATTCACCCTTTCGATTCTGCTCATTTTGGCCTGGAAAAATGCAGGTTGGATCGGGCTTGATCGTTGGTTGCTGCCGGTGCTCGGCACACCCTGGCAGCCTGGCAAAGCCTTTAAAGCCGAGCCAAAAACTGAATAATCCATTCAGTCGAAAGAAATAAAATACCAGCCGCCTTTATCTGGCGGCTGGTATTTTTTATAAATCACGCAGCATGCGGTAAGGGCCGCGGGAGATTTCCCAGGGATAAACAATGTGCGCATCGGTTGTGGCCGCGTAGTAGTCCGGGCGCACCGAGCCAAATAAGTTGCGATTCGGATTGAAATGCAGTACACACGTATTCGGCTGACCGCCCGCCGCAGTCACGCGGTTTTTGACTGCCGTAATCGTTCGACCGGAGCCCCAGACATCATCGACGATCAGAATACGGCGCCCGCGTAACAATTCACTTTCGGGAAATTGCAGGAATTTCGGCCAGGCCATCCAGCGTGTCTTTTCTTTTTCGGCCTCTTGTTCCAATTCAGCCGGAAAATCCACCGAGGCAGTCAGAATGATACTCATTTTGAGGGCATCCGCCAGTAGCCCCCCTGGAACAATGCCCCCGTGGGTAATCATAACCATGGCGTCAAATTCGGTCTCAAATTGCGGGATGAGATGATCAATCAATTGGTCGACATCGTTCCAGGTTAATACTTCACGCCGCATGAGTCCAAGCCCTCGAATTTAATATTCAATCCCTGAATAAAAATCTTGTCACCTGACAGTTTATCATCCATTGCGCAGGACACTTTGCTAATGAGGACAACGTTGTCACCCTGCGGGCAGCATGACATATGCTTGTCACCCTGTTCAAGTTTGTCACTCCGGCTGAATAAAACTGTCTGGCAGCCAATTAAAAATTATAGCAGGGATTTTAAGATCATTCTACCTGTTGCTCCAGAACTTCTCTTTTTAGTGCTACAAAACAGGGAAGGTTGCGTAAGGCAAGAATACGAATATTTACCCGGCGGAATTGGGTTCAATGATGCGAAAGTTGGGGGCAGATTTAGGAGTAATCACGTTAATGCCGGTCTGCATGAACCTGGTTGCGACCCGATTGTTTGGCCTGATACATTGCCATATCCGCGCAGCGGAAAAGATCATCTGCGGAGCGGCAATGGTCGCCAAGGGTTGCCACACCAGCGCTAACCGTGACGGTTATATCCCGATCGCCGACCGTGACATGATGCTCTGCCACCAGGCGGCGCAGCCGTTCCGCAACATCGATAGCCCTGTTGAGCGCCGTTTCTGGCAGAAGCAATACAAATTCTTCGCCGCCATGCCGTCCCAGAATGTCGCTTTCGCGCACCGCTTTTCGAATAAGCACGCACATTTCTTTGAGCATGAGGTCGCCGACAGTATGCCCATAGCTGTCATTGACCGTCTTGAAGTGGTCGATATCGATCATTATTAATGAAACAGCGTGGTGATATCGCCGGGCACGCGCCAGTTCCATATCAACCAGTTCGTAGAAATAACGCCGGTTGTAAAACCCGGTCAATTCATCTGTCACTGCCAACAGTTGAACCTGCTCGAAAAGGCGCGCGTTTTCGATGGCAATGGAAGCTTCATTGGCGAAAATTTCAGCCAGGCGAGCATGCTCGTTGTCGTAAACCGCAGGCGCATCTGAGTAGATACTGATGTAGCCAAGGATTTGACCACGGCCCATCAGCGGCACGCCCAGCCAGCTTTGACCGCAGTTAAGTCGCCCAAGCGTCAGAAAGGGGCGGTACTCCAGTGCGTTGGGCAAAAATAACGGCTGACGGTTGCGGTTGATGGCCTCGAATTGCGGATTACGAACCGGGATACTGGAATCGAGCGGGTCGTCTTCCTCTGAGAAGCCGCCGGAAGCCTGGACGTGCAACCGGCTCTCCTCGACCAGATAGAGGATCACGTGGTCGTAAGGAATTAGTTTATTCAAGTAACTCAATACATTTTCGAGCACCTGGTCCATGTTCAACACAGAGGTGAAGGCGGTCATTGCCTGGCGCAGCAGTTCGATCTGGTTGCGGTCATTTTCATCCAGGCGCTGCCGGTCTTTTTGCTGGCTGATATCACGCAAGATGTTGAGCACATAGCGATCTGAAAGGTGAATGCAATCGCAGGATACCCACTTGTGGTCCGGCGATGAATGGCTAATGAACGGGTACTCCGATTGGCGCGTTTCACTGTTGGAAAACGCAGCGTGTACCGGTCCAATAAAATGCAGGGAACGCGAATAAAAATCATCGAGGAGTAAGCCATGAAGGTCGTCCATACTGCTGCCGGTGAGGTCGGCGGCAGCCTGATTAGCAACGGCCAGGCGGATCTCGTCCTGGTCATCTTTTTCCCAGATCAGAATTGGATCTGGCAGGCTGAGGAAATTTTGACGAAAAAAGGTTTCGCTGGCTTGCAGTGCAGCCTGAGATGATAAGAGCTGCTCGATATCCATTCGCAGCTTATGATTGGCCTCTTCTAACTCCGCAGAGCGGTCAGCAACCCGTTCCGCAACCGGTATATTCGGTTCACTGCCCAACACTTTATCTGAATTGGAGGCGTGGGTTTCGACGATATTGAGGAGAATTATGTCAGGTTTTCCCTCGAGCGGGTACAGCGGTGAGAAAAGCAGGGTGTATGTGCGGGCGCCGAGGTTTAAGTCCAGGCTGAGATCAAGACCGTCCAGTGCCGTCTGAATTGGTTCTGCCAATAATTCATGCAAATTAGATGGAAAAAAGGATTGGATCGGATCATCTTTGGCCGGAAAACGCGCACTTAATGATTTCGCCATTTTCGCAGCCGCTTGATTAAACGCGATCACCCTTTGACTGCGGTCGAAAAGGATCAACACCTGTGAATTTGAATCCAGCGTGTTAAATAAACTCTTCCAGGCCTCAGCCTGGATCTGGTTTAAGCTGCCCGCATGAGTTTCCTTCCCCCATTCCAGCATAGTTCAACCTGCGCGACCAAGAATCTACAACCTGGCATCGAACTTTGGTTGCAGCTCAGTGTTTGTAATACTGATTATACTGGATTCGATAAAAAATACCTTCATCAAATAAGAATTGTTTATCGAAAAACTTATTTTATCATGCAAGGCCGAAATGGATTTACCTGGAAAGCAGGCAGGCCCTGTAAGCGACCTTATAGTAAGATATAGCCATGCCCAGGATGAAGAACTCGCATGTCTGATCTCCGTTCGACCCTGCTGCCGTTGCTCCAGGCGCGCTGCCTGCCGGGGCTGAACGCCGGTCCGGCAGCCGTTTACCCGGCTTACGACGGCTATTCTTTGTCCAACCTGCCGGCATCGATCTGCCAGTGGCTTGGCCAGCCTACCCTGAGCGTAGCGCCGCTGGCGCCTGTCTATCTTGAATCACTTGGCAAGCGTTACCGGCACGTCATCGTGGTGTTGGTCGATGGGCTGGGTTTGCATCTATTTGAGCCTTTTTGGGAGCAGATACCCTGGAAGTACTGGCTGCCTGAATCGCTGCTGGCGCCGCTGACAAGTATCAGTCCTTCCACCACTGCTGCGGCTTTAACTACTTTGTGGACCGGCGCCAATCCATCAGAGCATGGCATTCTGGGTTACGAGATGTGGCTGAAGGAGTACAGCCTGATTGCCAATATGATTCTGCATTCGCCGGCAGCATTTAATGGGGATGCGGGTGGGTTACAACGCGCCGGTTTCGACTCTGCCAACTTCTTACCGGCGCCACGGTTGGGGCAGCATTTAACCCTGGGAGGTGTGGACGTATTTGCGCTGCAGCCGGCCGCCATAGCGCGTTCAGGTCTCTCAACCATGCTGCTCACAGGCGCGGAGGTGGTTGGTTATCGTAGCCTGAGCGACCTGTGGGTCACCCTGGATCATTTGCTCCAACGCCAGCGCGGAAAGTCAACCTATGCAACCGTTTATTGGAGCGACGTAGACGAACTGTCTCACCGATTTGGTCCACAGGATGAGCGCGTGGCTTTGGAGTTTGAGACTTTCAGCCGCACCCTGCAAAATTTTGTCTCCCGGCTGCAAAAACGCGCCCAGAGTGACACATTATTGGTCATGCTGGCTGACCATGGGCAAATTTCCACCCCGTTAAATCCGCGCTTTGAATTGCAACGTTATCCGGATTTGCTGGCCGACCTGGTTATGGCACCTTCGGGTGAAAACCGCCTGCCGTATTTCTTTCTACGTCCGGGACGTGCAGATCATGCCCGGGAATTTATTCAAAAGATCTGGCCTGATGAATTTTTGATTGTACCGTCGGCAGACGCTTTATCGGCGGGGTTGTTTGGCCCCGGTCAACCCTATGCGCGTACGCCGGAACGCCTGGGCGACTGGGTGCTCATCCCACAGGGCGACGCATACCTGTGGTGGGCCAATAAAGAAAATCCGCTGCAAGGAAGACACGGCGGCCTCAGCTCGCAGGAAATGTTGGTGCCTTTCTGGGCGATGGAGCTATAAGGAGCCTGTTAAAGGGACGCAAATCACGCGCCCTTTTTATTCCCGGTTGGTTGCGGCACGGGTCTTTGGACATTTCTTCAACCATGAATAAATCCCCGTGGTCGGTTAGGAAAATATATTATCACTTGAATATCCGAGCTGCACCTATTACATCTTTACTACCACATCTTCAATGCAATTAATCACCCTATTATGATAGAATTTGTTCATAAATACCAATTGGATGACTGAAAAGGTGCTTTATGGACATGTTCATGCGTGCGGCCTACGAAGAAGCTAAAAAGGGGATGCGCGAAGGCGGCATTCCGATCGGATCGGTACTGGTAGTGGACGGTAAGATCGTCGGACGCGGGCACAACCGGCGCGTTCAACGCGGCAGCCCCATCCTGCATGCCGAAATGGACGCCTTTGAATCCGCCGGGCGCCTCAAAGCCAGCGACTATCAGCGCGCCGTGCTGTACTCCACCCTCTCACCCTGCGACATGTGCACCGGAGCGACTTTACTTTACAAAGTCCCGCGGGTGGTGGTCGGCGAAAATTGCACCTTCCACGGCCCGGAGGAAATGCTCAAAGCGCGCGGGGTGGATGTGGAAGTGCTCAACGACCCCCAGTGCATCCAAATGATGGAAGATTTCATCCACTCGCATCCCGATTTATGGAACGAAGACATCGGCGAATGACTTTTTCTGAACGATCGATATGAAACGAACCAGGCGGGCATTTTGCCCGCTTTTTTGCAACTTTTTCCGCAAATGTGCGTAAATCTAACGTAATATAATTACACATTACGGAAAAGGATTGAACATGACCGAAAATTCAACTCAGACCGTCGTTACCACCCCGGACAAAGGCCCAGGCTGCCTGATTCGCATCCTATACTTCATCTTCGTCGGCCTGTGGCTCGGCGGGATCGTAACCGTCGCTGCCTGGGTGCTGATCATTACCATCATCGGACTGCCGCTCGGTCTCTGGTTGCTCAACCGCCTGCCGCAGCTTATGACCCTCAAACCGGTGCAGACCCAGGCCCGGGTGACCGTCGTGGACGGCAAGGTGGTGTACCGCGAAACCAGCCTGCCGCCACATCCCTTCCTGCTGCGCGCACTCTATTTCATTCTGGTAGGCTGGTGGTTCAGCGCCGTCTGGCTGATTCTGGCCTGGCTGCTGACCGGCCTCAGTCTGGGGCTTGGCCTGCCGCTGGCTTTCTGGATGTTCGACCGGGTGCCGGCCATCACAACTCTGGCGCGCTATTAAATTAAATCCACCCGGCCAATTTGACCGGGTGGATTATGACTGCCTCCCTGAGTTTAGATCCAGCCGCGTAACTGCATCGCTTTGACGACACGGGCGATGGATACCATATATGCTGCATCGCGCATATACACTTTTTCCTTGAGGGACATGTCCAAAACGGCGTTGAAGGCCTCGGTCATTTTGGTGTCCAACTTGGTGAGCACTTCGTCCTTGGTCCAATAGAAGTTCATATCGTTCTGGACGCTTTCGAAGTAGGAAACGGTCACGCCGCCGGCATTGCACAGGAAATCGGGGACCAGGAAGATGCCGCGTTCCTTGATGACCGCATCCGCATCTGGGGTTGTCGGGCCGTTGGCGCCTTCGGCAATGATATTGACCTTCTTAGAGATCTTTTGCACGGTTTCGCCGTTGACCTGCCCGCCCAGCGCAGCCGGGATCATAACATCCACATCCTTGCTGATCCAGGCATTGCCGTCTTCAATCAAATAACCGGCTGCTTTGGCCCTGGTTTTATCGATCGAGCCGTACTGGTCGGTGATTTTCATCAGGAAGTGCGGGTCGATCCCGTCGTTTTTGGTGACGGTGTAGGAGGCGCGGTCTTCGCGATCCCAGTAAGAGACGCAAACAACCTTACCACCCAATTGCTCGATGAAGCCGATGGCAGCGTACTGAGCCACATTACCAAAGCCCTGGATCGCTGCGGTGCACTGGGTCGAGTCCAGTTTAAGGTGTTTCATTGCCTCGCGGACGGTGTAGATCACACCGTAGCCGGTAGCTTCGGTGCGTCCCTGAGAACCACCACCGCCCAGCGGCTTGCCGGTGATGACGCCCGGGGTGTACTGCCCAACCAGCTTCGAGTATTCATCCATCATCCAGCCCATCATTTGCGGGTTGGTGCCAACATCCGGCGCCGGCACGTCCTGGCGTGGTCCGATATTTTTCCACATTTGCTGTACCCACCCGCGCACCAGGCGTTCTTTTTCGCCCGTAGAAAGCGTAGCGGGGTCGACAATCACGCCGCCCTTGCCGCCGCCCAGCGGGATATCCACAACGGCGCATTTCCAGGTCATCCAGGTAGCCAACGCGCGTACCATATCCAGCGTTTCAGCCGGGTGCATGCGAATGCCGCCCTTGTTAGGGCCGCGGACATCGTTGTGCTGCACGCGGAAGCCCTGGAAGATGCGGATCGTTCCATCATCCATGCGCACCGGAATGCGGAAAGAAAATTCGCGCAGCGGCCAGCGCAGGATATCACGCACCTGCGGGTCGAGTTTGAGTAGTTCAGCGACATGGTCGAATTGGCGCTGAGCCATTTCAAATTCGTTGGTGGGTTCTGACATTTATACTTCTCCTCTTGAGTTTTGAGAGAAAGGATTGGAATGGATCCAGCGTCAGGGGCAGCCTGGAAAACAACGGTGCGTGAATTTCTTATGGTTGGCCGCCAACACACCGGAGTATTCGCCTGGCTGGGTACTCTATTAGGGTAGCAAACCTGAACCATTCGGTCAAGATGATAAAAATCGCTAATAGAGGGTGATACAAGTCGTCAATTTGTGAATACCAGTACAAATCCTGGAAGGATAGAGGCGGTTCGAGCTGCCTCTATCCTTCCAGCGAACTGTCATTACGATGGATTGCACCGGATGATCTACCCGGTGCGTCCGAAGCAATCTACACCAGTCATAAAAAGCACCTTATCCAAGGCGATAGCTGTGGGGCAGATCAAGGGGGGTGATGATGACAAACTTGTAAACATCTATGCACGTAACCCCAAAATCCACCGCTGTCCTAAACACCCCCACCCGCAATGCGCCCTGCTGGATATCCAACCGTTGTCATCTTTCCTTATCATGACAACGCCGCCGTTTTCTTTCGCTCAGCCAACTGTCGTTCCAGCTCGGCGCGTACCACTTGCGGGTTTGCCTTGCCTCCCGCAGAACGCATTACCGAACCAAAAAACCAGTTCGCCAGCGTCTCTTTGCCGTTCAGGTAATTCGTCAATTCATCCGGGTTCGCTTCCAGCGCCTGCCACACCAACGCTGAAATGACCACAGCATCAGAAACCTGGCGCAGCCCCTGCGCTGTGATGATCTCGCCGGCGCTCTGGCCGGTGCGCAGCATTTCACCCAGTACCGCCTTGGCGGTATGCAAATTGATTTCACCGCGCTGCACGAATCCCAGCAGCCAGGCTAACGCGGTCGGCCGCACCCTGAGGTTTTCCAACCCTTCGCCGGACTGGTTGATCCAACTGAACAACTCGCCCAATATCCAATTAGCTGCCATGCGGGCTGCCACGCCTTCGGGTTCTGCCGCACGTACTGTGTCCTCGAAGTACTCCGCCAGCAAAGCATCCGCCGAAAGCAGGTCAGCGTCAGGGGCTGGCAGGTTGTAATCTCGCTCAAAACGGATTTTTCGGGCCAGTGGGAGTTCTGGCAGCTCCGCCCGTACCCGCTCCACCCACTCCGGTTCGACGACCAGGGGCGGCAGGTCCGGCTCGGGGAAGTAACGATAATCGTGAGCTTCTTCCTTGCTGCGCTGAGAATATGTCGCAGCCACAGCCTCGTTCCACCCCAGCGTTTCCTGGTCAACCCTGCCGCCGCGATCCAAAACTTCAGATTGACGGGCAATTTCGTAAGCAACGGCGCGCTCCATCGTGCGGAAACTGTTCAGGTTTTTGATCTCCACCCGCGTACCCAATTCGGTAGAGCCGGATGGCCGGATGGAGACATTGGCCTCGAAGCGCATGACGCCTTTTTCCATGTCGCCGCTGCTGGCTGCCACCGCCCGTAAGACCGCGCGCAAGCCTATGGAATAAGCGCGTACTTCTTCCAACGTGTGCATGTCCGGTTCCGACACGATTTCGAGTAACGGGACGCCGGCGCGGTTCAAATCGACCAGGGAATATGCCTCCCGGTCCGCCGGCCGGACATGGGTCAGTTTTCCGGTATCCTCTTCCAGATGCACACGGCGGATGCGCACTGTTTTTTCCCCCGCGCTGGTTTCGATTACCAGACGGCCGTTTTCTGCCAGCGGATATTCGTACTGCGAGATCTGATAACCTTTAGGCAAATCCGGGTAGAAATAATTTTTACGCGCGAACAGGCTGGTATGGGCCGGGGTGCACTCCAACGCCAGCGCCACCCGCAGTCCCAGTTCAATGGCCTGACGATTGACCACGGGCAGCGTACCCGGCATTCCGGCGCACACCGGGCAGACGGCGCTGTTAGGTGCAGCCTGGGTGAGATCGAGGACCGGGCAAGCGCAGAACATTTTTGAACGGGTTGCAAGCTCCGCGTGGACTTCCAGACCGATCACCGCTTCGTAGTTCATGAAAACCATCCAGGTAGGGGAATTGGAGATGATTCTACCATGAGCGAATGCGTATTTTAGTGCGACGCACCTTGGAGATGAGTCGCACCTGTGCTTGAATTTTTTGTCGGATAGGAGGCTTGCAAATCATTCTAACTGGAGAATACACCAGCAGCCCGAAGTCCGACATCTGTAAATCCTCAGCGTTGGCGGGTTCCGGAGCTTCAAAGACAATTTTTTGTCATTTTCCCTGTCAATGCCCCTCTAGCCAACCTACAAAAACACTTACAGCCGGTTCACAAAGCGCTCGATGCGACGCAGCGCCTCCTCGATTTTTTCATAAGCTGTAGCATAGGATGCGCGGCAGAACCCCTCGCCCCCGGCGCCAAATGAAACGCCCGGCACCACGGCCACATGCTCTTCCTGCAGCAGCCGGTTGGCAAATGTCTCATCATCCAGTCCGGTGACGCTGACCTTGGGGAAAGCATAGAAGGCGCCTTTGGGTTCAAACGTCGGCAGACCAATGCGGTTGAACTCTGGCACGATCAACTTGCGACGGCGGTCGTATTCCTCCACCATCATCATGACCGATTCATCCCGGTCCTCGATCGCCACAATGCCTGCCTCCTGCGCTACCGTTGGCGCAGACATAACCGTGTATTGATGAATGCGCAGCATGCCTTTCAACAAATGGGTCGGTCCGCAAGCATAACCGATGCGCCAGCCGGTCATGGCGTAATCCTTAGAGAATCCGCCCAGCAGGATGGTGCGATTGCGCATGCCGGGGAGGGTTGGGAAGCAAACGTGCTGGTGACCGGCGTACACCAAACGATCGTAAATCTCATCGGTAATGACGATCAGGTCATATTTCTCGGCGATGCGCGCAATCTCCAGCAGCCGCTCGCGGGTCGCCACCGCGCCGGTGGGGTTATTCGGGAATCCAAGCAATATGGCCTTGGTGCGCGGGGTTACCGCCGCTTCGATGCGCACGGGGTCGATGTTGAAATTGTCTTCCATGTGGCATGGGATCTCGACCGGTACCCCACCTGCCATGAACACCTCGGCCTGGTATGCGACAAAGCAGGGAGTGGGAATGATAACTTCGTCGCCGGGATCCAGCAACGCGGTCGCGCTCAGGTAAAGCGCTTCAGAACCGCCAACGGTGATGATCATCTCTTCCACCGGGTCGTAGCTGACTCCGTACAGCCGTTCCAGGTTGGCGGATAATGCCTTGCGCAGCCCAAGAATGCCGGCATTGGAAGTGTAATGGGTGGCCCCATTTTTCAGCGCACGGACGCCGGCATCGATCACCGGTTGGGGTGTGTCAAAATCCGGTTCGCCAATCCCCAACGAGATGACTTCTTTCATCGTGGCGGCAATATCAAAAAAGCGGCGAATGCCGGAGGGTTTCAATGAAGCTACTCGCTGAGAAATGTAAGACTCACGCATTTTTGCTCCTTGGTCTTGCAGGGTTACCGGATCAGAATTTAGGTTAGCAGCCATTTTTTTCCTTATAGTTCGTTAACACGCCACTCATCGTAAAGTTCGCCATAAAAAAGTTCGAACCGCCGACCGTCTTTTACCTTTACCCGAAAACACTTGCCGCCCGGGATGCGCCAGCGGTCCTCGATCACCTCGACCTCCAGGCGCTGGCCCCCTTGAATCAGCATAACCGGCCGCTCGGCATATTCAAAGCCCGAATGGCATTCCACCTGGAAGCTTATTTCTTCATCCATGCATTATCCCCAAGGTTGAGCGCTTCTGCCTTGCCCTCCACCTGAACGTCGCGGCCAAGCAAACTGCCGGTAAGCACACAATCCGAGACCATGACACCGTCTTCCAAAATCGAATCGGAGATAATTGCCCGCTCGATTACACAGTTTGCACCAACCGACACGTTCGGCCCAATCACTGCGGCGTTTATTTGAGCACTTGGGTGAACATATACCGGTGGAATGATTGCCAGGTTTTTGTTTAGCCCCAGGTCAGTGGAATTTGCGTAACCGTGAGAAAGCAGGTGACGGTTTGTTTCCAGCAATGCCTCCGGGATGCCCGCGTCCAGCCAGACATCCACTTTACGCGTGCGCATTTTTGCGCTGTTTTCCAGCATGATATTGATGGCATCAACCAGGAAGAACTCATTTTTTACAGTCAGGTTGCGGCGCATCTGTTCTTCGATTGCCGCCACCAGCTCTTCTCCCTGCCGGAAGTAATAAAACCCGACCAGGGCTAATTTATTGTCCATTTCCTTGGGCTTTTCGATCAGGCGGGTTACCCAGCCATCACTGCTCATCTGTGCCACGCCGAAACGGCGCGGGTCTTCCACCGGGCGCACCCAGGCCAGCGCATCTGCAGTTTCAGCGGCAATTCCGGAAAGGTCGGTTTCGATCATCGTGTCGGAATATGCCATCAGTATGGGCCCGGTCAAGTGTTCGCGCGCGAGGTAAAGCGCATCCGATTGGCCGCGCATAACCTCCTGGACTGCGTAATGCACCCGTTTTGACGGATGCTGCTCCCGCATGTGAGCTTTGATCTGCTCCAGTTGATTGGGGCCAACGATAAAGACATATTCCCGTTCCAGCGAATCCGGCAGCGTCTCGAACTGTGCCAATACATAATCCAGCACGGTTTTTCCTGCCAGCGCAATCAATGGTTTGGCTTTGCTCCACGTATGCGGACGCATGCGGGTCCCAAAACCAGCCATTGGCACGGCGATTTTGATCACTGGTTTCAAATTGTCCCTCCACGGAAGATGGTCGACGAGGATATTGTAACATTCCCGCTGCAGAAAGACTATTGAAACTCATCCACTCATTGGTTGACGTTTGGCGGATATTTTCCTTATATTACTCAGGTTGCCTCGCCCTTAATGTCAAAAAGGACCAATTCAATGGACAATGACTCAGTTAAGCAGAGAAAAAGTGCCAGGCACCTGATTTAAATTAGTTTCGCATCCGGAAATCAGCCAAGCAAGAGCGCCATCTCCGCTTCGGAGCGTAGATCGCGCATAAAATGCAGCAGACGATCCCGATCCGGTTCAAGGAACATTGCCGGACCTTCGCCACGCACTGTCTGTGCGCCTCGGGCGATGCCTGCGTCGATGGCCACCAGAAACTCATAGCCGGTTGAAATTTCAGTCAGTGCTGTGTATTCTTCGCGCACAAAATCGCTGTCCGGCTCCTGATTGAACGCTTCCGCCAGCGCCTGCTTGATGGTTAACTCGTCTGTATCGGATTGCGGAAAATCAAAAATCTTATGCATGCTTCCCGGCAAATAAACGCTTTGGTGGATACGCCAGATCAACTCCGGGCTGGTAATACTTAAGCTCAATTCGCGTTCCAGACCGTTTTCAGTGCGGTGTTCGTTGGGCAGCCCATACAGGTGGGCTGGCGCTTCGATAATTTGAATCATCTGGTTGGAAAACTGCCGGATGTCGTTGGAGTGCAGCAGGACTTCCTGGTTGAAGATGGCTTTCTGACCAACCCAAAATGATATTTCAGCCCACAGCAAACCCAGATCGCTGTTCATGGCCACGTTTTTGCGCGTAATTACTCCCTGCGAAGTTTCTTTGCGGTTTAAATCAAAAACCACACCAAGGTAAAGCTCGCCTTCTCGTCCGTTACTGATTTCTGCCATTGTTCATCCCCTTTAATGGGCCGGAATTGTTGCAAACACAGATGATTTTATCGGTTTACACCGGCTAAAGGTGCAAGTATCGAACCAAAATTCCGGCAGTTATTCCTGCGATTCGACCAGTTGAATCTCCCACAAATGGACATGGGCTGGCTCGCCGGCTCTCTCGTCCAACACCTCCAGACGCAATGACGAAACCCAATACGCACCGTCGAAGTCCACCAGTGCTTCTTTCATTGCATCGCTGGTCTCCGTCTGCAAGGAATAAGCCACTGGCTTGCTGCCATCGTCAGGATTGAGAATAACCGTGACTTTAATGGGTTCAGCGCCCAGCAGCAGCAGTACGCCCCGCAGGTAGCGCGGTTGTTGAAAGATCAGTTCGACCACCAGGGGGTTGGCTGCCGCTGTCCGCACCAGACTTACCCGGCTGCCGTCGAACAGATTGGCCGATACACCGATATCTAACGCTGAATTCCGCACGGTGACCATTTCACCGCCAAGTTCTACCTCCCCGCTGACCAGGGCGTGGCGCTCCGCGGATTCCTGCGCCAGGATCTGCTCGAATTGAGGAGAATATGCCAGTTCAACCAGCGAAAAAGCGGGCTGCCCGTTGGGATAGGGAATCGTTTCAATGGTGCCAATGTCAAATTTAGCGCTGGCCTGGATTTGTGTATACAAATCATCGGGCAGCAGGAAAGCAAGTTGATCAATCGCCGGGTCACGCCGGTACAAAGAGGGATCCAAAAAGCCGTTCTGGATTCGTTCTAAATGGGCAGGCGCGAAGAAGCGGCGCAGCGCATCCGGGTCGGTTGACCATTCTGGCCAGACCAATACCTTTCGCTGCGGATGGCTGTCAGCATAAACCAGCGCTGCGCCGTACACCTGCGGCGCACCGAACTGCAACCCTTCGCGGCCATAGTCCTGCTGCCAGCGCGGGCTGCCGGTCAGGGCGCTAAACAAAAGGATCACACTGCCCCCACCCGCCGCCAGCAGCAGCGCCGGGCCTGGCAGCCAGCCGGGCATTCTCCGCCAGCGTTGCGCCAGCTCGTTCAGCGCTGCATCCAGCCCGATCACTGCAAAGGCGGCCAGCAACGGTACGGCGGGCAATAGATGCGGCAATTTCCCGCCAAAAGGCGCGGCGCCTACGCCTGCTGACAGCAATCCAACCCAAAGCAGGCGGTATTCGGGTCGGTGAAAGCGCTGGATGGCGAACCAGCCGCCCCATATTGTGAATGGCGCCAGCAGCAAAGGAAACGGTGGGTACGGCCCCATGCGGTAAACCACTGGCAGGTTCGGGTCAACGACCAGCCAGGCAATAGGATCGATCACATTCAACGCCGCCAGAAAGAATTGGCCTGCCTTTTGCCAATTGCTGATGTTCGAGACCAGGTAGCTGCCCGATTCGGCCAGTTCCTGGATGATCCCACCTGGATGGCGCAGCAAGAACACAATCAGTGGCAGACACAATGCCGTTGCTAAAACCAGCGCGCGCCTCACCAGTTGCCAATGCGAGCGGTGAACCTGCCAATCCAGCAGCGCCAGCAGCAAAACTGCGGTTGGAACCGCCAGGCGCGCGGCGGGCGCAGCGTAAAACGCCAGCATGGCCAGTGTGACCGCTCCGTAAATGAACCCGAGCCGCCCGGAGCGGTAAAACCCGTAGCTGCTCAGGGCTGCAAGCAGCAAGCTGGCAGTCAGCGCAATATCCAGCCCGGTGCGTGAGAAATAAAACCAGGCGGGAGTTCCAGCCAGCAGCGGGAGCAGCACCCAACTGTGACGCAGCCGCAGCCCAAACCGCAGCCAGGCTGCCAATAATAGCCCGGCCAGCAGGCCAAGCAGGGCGTTGCAGGCGCGAATCCAGGTCAGGGTATTCGGCCGGAAAAGTTGAGGCAGCACCTGCAAATAAACGCCAGTCCCCAATCCATACAGAGTGCTGCCGCGTAAAAAGGCCGGCAGCAGGTCGCCGTCTTCGCCCTTGAAACCATTACGGATCAATTCAACGGCGCGCAGGCTGGGGTACACTTCCTCCGGGGTGACCTGGGCAGGAAAGCGCGTCAAGCCGAACAGCAGCACTGCGGCGGCCAGCAGCAGCCCGAACCCGGCGTAGAGCCGTTCCGATCGCAGCACCGCTCGCCAGACAGCCGATCCCCGGGATGAGACCTGTACCGCTCCGTTTGGCCCAGCCTGGACTTCCAAATTCAAGCTTTGGCCCGCCTGGGCGCTGAGATCGACCTGTGTCCCAACCCGCGACGAAATCTCAGCATCTGGGCAAGGCGGCGCAGGATCGGGATTCACGGCCTGAACCTACATTGAATTAGACGTACGCCAGGGCCTGATCGAAGTCCTCGAGGATGTCTTCAACGTTTTCGATGCCAACCGATAACCGCACCAGCCCGTCGGTCAACCCGACCTTCAGGCGTTCTTCGCGCGGCATGCCGGAATGGGTCATGCTGGCCGGGTGTTGGATGAGCGTGTCGGTGTTCCCCAGGCTGACCGCCAGCGTCATCATGCGCACATGATTGAGCAGGGTTTCACCAGCCGCCAGGCCGCCGCGCAGCTCGAAGGAAATCATGCCGCCAAAGCAGTGCATTTGCTTGCAGGCCAGGGCGTAATCGGGGTGCGATTCGAGTCCGGGGTAATAAACTCGCTCGACTTTTGGGTGAGCTTCCAGGTAGCGTGCAACCTGCATGGCATTTTTACAATGCGCTTCCATGCGCAGTTCAAAGGTTTTTAGCCCCATAACTGCCAGCCAGGCATCAAACGGCGACTCGGAGCCGCCGAAATTCTTGATGGCCCCAAAAAGCGGCCCTTTGACCCAGTCGACATGGCTGCTGATGACCGCCCCGCCCACCACTACCCCGTGACCGGCCAGGTATTTGGTGGAAGAATGAAGCACAACATCCGCGCCGAGCGTCAACGGCCGTTGGCCGTACGGAGAAGCAAAAGTGTTATCCACATACAGCCAGGCGCCATGGCGGTGAGCGATTTCCGCCACTGCCGCCAGGTCAACGATAGCCATGGTGGGGTTAGCCGGGGTCTCGGCATACGCCATGACGGCTTCCGGGTTGGCGGCGAAGGCCGCTTCCCAGTCAGCCGGCGCAACATTATGCAGCCAGACCACCTTGACGCCGTAACGCGGCGCATATTCCTTCAGGAACACGTAGGTTGCGCCGTACAGCGCTTCCTGGGCGATGATAGTCTGCCCCTGACGCAGGGTGGCCATGATAGCCGATGTGATCGCCGACATGCCGGTGGTAAAGACCTGTCCGGCGACGATTTCTTCGACCGGCCGGTCCGGCTGGGCGCGCAGCAGGTCAAGGCCTTCAAGCGCGGCATATTTGGCTGCCAGTTGCACCTGATTCGGGTTTTTGAAACGCGTGTAGGTATATCCCGGGTCCGTGCCCTTGAAAATCGCCGCACCGGTGGCGACATCCGGGAAGGAAAAAGCGGATGTCTGGTAAATCGGCGCAATGTGAGAGTGCTGCGGATGCCCCTCTTCGGCAACATGGTTGACCAGCGTGCTAATGCCGTGCTTTGGGTTGATTTTCCCCATGAAATTCTCCTGTGATTAAATTATTGTGAGTTGATATCCACTGCAACTGAGGTTGATTATATAGTAACCACAGGAAATAGCAGGTTAATAAAGTTCATTGCCATCGATATAAAATGATTTTTCGATATTAATCTTACTTCCCAAAATCTGTATAACCATGGATAATAAGTGGGAATAGGTTTAGGAGATTAATCGTGATTACCTACGTAGAAATTAGTTTATTTGATTCACCCGCTCAGACACTTATCAACACAGTAAATACTGTTGGTGTTATGGGTAAAGGTATTGCAGCCTCCTTTAAAAAAATTTATCCAGAAATGTATAAAGAATATAGACGATTATGCTTGGATGGCAAATTGTCAATTGGAACACTCTACATATATAGAACGCCGAACAAGATTATTGTTAATTTTCCCACAAAGAAGAATTGGCGTTATCCTTCCAGGGCCGAATACATAGTTGAAGGTCTTGAGAAATTCGTAGCAATATATAACGACTTCGGAATTTCTAGTGCATCGTTCCCACAGCTAGGTTGCGGTCATGGTGAGTTAGATTGGGAACATCAAGTTCGGCCTGTTATGGAAAAATATCTCAAAGATTTACCTATTCCAATTTATATTCATCTGTATAAAAAATCTTACGATTTCATTCCTGAACGGTTTGACAAGAATTATCGTAGGCAGGCAATTGTTGAACGACAACGGATATCCAGCGATCAGTTATGGGATGATCTAAAAAATCTCGTGACGGGCGATGACCATCAGATATACCAAGCTTCTCTCTTCAATCCAAAGATATATGTTAATGACGATTATATTCAAGTCTCTCATGTGAATGGGGAGCCTTTGATAATTTATCGTGAAGATTTGGAGGATTTATGGGATATGTTAAGAATACGTGGAACCATTCAGGAGATAGATATTCCTGAAGCAATTCGACAAAGCGGAGCAAGTGATTGGTTATTGGAATTTTTGAGCCAACTAAATTATATAAAACCCATTCAATTACGGTCACATGGGAAAATGAAATTCGTCAGGGGATTGCAATACACTCCTAAACCAGAATTAACAGTCGAACGAAATCTTGACGTTGTTGTATGAGACACTGCGGCAATATCATCCGAAAACACATAAATGACTGGTCAACAAGGTTAGGCAATTTGAATTGGTGGCCTAAATACGTTTATCACTTTACAGATATTCATAATGCTGTCAGTATTTTAGAATCTGGTTATCTTTATAGTCGCAATCTTGCAAGAGCAAATAATTTAATGCAAGCTGATAATGCAAGTAACGATGTAATCCAGCACACAAATCCTGAACATCTAAATTTTGTCCGTCTTTACTTCCGGCCGAAAACACCAACGCAGTATCGGAATGAAGGTATTCGCCCTCTAGACGGAAGGGATTTAGGAGCCCATTGTGGTGTTCCTATATTCTTATGCTTCGATTCTTACGAAACTCTTAACTTAGATGAATCAGAAGTATCAAATGGCAATATGGGAAGTCATCGTGCTAACCATAGTAGCCAGCCAGAATTTTTTAGCCAAATACCATTCCATTTGGTATACCATTCTGGCGCAATTCCAGACGGAGATAAAGATGAAATTGTCTTCCGAAGAAATGCGGAAATTCTCATACCTGATAAATTAGCGATAACTAACCTTCTCCGTTTGATATGTTGTCGATCCGCAGCTGAACGTCAAACTCTATTAACTATGTTATCTGATGCAACACGTGAAAAATGGTTCGAAAAGATCAGAATAGGTGATTATAGTTTGTATTTCCGGAAGTGGACCTTTGTAGAAGAAGTAGTCACTGTGGAAGATAGAATAATTTTCCGTTTTAACCCTAATTCCACAACCCCAGGGCCGTTTAATATAAAATTTTCCTACACCGAAGATGGCGAAGAGCGGATCCGGAGTTGGAATGGAAAAAGAGAAAGTCTGGTGAATAATTTAGGACTTGTTGTTCCAAACGCTACGGTGGGCATCGCCTCTCTCAAACTTGATGACACAATTGCTTACTTAGGCAGAGTATACTTTACTGAGATTCCATTCTAAAAGCAGGTTGTTTCTATATTTTGTGCTCATGGCGGTGGTGCAAATCCGGCCAGTGAGGATGTACATGTTCCAGCGGGGTATGAACGTGAGCGTGCGAATGCCAGCCGCTTTCCGGGTATTGCTCATGAACGTGCAGGTGATGACCATCCGTGTGGGTGTGCCGATGCTCGTGTTCCTGTACCAAATGCTGGTGAGCATGCCCATGCTGCTCATGATAAAGCAGAGCAATCGAAGCAGTAAATAAAACCGCTGCCACGCCATGCTGCCAGGTAAAGGTTTCGCTTAACAACAGGATGGACAGCAGCACGCCCCAGAACGGCGCGCTGGAAAAGATCAACTGACTGCGGGTGGCGCCTAATTGTTGAGCAGAAGAAATATAGAGCACAATACTGAAGCCATACGACACCACCCCGATCCCCAGGCCGCCCAGCACTTCGAGGGGTGTTCCTGTCAGCGGGGCCAGGCTAAGGCCAATGATCAGGTTGGTGGTCCCGGCCGCCAGCCCCTTCCAGAAGGTGGATTGGGCCGGGGTGATCCCATCGATCAACGCAGTGACATGGTTGTCAATGCCCCAGCATAGACAGGCAGCAAGCACCAACAAACCGGCCAATATACCCGCCGCTCCTTCGCCGGCTGCCAGGATGACTGCTGCCAGGAAAATACCGGCAGCGGCAATCCAACTGCGCCGGGTCAGGTAATCTTTGAAGATAAAATGCCCCAGTACAGCAGTGGCGACCATTTCCAGGTTCAACCACATGGAAACGGATGCAGCGGATGCCAACTGCAGCCCGGCAAGCAGCGCCAGCGGCCCCAGGATGCCGCCGAATATGATGGAACCCAGCAGGAGCAGCGCATTCCGGCGGTCCATCTGCCAGGGCGGGGTAAATTTTCGTTCGCGCAGGAGCAGCAGAACCACCCCCAGCGCTGCACCCAGATACAGCAAACCGGCAAGCTGAAAGGAAGTCAGGCGGGTCAGCAGCGGTTTACTGAGCGGAGTAGCTGCGCCGAAGAAAAGAGCGGCCAAAAAGGCTATCAGGAAAGCAGGGGATTTCACGCTGGTATGTTACTCCCACCACCTGAAAAGATCAATAGAAATCGTAATTAGTATAAAACCAAAGTAGGAATCTCGCCTTCAACTAAAGTTAAAATGTCCCCAGATCGTGCCGGTTTCCTGACCAAGCGCGACCCGACCGAAGGTCTCTCTCGATTGAGACTGTCTCAAAGGTAATGCGTAGTCCCTTTACATTTTTGCAAATGGACGATTCAATTGAAGGATGAAGCGAAAAATAGCTGATCCCGTGTTCAAGCCATGCCAGCAATCCCTACCCAACTCGATCCCATTGGATCTAAACGAGATGGCACCAGCAGACTACCTAGTACGGAATTAGATCGTACCATTGAACAGCTCAATCAGGTACGTCCATTGAAGCAATGCAAGTGTGCCAGCACCATTCACCAATCAGGCAGCAGCTTCCGGGGTCATTTCCGGTTCGCCTGCGCCTTGAACTTTGCGCAAGGCAAGCTCCTTATCCTCGTTAACATGCACTTCGACGGTATCGCCTTCTGAGAATTCACCGGCCAGTAAAGCGTCCGAAAGCCGGTCCTCTATTTTTTGTTGGATGATGCGCCGCAGCGGACGAGCGCCCATATCGGGGTCATAGCCTTCTTCAGCTAATTGATCCACAGCAGCGGGTGACGCCGTCAGCGTGATATTGTTGTCCTTCAGACGCTCAGCAACTTTATCGAGCTCAAGCGTGACAATCTGTTGGATATCGGTGCGACTTAACGCGCGGAAGACAACCACTGAATCCAGGCGGTTGATGAACTCCGGGCGGAATACCCGTTTGAGCGCCTCGATCAGTTTTTTGCGCATTTCATCGTAGGCCAGCTTTTCTTCCAGTGCTTCGTCCACCTTGTGCTGGAAGCCAAAGCCGGTCTGGCGTTTGATCACGTCTGCCCCAATATTCGAGGTCATGACGATGATGGTATTGCGGAAATCTACTTTGTGCCCACGTGCGTCGCTCAAATGACCTTCCTCCATGATCTGGAGGAGCATATTATGTGCTTCGGGGTGGGCTTTTTCGATCTCGTCGAACACCACGATCGAGTACGGCCGGCGGCGAATGGCTTCGGTCAGTTGACCGGCGTCATCGTAGCCGACATAACCGGGCGGCGCTCCAACCAGGCGGCTGACGGTATGGCGTTCCATAAATTCCGACATATCCAACTGGATGAGCGCATCTTCGCTGCCAAACATAAAGCGCGCAAGGGCTTTGGTCAGTTCGGTCTTTCCCACACCGGTCGGGCCGAGGAAAACAAACGAGCCAATCGGGCGGCGCGGGTCTTTCAGACCCGAACGAGCGCGGCGGACAGCCTTCGAGATCGTTTCCAAAGCTTCTTCCTGGCCAATGATGTGCTGGCGCAGTTCGTCTTCCATGTGCAGCAGCCGCTCTGACTCCGCCTGGGCCATTTGCATGACCGGCACACCGGTCCACATGGAAACAAGTTCAGCGATGTCATCCGCACTGACAACCGGACTGTTTGCACGATCCCAGCCGGTGCGCAATTCTTCCAGTTCGTTTTCGAGTTTGGCTTCCTCGTCGAGCAATTCCTGGGCGTCATCGAAACGGCCGTCTTCCAATGCCAGCTGGTGATTCTCGCGCACTTCGCGCAGCTTGGTCATCATTTCCTTGGCGCTGGTTGCAGCCTGGCTTTTGTACATCCGTACCCGCGAGGACGATTCATCGATCAAGTCGATGGCTTTGTCTGGCAGGAAACGTTCGGTGACATAGCGGGCTGAAAGTCGGGCAGCGGCTTCGATGGCTTCATCGGAAATGATCAGGCGGTGGTGTTCCTCGTAGGCGCTGCGGATGCCGTGCAAAATCTGGATAGTCTCTTCCACCGAGGGTTCGTTGACCGTAATCGGCTGGAAGCGGCGCTCCAGCGCGGCGTCGGATTCGATGTGCTTGCGGTATTCGTCAAGGGTGGTGGCGCCAATTACCTGGAGTTCTCCACGCGACAACGCCGGCTTGAGAATGTTGGCAGCATCCACAGATGAACCTGCCGATCCGGCTCCAACCAGCATATGTACTTCGTCGATGAACAGGATTGCGCCGGATGCTTTTAACTCGTCAATGACGCGTTTCAGACGTTCCTCGAATTGCCCACGATACATGGTGCCGGCCACCAGCGAACCGACGTCCAACTGCAGCACCCGTTTGCCAAGCAGTGGCGCGGGTACATCACCTTCCACGATGCGCTGTGCCAGGCCTTCGACAATTGCAGTTTTGCCCACGCCCGGCTCGCCGATCAGAGCAGGATTGTTCTTATTGCGGCGTGCCAGGATTTGAATGACACGCTCGATTTCCATTTGGCGGCCAATAACGGGATCGAGTTTATCCTCTTCGGCCATTGTTGTCAGGTCAGTGGCAAGTTGATCCACCAGGGTGGTCTTTTGCCCTTTGGCTTCCTTTTGCTGTTGAGCAGGCGCAGCGGCGCGGCCGCTGGCTCCCTGGGGGGCGCTGCTGCTTTCCTGGAGTACACGACGTGTTTGGCGACGGATTTGCTCTGGGGTGATGCCAAGCTTACGCAAGACATCCATCGCCTTGCCTTCATTGGAGCGCACCATGCCAAGCAGAATATGCTCTGTTCCGATGTAGTGGTGCCCCATACGGCGGGCTTCTTCGATGGCAAACTCCAGTACTTCCTGGACTCCTGATGAGAGATCGATCTTACTGGAGCGTGTTTGTCCAATGCCACTCAGGCGTTCAACCATTTCCTGGACCCGTTCCGGTTCCATGCCTAAGTCGCGTAGAACACGCCCTGCAATTCCGCCTTCCTCCTGGATCAGGCCCAACAGCAAATGCTCGGTGTTGATCGAGGCCTGACGCATCCGTTCGGCTTCCTGATGTGCCAGACTCAACACCCTGCGAGCACGTTGGGTGAAACGTTCCATTCCAGACAAGGCAAAATCCTCCTCTACCAACAATAAAACCCACGAAGGGTACGTTTCAAGCTATAGGGAATTGCTTCCCCGCGGCCGCCAAAGCGGCCAGATACAATAATTATCTTCTAAATTCGATTCTACCAGAGTTTAAAAGCTTGTCGAGTCACCTATTCGGGGGATTACCCCGGAAAGGCAGGGTGAAATTGGCGGAAAGGCATCGCTAATTCGGTTTCGTATATACTTAAATTTCGAATAAGAAACCTCTCTCGAGAATAAACAAGGGAAAATGCACTCGCTTTCTACCACAACAACCAGTAACCATGCGTTCAGGTTTCATTTCGTCAAGGGATTGTTGACGGCTCTTATTGTTTTGTTCGGCCTGGGCGTTTTCTTTTTCTTTATTTTTAATTCGGGAATCAACGCGAACACCAGGGCGTCTTTCACCGGTATGATTACCGGTGATGCCCATCGCCCGTTCGTGACGCGCGTTTTTCTGCCATGGTTGACCCGTGGGATCACAGCCTTATTTCCGGCATCCGTCCACGAAGCGGCCAAAACCCTGGCAACAAGCAGTGACTTCATGGGCTCACTACTGGGCGAATACAATGCTCCCTCCGATTTTGCGTTGGAAGCACTGATCAGCCTTGGGTTGCAGTTATTGTGTGTTCAGGGTTTCGCGTTTGCTTTTCGCGGGTTATTTCGCAAGGTGTATAAAACTCCCGCCCTCATCTCAGAACTGACCACACTGGTCGTATTACTCGGACTGGCGCCTATGCTGTTTTTAGGTTACCTGTACGATTTACCGAACCTGTTCCTTTCAACCCTTGGGCTTTATTGCATTGCTGCAAAGCTTAAAAGATGCTATTTCCTTGTGCTTGCTCTGGCCGTTCTCAACAAAGAAACGGCTATTGTGCTGGCTGTGCCGGCCATTCTTCTTTTCTGGGATTTACAGTACCCCTCATTCAAAAAAGTATCGTTTGGAACACTGGCACAGTTGGGTATTTTTCTGACCCTTCGAGTACCGGTTAGTCTGCTCTATCGCAATAATCCCGGCGGATTTTTTGAAGCTCACCTGGCTGACCATATCGAAATGTTCCGGGATTATCCGGTCATCGGCATCATTAGCATTCTGATTGCGGCAGGGATGATCCTGCTCGTGTTTCACAAATGGCGCCAAAAACCGGCTGTTGCGGTGCTCGGAGCCGCCCCGGGATTACTCTTGCTTGTACTCTTTATGTTCGGTGGAATCGCTTTTGAAATACGGGTTTTCTATGAAGTTTATGCGGCTGGATTCTTGTGCATAATCTCAACACTCATGGCGCGGAAAATGCCCTTGGAAACAAGTTTACCAACCATGCAGGAATGGTTGGCCAGTATGCCCGTTTTTTTGGCCGGCAGGTAAAGCAAACCAGGAATTAATTACTGCCTAATCGCTGAGCAAATATGCCAGAATCCATTGTGTGGTGGCAACCAGTGCATCGGTGTGGGTGCGCTCGTAATTATGCGAGGCGTCCAACCCCGGACCGATGAGCGCTACCTGTAGATCGGCGCCGGTGCGCAGCAGCGCGCCGCCGTCTGAGCCATAGTAAGGATAGATATCGACCTTGTAAGGGATCTGGTTTTCATCCGCTATGTTGCGCAAACGCGTGCTGAGTTCGTGGTGGTAAGGTCCGCCAGAATCTTTGACACACAGGGTTACGTGGAACTCGTCTGAGGTTTGGCCATCGCCGACGGCAGCCATATCCACGACCACCAGCTCACCTACATTGGCCGGGAAACCGGTAGAAGCGCCATGCCCGACCTCTTCAAAATTGCTGATAAGAAAGGATGTGGTTTGCCTGGGTTGGATTCCGGCAGTTTGCAGCGCCTGGACTGCCGCTACCAGGCAGGCCACACAGGCTTTGTCATCCAGGTGGCGGGAACGGACGAATCCATTGGTGAGCTCCACTCGCGGGTCAAAGGACACAAAGTCGCCCACCTCAATGCCCAGGGCGCGCGTTTCCTGCTCATTAGTTGTCCGTTCATCCAACCGGATTTCAAGGGTTTCGGCATCGCGTGCCATCGACGAGACTTTACTGCCGTAAACGTGGCTGGATGCAGCCTGGAGGAGGATACTGCCGCGCAATTTATGCCCGCTGCGGGTAAATACAGTAACGCCTTCGCCTTCCACAGCATTCCACGGGTAACCGCCAAGCTGCGTCATGCGCAGCCGGCCGTTGGATTTAATCTCTTTGACCATTGCACCCAGCGTATCGACATGGGCAGTGAGTGCGCGCGGGCGGTCATCTGCCTGGCCCGGCCAGGTTACCAGCAGAGCGCCTTTGCGCGTTTGTTTCAGCTTGAGCTGGGGAAAAGCAGCCAGCGCCTTTTGGGTATAAACAATTGCATCTTGAGTGTAGCCGGTTGGACTGGGTGTGTTTAGCAGCCCTACCAGAAAGTCGAGCAGATATGCAGTGTTTATGGATGGGATGGGCATGGTGTCCTCGCGATGTTCGTGCGGTATGCCAACTACACCGGGGCGTTTACGGGCCAGGTTCGATTCCCTCGTAGGCAGAAATAATTTGCCGCCACTCCGGCCAGACAGGAACGCTCTTCTTCTGGTTATAGTTGTAAGTAACCATTACAAACTCGGCGCGCGACTTTACCTCACCGGTGTCCTGGTTTTCAATGATGTATTCCATGGTTAAACTTTTATTGCCAATGCGCGAGACCCGCATCCCGATTCTGATCTGTTCATCGTATTCGATGGGCGCCAGAAAGCTGATATGCGCATCTGCGACGATTAATGGAAAGTCAAGGAAATTATTGCCTTTGAACAAACCCAGTTGGTGCACATAAGTAAAGCGCACATGCTCCATAAAGGTCAAAAAACGCGCATTGTTAACGTGCCATTGAGGATCCAGATCGCCATAGCGAAGCTGCAAGGGGAGATAAAAGCGAAATTCACTCATGGGTGTGATTATAACTGGGCGGCGTACGCATGTCGAGCAAAATATTTCGCTGCGTTACCTGAGAAGCTAAATGTCATTCCAATGCGTGACCTTAGTCACTTGTGTAATAATTCACGTTCCAATAAACTAAATTAATAACCTGATAAATAAGGTCAAATATTCGGATTTATAGTATTGATAAGGAATCGCTACCATGCAAATTACCAGACAAGCCGATTATGCCCTGCGGGCGATGTATTACCTGTCCAAACTGGAGCCGTCAGAACGGGCAGCTACCAGTCTGATTGCAGATGAACAGCGGATTCCCCCCTCATTCCTGGCAAAAATCATCTCGCAGCTTTCGATCGCGGGTTTAATTCACACTTCCCGGGGTGCGCGCGGCGGAGTCTCGCTGGCCCGACCCCCCGAATCTATCTCCATCCTTGAAGTGGTCGAGGCGATTGATGGGCCGTTGACGTTGAATGAATGCACACACTCCATAGAAGGCTGCCCTTTCGGTGAGAATTGCCCGATCCGCCCGGTTTGGTGTGATGCGCAATCCGAACTGGCGGAACGCCTGCGCAACACAAGTTTTGCGGCTCTGGGTGTCGCCGCATAACTCATTCGCGATGACCCCCGCCGTCCCGATCAACCGGCAATGGGTGATTGTCCTTTGTAATGGTAATTGTCGTCATTTATTCCACCACAAATGCGTTTCCACGCCCGCCCGCTTTTGGGACAGCCCCTTTATTATCCACAGCGATTTCAAGCGAGGATGGCTTTCCCGCTCGGGTTGATTACAGCTTACGCAGGTAGGATTCCAATTCATCCATCGGCGTGCGCGAGGTCATATCCAGGCTGAGCGGCGTGACTGCCACAACCTGTTCCACTGCCAGGGCATGGACGTCGGTGTCTTTGTGAACGTTGCTGGGATCGATGCGAATATCATACCCAATGGGGCCGGGCGACTCCAGCACGCCGGGGCGAACTGTGCGCGGAATATAGTACGGCTGCATAGACTGGCGGACTACACGCCAGGGCGTTTGGGGCGTCGCTGTAGCCGGTACATCTATCTTGAGTACATGCACATCGGATGGTGGGCGTCCATTCATCATGCGTTCAGCAAACAGGCAGGTAAAATACCCGGCAGCAGTGAATTGCACATCCGGCGAGTACCCCAGATAACTCCCATCCGTGATTTGCAGGGAAACCGCCAGCGCAGGGATGCCAAAGGCCGCGCCTTCGAGCGCAGCTCCCACGGTTCCTGAGCTGGTGATACTGTTCCCAACATTTTCGCCGTAATTGATGCCGGAAACGATCAAATCTGGCTTATGCGGCAGCAGGTCTAGCACGGCGTAAATCACCGATTGGGCCGGCGACCCGCCGACCGCGTAGACAGTCCACATTTGCCGGCCGATTTGCAGTTGGCGCGGGGTGATTACGCCGTCGGTGTGTATCGGGTGGCTGCGCCCGGCGCCGGAGAACTGCTGGCTGGGAGCCGCAACCGTCACAAAGCCAAGCTGAGAGAGCGCTTCAGCGGCTGCCCACAGGCCAGGTGATTCGATGCCGTCATCGTTGGTGAGCAGGATTTGTTTTCTGTCCGATTCCATAGGGTGGATTGTACTATAAGGATGGGCATTATTTAAGTGCAACAGATTGATTAAGAGCCACCGGATCCGTTGAGCGAAAACCTTATCTGCTTGCTATCAGAGAAAAAGTCAATTAAATCCATTGATTTATACGCATATAGCACTAAAATGGTAATGTTATTTTTACCACCAGGGCTATTTTTCGATCCATTTTTTGTAATCGAGGGGGCGAATGAAGCAGTTGATCTCCCTTACCGCCAGGAGTAGGAATTATTTCCTCGGTTTACTGACTTTATTCCTTTGCATCGTCCTAATCGGGATGACTGGGGCCAATCAGGCATTTGCAAGTCCCGCATTGATGCAAGGTGCTCTGGACGAAAATAATTCAGCTGATCCCGGAAACGTCCTGATAGAAAATTCGCCCAATCTTCTTCAAACGCCAGGCTATATCTATTGGCCGCTGATCATGAAAGATTATCGGCTGCCAACCACGCCGCTTCCCCCGACAGCAACCACCGTTCTCACGGGAGAACCGACACACGCCCCGACTTCAACTCTATCTCCTAATCCTGCATCCACGCAAACACCAACCCATTCCTCAACCCCAAGTCCGACACATACAGTGACCCCAACTCCGTCCAACACGCCGCTGCCACCCTGGACCAACCTTTTCTCGGAGACATTCGAAGGCGCATTCCCGGGTGAGTGGAGTCTATATAGTTATTGGTTCAACGGCTCAGATTGGCAGAACGTGACCAGTGCCATATCCTGGGGGAAGCGGACCTGCCAGGCAAACAACGGGAGTTACGGTGGGTGGGCGGTTGGCGGTGGAACCTATGGGAGCGCCCTGCAATGCCTGGATGGCTATGCCGATGATATTGAAACGTGGATGGTCTATGGACCACTTGACCTGAGCCAGGTAAAGGATGGATATATCTCGATCAAACTGTGGCTGGACATAGAAAACAAATATGATTTCGTTGGCTGGGGCATATCGCTGGATAATGATACGGTGTATGGAAATGCTTTCACCGGATACAGCGGAAGCTGGTTCACGGATACGATGGATTTAAAAAGTGTTTACACTTTGGGGAATATTACCGGCCAACCCCAGGTATGGATCGCGATCTGGTTTGCCAGTAATTCAGCCAATCCCCATTATTACGAAGGCGTTGCTATTGATGATCTGGTGTTATCAACCTGCTCCTCGATGACGACTTGCTCCGGCAGCCCAAATATCTCTAAGATTAACGAAATACCCAGGGCGTTGGAACAGAGGTCGTTTAGCTATCACAGGCGGAAAGATTGACCGCAACCTTTGCTCCTGGGGATCTGATATTGCCATTTTCATCCATGGTGGGTGATGGTTTAAGTGGCAAGCTCAACCGCAGATTATCCCACTCATAGGGTGCTATGGGGTATGGCTCCATCACTGTCAGCTTGTTCAGGCAAACTGCAAGCTCGCGTAGAGCGCCGATTGCCTCCGGCATATAGTTTGTGATATGATTATTATGATAAATATGATCATAATAGGAGGTATATTCCATGACAGCTTACGCTCACCCCGAAGTTTTGGTCGATACCGAATGGGTTGCGCAACACCTTAACGATCCACAGGTGCGCCTGGTGGAATCGGATGAGGATGCCTTGCTTTACGAAACCGGTCATATTCCCGGGGCGGTCAAAGTTGACTGGTTCACCACCCTGCAGCACCCGGTACGGCGAGACTTTCTGACGAAAGAAGAATTCGAGACCCTGTGTTCCAGTCTGGGGATCGCCAACGACACTACTGTCGTATTTTATGGCGACAAATCCAACTGGTTTGCGGTTTATGCCTTCTGGTTGTTTGAATACTACGGTCATCAGGACCGCCGGGTAATGAATGGTGGCCGGGCCAAGTGGGTTTCTGAAGGCCGGATGCTGACGACCACCCCTTTGGCTTACCCACCCACCACCTATCACGCCACCGGGCCGGCCAAGGATATTCGCGCCTTTCGCGATGATGTCATGCGCCACCTGGAAAGCCACCAGCCGCTGGTGGATGTGCGCTCGACCAAGGAATATACCGGAGAACTGCTGCACATGCCCGGTTACCCGCAGGAAGGGGCGCAGCGCGGCGGCCACATTCCGGGTGCGGTCAGCATCCCCTGGAGCCAGGCGGTGCAGGAGGATGGTACTTTTAAGTCGCCAGCAGCCCTGCGCGACCTTTACCAGGCGCACGGCATCACCCCCGACAAGGATACTATTGCTTACTGCCGCATTGGCGAGCGCAGCTCACATACCTGGTTCGTGCTGAAATACCTGCTTGGCTATCCTAAGGTGCGCAATTATGATGGTTCATGGACCGAATGGGGCAACCTGGTCGGCGCGCCGATTGAAAAGGGCGAAGGTGCATGACGGATAGCAATTCCCTGCCAGCCCGCCTGGAAGAAATCGTCAACGATTTCGAGGTATGCGAAGGGCGCGAGAAGCTCGAAATGCTGCTGGACTATGCACGAAGCTTTCCACCTTTTCCTGGCTACTTGCAGCGCCCGGATGAGATGGAAGAAGTGCCCGAATGCATGACCCCGGTGCAGATGGCTGCTGAGGTCAAAGACGGCGCATTGTATTATTACTTCCTTGTGCCGGAAGAGTCACCGACAGTGCGTGGGTACGCCGCATTGATGATGGAGGGGCTGAAGGGCAGCACGCCTGAGCAGGTGTTGGCGATTCCGGCTGATTTTTACCTGCGCATGGGGTTGCAGCATGTTTTGACCGCGCAGCGCTTGAACGGCATGGCGGCCATCCTGGCGCATGTCAAGCGCCGGGCTGCGACAGAATTGAATTAATTTGTTGTCATTGTGAACGAAGTGAGGCGGAGTGAAGCAATCTACCCAGAACTGGCATAACGAATGCCCTGGGACAGTCGTCATGGCTGAAAGACGCAGATTGCTTCCTTCGTCGCAATGACAAAACTTTTTAGCTGACGACTCCTAATTTGCGCCCAACTTTGGCGAACTTCTCCAGCGCCTGATCCAGATCGGCCTGGGCGTGCACCGCCGAGATCATCACCCGGATGCGCGCTTTGCCGCGCGGGACGGTAGGAAAGCCTAGCGACATGGCGAACACGCCTTCTTCGAACAGTTCACGGCTGAATTGCTGCGCCAGCGGCGCCTCGCCCAGCATGACCGGGGTAATGGGGGTAACACTCTGGCCGGTATCGAAGTCAAGGCGCTTCATCTCGTCCTTGAAGTAGCGGGCATTCGACCATAAGCGGTCGACCAATTCGGTCGATTCTTCCAGCAGATCAACCGCAGCAATGGTGGCGGCCACATCCGGTGGGGTGACCGCGGAGGAGAACAGGAAGGGACGCCCGCGCTGCCGCAGCCAGTCAACGATCACGGCCTTGCCGGCCACCAGCCCGCCGACCACGCCAAAGGCCTTGGAAAGCGTGCCAACCTCGATATCCACCTTGCCGTGCAGATGGAAGTGGTCTACAATGCCGCGCCCGCCTTTGCCCATCACGCCTTCGCCGTGGGCGTCATCCACCATCAGCATGATACCGTGTTTGGAGGTGATTTCGTAAATCTTGTCCAGAGGGGCAATGTCGCCGTCCATGCTGAAGACGCCGTCGGTGATGCACAATGCACGCCGGTAAGTGCCCTGGTGTTCAGCAATGACCCGTTCCAGGTCGGCTGGATTGGCGTGGGCGAAACGGATGATCGGTGCGCCGGATAGGCGGCAGCCGTCGATGATGCTGGCGTGGTTGAGTTCATCCGAGAAGATGATGTCGTCCTTGGTGATCAGGGCTGCAATCGCTGCCAGGTTGGCAGTAAAGCCGGATTGGAAGGTGATGGCCGCTTCAACGCCCTTGAAGGCCGCCAGACGCCGTTCCAGTTCCAGGTGCAGGTCCATGGTACCGGCTATGGTGCGCACGGCGCCTGGGCCAACGCCGTAGGCGTCCAGAGCCTTTTTGGCAGATGCCACCAGGCGCGGGTTGTTGGCCATTCCCAGATAGTTATTCGAACAGAAATTGAGCACGCGTTTACCGTCCACCACCAGCCAGGCGCCTTGCGGCGATGACAGCGTGCGGATGCGGTTGTACAAACCGGCTTCTTTCAAGCCGTCCAGCTCTTTTTGGATCCAGTCCAAACGATCGGTCATGAGCACCTCAAGTGGAGTATTGGAAGTCTGCGATCAAGCAAAAGGCACGCTTTGTGCCTTTTGTCATTATACATCGGTTCCGAGACGCGACTCGCCCAGGTAGCCAAGCTCTGCCAGTGCTTGCAGGATCGCAGCGGCGCCGCCCGGGCGCAGCACCACGACAGTAGGGGAGATTTCTTCGCCCAGGAAGCGGCTGGCGCGGACATTGCGCAGCGCTGCCAGGATTTCCGGCCGAGAGACGCGCAGTAGTTGAATTTTTTCCAGTGAGGCCTCTGTGCCGTGCTGTTCCCAGCGCTCCAGGGCATGGATCAACGCTGGCGCGAGTGGAGCGCCGGCGTGTTTTTTAAGCAGGCTGATAAGCTGCGTAACGCGCAGCACCTGCTGATGCGCGCACTCCAACGATACGGGCGTGATGCGATAGTGATAGGTTCCGTCGTCTTCACCGGACCAGTCCGCAAAGCGCGCAAGCTGGTAGCGTACTGCGCGTGGAGCCAGGCGCGGCACGTCCAACTGCCCGTCGCTGTGGACGTTGACCTGCCCGTCTTCATCTGCAAGACCGGGTGGCGGCTGTTCTTTCCATAAAGCGGCAGCCCAGGTGGAAGGACGGAAGGCGGCGGCGGGCGCATCGGGACCAGGCGCCGCCAGGTCGAGGAAGCCGAGCCAATGGAGGGGTCCGCAGATCAAAGAACGCACCACTTCGCCATCTACCTCGTCCCAGGCGGAAAAACCACGCAAATACTGATCCGTACCGGCGCGCCGGATGAACCATGAATCGTAATCACCAGCCGGGCGTTGAAAATCCGGGTCGCGCTCGCGAATCGCAGATGTGAAAGCAGCCAGACTCCACCAGGAGTCCTGCGGCAACCGCCTGAGGTGCTCCAGGACGCGTGTGCGGGCTTGGAGCGCATCGTTCAGCCAATCCCCCTCGAACACCAGACCAGGAAGCAAACGCATCTCATTGTAGGTTGAGCTGCGCAGCCAGGCGCTTGCCAATCGTGCCAATGCCTGCGCGCGCGGGGCTTCCAGAAAATGGCGCACCGGTTCTGGCAACGGCATGTTGTTAGCATCCAACAGGCCGGTGATAAATAGCAGCGCCCGCAAATTGGGCAGGGGGATCGTCCATTGCGTAGATGGGATGCGATCCAGCGGCAGTTGCAGCCTCAACGCCGCCAGCAGCGTGCAGGCGTGGTCCAGCACCCGGTCAGTGACGAAAATGGGGTAACCAGTTTCGTCGGGGGAGGCGGGGCGGCCCAGCACGTTCGTCATTCGGCGCTCCGGAATTTTCAGCAGGGCAAGTAAATCGCCCGGGATATAGGCATACTGCTGAGGTTCCGGGGGCATGTCCAGGAACGCCTGCCCGATCAGACCGTAATACCACAGTAACTCCGCCGGCGTGCGCGGATTGAGATCAGGGCGTTCGCGGTCACGGCGGGCAGCGCCTATTGAGCGGACATCGCCATAATTGCGGGTGAACTGCGCCCAGGATAGCAAACCGTCTTGTTCCGCGAGTGCGATCAACGCATCCTGCGCGGCGATGGGCAACGCGCCGATAATCTCATTCGCCAACTCGGGGTCGAGCATCGCGCGGGTTAACATGGGTAAAGCCGCGCGGACGTTGGGCACGTCCAATTCAATCCGCCACAAACCGGCTATTATTTTAAGAAAGCCAAGGTCGCGTCCGTGCAGGGAATGGAGCAAATCCGGCAATGGCATCAGCGTAACCCGCTCGTTTCTGACGCCCGAATAGGCTGCGCGGTCCAATGGATGGCATGATGATAACGCTTCTTTGAAGCCCACTTGATCATGCCCATGAAATGAGCGATATACCAGGGTCTGCCGGCAAAATTAGAAGCGCAGGCGTGGTTGGCAAGAGAATTGCACTTGATTTGGATGCTTCCGGACATGGGACGATATTCATCCGATATAATAACGGGATGAACCGATTATACTCGCTCATTCTGAAGCGGAGTTCATGCGGAGACCGGCATGAAGTATGCATGAACATTTCGACTCAACGGAATTGTAAGGCCCTTTTTCCAAATCGTAGGGGTTTTGCAAAGTCTTTCCAAGGTAGATTTGTTATAATTTCATAACTGAACCTGTCTGGCAATTGAGGTACCCATGGCATTGAGGGGTAATCTGCGCGATTTTTCATTCACGCAAATACTAAATTTGATTAACCTGGCGCAAAAAACCGGCCTGTTGACCGTTGAAGGCCCTGGAGAGATGGCGCACGTCTATTTTCGCGACGGGAAGCTGGCGTTGGCACTGATCGGGCGAGAAGAAAACGACCTCTCGGCCATCCTCGCTCGCAGCCGCAAAATCACAGCCAATCAGGCGAAGGTCATCCGCGAACGTACACGATCGATGACCGATAAAGAAGTTGGATTGCTGCTGATTAACGCCGGGTATTTATCCCAAAAGGATGTCCTCGACAGCCTGCAGTTGTACTCCATTGAGGTGATTCGGCGTTTGTTCACCTGGGTGGAGGGTATCTTCCAGTTTGACCAAAGTTCTGCCGTGCCCTCTGGCAAAATTCCGGTACGGGTTGACCTGGAAAATTTGATTGTGGAAGGGTCGCGCCAGTTACGGGAGTGGGAGCAACTGCAGGAAGAAATTCCCAGTCTGGACATGGCGCTCAAATTCACCGACCGGCCTGGAACCAACCTGCGGCACCTTAACCTGAATCTGGAAGAGTGGCGGGTTGTGCGCTATGTGAATCCTAAAAATTCCATGCGCCAGATTGCCCAGGTCACTCACATGAACGATCTTGAAATTCGGCGGATAGCATACGCACTACTGCAGGCCGGAATTGTTGACATCGTACGACCGGACGGGAAACCGCCAGTGATGCCGCCACCCCGGCCGCTGCCCCCCGTGAACAAAGAGGAACACAAGTCGCTCGTCCAACGGTTGATTAACCGAATCCGCTCCCTCTAGTTCTACGGTAAAGGAAAAAGGATGCAAAACGTCAAAATCGTAGTTACTGGACCTTTCAACGCAGGAAAAACAGAATTTATCCGCTCGGTTAGTGAAATCGATGTAGTCTCAACCGAACGTAAAATTACCGCCGAAGCTGAGAAGATCAAAAGCAGCACCACCGTAGCGATGGACTTTGGGCGCATCACCGTGGATGACGAACTGGTTTTGTATTTGTTCGGTACGCCCGGTCAGAAACGTTTTGACTTCATGTGGGAAATTCTGTCTGAGGGGATGCTCGGTTTTATTGTCATGGTGGACAGCGCCCACCCCGAGACCTTCCGTGAGGCTCGCAGCATCCTGGAGACCTTTCACGCATACGCGCCAACGCCCTATGTTGTTGCAGCAAACAAGCAGGATTGCGATGACGCCTGGGAAGCGGAAGATTTACGCCTTGCCTTGCGGCTCGATCCGCAGGTGAAGCTGCTGCCGTGCGTGGCCAGCCAGAAGGAAACGGTCAAAACCATCCTGTTGGAGCTTTTGTACAGTATCCTTGAAACGATCGAAACTCCAACGGATTGATTGTCAAAATAAAATTCAGCGCGCACACAACCAGAGGTCCTGGCCTAATTTGAGTTAAAATGGTTCTTCCGGGAAGCAACAATACCTTTGTGTTTGATTTCCGGTAAGGCCTACGATGAATTTTAGCCAACCGTTTCATTCCACCCAAACGACAGTCAGTCCAATCTCCTCAATCCATCGGTGGTTCAACGCGTTCTTCCCCGGAAGAATAAAAAACGACTACCCTTCGAGATCATGATGACCGAATCCGAACCCCGCAATTGCTCCACAGAAATGACTCAAGTTGTGCTTGAAGGCGCCCGCGAAGTGCTGAATAGCGCCGAAATGACTGCTTTATTTGAATCCGCCGGGGTGCGGCTGCCAGACGAGACTGGCCCAATCAGCGCGCCGGGGAATGACATCCAGCGGCTGGCTAAGGCGCTGGAGACGCGTTACGGACCTTTAGGGTCCCGTGGCACCGCAGTTCGGATCGGCCGGGCATCTTTTCAGGGGGTTATGCAGGTTTTTGGAAGCGAAGACGGCTTTGAGGATGAAGAGTACCGGATGCTGCCTGTGCGCAAGCGGGCGCGTGCCGGATTGGAAAAGCTGGCGGCTATTTTTGAATGTGCCTGCGGTATTCATGTGGCGGTTACCACCGAACCGGAAGCCTGGCTGTGGACGCTGGCAGATTGCGAAACCTGTCATGATCCGCGGGTGGAAACGGCCGTTTCGCATTTTATGCTTGGACTGCTGCGGGAGTATCTGGCGTGGAGCAGCGGCGGTAAAGTGTTTCAGGTTGAAGAAATTGCCTGCCGCGCCGATGGCGATCCGAACTGCATCCTTCGTGTTCAGCGGTTACCGCTGGATTAACCGACGTGCGATCCACCTACGAGGTGCGTTGCATGTGTTCTGTTCGAAAGGTACCGATCGTGAAGCGGAGCAAGGGAATACTGTCTTTCTGATGTCGGATTTCGCGGCTGCCGGGATATTTTCCTAAATCAAAACCAACCGCCGCCCCACAATCCGACCTACGAAATTCCACTAATCTTGACTTTTCCTTTCCTGCAGACTATACTGACAAGAGATCGATAAATACAACGGGGAGCCCGGTAAGCCGGGCTGAGAGGAAGGCGTGAAGCCTTCGACCCGCAGACCTGATCCGGATAATGCCGGCGGAGGGATATGCTTGAACACCAGCCGAACCCTCCCCGCAAGGAGGGTTTTTTTGATGGAAAGCACACGAGCCGTGGTTTTCGCCAACGGTGAACTGGTCAACGCCGCAGCCGTGCGGGTGGTGTTGCAGCCGGAAGATACACTGGTGGCGGCTGACGGCGGTTACCTGCACATGAAAAAGCTGGGCATTCAGCCGCACTTGTTGATCGGCGACCTGGATTCGCTGCCGGCGCAAGAGGTAGAAAGCCTGCGGGCTGCCGGCGTCGAACTGGAAATTTACCCGCGCGAAAAAGACGCGACCGATCTGGAACTGGCTCTAGCGCGCCTGGCGGAACGCGGCGTCCATGAAATCCGAGTGGTCGCAGCCCTGGGCGGCCGTCTCGACCAAACCCTGGCCAACCTCTACCTGTTGGAGATGGACGAACTTAAGGGCATCGACGTGCGTCTGGATGACGGGCGCGAGGAAATATTAATCATCCGCTCCAATGCGACGGTAACTGGCACCCCTGGCGATACCCTTTCGCTGCTTTCGATGGGGAATTGCACCAAGGGCATTACTACCCAGGGGCTCAAATACCCGCTCAAAGGCGGGAAGCTTTGTCCCAGCAGTTCGCGCGGGATCAGCAACGTCATGCTGGAAGCTGAAGCAATGATCGAAGTACGTTCTGGCGCACTGTTATGTATTCACACCCGCCAGGATCAAACAAATTAAGGAACTCAAGATGCGAAATTGGAAAAAAACAAGTTTATTAATTGCATTAAGCATAGTTTTAATAGTGGCGTGCGCCCCCCGGGTCGTTCCACTGACTGCAACCCCCACCCCGGCAGAGCCAGCAATATTGCGGGTTATGGCGCACGACTCTTTCCTGGTCAGTGAGGCGTTAATCGCCCAGTTCGAACAGGAAAACAACGTCAAACTGTCTTTCCTGCCCAGCGGCGATACCGGCGCAGCCCTGAACAAGGCAATCCTCTCTAAAAACACACCGCTGGCGGATGTGTTTTATGGAGTCGACAACACTTTCCTCTCACGCGCGCTGGACGAAGCCCTCTTCGAGCCCTATGCCTCCCCACGGTTGGCCAGCATTCCAACCGAATTTAAACTGGATGCAGAGAATCGCGCACTACCCGTGGATTACGGTGACGTTTGCATCAATTACGATAAAGCATATTTCGCCGAGAACAACCTGGCGCTGCCGCAATCTCTGGAGGATCTGACTGATCCGGCCTACAAAGACCTGCTGGTCGTCGAAAATCCAGCTACATCCTCCCCCGGGCTGGCCTTTCTGCTGGCAACCATCTCCCATTTTGGCGCAGACGGCTACCTGGATTACTGGCAGCAGTTGAAGGATAACGGCCTGGTCGTGGTCAATGATTGGGAGACCGCTTACTACACCAACTTCTCCGGTTCATCCGGGCACGGACCGCAGCCGATGGTGGTTTCCTACGCATCCAGTCCGCCTGCCGAAGTGATTTTTGCCGAAAATCCATTGACCGATGCACCTACGGCATCGATCACTGCGCCTGGAACCTGTTTCCGACAGATCGAGTTCGTCGGTATCCTGGCCGGAACGCCGCAGCGCGCACTGGCGGAAAAATTTGTTGACTTTATGTTGAGCGTCCCGTTCCAGGAAGATATGCCGCTGCAAATGTTTGTCTATCCTGTCCAGCCGGAGGCAAAACTGCCCGAAGCTTTCGTCAAATACGCCCAGCTCCCGCAGGAGCCGGCTGCATTGGCGCCAGGGGACATATCAACCAACCGCAACGCCTGGATCGAGGCCTGGACGGAGACCGTTTTGCGTTGATTCAGCCTGCCACAGGAACAGCATTAAAATCTCGCGGCAATTGGGACGTTTTGGCGCTCTGGCTGCTGCCGCTGCTCTTCCTGGGGCTGTTTTTCTTTGCCCCGCTCATTTCAGTATTCAAGCTGGCAGGCGAGGCAGCGGTTACAGTCGCGCCGCAGGCGAACCTGCTGGACCGGATCACACGCCCGCTGGGCTTCACCTTTTACCAGGCGGCGCTGTCCACGCTGGCTACGCTGGCGCTGGGGTTGCCGGCTGCTTACATCTTTGGACGCTATACCTTCACGGGGAAATCGCTGCTGCGGGTGTTGACTACCCTGCCTTTCATCCTGCCAACGGTGGTGGTGGCAGCCGCTTTCAACGCTTTGATCGGGCCGCGCGGCTGGATCAACCTTGGGCTGATGAATCTGTTCAACCTGACGGCGCCGCCGCTGCAAATGCTCAACTCGCTGCCGGCGATTCTGATTGCCCATGTTTTTTACAACACTACCATCGTCATTCGGGTGGTAGGCAGCGCCTGGAGCCAGTTGGATCCACGCATGGAGCAGGCCAGCCGCGTGCTGGGCGCCACCCCGCTGAAAACGCTGCGCGAAGTGACCTTGCCGCTGCTGCGCCCCGCCATTTTGGCAGCCGGATTGCTGGTGTTCATGTTCGATTTCACCAGTTTTGGCGTGATCCTGCTGCTGGGCGGACCGCAATTTGCCACCCTGGAGGTGGAGATCTATATTCAGGCCCTGCACATGCTCAATCTGCCGCTGGCGGGCCTGCTTTCGGCAGTTCAATTGCTGTGCACCCTGGGATTTACCATCGCTTATTCACGGGCGTCGCTGCACCTGAATGTGCCGCTGGCGCCGCGCTTGCAGGGGGAAGGGATGCGGCGTATACGCACCTGGCGGGAAAAGCTGCTGGTGGGCGTAACCATTATTTTATTGGCGGTTCTTTTGGTTTTGCCGCTGGCAGCGTTGGGCGCTCGGTCTGTTGTGCGTCTGGAAGCGGATCGCGGTGATCGCGGCGGGGTGCAAACCGGTCTGACGCTCGATTATTACCGAGAGTTATTCGTTAATCGCCGCCAGTCGCTCTTCTACGTGCCGCCCATCGAGGCAGCGCGCAATTCACTGGTGTATGCCGGCACGACCGTGCTAATTTCACTTACCCTGGGGTTCCTGGCATCCAGCGCGTTGGCGCGGCGCGCGCGCATTAACCGGGTGCTCGACCCGTTGTTGATGCTGCCGCTCGGCACTTCGGCAGTGACCCTTGGTCTGGGCTTCATCGTGGTTTTCAGCCGCCCGCCCTTCGACCCGGGGTCTTTCCCGCTGCTCATTCCTCTGGCGCATTCGCTGGTGGCGCTGCCGTTCGTGGTACGCACCCTGCTGCCGGCGCTGCGATCCATTCCGATCAGTTTACGGCAAGCGGCTGGCGTGCTGGGGGCGTCGCCATTACGCACCTGGTGGGAAGTCGATTTACCCATCATTACCAGGGCGGCAATGGTGAGCGCTGTCTTTGCCTTCACCATTTCGCTGGGCGAATTCGGCGCCACCAGTTTTCTGGCGCGACCGGAATATCCCACCCTGCCGGTGGCCATCTACCGTTTTATTGGACAGCCCGGCGCTTTGAACTACGGGCAGGCGTTAGCCATGAGCACCCTGCTGATGCTGGTATGCGGCCTGGGCATTCTATTGATCGAACGCATGCGCCTGCCCGGCCTGCGCGAAGATTGGTAACATAGGAACAACCCTATCTGAGAGGGAAATTGCATGGCCTTATCCGTCCGCGAAATTCATAAGATGTACGAAGGCAAACCACTGCTGCGCGGCGTTTCTTTTGAGGTGCCGGACGGCGAAACAGTTTGCTTGCTTGGCCCATCCGGCAGCGGCAAAAGCACACTGCTGCGCATCATCACCGGGCTGGAAGCTGCTGAAAGTGGGCAGGTGCTATGGGATGGCACCGACCTGGCCGGCGTTCCGGTTCACCAGCGCCATTTTGGCTTGATGTTTCAGGATTATGCGCTTTTTCCGCACCGGAAAGTGGCTGAGAATGTGGCTTTTGGGCTGCGCATGCAAAATCTGCCAGCCGCGGAGATCCAGCAGCGGGTGAATGAAGCGCTGGAGCGGGTCAACATGGCCGGGTTTGCCAACCGGCGTGTAACCGATCTTTCGGGCGGCGAGCAGCAGCGGGTGGCTTTGGCGCGTGCTCTGGCGCCGCGTCCACTGCTATTGATGCTGGATGAACCGCTCGGCGCGCTCGACCGTGCGCTGCGCGAGCAGTTAGGGCAGTTCCTGCGCGAGTTGCTGCACGAGACGCAAATCCCGGCGATTTATGTCACCCATGACCAGGAAGAGGCTTTTGCCATCGCCGACCGGCTGGTGCTGCTCAATGAAGGCAGGGTCGAACAGGATGGTGCCCCGGATCAGGTGTACAACCGCCCGGTTTCTGTGTGGGCCGCGCGCTTCCTGGGCTTGACCAACGTGCTGCCGGGCACAGTAGTCGAGCGCCATCCGCTGCTGGTAAAGACTGCGCTTGGCGTTTTCAGGCCTGTAGTGGTCGAGCCGACCGAACCGGTGGGCAGCGAAGTGTCGCTGTTATTTCGCCCGACGGCGGCGCGGGTGGAGTCTGAAAACGGTGGGGAAAACAGCCTGACTGGAACCGTGGAAGACACGACCTTTCGCGGCGAGTCCTACCGAATTACGCTGCGCTGCGTCGATCATTCGGTATTTCAGTTTTATTTGTCCGATCCGCTGCCACTGCATGCGAAAGTCACGCTGGTATTGGAGCCCAATGAGATTGTGTGTTTAAAATAGGACAGGGTCCTGGTGCAATGCACCCGCTGGGTTCCCCGGTCTGCGTAGGTCGGATCGAAGGCGGGAAATTATTTACAGTTGGATGATTACTACAGCATCCCGTGATCCGACATTTAAGGATTATCCAGATGTTGGGTAACAGGGCAGCATAGGTATTTCCCCAATACGGCACGTTATTGCCCTGTTACCCAACCTACAGATACTTGACTTAGATCAGGTGCATCACTCCTTCATCCTGGTTCGATTTGCAGATTTTTTAGCCCAGGAGCAACGCACCCAACGGTTTTCCCTGTCTGCGTAGGTCGGATCGAAGGCGGGAAATTATTTACATTTGGATGATTACTACAGCAGCCCGTGATCCGACATTTAAGGATTATCCAGATGTTGGGTAACAGGGCAACATAGGTATTTCCCCAATACGGCACGTTATTGCCCTGTTACCCAACCTACAGATACTTGACTTAGATCAGGTGCATCGCTCCTTCATCCTGGTTCGATTTGCATGGTTTTTTAACCCAGGAGCAACGCACCCGAGAGTTGTCAGGTGCATCGCACCCGGCACGTTGGTGTATCATTACCTCATGCAATCCAACTCCGATATTGTCATCATCAAACAAAATATTCATGGGCAGGAAACCTGGCGTTATGCCGGGCAGGTGTTGCAGCGTATACCCGATGCGCTGCTGATCGAGGCGCATTTCAATCGCGAGGATACGCTCTTCCAGGGTATTGTATTAAAGAAGGGCGATCCTTTTATCGAAGCGTATTACACCCGACGCTGGTTTAATATCTTCGAGATGCACGACCGCGAAAGCGGTTTGGTCAAAGGCTGGTATTGCAACGTCACCCGCCCGGCAGTGCTGGCAGACGGGACCCTGTCTTATATTGATCTGGCGCTGGATTTGCTGGTTTACCCCGATGGACGCTGGCTGCTGCTGGATGAAGATGAGTACGAAGCGCTGCAGGTCAGCGCTGAGGTACATAAACAGGCGCAGGCGGCGCTGGAAGCATTGAAACATATGTTTTCGTTGGGAGCCGGTTTTCGGCTGGAGCAAGTCTTCCCGGTGACCGATCCCTATGAGGCCTGGCTAAAAATGACCATTGCGGAGCACGGCTGGCCGGTCGAGCACCTGACTTTTGACCAGTCCACCCATTCGGTGGCTGAAGCTGCCCAGGCAGCCGGTGTCACCCCGCAGGATTTTGTCAAAAACATCTGCTTGATCGCCCCGGATGGACGACTGGTGGTGGCGATCGTCAAGGGCGAGGACCGTGTTTCACCTACAAACGTGGCCGAAGCGCTTGGCCTGGACGGCACCCCGCGCCTGGCGACCGCCGAGGAGATCCAGGCGCGTACCGGCTATCCGGTGGGCGGTACGCCCTCGTTTGGCTTTGACGCTCTCTTTGTAATGGATGAGCGCGCCTTCGAAAAGCCGCTGGTTTACACCGGCGGCGGCAGCCCCACCGCTCTGGTACGCGCAGACCCTCATGAACTGGTGCGCGCGAACGGCGGGCTGATCGCCAGCATTCATAAATAGCCTATTCGTAATGAAGCGCCTGAACCACGTCCAGCCGGGCCGCCTGGCGGGCAGGGATGATGGCGGCCAGCACGCCGAATATCAGACCAGCGGCGATGGTCACAACGACCCCACTGGCCGGGAAGATATATTCCATCGGGTAGCCGGCCAGGTGCAGCGTCTCCACGGTGGTATAGCCCAGGTATAAACCAGCCAGCAGGCCAAAGGCAGTACCAATGGCTGCCAGAATGATGGCTTCCGCCACAATCATCGTGCGCACCTGTTTACGAGTGGCGCCAACTGCGCGCAGCATACCGATTTCACGGGTGCGCTCGATTACGCCTATCGCCAGCGTGTTGAGCATGGCAATCAGCGACGGCACAGCCAGGAAGATCAACACCGCATACATGGCGGCAAAAGCCACGTCAAAAAGCTCCATATTTTCATCGATATAGCCCTGCCCCGAAATCAAGCGGTATTGCGGGTAGCGGCCAACTACAGTTTCGATTGCGCTTTCGGCTGAAGCGCGATCTGCCGTTGGAGTGAGGTTGAGCTGGATCAGCACATCTTCATTGCGGTCGAAATCTGCGGTAATGTCTGCGTGCGAGATATACCCGGTGGCGATTTTGGCATTGAGATAGTCGCCGCCGATGGCCACAACCCGGTAACGCGTTACGCCGTTGGGGGTAAGCACGTTCACCTCGTCGCCCACCTTTGCGCCAGTGCTGGTTGCCAGAACCGGACTGATGATCATGGTACGGGGCGTTTTCAAAGCCGCATAAGCTGTTGCTTCATCCCCTTCGGCAAATGTCAGCCCGCTGACCTGGACATACGAATCCGGATCGATGCCCATCAGGGAGATGGGCAGGTCGTTGACTTGCGCCGGAGCAAAGCGCAACGTGCTGACAACGGCAACATCATTCAGCTCACGCAGTTCCCTGGCAAAATCCGGACTGGAACCGACGTTGGTTCCCCAGAGGGCAACCGATGGGGGAACAAAAATATAGTCGCTGCCCAGGCTCTTGCGCAGAACACGCTCAAAGCCAACCGATGCGCTGGTGATGATGGATGCAGCCGTGACCAGTATGGCCAAACCGATCAAAGTGGCGCTGGCAGTCACGGCGGCGCGGGTAGGCTGCCGCGAAAGGTTCCCCTGCGCCAGATGCGTGGTTCCCTGGCGGGCAAAAATCAGACTGGCGAGGCCGCCAAACAGGGCGGCGATCGGGCTGACCAGTGCGGGTGCAACCAGGATCAAGCCGATGATAAATAACATGCCGCCCAACCCGATCAGCCCAGCATTTCGGGTGACCAAGGTAGCCACGGCCAGGGCGATCATCGCCGCTCCCGTCCAGAATCCCAGGCCAGCCAGACGACGGAAATTGAGTTTCCCGACTGCCGGGCGCAGCGCTTCCAGGGGGGTGACGCGGCTGGCGCTCATCGCTGGAATTAGCCCGGCCAGCAGGGTAATGCCAACGCCGAGACCGATGCTGGCCAAAATGATTGCCAGCGAGACTTCAGGCATGCCGATCTTTACGTTGAGGAATTTTTGCATGGCCGGCCCCATGAGTTTAAGCACCAGCACGCTAAAGCCATAGCCGGCCAGCATTCCGAGGGCCGTCCCCATGATTCCCTGCACCAGGCCTTCGATGAGAATGATGTAGAAGATCGATTTGCGGCTGGCGCCCAGAGCGCGCAGCATACCGATATCGCGCCGGCGTTCGGCTACCACGGTGCGGAACGTATTGAAAATGATAAAACCACCCATAAGCAGACCCATTACGCCCAACATGTTGAAAATCGTCTGTCCCAATTGGAGATTGGTCAAAAGTTCTGAGTTGGAGGCCAGCGCGCCGATCTGGTACTCATTGCCAAGCGCGGTCTGAATGGAGGATTGAATTTCCGAGCGCCGGGCGTTGTCCAGGGAGTCAAAGTTGACATCAATTGTATTGATTTTTTCCGGCATACTGAACATGCTCTGGGCCTGACTCAGGGTCACGAAAACTTCCTCATTGCCGGGCACGGCCCGCGCGGGCAGGATCCCAACAATTTCCAGCGATTGTTCGCCGATTGCTGTGGGCAGGGCAAGGGTCGACCCTAAGCTAAGTCCGATACTATCCGCCAGGCTTTGGCTGATGACGGCGGCGTTGGTATCGGCGTTATCTAAAAAACGGCCGGAGACCATGTTGTAGCTGTGCACGCTGTGGGCTTCATCAGGATTAATTCCAACCAGGGAAAGCGCTGAAATGCTGTCCGGCACGGCGGCATCGTGGTCGAAATAATCGGGTTGCAGGTTTACCGTGCGATCCAGCAGCCCGGTTGATGCGCGGACGCCCGGGACAGCCGCAACTCTGGCAAGTTCAGCAACCGGGAAGACATCCCCGGTTTTGAGGGATATCGAGGCATCAACCTGACCAGAGGCCGCCAGAACATTAGCCTGGAAGGAGCGCATCATGGCGGGGATGATGGTGTTCATACCAAAAACGACCAGTACCCCGAAAACAATAGCCAGGGTGGTGAGCAGCGCGCGCAATTTGCGCCCGTTCAAATAACGCAAGGCGAGAGTGTGTTGGAAGTTCATGGTTTTCCTCTCAATCTCCAATTTCTTTGAGCTTCGCCGTCACAGCTTCGTAGCTGCTGCCGTTTTTAGCCTCCAACAGGGTATCATCAACGATCCGGCCGTCCTTCAGGAAAAGTATCCGGTCGGCGTAGGCGGCGATGCGCGGGTCATGGGTGACCATGACAACCGTTCGTCCCCATTCCTTGGCAACCTGGCGTAGCAGCCCGGCGATTTCGTCGGAGGCGCGGGTGTCCAGATTGCCGGTCGGCTCGTCTGCCAGGATCAGCGCCGGTTCGGCGACCAGAGCGCGGGCAATGGCGACGCGCTGTTGCTGGCCGCCAGAAAGTTGATCAGGGCGGTTCTGCAGGCGATCTGCCAGGTCGAAGCGGCTGAGCCACTCGATCGCCCGGTCACGGGCTTCAATTTGCTTCATCCCGTCCAGCATCAAAGGCAGGGCCGCATTTTCAACTGCGGACAACACCGGGATCAGGTTGAAGAACTGGAATACAAAACCGATCTGGCGGCGGCGCAGTTTGGTCAATGAGTCGTCATCAAGGTCGGCCAGTGACTCGTCGTTGATCATCACCCGGCCATTGCTGGGGTGGTCCAACCCGCCGATGAGATGCAGCAGAGTCGATTTGCCACAACCGCTGGGGCCCATCACCGCGACGAATTCCTCAGGTTGTACTTGAAAACTGACATGATCGAGGGCGGTGACGGCAGTGGTGCCGGAATTGTATATTTTGGTCAAATTTTCGGTAGTAATGACAGACATGGGATTTACCTTTATGATTTGTTGTTGGGAATCAATCGAATGGATGCATGCTTAAGGTTTGTCCTTCTGCGGCGGTGATTTTGCTCCGCGGGCGTTTTTAGGGGGACGCCCGCGCGGGCGCATTTCAACCTGCTGAACCGGTTGGCGCTTTACATCGTCCAACCGGGTTTCGATCATTTCCAACCAGCGTAAATCGGCTTCCAGGTGCATGACTGCCTTGTCAAACAGCAGCTTTTGCGCCAGACCAGATGGCAGGTCCAGCGAGTCGCGGTGGGTGGTTACCGCATGCAGTTCCTGGTATAACGATGCCCGCTGAATCTGGATCACCCGGTATGGGTCAGTCCCTTCAAGGGATAGTGTCAGCATCAGCTTGATGTAAAATTCGTCGCGCTGCAGGTTGGTTTGCACTGGCGCCGATAGCCACTCGGTCAGCTCCTGACGCCCGGCAGCCGTCGCTGTGAAGGTGGTTTTTTCGGGCGCGGAACCATTGGCCGGTTGCTCTGCGATCAGGCCGCTCTTCTCTAACCGTTCGAGGGTGGCATAGATTTGGCCCGGGTTGATCGCCCAACTATCATGCCCGCCCGTGAGTCCATCCAGGGCGGCCAATAATTCGTAGCCGTAGAAGGGGCGTTGGGTTAATAAGCCTAAGAGAGCATTGCGGACTGACATATCATCATCCTTGAAATAACACCGGATTAAATTATATACTAAGTATATATTTTTGCAAAGGGTAGTTTTAATAATTTTGAAAAAGTGATCAATTTATGTTTTGTTTATCAATATTACGTTCCTTGGTCAACAATTGCGCCACTGCAGGTGTTTTTTGCTTGCATTGGGATATGATTTATGTTATATTCAAGGGCAACAACGGCGGGGTTATCCGCCAAAAGGGAATCTCTCCTTTTGGAGTGGTTTTCTTTCGTTTAAAAGCGGTAGTAACGTGAGGTAAGGGGGATGCCCTGCGAGGGCTGACCGATCATCGTTTGGAAGGATTAAATTGACATGGCAACTTCGTTCTTAACCCGCGAGGGTTTTGAAAAGCTGCAAGACGAGCTTGATACTTTGCGCACCCAGCGCCGCCAAGAAATTGCTGAGCGGCTGCATGAGGCCATGGAAGGCGGCGAACTGATCGAAAACGCCGAATATGAAGCCGCCAAAAATGAACAGGCCTTTGTCGAGGGCCGCATTAAAGAACTGGAAATTCTGCTGGCAACTGCGCGAGTGGTCGAAGAAATTCCACTGGCTGATAGCGTTCAGGTGGGCGCAACGGTGGTCATCCGCGAGGAAGGCAGCAAAGTCGAGGAGACCTATTCCATTGTTGGCGCTGCTGAAGCCAACCCATCCATCGGCAAAATTTCGAACGAATCGCCTTTAGGCAAAGCCCTGATCAACAAAAAAGCAGGCGACAAAGTTCAGGTGGATGCTCCGCAGGGCTCGTTTGTGGTTTCCGTCGTTAAGGTGGAGTGATATCGGGGTTAATCTAATGCCCCGCCCGTAATTTTGAGGGGCGGGGCATTTTTCTTAATAAGCGGGAAAGGGAAGTATCCATGGAATTATCTGACCTCGAGAAAGTACGCTATGAAAAAATAAATGCGCTAAAAGGGATGGGGATCGAACCCTATCCTACCCGCGCCAACCCGACTCATTCGGCTATGGAAGCTATTCGTGCTTTCGAAGCAATTGAAGCGAACGCAAATAGTGAAAGCCAGCCGGCGGGTACGGTCACGCTGGCGGGGCGGCTGCGCTCGATGCGCGTCATGGGCAAGATCACCTTTGCGCACATCGAGGACGGCTCGGGGCGGGTGCAGCTATTCATGCGCGTTAATGATCTCGGCGAAGACAGCATGAAGCTGTTTGCGGACTACTTCGATCTGGGTGACTTCATCGAAGCCACCGGCGAAATGTTTCGCACCCGCACCGGCGAGGTCACCCTGAAGGTGACCAGCTTTCGGCTGTTGGCCAAGGCGCTCTCGCCGCTGCCGGCTGCCAAAGATGAAGTGGTGGACGGGCAGGTGGTGCGGCACGCCACACTGACCGATCCGGAAGTGCGGTATCGGCAGCGCTACGCTGATCTGGCTGTCAACCCCGATGTGCGGCAGATCTTCCGTACTCGCGCTGCGGTGGTGCGTGCCATCCGGGAATTCCTGGACGAGCGCGAGTTCCTGGAGGTCGAGACGCCGATTCTGCAGCCGATCTACGGCGGAGCGGCTGCCAGGCCGTTCGTCACCCATCACAATCAGTTGAAACAGGATTTGTACCTGCGCATTTCGTTCGAACTGTATCTCAAACGGCTGCTGGTGGGGGGTTACGAGCGTGTCTATGAAATTGGGCGCGATTTCCGCAACGAAGGTGTGTCTTTCAAACACAACCCGGAATTCACCCAATTGGAGTTCTACTGCGCCTACGCTGACTACCAGAAGGTGATGAAACTGACCGAAGATATGATCGGCCAGGTGTGCGACCGAGTGTTGGGGAGCCGTCTGGTGAAGTTCAACGGGCACACTATCGATTTTAGCGGTTCCTGGCAGCGCCTGGACCTGCGCCAGTCGCTGATCGATGTAGTGGGGATTGACATCGACCAGTATCTGACGGGCGAAAGCCTGGAAGCCGCCATCCGCGCCAAAGGCATCAACGTCAAACTAGGCACCCCGCGCGGCAAGTTGATCGACGGGCTGCTGGGGGATTTCATCGAGCCGACGCTGATCCAACCGACCTTCCTGTACGACTATCCACGAGACATTTCCCCGCTGGCCAAGAACCGCCCCAACGACCCGGGCACGGTAGAGCGTTTCGAGGGTTTTGTTGGCGGAATGGAGCTGTGCAACGCGTTCACCGAGCTGAACGATCCCCTGGAGCAGGAAGCGCGCTTTACGGAGATGGGGCGCGCCTATGAGGCCGAGGACGAGGAGCGTCATCCGATGGACGAGGATTATCTGAAAGCCATGTCCTACGGTATGCCGCCCAATGGCGGTTTTGGCATGGGCATCGATCGGCTGGTGATGCTGCTGACGGACCGGCGCACCATCCGCGAGGTGCTGTTGTTCCCGCACCTGCGGGAAAGCGGGGAAGAATAAGTCGTAGTGGAGCGCATTACGCTCCATATAGCAGTCATTGGCAGCCACTGGAGATTTTAACCTTTCGATATAAACTTCTTCGTAGGTCGGATTGAAGGGCGGGCAGTAAAAATCTATTCGATTAGTACTCTGGCAGCCCTAAATCCGACAGTTTTGATCGCTTAACCATGTCGGATTTCAGTGCTGCAATCGAATCGATATGACAATGTTGCATCATCGCCCTTCAATCCGACCTACGAAAATGGTTAAATTTACGGACACGGGGTGGATTTGATAAATGGCTGCTTTGCCAATCCTTTTGCTTCCACCTTTGAATTAAGGTTTTCTCCATGTTCCCTATAGCTTCGTGGTGATCGTTTCCCTAATTAATAGAAAATTTGTTTATTTTCCCACTTGACATAGGACACATGTTCGTGTATTATTAGTACAAATGACCGAAGAAAGAGCGGTTTAGACCGACCGCAAGGAGAAAACCCATGGCGAGACGTAGCGAAGGTTTGAGTGACCGGCACAAGAAGATAATGACCTTCTTAACCAAGTTTCAAGAGGATAACGGGTATTCGCCGTCGATCCGTGAAATTGGCGATAGTATCAATGTTAAGTCAACTTCACTGGTCGATTATTACTTGAATCAACTCGAGGAGATGAAATTCATCTCGCGCGAGGGGCGCGTCTCCCGCTCCATTCGGGTGCTTAAACCCTACCTGCCGGCTACTGCCAAAGTATCGAATGCACTGCGCCAGGTTGGCCGCACCCTCGAGGACTTGATTGCCATCCCGCGGCTGGGCGTGATTCAAGCCGGTCAACCCATCCCCATCCCAGCCTCCGACCTGGCCTATTTCGACTCGGAGAGCGGCGTGGAAATCGCCCGCAGCCTGCTGCCGGCCCGGGAAAAGGTCAGCGATCTGTTTGCTCTGGAAGTGCAGGGTGATTCGATGATCGACGCCAGCATCAATGATGGCGATATCGTCATCCTGCGGCAGGCGCAGGAAGCCGCCAACGGCGAAATGGTAGCCGTGTGGCTGGTCGATCGCGATGAGACCACCCTCAAATATTTCTACCGCGAACAGGATACCATCCGGCTGCAACCGGCAAACCCGCAGTATGCGCCCATCATTGTAGATAACCCCAAGGCGCTGCGGATTATGGGCAAAGTGGTGATGGTCATTCGCCAGGTGCCCACCGTAGCGGGCTGAGCAACAGGCACAAATCGTTAAATCAAAAGCGGGCGTTTTTGCAACGCCCGCTTTTTGTTTGGTTTGGAACCGGAGGTTAGAGAACCTCGACCACGGCGCCAGCGGCTTCGAGCTTGCCCTTGGCATCGTTGGCGGCGTCTTTGCCAACACCGGTGAGAACCTTGGAACCAGCGGTTTCGGCCATCGTCTTGGCTTCCACGAGACCGAGATTGGTCAGTTGGCGGATGACTTTGATGGTCTCGATTTTCTTGGGACCGGCGTCTTTGATTACAACGTCGAACTCGGTTTTCTCTTCCACGGGTTCGGCAGCAACAGCTGCAGGACCGGCGGCGGCCACAGCGACAGGAGCGGCGGCAGAAACGCCCCACTTCTCTTCCAGCATTTTCACCAGTTCGGCAGCTTCCAGTACGGACAGCTTGCCAAGGGATTCAACCAATTTTTCCAGGTCAGCCATTTCAGTATCTCCTAAATTTCCTTTTCAGATGGTTCTGATAATTAATCAATGGTTTTGATCATTCCGACTGCGCGCGTTGCCAGTTTAACTGGCGAGCAGCGTGATTGCAGGCGGTTAATAAACGTTATGCTGTCACTGCAGCGCCCGATTCGGAGTAGGCTTTGACGACGGCAGCGAGACCGCGGGCAGGTTCTGCCAGGGTGCGGACCAGCTTGGAAGCCGGAGCCAGGATTGTGCCGAGTAACTTGGCGCGCATGACCGGCAGGGGCGGTAGGTCAGCCAATGCTTTAACCTGGTTGACGTTGAGCATTTCTTTGCCCAGGTAACCGCCTTTGACCACGAAGACTTCAGACTTGGCAGTCGAATCGTTGATGACTTTGGCGAGGGCGGGGGCGTCATGGAACGCAAAACCGATCAGCGACACGCCTTCGAAGACATCTTTTTGCGAAATACCCACCTCGTCCAATGCAAGTTTCATCAGGGTGTTCTTGACAACGTGCAGTTCACCACCGGCTTCACGGACTTTGGTGCGCAGGGCATCGATCTCTTTCATGTTCATCTTGTTGTAAGATAATGCCACCATACCCTGGCTTTGTTTTACCCAATCGGTATATTGGGCGATCAACTTGGATTTATGTTCTTTTGAGAAGGCCAATGAGGATTCACCTCCTTCCTGTTCAAAATAAAAAAGTCTTTGCCTCACTTGAAGGTACCAGGCAAAGACTTTTTCGCGGCTGCAGCCATGCAGCATGGATATCGCGTTTCAGTCTTCACCTCGGCAGGAAATTAAGCCTGTTGGGGCACCAGCTTTCACCGGTGAAGGCAAATATACAATTGTGGACTTGCAAACGCTGCCGGATTACTCCTTGACGTTCATTGCCTGAGCCTGGTTGAGATCCACAATGATCCCCGGGCCCATGGTGGTGCTGAGCGTGACTTTGCGGATGTAGGAACCCTTGGCGGCGGCCGGCCGGGCTTTCTTGAGGGCTTCCATCAGCGCAGCCAGGTTATTATACAGGTATTCCGCAGAAAAGGAAACCTTTCCGATCGGAACGTGAATATTGGCGGTTTTGTCGAGGCGGAACTCAACGCGGCCAGCCTTCGCTTCCTGAATAACGCGCGGCAGATCTTCAGCGGGAACGACCGTCCCAGCTTTAGGGTTCGGCATTAAACCGCGCGGACCGAGTACGCGCCCGAGGCGGCCGGCTTTGCTCATCATGTCCGGGGTGGCGATGGCGACATCGAAATCAGTGAAGCCGCCCTGAATCTTGGCAATCCATTCATCGCTGTCTGCGACGTAATCAGCGCCGCCTTCCTGGGCTTTGGCAACCCCTTCACCTTGCGCGAAGACCAGGACGCGAACAGTCTTGCCAAGGCCGTGGGGCAGTACGACCACATCGCGCACCTGTTGGTCAGCCTGGCGCGGGTCTAAGCCCATGCGCAGGTGAACTTCAACGGTGCCGTCGAATTTGGTAATGGACGTTTCCCTGGCCAGAGCAACCGCCTCTTCGGGGGTGTATGACTGACCATAATTCACTTTGGCGCTCGCGGCCAGATATTTCTTTCCGTGCTTTGCCATTGGATCTCCTTTGTGGTTCAAGCGGGTAACCGGGTTACCCTCCCACGTAACTAATCAACTACCTGAATGCCCATATTACGGGCAGTGCCTTCGACCTGAGCCATGGCATCTTCGATATCGACCGCATTGGTGTCTTTCAGCTTGATTTCTGCGATCTCGCGAACCTGGGCACGGGTGACCTTGCCAACTTTGGTGCGGTTCGGGATGGCGGAACCCTTGTCAACTCCGGCAGCTTTCTTCAGCAAAACAGAGGCCGGGGGTGACTTGAGGATGAAGGTGAAAGACCCGTCGGTGTAGACGGTGATTTCTGCCGGGATCACTTCGCCGGTACGATTTTGAGTACGGGCGTTGTAGTCCTTGCAGAAGGCCATAATGTTGATGCCGTGGCCGGCCAGCGCAGGGCCTACCGGGGGCGCCGGGTTTGCTTTGCCAGCAACCAACTGTAAACGTACTATTGCTTTAAATTTCTTTGCCACTTTTTTTACTCCTTCGTGGTTTTAACGGGTGGTTTGGGGAGCACCCTCCCACAAACAAAATCCTCCAGCGGAGGACAATCCACTAAGCTTTTTCCACCTGCAGGAAATCGAGTTCTACAGGGGTTTCACGACCAAAGAAGTTGACCATCACGCGCACTTTGTTGCGTTCTGGATAGATCTCGGATACCTGGCCGCGGAAATCGTTGAACGGGCCGTCCACAATCCGAACGCGCTCGCCAACTTTGAAGCTAACCTTGACATGCGGCGCTTCGGCTTCCATGCGGCGCAAGATCATCGAAACTTCTTCGGGGCGCAGTGGGGTAGGCTGGGTGCCCATTCCCACAAATCCGGTCACGCCCGGGGTATTGCGCACTACATACCACGACTCTTCGGTCATGATCATGTTCACCAGCACATAACCCGGGAACACGTGGCGTTCGACCGTACGGCGTTTCCCTTCTTTTACCTCGATTTCTTCCTGGGTAGGGATGACTACATCGAAGATCTTTTCTTTCATCCCCATCGTTTCAATTCGCTGTTCGAGGTTATGCCGAACTTTGTTTTCGTACCCGGAATAGCAATGAATGACGTACCACGAGCGCGTATCTGCGGCTTCGGGGTCAAACTGCGGGATTTCAGAATCTTCGCGCGGCTGGCTTTCCCGAGATGCGCTACTAGACCCGCTGGCTTTGGTTCGCCCGGTTTTCTGCGGCTTGGGTTCTTCCTCTTCCGCGAAGGGTTTATCTTGCGCATCTGTCATCACAGTACTGGCTCCTTGCAGTGCTATTATCCGAGCACGAGGCGAATAACAGTTGAGAACACGAAATCGAGCAGGCCAAGCACGAGGCTCATAATTACCATAACCATCAAGACAATCTTGGTCAGCCGCCAGGCGTCATGCGGAGTTGGCCAGGAAACCTTGTTGAGTTCGCCGATCGTTTCGCGCCACCAGCGAGCAATCCGACCGGGTTGCTTGACTTTTTCAACTGTTTTGGTAGGCTTTGCGGTTTTCTCGACCACGTTCTCTCCTTCGTTTTCAGGCTAAAACGCCGCCTCTATGGACGGCGTCGCCTGGAGTAAGGCAGGCCAGGTAGGACTTGAACCCACAACCCCCGCTTTTGGAGAGCGGTGCTCTGCCAAATTGAGCTACTGGCCTAAGCAGGGCCGGGATAAGGCGATTAAGCCCAACCCCAACCCGATTATAACCTACTTCGTCTCCCGGTGAGCCGTGTGCTTGCGGCAGACAGGGCAGTATTTGCTTAATTCCATACGCCCAGGGTCATTGCGGCGATTTTTTTCGGTTGTGTAGTTCCGCGACTTGCAGTCATTGCAGGCCAGGGTGATAACTGGGCGGATATCTTTCTTTTTTGATGCCATCTATTTCTACTGCCGCCTGTTAAGGCCGGCTCTCCTTCTTAATCCAAAATCTTGGTGATAACGCCAGCGCCGACGGTCAGGCCGCCCTCGCGGATAGCGAACTTGGAACCCTGTTCAAGCGCCACTTTGACGATCAACTCGACTTCCATGTTGACATTGT